>JADMIO011126956.1_pt1 | contig 53065 bp, 54 predicted proteins | sample 8958161 | NCBI WGS metagenome assembly JADMIO01 (sample SAMN16585339, study PRJNA669376) | soil metagenome | isolation source: Crop rotation soil | place: USA: Cullars Rotation, Alabama | collected 2011 | reverse complement strand
CGACCTTCTCCGGAGTCAGAACCTGGATGGTCTTACGTACAACCTGAAGCAGCCGGGTTTCCTGGCGACATACGCTTCAAGCCGTTACAGCTTCGGTGAGCATCCGACGGGAGGCACGCCTGAAAGCCTGAAGGCGATCACGCGCGAGGACATCGTCAATTTTCATCGTGACCACTACTATCCGAATGATGCGGTGTTGATCTTTGGCGGCGATATAACATTAGCTCGTGCCACGGCGGCGGCACAGAAATTCTTCGGCAAGTGGAAGAAGGTAACGTTGATGCAAACCTTGAGCAACGTAGGCACGCCAGCCAGGAGTGAGACCGCGGCTACACCGCGTCGGATCCTGGTCATTGATCTGCCGAATTCCGGTCAGGCGGCCGTGAAGTACAACCGGAAGCTCGATGTCGGGATCACAAAATGTCCGAACTCCTCGCTCTGTACGTCAAGCGATGTTTATTTCCCGGCTACGGTATTGAATTCAGTACTCGGCGGCGGGTATTCGTCCAGGCTAAATCAGGAGATCCGTATCAAGCGCGGCTTGAGTTATGGAGCAGGGAGCAGCTTTTCGTGGCGCGACACTCAGTCGAATTTTGCCACGTCAACCCAGACCAAACCGGAATCAGCTGCGGAGGTGGCTGAGCTCGTGATCAAGGAGATCGAACGCTTGACCTCGACGAGCGTGCCGACGACTGAGCTTGACCCTCGCAAACTGACGCTCACGGGCGATTATGGACAGGAGCTTGAGACTACATCCGGGCTCGTCGGGGCGATCGCAACCCTCTACAGCTTCGGAATGCGGCCCGCGGAAATGAACACCTACATTCCCGGCGTCCGTGGTGTTTCCAGCGAGGCGATACGCAGCTTCGCAAACGGATCGATAAAAGGCGGCGATATTGTTATTGCTGGAGATGCAAAGCTCTTTCTCGATGACCTCAAGAAACGTTTTCCGAACATGATGATAAATGTCATACAGGCCGACGCGTTGGATCTCAACAAAGAGAGTCTCGGCAAGTAACAAGTTTGATATAAACTCATTTTTAGGCGGAGCCCTTTCGTACCGCTAGGGTATCCGCCTTCTTTTTATGCACCGCGACCTGCGATCCTTTATTGAAACGCTTCGGCGAGAGAACGAGATCGTCGACGTCAAGACGCCGGTCGACCCGTATCTGGAGATCGCCGAGATCCACCGCCGCGTAATAGAAAATCAGGGAAAGGCCCTGCTTTTTCACAACGTAAAAGGCTCGTCGTTTCCATTGGTCACGAATCTATTCGGCACGCGGAGGCGCATCGACCTTGCTTTCGGTCAGGAGCCGTTAAGATTCGTTAAACGGCTCGTGGATGCGGCAGAACATTTGTTGCCGCCGTCACTCGGGAAGCTGTGGGGTTATCGCGATCTTGGTCTAAAGGCCCGACGGCTCGGCACCAAGCTAGTCAAAACCCCGCCTGTACTAGAGTCTCGACAGCAAAACGTCGATCTCGAGAAACTTCCGCTACTACAACTCTGGCATGAGGACGGCGGGCACTTCTTTACCCTGCCGCTTGTCTACACAGAGAGCCCTGTAGACGGCAAGCACAATCTCGGCATTTACCGGATGCAGCGGTACGACGCCACGACGACCGGAATGCATTGGCAGATCGGCAAGGGCGGCGGATTTCACTATTTTGAGGCTGAGAAGCGCGACGAACCGCTGCCGGTAACAGTTTTTGCGGGTGGCTCTCCGGCGCTGATGTTATCGGCGATCGCACCTTTGCCGGAGGGCGTGCCTGAGCTAATGCTCGCCTCGCTGCTTGCGGGAGAAAAGATCCGCGTCGCGAACGACCCTCTTGGTGATGGCCATCGACTGATCGCCGATGCCGAGTTTGCTATCTGCGGTCATGTCGACCCGGGCACGCGGCGGCCCGAGGGCCCGTTTGGCGATCATTACGGCTATTATTCGCTGCAGCACGATTATCCCGTCTTTACCGCCGACGCAGTTTTTCATCGCAAGGATGCGCTGATGACGGCCACGGTCGTCGGTAAGCCGCGTCAGGAAGATTTCTTTATCGGTGACTACCTGCAGGAACTTCTATCGCCGCTCTTTCCGCTTGTCATGCCGACGGTTCGGGATCTGTGGAGTTATGGCGAAACCGGATTTCATTCGCTCGCCGCCGCGGTCGTTCAGGAGCGTTACGCACGCGAGGCGCTCTCGGCCGGTTTTCGCATCCTTGGTGAGGGTCAATTAACACTTACAAAGTTTCTTTTGCTGACCGACGCACCGCAGGACCTGCGCGACTTCAAATCGCTGTTTGAACACATACTTGCACGCGTTGACTGGCAGCGTGATCTCCATATCTCTAGCCAGACAGCATTTGATACGCTTGATTACGCAAGCGGCAAGATCAATCACGGCAGCAAGGCGATCCTGATGGGTCTGGGCGACGCCAAGAGGGAATTACCGCGGGAATTCCGCGGGGACTTGCCCAACGATGTCACCGCTGCGGAAGCTTTTTGCGGCGGCTGCCTGGTCGTCGAGGGTTCGAGCTACGACAAAGATCCGGACCTCGCCGATCGTATTGGACGGTCGGGCAATTTCGATGAATGGCAGATGGTCGTCCTTCACGACCGGGTCGACTACGCTCTCTCGGTAGAGAAGTTCCTTTGGGCTACGTGGACACGATTTGATCCTGCCTCACATATCTTTGCAAAAGAGATCACGACCAAAAACAATAGTATCGGGTATACATCACCGATCGTGATCGATGCGCGAATGAAGCCGTGGTATCCACAAGAGGTCGAGCCTCGGCAGGATATCGTCGAGTTGGTCGACGAGCGTTGGGGCGAATACTTTTCTTGAGCTAGCGGAGCATCCATTTGACGTGTGCAAGATCGCCATCATTTTTAGCGGGCTTTAATCCGAGGATCTTGCACATTACGTTATAGATCTCGACATTTGAGAATGGCTCCGCAACATAACCTTTCTTAAAAGCCGGACCGTGCGCGATGAATGTCGCCATCATCGATTGATACTTATTGTCGTAGCCGTGGGCACCCTTGACTCGCGGAAAGTCGATAGCCTCCTTGTCCCTGTCGAATCGATCCTTTTCGGTCATATACCAACCCTCGTCGGACGAACAAATGATCGGTGCGATCCGGCGCCCTTCGCTGTAGTGGAGTCGGGCGGGCGTGTCCTTCTTTCTCCAGCAGGTCGCGTGCTGGATGTTCTTTAGGCGGTCCATTATCCAGTCCTCTTTACCGGGCTTTGGGAAGAACTGCCAGATCTCGCCGGTGGTAAGGATCGGGTCGGCGATGCTCTTGTCCTTAATGTCGAAAAGATCGTCCATAACGATCGCGTTCCGCTGGTCATAGGCTGCCATTCCGTGATCACTCACGATGATCACATTGACCTTGCGGTCGATGCCGCGACTCTTTAACCCCGCCATCAAGCGGGCGATCTCGCTATCGACCTCCAAGGCTGCGTATCGCGTCTCTTCCGCATCGGGCCCAAATTCGTGTCCCGCGTCGTCGGTGTCGCTGAAATAGAGCGTTAACATCGTGGGCCGTTCGCTCACCGGTTTGTCGAACCACTCGAGCAGCTTGTCCACCCGCATCTCGTTCGGCACTCGACCGTTATACCGCCGCGTGTAGGTCGGCAGTTCGTTCTCGATCGCGGTGGTCGAGCCTGGCCAAAAGTAGGACGCCGCGTGCTGGCCCTGTTTTTCGACAGTGACCCAGATCGGCTCGCCCCACCACCAACGCGGTTCTTCAAGCAGCTTGACGTCCGACATCATAAACTTTTTGCCGAAGTCCCAAACGTTGTTCTCGACGATGCCGTGATGTTCCGGGTACAAACCGGTGACGATAGTGTAATGATTCGGAAACGTCTTTGTCGGAAAAGACGTGATCATCCACTTCGCACGGACGCCGCCCTTTGCGAGCGCCGCGATCGCAGGCGGTGCATATTTGTCGACATAGTCGTATCTAAAGCCGTCCAGCGAGATAAGGATGATCGTCGGCTTCAGGTCCTTGATCCTGGTTTGCGCCAACAACCCAAAACTGCCGAACACGAACAGAGAAACGGTCGCGAGGACTCGCAATAGACGTAGCTGTTTCATATAGGGTCGTCGCCGGTGGCGTCCGACGGTGTTTGGACTTATTATATTCGGCGACCGTGTCTTGACCAATTTTCACTAACTTAGGAGGGACGTGTGAAACTTTCCAACTCATTTCTTACGCTCTTGATCGTCGCGTTGGTGCTCTTTTCCGTTGGATTCGCTTGCGGCGACAAGGACAGCGGAACGACCGCGTCGAATAGCAACTCCGGCACGAAGGCGGACTCGCCGACAACGAGCAGCTCCACAAAGAAGGACATCGCGGGTACCTACGACGCGGTCGGTTCGAATCCGGATGGCGGCGGGCAATACAAAGCGGACTTGACGGTAACGCCGCACGACGACGTTTATCAGTTCAGCTGGGTCTCGGGTAAAAGCAGTTACGAAGGCGTCGGCGTGATGACCGATGACCGCGTCGCGGTCGCTTACACTGACGGCGACAGCGGCAAGGGCTGCGGTGTCGTTCTATACAAGATCGCAGCCGACGGCACGCTGGACGGCAAGAAGGGCTACTGGGGCATAAACACCATGGAAACCGAGACCGCCAAGCCATCGAAAGGCGGCGGTGCTGATCTGACCGGTGTGTACGACATCCTTGGCAAAAATCCGCAGGGTGAGAATTACAAGGGCACGCTCATCGTCATTCAAAGCGGCGATGGTTATACGTTCGATTGGGAAGCCGGCAATAAATTCTCGGGCTTCGGCATTCGCGCGGGTTCGTATATCGCGGTCGGCTTTGGCGGACGCCAGTGTTCTTTCGTCGGCTATGACGTCGAGTCTGACGGCACACTCAACGGCAAGTGGGGAAATCAGTTTTCCAAAAAACTCGGTACCGAGGTCGCAAAACCGAAGAAGTAACGCGAGGCTGACGGTATAGAATAGTGTGATGCGGTTTATCACAAGCGGACACTTGAAAACGGCGATCGCCCTTGCGGCGGTCGCCTTTTCTTTCGCGTGCGGCGGTGCGGCAGATCGCATCAAGGAGCGCGAAGCTCAGCTTGTCACGCCATCGCCGACCCCGGGCGAACGAGCCATCGCGGGCTCGTTTACTATTACGGGCGCAGACAGCGGAGGCCTCAACGAATACACGGGCTCGCTGACGGTCGTGCCGAAGGGCGACAATTACGAATTTCGCTGGGCGACCACGAAAGGAACTCGCGTCGGCACGGCCGTCCAGATCGGTAATGCTACCGCCGCGACATTCTCCGCCACGGGCGGTGGAAAAGGGTGCGGCGTCGGACTCTATAAGATCGGGTCCGACGGCACACTCGACGGGCGGATCGCAATGTGGGGCGAGGAGAAGTTTGCGATCGAGAAGGCCGTTCGCACGGAAGGCACGACATTCGTCGGAAAGTATCTGGTCACGGGCACTACGGCCGACGGCAATCCTTACTCGGGAACTCTCGAGATCAAAAAAGACGGGGCGGGATACGACATGGTGTGGAAGCTCGACAAACCCAATGTTGGTTTTGCTTACTGGAAAGGCGGTGTCGCTGCCGTTAGCTTTGGCGGACCGCAATGCGGTTTTGCGCTTTACGACATTCAATCGAACGGTTCGCTAGAAGGAAATTGGGGCGGTCAAAAGCAAGTCACGTTCGGCACCGAGAGCGCTAAGGTGACTAAATAGTTTCGCGCAATACGAATGGCAGTCTACGTTGACAACTTGCGCGATTACGGATGGCGGCACGGGCCGTCATGCCATCTCATAGCCGACTCGGTCGAGGAGTTGATCGAGTTTGCCGTCCGGCTGGGGATGAAGAAAGAATGGTTCCAACCCAAAAGCTCGCCGCATTTTGACCTGCATGCCGAAGGCCGCAGACTTGCCGTTGAGAACGGTGCGATCGAGCTAAGTCAGCGTGAGTTCGTCGCAAAGATCAGGGAACTTAGAGCCAACAGGAAGGAAGCTCTCAAGCTGGATATTTAGCCGCCTTTCGTAAGCACGAATTTCTGACCATTAAACAAACGCTCAGTATTCAAGGTGCCGTTCGGCAGTTCCAACTCGTGATCGATCCAGGTTTCGTGCTCCGCGGGCATCGTGACCTCAAGAACCTCGGCGTTGCCCTCTGCAAACAAAACACGATGACGGATCTCGGGCGGCTGTATCGCGCAATCGCCCGCTTCGAGCCAAAAAGGCTCGCCCTGATCCTCATAAACCACCCTTATCCGCCCCTTAAGGCAGTAGATCATCTGAAAGTCGATCTTGTGGTAGTGAACGGAATCGGCGACCGGCCCGTCATCGACGAGGCGAATGTGCGACGCTATCACCTTGCCGCCGACACGATCCGGGATCAGATCGCGATATTCCATTCCCGCCCGACCTTTTGTCCAGCTCCCCTCCTTACGAAGGAGGGGTGGAGGCGTTTCGCCGACGGGGTGGTTCTCTACACAAAGCCTCAGCCCAATATCATCTCTCGACACCAGCGCCTCGCGCGGGTTGTCGGCGGGAAAGATCATATCCAGCCGATAGCCGAGCGCTTGGTATCGTTCGATGGCCTCGTCCAGGTTGTCGCAGGAAATAGCGTCGCTCATCGTTGGTGTAAGAATAGAACGCGGATCACGCGGAGGGAACGGATAGGCGCGGATCTGGAAGAACTATTTATGGCCGCCTCTGATCCGCGTTGATCCGTTCTCATCCGCCCTATCCGCGTTCCATTCACTCGTAGCCCTTGACAACGATCTCGGTCTTGAGCGAGTTCGCGATAAAGCAGATCTTGTGCGCTTCGTGATGGAGGTGTTGGAGGTCTTCGTTAGAGGGAAGTTTGTCGCCGATCCAAACTATCTGCGGATCGAGTGTGATCTTAGCGACCCATTGATTTCCGTCGGGCAGCGTAGCCATCTCGCCCGACGCTTCGTCGGTGTAGCTCTCGGCATTGAATCCCGCCTTCGCCGCGAGATAAAGGAACGACAGCATGTGACACGAGGCCGCCGACGCCACTAACGCTTCCTCCGGATCGACCGCCGCTGCATTCGAAAACCTCGGCACCACATGCGGCGAAGAACTCGCCGGCACCGTCACCCCGCCGTCAAACACCCACTCGTGCCCGCGGGCGTAACGGTTCTTTGTGAATGTGTCGGGAGAGTCAGATCTCCAGGTGATCGTTGCGGTGTATGTGGCCATTATTTCCAGCTCTTGCTCCAAACACTTGCCGTTTCTTGCTTAATCGAAGTTTTCCGGAACGGAATGTTGTTCATGATTTTATTGACTATGGTTTCATAGTCACGATACGGGTTGTCCTGAACCCGTTCGAAGCGCAAAACACGAAATTCCGCACGGTCATCATTCCGAAAGTAAATCTCACGAGGTTCATCTTCGCCCTCGGCCAAAGCATAAAATGTACGGTGCACAAAATGCCACCGTTCGCCATTCTTCGCGAAACGTTTTTGCTTTTCGTATGACCAATGATCCTTCATTTGAACACCCTGTGCGGGATTACGGTCTCAGCCTATACAACATCCTCGGAAATGGTATCGTCTCGCGGACGTGTTCGATGCCGGCCATCCAGGCGGTGCAGCGTTCGATGCCCATGCCAAAGCCGGCGTGCGGGACGCTGCCGTAGCGGCGGAGGTCGAGGTACCATTCGAAGGTCGCCTGATCGAGGCCGTGATGTTTTAGCTGTTCTTCGAGATATGTGAGCGAGGCCGCACGCTCGCCGCCGCCGATGATCTCGCCGTAGCCCTCGGGTGCGAGCAAGTCGATGCCGAGAGCGGTTTCAGGCCGGTCCTTGTCGACCTCAAAGTAAAATCCCTTGATCGCGGTCGGGAAGTGATGCACAAAGACAGGCTTGCCGTGCTGGTTCGAGAGATACGTTTCGTCCGGTGCCCCGAAATCGCCGCCCCATTCAAAGTTATTCTCAAGCTCGCCCTTCGCGTGTCCCTCCTGCAGCATCTTGACCGCGTCGTCGTAATGCAGACGCGGGAACGGGGAGTTGATCGCTTCGAGAACTGTGGTGTCGCGTTCGAGGGTCTTTAGCTCTTCCTGACGGTCGTTGAGGACGCGTTCGACGATCGAGAGGATAAGTCCCTCGCCGAGGTCCATCATGTCTTCGTAACCCGCGTAAGCGACCTCGGGCTCGAGCATCCAGAATTCGGTGAGATGTCGGCGGGTTTTTGATTTCTCGGCACGGAAGGTCGGCCCTAAGGCGTACGACTTGCCGAATGCGGCGGCAGTCGCCTCGTTATAAAGCTGACCCGACTGCGTCAGATACGCCTTGTCATCGCCGAAGTAATCGACCTCAAACAGTGTCGTCGTCCCTTCGCACGCCGCCGGCGTAAAGATCGGTGTGTCGGCCAGCGTGAAGCCGAGGTTGTCGAAATAATCGCGGCTCGCCTTGATGACGGTGTGCCGTATCTTCAAAACAGCATGCTGCTTTTTCGAACGTATCCACAAGTGCCGGTTGTCCATCAGAAACTCGGTCCCGTGTTCCTTTGGCGTGATCGGATAGTCGTGGACGTTTTGCAGGACCTCTAGCCCGGTCACATCGACTTCCACACCGAGTGACGAACGCGTGTCTTCCTTCACCGTGCCGGTGACGATGATCGACGATTCCTGCCCGATCGAATCCGCGAGGTCGTACAACGCCTCGTCGTTCGGCTTAAAGACCACGCACTGAACGATCCCTGTGCCGTCACGCAGCTGCAAAAAGACGAGCTTCCCGCTCGAACGCTTGTTGTAAAGCCAGCCTTTCAGGGTTACGCTTTCGCCAATATGGTCCTTTAGCTGGTTGATATAGGTCTGAGACATAAAAGTAGATTCTACGCGAGTCGGCGGCGCACGGGCAAAAGCGTTACACTAACGCAAAGTGGCAGAAACAAAGAAAAAGAAGGTCAACTATTCCAGTGCCTGGGCGGAAGCGCGAAAGATCATTTGGAACGCTCGCTGGCGTCTGCTGATCGGCAGCGTCCTAATGCTCGTCTCGCGTTTGTCCGGGATGGTGCTTCCGTCCTCGATGAAGTACGTCGGCGACGAGGTTTTTACCAACCGCAACTATTCGCTGCTCAAATGGATCGCTCTTGCGATCGGCATCTCGACGCTGGTGCAGGGTGCGACGGGGTTTATGCTCTCGCAGATACTCGGCGTCGCGGCCCAGAGGGCGATCACCGAGATGCGAAAGAACGTTCAGTCGCATATTGAACGCCTGCCGATCTCCTATTTCGATTCCACACAGAGTGGGCAGCTTATTTCGCGTATCATGAACGACGCCGAGGGGATAAGGAATCTTGTCGGAACAGGCCTCGGACAGATCCTCGGCAGCGTCGTGACCGCGACGATATCCATCGGAGTACTGTTTTACATAAACTGGCGGCTCACAAGCGCAACGCTCGTCGTTCTCGCGATCTTTGGTCTTGCGTTGGCGTATGCGTTCAAGATCCTCCGGCCGACTTTTCGCGAGCGAGGACAGATCACAGCTGAGGTCACGGGCCGGTTGGGAGAAAGTCTCGGCGGCATTCGAATCGTAAAAGCTTACACAGCGGAAAAGCGCGAAGAGCTTTCGTTCGCTCGTGGAGCACACCGGCTGTTTCGCAACGTCGCAAAAACGGTCACAGGTGTTTCGGCGATCTCCTCGTTCTCGTCCGTCATTATTGGCGCGATCGCCGTGGTGATGATCGTCATCGGCGGCAACGCCGTGCAGGCGAACACGATGACGCTTGGCGATTTCCTGATGTACATCTCGTTCACGTTCCTGCTCGCGATGCCGGTGATCGAACTGACCTCGATCGGCACACAGATCACCGAAGCCCTTGCGGGTCTCGACCGGATCCGCGAGATCATGGCGATGGGCACCGAGACGGACGAGGATGTAAACCGAGAGCCGCTGCCGAAGATCGACGGAACGATCGATTTTGAGAATGTGGAATTCGAATATGAGAAGGATGTACCCGTCTTAAAGGGCGTCTCTTTTCATGCGCCCGCAGGAGCGACGACGGCACTTGTCGGCTCATCGGGTTCCGGAAAGTCCACGATCTTGAGCCTGGTGCTCAATTTTATCCACCCGACGACCGGCGTCATCAAGGTCGACGGCAAGGACCTGCAGACCGTGCGTTTACGCGATTATCGGCGGCACCTCGGGGTTGTCCTGCAGGATAATTTCCTATTCGACGGCACCATCCTCGACAACATCCGATTCTCAAATCCGGAAGCAAATCTCGAAACGATCAAGGAAATGTGCCGGATCGCGAACGCCGACGAGTTCATCGAGAAATTCCCCAATGGCTATCACACTATCGTCGGCGAACGCGGTGTAAAGCTCTCGGGCGGTCAGCGTCAGCGAATCGCGATCGCCCGTGCATTACTGGCCGATCCGCGAATACTCATTCTTGACGAAGCGACCTCGAGTCTGGACAGCGAAAGCGAGGCCCTTATTCAAGAGGGTCTCAACAATCTTCGCAAAGGCCGCACAACGTTCGTTATCGCCCACCGGCTGTCGACGATACGCTCCGCCGACCAGATCCTCGTCGTCGAGGGCGGTGAGATCCTCGAACGCGGCAGCCACGAAGAATTGATCGCCCAGGACGGCCGGTACAAACAGCTTTATGACAAGCAGTATCGGTTCGAACAAAACCTTTTCGTAAACCCCGGCGAAGACTTTACCGGCCAAAAGCCAGAAGCCCTGGCTCAAACAAAACTCTAGGAGACGTCAGATGGAAAAAGAACAAAACTATTCAAACCATACTCGCTGGTATCCGCTGTTTCACTTTGTTGTCGTGCCGCTGCTGGTCCTCAATCTTCTTGACCACGTAGTTCGTATCTTCACGGCGGCAAACTCGGACGCAAGGATAGAGCAAATTTTTTGGACGATATTCAGCGTTACACTGATCCTTCTCGCACTGGCAGCGCGCTTGATGGCGCTAACGGCGCAGGATCGCGTGATCAGACTCGAAGAAAAACTGCGGTATGCGAGTGTCCTCGCACCAGACCTGAACGCCCGATGCTCGGCGTTGACGCCGGGACAGATCATCGCTCTTCGCTTTGCATCCGATGAAGAGCTGCCGGCCTTGGTCGAACGGACACTCAACGGCGAATTCGCCGGAACCAAGGAGATAAAGCTCGCCGTCAAGAACTGGCGCGGGGACTATTTAAGAGTTTGAACTGTGGATCTCACGTCCGATGATCTCGCTGATCGCCGGAAAACGGTCGAGCCTCTCAGCAGCGGTGACCGCGATCTGAAACATCGGCTGGATGTACGGAATGAAGTGCGTCTTCCCGCGCCTTGCCGACTGGAACGAGAACGTTCCCGCGGCCTTGAGGCACCGCTGGATCGTCTGAAGATCGAACTCCTCTTCAAACTCGGTCGCGCCGATCTCGGGAAGCCCGGCCGCGACGCGGGTCTCAAGGAAAAACCGCCTCTTTTCATCAAGCCAAGTCGCATCTGGCGGCGCTTCGACGCGATCGAGTAACAGGGAAACGAAATCATACGCTGCTGAACCGATCCGTGCGTCCTGGTGATCGATGATCCGAAGCCCTCCCGCCTGATCGATCATTAGATTCGCGGCGTGGAAATCACGATGACAGAGAACGGAAGCCCGCTTTTCCAGGTCGCTTGCGAGCTCCCGAAACTCACTCATCAACCGCGCGTTATCTTCATCCGACAACGGCGCCTGCTTATACGTCTCAAAGTAATGCTTGCGAAAATAGTTGAGTTCCCAGGCGAGTTTTTCCGTATCGAACTTAAGAGTCGAAGCGTGGGCGTCCGTCGCATAAGCAGTCGCTGTAGCGTTTTGTATGGCGACGATCAGTTTGATGGCTTCATCGATCCGGGCATCTGACGGGCCGGTAAGTTCGCTGCGTAGAATGCGATCGCCGAGATCTTCCTGCACGACGATACCGTCCGTAACATCAGCGCAAATGATCCGGGCGACGGGGAGGCCGCTCTCGCGAAAAAGCTGGGTCGTATCGACGTAAATATGAGCGGCATCAGCCGGCTCTCTCGGGTAAACGCACGCGACCGCTTTTTCTCCATCCCATTTGACGCGAAAGTATTCGCGCGTCGAAGCATCCGCCGTCAGGATCTCGACGTTTGTCGATTGACCTCGATCTGCGAGAAATGTTTGTAATCTTTCCTGAAGGCTCAAATCAATTCAGAGGGACGATGTAATTCTCACCCTGGACGTAGCCTTTCAAGGCCTTTTCCGGGATCTCTTTGCAGCTTCGCACCATATCCGCTCTGACGATCGCGACGTTCTCAAAATGCTCGCCAGGATCAATGCGAACGCCGTCAGCTACGATCGTTCGATAAAGTGTTGCTCCATCGCCGATCGTTACGTTATCCCAGATAACAGAATCTTTTATGCTCGCCGCACCTTCCAGCGTGCAGTTTCGACCAAAGTGAGTGTCGCGGCCCTTCATCATCGCCAGACTAATATCAAGGTACCGCGGTATCGTCGAAAGCTCGTGCCATTCGCCTTGAGCGACATGAGCGCCGATCTTGCCGCCGCTCTTGATATGCGGAATGTAAATGTCGGTCACCGTGTCCGAGAATTTGCCGCGAGGAATGATATCGAAGATCGCCGGCTCGACCACATGTATTCCCGTAAACATCAGAGGGACCGCGATCTTGTGCTCTACATCTCGAAGTTCGGCCTCGCTGACGGGTCGCGCATGGGGGCCAAATTTCGAAATGCGGTCGCCATTCGTTTCGACCATCGTAAATTTCTCGCGCTTGTGATTCTCCTTAAGTACGAGAGTTGCGATCGCGCCCGAACTCTTGTGAGTCGCGACTGCGGCAGCGATATCTATATCTGTGATTATCTTTCCGTTGACGACAACAAAGGTGTCGTCTTTGAGAAACTCGCGTGCGTTGTCGAGTGCTCCCGCCGTCCCCAAGATGTCGGGAACCTCGCGCGTGTATTCGATATTGACACCGAATGCCGAGCCGTCCCCTAGTGACTCGATCACCGAATCGGGCTGATGATGAAGATTGACAACAATGTCCGTGATCCCGAATCCCGCAAGATACTCCGCGACATAACCGACAAGCGGCTTTCCCAAAAAGGGAATTGCCGGTTTTGTCCGGTCGATCGTTAAGGGAAATAACCGCGTGCCGAAGCCGGCGGCCAGGATCATTGCCTTCATTGCATCCGATATCGCCTGCACAGGCGAATTTCTAATGATATGAAAAAAGGGTTAAGAATTCGAAACCTGTTCGACAAACGCCGCGGGTTCTGCGTAAATTGTCGTAAAACCAATGAATAAGGACCTCCGAAAGAACGACCGACGCGAGATATTCGGCTGGCTAATGTACGACTGGGCGAATCACGCTTTCTTCACACTCGTACTCGGCGTCTTGGTCGCGGATTACATCACGGGCGTGGCACAAGGTGCGGTCGGCGATAATGGGCCCGTGATCACGATCGCCGGACACACGCTCGTGACCGCTAAATCGCTTTATTCGTACTCGGTAGCGGCCTCCGTAATGCTGCAGGTCTTGTTCCTGCCTTTTCTCGGGGCGGTAGCCGACTATACGCATCTCAAGAAGACGTTTCTCGCGATCTTTTGCTACCTGGGCGCCGTGGGGACCGCAGCTCTTTATTTCACCAGCGGCGAACGCTACCTCAGCGCATCTGTCCTGTTCATCATCGCCAATCTAGCCGCCGGGGCTTCGACGGTCTTCTCGAATTCTTACCTTGTAGATATAACGACCGAGGACCGACGCGATAAGGTTTCGAGTTGGGCGTTTGCCGCCGGGTATTTCGGCGGCTTTGTGACGCTCATCGTGGGTTTCGCCTTACTGCTTAACTCAGAAGCGTATGGCATGACGCAGGGCGACGCAGCCCGGCTTTGTTTCGCTTTCGCCGGACTGTGGTGGGGCGGGTTTGCGGTTGTCACCCTTCTTCTCCTAAGGAGCCGCGCTCCAGCACGGTCGGCGCCGGAAGGAAAAAATTTTGTGTTCGCGGGTATGGGTGAGCTTGCTGCCACGTTTCGCGAGCTTTTCCGTTTACCGCATACGCTGCGCTTCCTGATCGCGTACCTGCTTTATAACGACGGTATCCAGACCGTGATCGCGATGGCCGCTCTATTCTTAGGCCAGGAGTTGTTCGTCGCACGCGGGCTCGCGGTCGATAAGAAGGTGCTCTTCATCGCGTTTTTCATCGCCCAGTTCGTCGCCTTCATCGGCTCGCTCGTCTTCGAAAGGATCTCGCATTTCACATCCACAAAAACAGCAATACTCGTCGCGCTCGTCATCTGGTGTTTGGTAGTCGTGTACGGCTACGCTTTCCTGCATACGGTGGGCGAGGCGTATTTTATGAGCGGCGCGATCGGTTTCGTGCTCGGGGGCTCGCAGGCGTTGTCGCGGTCGCTCTTTTCGCAGATGATACCTGCGGGCAGGGAGGCCGCTTTCTTTGGTATCTACGCTATCTCCGAACGCGGAACTTCGTGGATAGGTCCTATCGTATTTGGTCTTGTGGCGCAGCTGACCGACTCGTATAGGCCGGCGATCTTAGCACTTATCGCGTTTTTTATCGTTGGGAGTATCATTCTGTTGTTCGTTGACGAGAAACGCGCGATACACGAGGCAGGCAATCTCGTTCCTGAGGAAGCGGCCGCCGTATAAGAAGAACATGGAAAATTCGAATCGCATTGTTACGATCTTTGGCGGCGCAAAATGCGCCGCCGATTCTACGGAATACCTCGAGGCGAAGGCGGCAGGCCGGAGGCTGGCAGAAGCCGGCTTTACGATCTGCACCGGCGGATATCTCGGAATTATGGAAGCCGCATCGAGTGGGGCTCACGAGGTTGGCGGAAGGGTAATGGGCATTGTGATGAACCAATTCAAGCACGAACCGAATCGCTTCCTTACCGACAAGGTCGCGACCAACCATTTCTATGAGCGGCTGCAAAATCTGATCACCCGCTCCGTTGGTTTTATGGCGTTCCGCGGTGGGATGGGCACTGTGACCGAGATCTCGCTTGTCTGGAATAAATTGACGACCGGCGTGCTCGCCTCGCGCCCGCTCGTTCTCGTTGGCGACTGCTGGCGGCCCGTAGTCGATGCCTGGCAAAAAAATCTTGTCGTGAGCGATGCCGATGTCAGCTTCCTGGATTTCGCGGACAACGCGCTCACGGCGTCCGATATCATTATTGAGAAGTCTCAAGGTGTAACTGTATGAACTGCCCGAAATGCGGGACGCAATTAATGGATGGCGCGCGATTCTGTGGATCCTGCGGGCTTACCCTGCAGCCGCCTCAAGGCGCTGCTCCACCACCGGCGCCTATGCAACAACAAGAACCTCCTTCCGGGGGTGCCTTTCATTTTGACGCCGACGGACGAGGTCAGGGGCGAGGATACACTTGGGCGATCGAGCACCAGGGCGCTTTTGCTCTTGCGGTCGTCATCCTGCAATCCGATCAATCGATCTGCGCCGAGGCTGGGGCGATGGTTTCAATGTCCTCGAATGTCGAGCTCTACTCAGAAATGAAGGGCGGTGTATTCGGTGCTCTCAAACGTGCCGTCGGCGGAGAATCCGCATTCGTCTCGACCTTTACGGCAAAAGGCGGTAATGGCGAGGTCACGCTTGCGCCCGGCGCGCCTGGCGACGTGGTTGGCATCGAGATGAATAACCAGACGTTCATGGTTCAGTCGAGTTCGTATCTTGCAGGCGATACCTCGCTCGTCGTTGATACAAAGTTCGGCGGCGCCAAATCCTTCTTCGGCGGCGAGGGCCTATTTCTGCTGGCAGTCTCTGGAACAGGTTTGCTGCTCGTTTCGTCGTTTGGTGCGATCTATCGCCGGACTTTACGGCCGGGTGAGCAGTACGTCGTTGACACCGGTCATCTCGTCGCATGGGAGGGCCACATGCAGTACAACATTCGGAAAGCCGCGAAGAGTGGCTATCTTCGCAGTTTCCTTAGCGGTGAGGGAATGGTCGCCGAGTTTACCGGGCCCGGCGAGATCCTAATTCAAACCCGCAACCTCGCTGCTTTCGCCGGACTGCTCAAGCCGTTCTTTCCGTCCCAGGGCGGCAGCGGCGGAGGATTCAGCTTCGGTAGTTGAAGGTGCCCCGGTCCAATGAGTTAAGGTTTCCTGCGGTCGCCGTTTCGCGCGGCATTGGCATCGGCCGCGTCGTCTTTCCGGACGACCAGCTTACCTCGATAAGTGCCGGAGCCGTACTCGACGCCGTTCAGACAGATAATGAGCTTGAACGCTTCCGTACAGCAGTAGAACAAGCCGCGAAGGACCTTGCAGATCTCTCCGCGGCCGACCCCAACGGCATTTTTGGCGTCCAACAGCTTATTCTCGAGGACTCTTTTGTCGACGACGTGATCGCATGCATTCGTCGTGAGAACACTTCGGCCGAGATCGCGCTCCGGAAAGTCTCGGCAGAGTTCGTGAAAAAGCAGCGGTCGGTGGCCGACAGCTACATCAGCGAAAAATATATAGATATTCAAGATGTCACCGACCGGCTGTTGAAAGCGTTAGCTCCCAAAGCCGACAGCGATGAGATCCCGAAAGGAATGATCTATGTTGTCGATGATCTGACGCCGTCGAAGGTGATGGAACTCGCCCGTTCACATCCTAAGGCGATAATCTCGGCTCAGGGAGGTTGGACATCGCATGCTGCGATCCTTGGACGCGAACTGCAGCTTCCAATAGTTTCGGGTTTTAGGTCTCCACAAGACGCACTGGCCAACGGAGATGTGGTCATTGTTGACGCTCTCGAAGGACAGATCGTCGTGGCACCATCTCGTGACACCCTGCGCGCCTACCGTACGAAAAAACGTGTCTATGTAAAAGAGACGGCATACGAAGTCATTAGTGCCAGATCGCATGCAACGCTAGACGGGCGCGAGATCGTTATCCGCGTCAACGCAAACACACGCGAGTCTTATGAGCGAGCAAAGCGATCGGGAGCGAGCGGTATCGGTCTGTTCCGATCCGAGAGTTTGATCCGAGACGAGATCCCAATTGAGGAGGAACAATTCGCGGCCTATTCTGAGATCGGAGAGATCGTCGGCGATGAAGGCGTGCGGATACGTACATTTGATATTGCCCGAGATTCCATCGACTCAGCATTCAAACCGAAACGCAATCCCGCGCTTGGCCTTCGGGCGATAAGACTAAGCTTGACGCTCGACTCGATATTCTCGACACAGGTGCGCGCGATCTTGAGGTCAGCAGCGAGGTACAAACTCGACATAGTCCTGCCAATGGTCTCTAGTGTCGACGACGTAGTGCGGGCCAAGGGTCTGATCGAACGTCAGCGTCACCAGCTGATCAGCGACGGCGTCCAACCGGGCTCACCTCAGGTCGGCGCAATGATCGAGGTGCCTTCCGCCGTAATGACAGCGTCTTCGATCGCAAGACATGTGGACTTTCTCTGTCTCGGGACGAATGACCTTGTTCAGTATCTCCTGGCTGTTGACCGTGACGATCCGAGCGTTGCCGACTGGTATCAGACCCTCCATCCTGCGGTACTGGGATCGATCCGTGCGGTGATCGCCGCAGGATCCGCTCTCGGCAAGCCGGTCGAGATCTGCGGCGAGATGGCTGGGTCGGCGTTTTACGTTCCGCTTCTGATCGGGCTCGGGGCGACGGAGCTGAGTATGAATTCCGCCTCGGTCGATGCCGTCCGAAGAGTGATAAGCGGCCTGGATTCAACGTTATGTGTGGAATTAGCTCACCTAACGGTTAAATGCGAAACCGCCGAAGAGGTCTCAGCGGTCCTAGCCTCCGTTTACAAGAAGCATTGGGCAGAGCTCTTTCCGCACGATCAGATCGCCCTCAATAGCTCGAGAATGCAATAAAACTATAGAATTCATATGCCTTTTCGCGTTTCTTACCTCTAACCCGGGCGACGTCTCGGTCGGAGGTCAAGAAAATGTGCCGATATCTCGTGATCCTCGCCGCCGCTATCCTTGTGATACCGGTCTCTGGACAGATCAAAAGATCAAACAATCCCTATGCACCTAGCCCCCTCGCTGAGAACGCTGTCGTGTCGTCCACCAGCGTCGCCGTAACTAAAGCTCCCGTCAGACAGCCGGAAACCAAGCCGGCTACGGCGGCAATACAGACGCTTTCGCCGAGCGGAGCGCTCACAAGCTTCTACAAGATCGGTGTCGGGGATACGATATTCGTAAATCTCGTAAACACGACCGGCGCGAGTGGTAACTATACCGTGCGTTCGGATGGAACGATCCTTCTCTCTATCGTGGGCAGCGCCGTGCAGGTCGCCGGAAAAACAACAGCATCAGCCGCCGGAACGATCGCACGATTGATAAATGTATATTCAAATCCGCAGGTCGAAGTAAAGGTAAGCCGGTTCGGCAGTCACAAGGTCGAGGTTTTCGGGCTGGTCGAGCGTAGCGGTGAAAAAAGCATTCAACGGGAAGCGATCCCGCTTTACGTGATCAAGGCAGATGCTGGGGTCGATCCGAAAGCTTCGAAAGTGATACTAAAACGTGCCGGCCGTACGACCGCGGATATCCTCAACCTTGCCGATGCTGCAACGGATGACGTTCTGATCTTACCCGGTGATTCGGTTGAGTTTGCCTGAGGGCAAGAAGCTTTTGGCTTGTTGAACATCTTTGCTATAATGCCTTAGCCTTGCAATGAAGCGCGTCGGGTGATCGCTGCTCATTATTGAGCAGAGGAAAGTCCGAACACCATAGGGCAGCGAGCCGGATAACGTCCGGGCGTTTTGAGATATCAAATTTCAGATCTGAAATTTATGATCTCAAAATGACGACAAGTGCAACAGAGAGCAGACCAGCCCCTCGGGGTAATGGGTGAAAGGGTGAGGTAAGAGCTCACCGGCGACAAGCTGGTAACAGCCGTCGGCCAGGTAAACTCCTCGCGGTGCAAGGCCAAATAGGGAAACGTCGGAGCGGCCCGCTCCATAATGCGTTTCCGGGTAGGCCGCTCGAGCCGTTGAGCGATCAACGGCCCAGATGAATGATCGCCATTACACTTAGGTGTAATACAGGATTCGGCTTATAGACGCGCTTCATTTCGCCAAGGTATCGGCGTTTCGTTACTACTTCGGGAGAATTTATTTTCTTATGGCTAACCGTAAGGGTGTATTTATTGGTGCGTATGTTCCGAACGAACTGAAAGAGTCGCTTCGCCGACGGGCTGCGCTCGAGCATAGGACGCTATCTCAGGAGATCACGCGCATCCTCGTGGAAGCCGTTCATGGGAAAGGACTTCCGGCCGGGAGTGTAGACCGACGAAGCACGAATGCGGTCCCTCGCCGGCGTGCGACAGATCCGCCGGTCCGCCGGCGTTCGGAAGACCTGCCGTACATCGCACCTGAAGGCAAGAAGAAGTAAGAAGTTCCTAGTTAAAGTATTCTGAGCGTCGACCGCTGCTAATCGGCCGGCGCTTTTTTGCTACCATCAACTCGTGACAAAAAACGGCGTAATGTTTCTCATTCTCGGTTTGGTCGGCGGATTCGCCGGCGGCTTTATCGTCGCCAACAAACTGAACGCCTCAGAGATCGCGTCACTGCGTTCGCAAAATGGAACCCAAGCTTCGCCTTCGAATACGACCGTTGGATCCGGCAGCGGCGAAGATCTGTCAAACGATGAGATCAATGCAAAGATCGCCGAGGCCGAACGGAACCCGACGAATTTCAGTTTTCAAAAGAACCTTGGCGTCTCACTCTATCGTTATGGCGCAATGAAGCGGGATGAGGCGACGATCGAGCGATCCATGCAGATACTTGAACGCGCTGACTCGCTACAGGCTAATGATTTTGATGTGCTTGTGGCGTTGGGTAACGCGCAGTTCGACCTTGGATTTGTTAAGAAGGACAGGTCGATGTTCGAGAAATCGCGCGTGACTTACAATCGTGCGTTGTCCGTTCGGCCGGGCGACGCCGATGTCAGTACCGATCTTGGTATCTCATACTTCGTTCAGGAACCGCCCGATTACGAGCGAGCTGTCGCTGAATTGCAGAAGGTCGTTGCATCGAATCCGAAAAACGATCGCGCCATTCAGTTCCTTGTTCAAGCTTACGCAAAACAAGGAAAGATCTCCGATGCCGAAAAGGCTCTCGCAAAACTCGTCGACCTGAATCCATCGAATCCGGCTATCGCTGACCTTCGCAGCGCGATCGCGGATGCAAAAGCTGGAAAATGAGGGAGGGGATATTCATCCTCGTCGTTGTCCTGATCCTCTTGGCGCTGACGGCTGTTCGCTATCGCAAGCAGATCTCGGGTGTTATCGGTGTCGCTCGGATGTTGAAGGATGCAAAAGATCAGGCTCACGTAGCGGTGAACTCCAAACAGCCTCAGCCAAGCGTTCAACTCGTAAATTGCGGAAAGTGCGGCGTTTGGGTGCCGGAAGGCAAAGCGGTCGCAAGACACGGAATAAAATATTGCTCTGCAGCTTGCGCGGCGGCTACATAAATTTAGCTAAATACCAGCCGATCATTTTGTCGCCAAAAAGCATCGCGGCGATCGCACCGATACCGAGAAATATTCCGAAAGGGATCTGCGTCTGCAGATCCTTATTCTTTTGACGCGACAGCACGAAGATACCGCCGATCGCCCCGGTCAGCGCCCCGAGAAAGATCGTCAACAGTGTCAGTCGCCAGCCGAGTAAAGCACCGATACCGAGCAGGAGCTTGACGTCACCCAGACCCATCGCGTCGACACCACGCAGGAGTTTCCACAACGCGCCGACAAGCCACAAAGATCCACCCCCGATCAGTGCGCCAAAGATCGCACCTGCAAGACTAACGGCCCAGTTTGGCCAGCCGTGGAGGCTCGATATCGGGGCAAACGTCGTATCCAAAAAAACGTAGCCGAAAACTATCGGGTAAACCAGGCGGACAACCAACGCCGCGACAAACAGCGGATACGTGATCACGTTCGGGAGGATCATGTGATCAGCGTCGATAAAGACGAGTGCGATCATCGTCGCCACAAATACGAGAGCGACGGGCAGGAACGCGGTCAGTCCGAATTGCGAGGAAACGATCGCGAACACTGCCGCCGTGAGTAACTCGATCGCCGGGTATCGCCAACTGATCGCTTGTTTACACGCGGCGCATTTGCCGCCGAGAAAGAGCCATCCCAGCACCGGCACATTGTGATACGGCTTTATTTTTGCACCGCAGTTAGGACAGGCGGAGGATGGGAGCAGCGACTTCTCATTCGGGACGCGGTAGATAACGACATTCAGAAAGCTGCCGACGCAGGCGCCCAGAACGCCGACAAAAAGATAGCCGACGAACTCAGGCAGACCTGTAGCGGCTTCGAACGAAGCCAAGTAGAGATTCAGCATTAGCAAAAGGGAAGACCCGCCGGATCAGCGGTCGAAAATAATGATACGTATTGCGCCTCAAAAAGGGAAGAATTTCTTCTATTCAGGGTACAGCAGCATACAGACCCAGATATTCCGCTATGCCGGTAAACTACACCAAATAAATAGGTTACCCGTGACGCAGTGGCAACCATTATCCGAATCCCGGCATCTTCAACTACAAAAGCCCTCACAAAATTCGTAGTCAAAACTCCGCCTTGTTTTGATCCATTAATTGAAAAGCTCAAGGAGGTAGTATGTCACTTGGCAGGATCTCAGGATTTTTGTTGATAGTTTTATTTGCCGCAACCGCGGCATCGGCACAACTCCTCGGAGGTGGGCTCCGGGGACTCGGACTCCCGACCGGGCCGGTCACGAACGCCGGGCCGGGAATGCCGTCGACGGACGTTCTTCGTCCGAACATCGGCGATGAGCAGATATTTCGCGGAGGCGATCGCGCCGGGTCATCGAGGCAGGCCTCGAGCCGAAGCAACGGCTCCATCGACGTGAGCCGAGGCTCGGTCAACTTTGGCGGGGGTTCAGGCTCGAATGCAGGCCGCGCGTCCGCGGGCATCGGTGGAGGCGGCTCAGCGAACGCTCGCAGCCGCTCGGCAAGCACGTCAGGGAACGCATCAGCAAGCGCAGGTCGAAATTCGACTACGTCCTCTCTTACTTCTAATCTCTCGCGGCACACGGTGGTTGTTACGGGCGGCAGCTCGAGTGCCGCAGCGACGCCGAACGTGAACAGGGCTGCTCTTCGCGATCGCGTCAACGGTACGCGAAGCAGCGCCGTCTCGCGCGCTGCGAGCGCAAAGGGTTATGCAGCCGGTGCTCTCAACAACACGCGTTATTACGGCGCTGAGCGCACCGCTCCACTCCGCGGGCGTGCAACGAACGGCGTCAGCTCAGCTCGGAATCGCGTGACGAATCGGGCATCGACATTGCGTTCGAACTCGAACGATCATCTCAACAACGTAAAAGCACGTGCTGCGGGAACCGTCACCTACACGCGTGGCAAGCTCGGCGAGCCGCGATCCCGAAGGAACGGTTCCGGTTCGGCCGGGACCAACGGCTCCGGCGACGACATGCGGAGCCGAACCAACAACAGAACCCGCGAGACCGGCGAGGGATCCCGGGTACCAGCACGGGACGTGGATCAGTAAGGCCCATCCCACTAACACGAAAGGTCTTGTCCAAACGGGGCAGGACCTTTTTTTGTTGCGTCAAATAACTGGCAAACGGGCGCGGGTTAAATTATGATTGCTGCAGTAAATATCGTTCCCGAGGTCTCGTTTGAAACCGACAAACATTTCAGATCCCGAGTACTTTCACAAGGTCGTCGACTGCCAGTACGCGTGCCCGGCGCACACGCCTGTGCCGGAGTACATCCGGCTGATCGCCGAGGGCCGTTACACCGAGGCGTACATGATCAACTGGGATTCGAACGTGTTCCCGGGGATCCTGGGCAGAACGTGTGATCGTCCATGCGAACCCGCGTGTCGCCGTGGACGCATCGACGAAGAGCCGGTTGCTATCTGTCGCCTCAAACGCGTCGCTGCCGACTATCGCGACGACCCACTGCCTCTAATGCCGCAGGGCCCGTTCGAGCCAAACGGCAAGAAGATCGCCCTCATAGGTGCAGGCCCGGCAAGTCTGACAGTCGCCCGCGATCTCGCACCGCTTGGCTACGAAGTTCATCTCTTTGACGAGCAGTTCAAGGGCGGGGGATTTATGCTGACGCAGATCCCTTCGTTCCGCTTGCCGGAGAAGGTGCTCGACGAAGAGGTCGATTACATCCTCCGTCTCGGCATCCACACGCATTTCAAGAATTACGTCTCGTCGCTAAAAGCAGTAGTCGATCAAGATTACGACGCGATCTTTGTGGGCACCGGAGCTCCGCGTGCACGCGACCTGCCCGATCTGCCGGGACGGCAGGAAGGTGACGCGAACATTCATCTCGGCATCAACTGGCTGCAGAGCGTGGCTTTCGAACACACGACAAAGATCGGCAAGAAAGTCATCGTCCTCGGCGGCGGCAACACCGCGATGGACTGCTGCCGCACCGCCCGCCGTCTAGGGGGCGAAGACGTCAAAGTCATAGTCCGCTCGCCCTTCGCCACCATGAAAGCCAGCCCGTGGGAAAAGGAAGACGCGATGCACGAGGACATCCCGATCATCGATAACCACGTACCTAAAGCGTTTGTCGTTGAATACGTCGACGACGATTCAACCGGCTCCCCTCCTTACGAAGGAGGGGTGGCACCCGTTTCGGATGACGGGGTGGTTCTCTCGCCGGGCAGTGAGATCGCGGGTGGTTACGCAGAGAACCACCCCGCCGACGAAGCGTCGGCACCCCTCCTTCGTAAGGAGGGGAGCCAGAAAAAGGCACGTCTCGTTGGGATGATGTTTGAGAAAGTGGAGGCCGTCTTCGACGAGAACGGCAAACGCTCACTCGTCCCGACCGGCGAGCCCGAGGTCTTCTATCCCGCGGACGATGTCCTCATCGCTGTCGGCCAGGAGAACGCCTTCCCGTGGATCGAGAGAAATATTGGTATCGATTTCGACAAATGGGAAATGCCTATCGTCGACAAGACGACGTTCCAATCCACTCATCCAAAGGTCTTCTTCGGAGGCGACGCGGCGTTCGGGCCGGAGAATGTTATTACTGCCGTTGCCCACGGGCATCAAGCCGCCGTTTCGATCGACCTCCTCTGCAACAAACGCAATCTCCTCACCGAACGCCTTAGCCCGTACGTCAATCTTCACTCGGTGAAGATGGGGATCCACGAATGGGCGTACGACAGCGAGATCGACGAATACGACCGCCTCAAAGTTCCCCAGGCCCCGAAGACGAAGACGCTCGTCAACCGCAAGCAGGAGGTCGAGCTCGGCTTCGATCCGCTCGCGGGTTACGAGGAAGCCCAACGCTGCCTCAACTGCGACGTCCAGACCGTTTTCGACGCGCCGAAGTGCATCGAGTGCGACGCCTGCGTCGACATCTGTCCGACGGCGTGCATCACGTTCACCGCCGACGGCGAAGAGCCCGACCTTCGCACCCGAACAAAGGTCCCGGCCCTAAATCTCACACAGCCGCTCTACGTCCAGGACGGCCTCAAGACCGGCCGCATCATGGTCAAAGACGAAGACGTCTGCCTCCACTGCGGCCTCTGCGCCGAACGCTGCCCCACCGCCGCCTGGGACATGCAGGCCTTCTGGTACAACGTCACCAAAGCCGGCGAAGTTAAATACGGCCCCACCGTCGTCGGCAACCTCGTCCAGATCCAACGGAATGGAAATGGCGCGGTCTAGTTCTGCGTCGGATGAAGTATGGGTTCAGAGCTTCTGGCCTCCATTCGTGGTGTCGGTGATCATCACGCCATTTGCCTTGTTTTCGGGCTTTGAATCCGCGGGCGCAGGACATGGCAACTATTTCATGGCGAAGCTGTTATTTCCATTCACAATGCTGTCCACGCTAATGTTCGAAAGCATCACGGTGCCTTTTGTCTTCTTGGCGATTCTGCAGTTTCCGATCTACGGAACCGTCCTTGGATGGATGAATCGACGGAGCGACATGAAGAATGCGCTTTTGAGTTTGTTGATACTCCACCTGGGAGCCGCGGTCTTGTGTTTGTTTTTTGTCGGCGATAACTTTTCGTGAATCGGTTAGGACCTGTCGTTACGAATCGAAGATCGAAAAGCAGGCCCAGTAGGCATGCTTTCGCGGAATGTTGGCCTACTTACCGGGAAAGTTCCCGAACTTTCGCCGAATGTTTGTTAGCTTACGAGTAGTGTTTCCGAAGATTCGCAGAATGTTTGCTTACTTACGAAGAATGTTCGCTTACATTCCCCGAATGTTTGCCTCTTTACGAAGAATGTTCGCTTGCATTCGCCGAATGACAGCGTCCGTGCCGCGAATGACAGGTCTCGTACCGGGTACGAAGGCGTTCGTACCGCGAATAATTGGGTTCGTACCAGGTACGGAAGCGTTCGCACCGCGAACAATTGCTCTCGTACCAGGTACGGAAGCGTTCGTACCGCGAACAATTGCTCTCGTACCAGGTACGGAAGCGTTCGTACCGCGAACAATTGCTCTCGTACCAGGTACGGAAGCGTTCGTACCTGGAAGTATCGGGTTCGTACCGGGCAATATTGCGGTAATTTGTTGAATAATTGCCGGTTTTCGAGAATTCGCTTTCGTTATGAAGCCTGAAAATCTCTACGCAACACCATTCGCGAGCGTCTATCCGTATTACGTCAAAAAGGCGGAGGCGAAGGGGCGGACGCGGGAGGAGCTTGACGAGATCATCCGTTGGCTGACGGGCTATACCAAGGCGGGCCTCACGAAACAGATCGAGAAGAGGACGACGTTTCGCGACTTTTACGAGAAGGCCCCGAAGCTCAACCCCAACGCCGCCCTCATCACCGGCACCGTCTGCGGCATCCGCGTCGAAAACATCGACGACCCCCTAATGCAAAAGATCCGCTACCTAGATAAACTCATCGACGAACTCGCCAAAGGCAAGCCGATGGAGAAGATATTGCGGAGGGGGGAATCGTGAATCTGGCTCGACACACAATCATTGGTGCATTAGGGCTGATACTAGTTGGCCCGTTCCCTATCGTGGCGCAGTCTGGCGACTGCGACAGCCACCCGAGCTACATAAGTCGCAATCAGGTGGACTACGGCCCTATTCGGCTCAAGATCATTCGCGGCAAGGTCTTCATCGAACAGAACGACGGGACGCCCCTCGACTCGATTCCCGCATGCCTCGCTTTGTTTACCGAGAAGAGCCATCGTCTCGTCGCGCGATCGGAAGCGAACGACAATGGTTATTTCATTTTCCGGGCGGTTCGGCCCGGACGCTATCGCCTGGTTGTTCGCGATCCTCAAGGATTTTTTTGTCCGGCGAACGTAAAGGTGCTAATAACAAAGCAAGGTCCGCGGACGAGGCTAGGTGTTCACATGCGTTCCGGGGGAATCGATTCTTGCAGCTTTGTCGATACGAAGATTCCACGAAAACAGAAATGAAACCAAGCACAAAACGTACCATTCTTCGCGTCGTGCATCTTGTATCTGTGATACCGGTGCTCGGATATGTTTATCAGCCAGTGAGCGAGGCCGCGGAGTATCAACGCTTCACGCAGCTGGTGTTTATCCCGGTCGCGATCCTCGCGGGCTACTGGATGTACCTCGGGCTAGTGTGGGCGGTCCTCGGCGCCGCTTCGTGGGTCGCGCTCAATTACTTCCTCGGCCCCCAAACCGGCTTCGGCCTCGCACTCCTCGCTCAGATCGCGATCTTTGTGGTGCGATATTTCTGGATGAAGACCAAACGGCGCTCGGCAGCAGAGGCCCGTGCGGAGTAAGTGTACTGATCCGGAAATACAGGGTTCGGCAAGTTTCGGGTTAAAATCTTTCTAATGGCCACGAAGATCAACGATTTTGTTGTTCGCTTTGCAAACGTGAACGGCACCGGCTCGGCTTCGGCGAACGCGCTGTTTACGAAGGCCGTCTTTCGCATGGGCGTGCCGGTTACGCCGAAGAACATTTTCCCGTCCAACATCCAGGGCCTGCCGACGTGGTACGAAGTACGTGTCTCGGAGAAGGGCCATCTCGGCCGCCGCGAGGGCGTCGATCTGATGATCGCGGTCAATCCGCAGTCGATGAAGAAGGATTACTCCGACGTTGCAGCGGGCGGTTACTTTCTCTACGACAGCTCAAAGCCGCTGCCGCCCGATTACAAGCGCGAAGATATTACGCACATCGGCATTCCGCTGATGGAGATGTGCAACGCGGAATTCACCGACGCGCGTCAGCGGCAGTTGTTCAAAAACATCGTCTATATCGGCGCTCTTGTTGCATTATTCAAGATCGATTTCGCCGTCATCGAGCAGCTCATCGGCGAGCAGTTCAAAGGAAAAGAGAAACTGATCGAGCCAAATATCAAAGCCTTGAAAATGGGTGAGAAGTGGGTGCTCGAAGATCTCGTGCAAGCGTTCGACCTGCGAATCGAGCGCCGCGACCTTCTCGGCGACAAGATCCTTTTCAGCGGCAACTCTGCGTGCGGGCTTGGTGCGATCTACGCCGGTGCGACGGTTGCGGCGTGGTATCCCATCACGCCTTCGACGGGCGTGGTCGACGCGTTTGCAAAGTATGCGGCGAAGTACCGCGTCGATCCCGAGACCGGCAAGATCAACTACGCAATTGTCCAGGCAGAGGATGAGCTTGCCGCCATCGGCATGGTCATGGGTGCGATGTGGAACGGTGCACGCGCGTTCACCGCCACGAGCGGCCCCGGCGTGAGTCTAATGAACGAGTTCCTGGGCCTTGGATATTTTGCAGAGGTTCCGACGGTGCTTATCGATGTCCAACGCACCGGCCCTTCGACGGGAATGCCGACGCGAACTCAGCAGTCCGATATTCTTCTCGCCGCCTACGCCTCGCACGGCGATACGAAACATCCGCTGCTGTTCCCGTCGACACCGAAGGAGTGCTTCGAGATGACGGTCGCCGCGTTCGACCTTACCGAACAGCTCCAATCGCCGGTCATCGTAATGACCGACCTCGATCTCGGGATGAACGATCACGTCACCGAACCGCTCGAGTGGGACGATTCTCGCGAATACGACCGGGGCAAGGTTCTCACCGCCGCGCAACTCGATGCTATCTACAAAGCGGCCACGAACGGGAACGGCAACGGCCACATTCCAACCGAAACGCAGGCAGAGGCCGGGGCCGGGCTCGAGCAGTTCAAAGGGAAGTGGGGACGCTACCTCGACATCGACGGCGACGGCGTACCGTACAGGACGATCCCGGGTACGCACTCGACGCGCGGCGCGTTCGTCACACGCGGATCCTCGCGTGACGAATACGCGGTTTACACGGAAGACGCGGAGGTCTATCAAAGATTTGTCGACCGGCTCGCTAAGAAATGGGAAACGGCAAAAGAGCTTGTTCCACCTCCGCATTTCTATCAGGAAGGGAATGCATCAAATGATGGGGTGGTCTTTTTTGGCACATCCATATTCTCCGCCGAGGAGGCGATCGAAATGCTTGCGGCCGACGGTATTCATCTCGACGCCATGCGTCCGCGTGCGTTTCCGTTCGCCAAAGCGTTCCGCGATTTTGTTGACGCTCACGAACGCATCTTTGTCATCGAGCAGAACCGCGACGCGCAATTTCGCAGCCTGATGATGATCGAGCTTGGAACCGATGCCTCCAAACTCGTCTCCGTCCTTAACTACGACGGCATGCCGATCACGGCGGATAATATTTACAGGCAGATCAGGGAAAAGAGCGTCGTCAAAGGTTAACTTTTTCGAATAAAGGCTTTACAATCTCTGCAATCGAGGCTGTAAGGTCGCGTTCAAATAAACATGACAATCAGGTTTCGTATTTCGGGCGGGGTCGCGCTGGCCATCGTTCTGATCATAACTGCATCTGCGCCCGCATTCGGGCAGGAGCTTTCGCGATGGGCGCTCGGGAGGCCTTCGTTGATGATCGACATGCCGTCCGATCCGTCAGCGGGCGGTGTCGCGTGGGCCGAGGCGTCGCCCTATTCGTTCTTTCCGAATTCGTGGTCTGCCGAGGGCGGCGGAGTTCGCGTCGAGGTAGCTCGTGTTTACAGCAACAAGGTCCCAACGAATCTACTAGCCGAACTTGCCCCTAAGATGTCGTTGTCAGGCTCACCCCAGAGCAGCCCCCAGATCTCCGGGCGAGACGTGGCATCCCTCCAAACCGGTTCGCGGATCGCCTTTGCGATCGGGAGCGACGGCGGTGTGCTTGGCGGAGCAAGCTGGATAGTCACCGCCACGCTAAAAGACCCGGCGGCCCGGACACTGCTCGACAACATCCTCTTATCAATCAAGGTCGAACGCGAGGGCGGACGTCATTGGGCGATCCGCAGTCTCGGGCGAACCTTTCTCGCGACCGAGTTGCCCTTCGAGCTCGCGCAAATGCCCCCGGGTAGAGATGACCAAAGCATAATCCGATATGAGAGCAGCTTTGACGGGATGGACGTTACGGCGACCAGTCAGGTGGCGAGTGAGGGTATGGTCTTTGACCCCGAGAAGTCTATCCAGGACCTGATCGCGGGCGAGAGCACACGGCCCGGTGTGAAGGATTTCAGATCGACGCGTGAGAAGTTCAAGCTCGACGATAAAACAGGCGAGATGCTGACGATGGACTTCAAACGCGGGAGCCGAAACTATCGCATCTACAAGATCGCATTTATCGACAAACGCAGTTCGGTCGTCGCCGGAATGATCATCGATCCGACGCGGACCGATCACCAGGACATTACGCAGCGTATCCTTCGCGGTTTCAAAACCACGGTCAATCCCGTATATGGTTGGAAGACCTACGCCATCGGCAGTGACGGTTTATACGTGGACCTGCCCGTCGCACCATCGCCGCCAAAGCAGCAGAACGCGGTTACGATCTACAACTCGGACACTCCGCTTGCGATGACCGAGATCCGGGAGCTCGAGGTCAGTTATCCGTCGGCTCACGATCCGGATTTCTCAGCGAAACAGTACTTCGAATTCCAAACGGCGATGTCGCCGAATCAGAAATTCCAGTTGCAGGGCATCGACAAACTTCTTATCGACGGGCTCGAGGCGCGACTCGTCCGTGCGACCTGGCAGAACGGGAAGGACACGAACCAGCGCCAGATCCTGACCATCTACGGGTACAAGAAGCAATGGATCGTTGACACTCTTGCAGCCAAGGACACCGCTCTCTACATGGAACGCGTGATCCAGAGCGTGAGGGTGAAGATCGGCACACCACCGACCGCTGTTCGCCAATCTTTCGGAGCAATGGGCGTCTCATTTATTGTCGGCAACAAACGGCTGGAGACGAAGGTCACGGAGAACGCGGCCGACCCGGATTTTGCGCGGGAAGAAACGGCCACTACTCGATTAGACAAGAATATTCTCGCGGTCTATGAAATGGTCTTCAAAGCGCAGGCCCCGCCGATCACTGACGAGCGTGGGAAGGTATTTGTCGACGGTTTTCTTCGAGGACTTGGGCAAGCATCGGGGCTACAATTGTCGGCTTATCAACGTGACAGCTTTGCGATAAATATCGATGGGATCAACGGACGGCACATTATCTACGACGTTACTGCGAGCAACATGAAGTCCGGTTCAAAGATCCAGTTGGATTTTGTGATGCTCGGACAGGACAAGAAGTTCTGGACCGCGACCGTCGTCACGAACTACGAGGGCGGCATGGCCGCGCGCGAGGGCCGAGCGCAAATACTTAACAGCCTGCGTGTCGGGATGTGATCTTGAAATAAAACTATGAAGATGAAAATCAGTATTTTAGTAGCGGCCGCATTTATAGCGGCATTCACCTTAGGAGCGTTTGCTCAGACCACGCCCCAGACGCATGACGAGTTCGTCCAGGCGGGCCGCGAATGTGCTCAAAAAGGCGACATGGCCTGTGCGGCGAAGTGGTATTCCAAAGCCATCGACGTACAACCTGACGACTATGACATCATCTATGCTCGAGCCGGAGCGTATGCCGCGTCGGGCAAATATGACAATGCTCTAAAGGACCTCGATAAGGTCGTTATCAAGTATCCGCAATCGGTCGCAGCCCTGCACTTACGCGGCAGTTTGTATAACGTAAAGAAGGACTACAAAAAAGCTCACGCCGACGCTGCAGCTATCCTTGGGATCGATGCCAACAGTGCACAGGGCTTCCAGGTCCGCGGCGGTGCCTTTGCGGGCCAAAAGAAGTACAAAGAGGCGGAGGACGATCTGACAAAGGCGATCGATCTCGACCCAAACAATTTCCTCAATTACACCTATCGTGCTGCCGTCTATGAGGAACAGGGAATGGCCGCCAAATCGCAGGCCGATAAGCTCAAAGCACAGCAGCTTCAACGCGGGCAGTAGTATACTGTCGACATCATGACCTACGTCAGATCAACGTTTCGCCACCCCGCTTTGCCGAAGAACGACCTTGGGTACACGGTCGATTATTACGAGGGCTCGCTTTCGACGCTGTGTGCGGGGTGCGGGCATGACTCGATCAATGCGGCGATCGTCGAGGCGTGCTGGGAGATGAACATCGAGCCGCACAAGGTGGCAAAGCTCTCAGGCATCGGCTGCTCGTCGAAATCGCCGGCGTACTTTTTGTCGAATTCGCACGGTTTTAACTCCGTTCACGGGCGTATGCCGAGCGTCGCGACGGGAGCGAATCTCGCGAATCGTGACCTGATCTATTTCGGCGTCTCCGGTGACGGCGACACGGCGTCGATCGGGATGGGGCAGTTCGTCCACGTAGTCAGACGAAACCTGAACATGGTCTACCTCGTGATGAACAACGGCTGCTACGGCCTCACCAAAGGCCAGGACAGCGCGACCGCTGATGCCGGGTCAAAGAGTAAAGCCGGAAGCGTTAACCTCTTCGAAGCGATCGATCTGGCCGGGCTTGCGATAGAGTTGGGAGCAACATTCGTTGCGCAGAGCTTTTCAGGCGACAAAGAGCAGCTTGTCCCTCTGCTCAAGGCCGCGATGAAGCATAGCGGCTTTGCTCTGCTAAATGTTATCTCTCCGTGCGTAACTTTCAACAATAACGCGGGCTCAACGAAATCGTACGACTATGTGCGCGAGCATGTCGAGGTGACCGGGACCGTCGACTTTGTGCCCATATCGAAAGAGATCCTAACCACCTACGAGGCCGGCTCTATCCAGGACCTCACGATGCACGACGGGTCGACGATCCACCTCCACAAGCTCCAAAAGGACTGGGATCCGACCGAGCGGTCTTCCGCGGTGCGTGCGATCCACACCGCCCGCGATAAGGGCGAGATCCTTACAGGCCTGCTGTACATCGACGAGACGGCACAGGACCTGCACTCGCTGCTTGCCACGACGGAGCAGCCGCTTAATTCTCTCGGTAAAGCCGCACTGTGTCCCGGCTCGAACGCCCTCGCGAAACTCAACGCCTCGCTCCGCTAGGTCAGTTGCAGGTCGTGACCGGATTTCCGCAGGAGCTGTCCTTCGGGAGCCAGCCCACCTTGCTCTTGTACTTCACCTTAAACCCAAAACAATTGAATCCGACGATCTCTACCATCGACTCGGTAGGAAGGGTGCCCGCACGGGCCCCTTTTTTTGACGGCGAGCCGTAAATTACCGCAGCCTTGTTGGTCGTGTCTGAACGTTCGTGCGGACGCGGTTTGCAGGGATCCAGCCGTCGCCTCTGAAAAGCTCTTTACCGTCGACCGTTACTGCCGAGGCGATGCGCACCCACCCCGTCCAATACCGATCCACCCGCGCTGCTGAATATCCGGTTACCTGCAGGATAGCCTGATCGCCATCCTCGTCCCCGGCAAAAGGTATGTCCGCCAGCCCCTTGCTCGAGAGGGTTGGGCTTTTATGAACCTGCGTCGTGGCTTTGGGAAGTTCGGCGTCCTCGACCCACGCGCCGATCGCGCACTGACCGGCGGCCGTCAGGGGTAACAGCGCAAATAAGAGCAGTGCGAACAAGAGTAGATGCTTGGGCATTGCATTTTGATCTCCTTATGTTTTGTAATTACGGGAACGCGTATGAATATAATCTCGATGGCCGCCCCGTTCCAAGCGGCCCCGAGATGTTTCTATGCCGACAAGGAGCGAACAGTTTCAACGCGACGGTTTTCTCGTGCTTGAGGACTTCAACACTGCCCAGGAATGCGACGTTCTAAAGAACCGGGCTGAAGAACTCGCTCAGGGATTCGACTATGACGGGCACGCGTCCATCTTTCAGACGAACGAGCAGGAGAGGACCAGTGACGATTACTTTCTTGAGTCGGGCGACAAGATATCCTTCTTTTTTGAAAAGGACGCTGTTGACGCCGACGGTAAGTTAAAAACGGACATCTTTCACTCACTTAACAAGATCGGGCACGCTCTTCACGACCTCGATCCATGCTTCAATAGCTTCTCCCGCTCGCCGCAGATGAAGCAGCTTGCGGGCGATCTCGGCCTGTCGAATAGTCTGCTGATCCAGAGCATGTACATCTTCAAGCACGCACGCGTGGGCGGCGTCGTGGACGTGCATCAGGACTCGACGTTCCTATTCACCGAACCGGCGTCGTGTGTCGGCTTTTGGTTTGCATTGGAAGACGCGACCAAGGAGAACGGATGTTTATGGGCCAAGCCGGGCGGACATCGAACGACATTGCGATCCAGGTTTCGCCGAAGAGAGAACGGGTCGGGAACAGAGACGGAAACGCTCGACACGACACCTTTCGATCTGCATAAAATGATCCCTCTCGAGGTCAAGAAGGGAGCTTGTATCGTCCTCGACGGGATGCTCCCACACTATAGCCTCCCGAATACGAGCGACCGCTCGCGCCACGCGTACACCGTTCATACCATCGATCCGAACGCTCATTACTCTGAACGCAACTGGCTGCAGCGGGATCTGTCGGAATTAACGACGATCTAAAAGAGTGGAGGCGGCGATCGGAATCGAACCGATGAATAAAGGTTTTGCAGACCTCTGCCTTACCACTTGGCTACGCCGCCGAACTTAAAGGATAAAGGAGAAAGGGTAAAGGATAAAGGTAAAGTCAGATGCTTTATCCTTTCTCCTCTACCCTTTCTCCTTACGATCTGGAGCGGGAGACGAGGGTCGAACTCGCGACTTCGACCTTGGCAAGGTCGCGCTCTACCACTGAGCTACTCCCGCGTGGCAAATGATAATTCTACCGTCCGAGATTCGATTGTCAAGCAATAGGCGTTAATCCGCTGTGATGTCCTTCAGGAAGCCCCAATCACCGCTGCCGCTCATTTTTACGTTGCCGATACGTTTGTTCGATATAACGATATTGGCTGGATACCAGAGCGGCAAAAGCGGAAGGTCCTCGCTTACAATATTCCAGGTTTTTATATACAGGTCCTTAGCCGCGGTCTTGTCGGTGGAATTGACCGCTTCCTCGAGAAGCTTATCAGCCTCGGGATTCGCATACCGGCTTCGGTTGCAGCACGACACGTTGCCACCCGGGATCTTGGTTGACGAGAAGAGATCCCGCATAAAAAGCGGGTCCTGGTTACCACCGATCCAAACACCCGTGTACATTTGGTACTGACCCTGCGCAAGCTGCGTGCGGATAACGTTCACTTCGAGCGTCTCGATCTGGATATTGAAACCAACGCTGTTCAGAGCGCTCTGTATGACCTGAGCGTATTGATTGACCATCGCGTTGCCAGCACCGTACTTGAATACGATCGGCTCACCCTTATATCCGGCCTCCGTCAAGAGTTGTTTAGCCTTGGCCGGGTCATACTTGTACTCAGCACCCGGCGTATACGCCCACGATTGCGCGGGGACGACAGAACTCGCAACGGCGGCCTGTCCTTGAAGCAGATCGGTCACGATCTTCTGCCGATCGATCGCATAACCGATGGCCTGACGGATCTTGGCGTTGTTGAGCGGCGGAGACTGAGTATTGAAGACAAGATATTGAATGTTCGAGCCGTCAAACTGGTCCAGCTTGAGATTTGCATTCCCGCTTAATGCTTTGAGCATGTCTGGTGGGAGGTTCGACGGGTTAGGTGCGATGTCAACGCCGCCGGATTGAAGCTCGGCTTGTAAGGAAGTTGCGTCGGTTACTGTTTTGAGCCGAAGTCTTGCTACCTTTGGAGCACCTTCCCAATAGTCGGGGTTCGAAGCAAGCTCGACAACGTTCTGCGACGCGTCAAAGCTCACGAACTTGAACGGACCCGACCCTAACGGGGTCTCTTTCTGCTGATTAACAGTGCCTTCCGGAATGATAGGGATCGCGACCAGATTCGAGAAAAGCGGATTCTTTAGAGACGGCCTAGCGATGTTGATGACCACTGTCTTTGCATCCGGCGTCTCGACTGACGTTATGTGGGGAATGCGCTTTGTCTTTGGTTCATCGGCAGCTTTGACGGCGACGTTAGAATTCGCGTTCGTATTTGCCGACGGCGTTGCGGCGGGTGCCGGGGCCGATTTTCCACTATCGGCCTTATCGATCGGAACGGTATCAAAGAACGCTCCGGCCTTGTAGCCATTCGCAGCAAAAAGTGAATCGATCGTATATTTCACATCCGCTGACGTCAGCACTTTGCCATTGTGAAACTTCACCCCGTCACGAAGTGTGAAAGTGATCGCTTTGCCGTCGTCCGATACTTTGATGTCGCTTGCCAACTCACCTGTGTAATCGAAATTCGCGTCCTTACGCATAAGAGAATTGAACATCAGATTTCGCACTCTCTCCGCGGACGCGTCGGACCCAGTTGTCGTCAGAGTATCGAAAGTCGTGAATTTTTCGGGCAAAGCGACCGTTACTGCGCCGTCATTCCTGCGACGGCAGGTTGAGGCGGTTGCGAGGAACGAGAGTACGATCAGGACGAGAACAGATTTGCGCATATTTCAGATTTCCTTAGGCAAGGTCCGCGACAAGATTGGCGATCTCGACGGATATCTCATTGAGCCTTTCGATATCAAGCTGAGTCGGAGCTGACAGCTTAGATCTCACGTTGTCGATACGGGTGAGCGACTCGTTTATCCGCTGATCTGAGATCTCGCCGTTCTTTACAGCATCGAGAACCGCAGCATGGCCTTCGCGGATCGCCGCTGCGTTGGCACAGATCGCAAGCATATCGGCACCGGCATTTATCGCCATTTTGCACGACTCGCCGATGCCGTAATTTTTGACTATTGCACCCATTTCGAGATCGTCTGTGATGACGAGGCCGTCAAAGCCAAGGCGGCCGCGGAGCAGCGTGTCGATGAAGTTCTTACTCAACGAAGACGGTAGAAGTTTCCCATTTTCGTCGCGCTCCTGCAAGGAAACTTCCGGAAACGCAGCGTGGGCGACCATTACAACCTGTGTTTTATCAATAAGTTCCGCGTATGGATAAAGGTCGGTCGTCTTTAGTTCCTCGTCGGTGATCGAAACCTCAGGCAGCTCCTCGTGAGAGTCGACGCGGGCCGCCCCGAGACCCGGAAAATGCTTAAGGCAGCCAAGTATGCCCTCATCCTGAAGCTTGTCGAGAAACGCACCGGCAATCGTAACGACGTCCTCTTTTGAGCTCCCAAATTGTCGTGAAAAGAGCCCGTTCGGATGCCGTGCACGCCGGTCACCGATCACATCGACGACCGGAGCGAAGTCCATGTTGAAGCCCAGCATCCGCAGCGTCCGGCCAACAATGCGCCCCAGTTTGACCGCATCGGCAGCATTGCGGAGTTTATTCGCCGCCGGCATCGGCGTAACGAGTCGGCGTAAACGATCGACAAGTCCACCTTCCTGATCAATGGACAAGAAAGGGGTCGCGGGAAGAGTGGACGTTACGCCGGCAAGCAACTCGCGCGTTTGCTCGGCCTCACGTATGTTCCTAGCAAACAAACACACGCCGCCAGGCGACACGAGGTTCAAAAGGTTCTTTGTTTCCTCGTCGAGCGTCGGCCCAGGGATCCCAATGAAAAATAATTGTCCGATCCGCTGCTCGAGCGCGAGGTCGACTGCAGTTGCCATTAGATGATCCGGTCCTTGATCTTGGTAAGAAGCTGTTTTGATTCGTCCGGGCTGAGGTCAGAAACCTCGATATTTCGAAGTTCGTCGATCGCGGACTCATTCGTTACTGCAAATAATGAGACTTGCGACGCAGCGCGGCTGCCGGCAGCTTTTGCCAGGCCTGTCTTTTTTTCGTCTGCGAAAACTGCAAGCTCATACTTTTCGAGTTTTTCTAGAACACTCTTTGCGCGCTCAACGACCGAAGCAGGCAAGCCTGCGAGTTTTGCGACTGCGATGCCGTAGGATTTTGACGCCTTTCCTGGCTGCATCTTATGCAGGAAAACGACATCGCCGTCACGCTCGGTCGCAGTGAGCTGGTAATTCTTCGCACCCGGAAGGTTCTCGGCAAGTTCGGTCAGTTCATGATAATGCGTCGCGAACAGCGTCTTTGGGGAATGCTCCGACGAATTATGCAAATATTCCGCCACAGCCCAGGCTATTGAAAGGCCGTCGAATGTCGATGTTCCCCGTCCGATCTCATCCATAAGGACCAAGCTTCGCGGGGTTGCGTTGTGCAGGATCGAAGCCGTCTCGGTCATCTCGACCATGAACGTCGACCGTCCAGAAGCAAGATCATCCGAAGCCCCAACACGCGTCCAAACGCGATCGACGATCGGCAAACGTGCAGAGGTCGCCGGAACGAATGAGCCTATCTGGGCCAAGATCTGTATGAGCGCAACCTGCCGGAGTATCGTCGATTTACCACCCATGTTCGCGCCCGTAAGGATCAACAGTCGATCTGACGAATTGTTCATCACGATGTCATTCGGAATGAACGCAGTCCCAAGCTTTGCCTCAACGACCGGATGCCGCCCGTTCTTTATCTCTATCTCGTCGCCCTCGTGAAGCGATGGGCAGACGTAATTATTTTTCGACGCCGTTTCGGCAAGCGAGCATAGAGCATCAAGCGTCCCAAGCGCGCGGGCCGTCGTCTGAAGCTTCCGCGTTTCCTCGCAGACCTGCGTCTTGACGCGCGCGAAAAGCTCGCTCTCAAGCTGAGCTACGCGCTCCTCAGCTCCAAGAACCTTCTGCTCCCATTCCTTCAGCTGCGGAGTCGTGAATCGTTCGGCGTTCGCCAGAGTTTGACGGCGCTCGTAATCAGGGGGAACGCGGCCGATCTGGGCCTTTGAAACCTCGATGTAATAACCGAATACATTGTTGAAGCGTATCTTGAGATTCGCGATCGCGGTGCGAGCGCGTTCCTGTTCCTCAAACGCGGCGATGGTCTGCTTCGCTGACGTCGAGATGCCGCGGATCTGATCAAGCTCCTCGTTAAAGCCAGTGCGAATAACGCCGCCGTCCGCGAAATTTGCGGGCGGTTCATCGACAATGGCACGGCCGATCAGGTCTCGAAGTTCAGGCAGCTCAAAGATGTTCTCGCCGAGCACTTGCAGCAGGAGGGAAGAAAGGCCGGTTAGGTGTTCCTTGACGCGCGGAGCCTGGTCGAGTGAGCGTTTCAACGCTACGAGATCACGTGGTGTTGCCGTACCAAAATTTAAACGCCCGACCAGGCGCTCGAGGTCAGCGACTTCTTTCATAAGGAATCGCAAGTTTTTCCGCAGGATGCTATCCCCAAGCTCCGTGACCGCCGCCTGACGCGTTTGTATCTCACTTCGCTTCAAGGACGGACGCTGCACCCATTGTTTGAGCAGCCGCGAACCCATTCCCGTCACGCATTCGGCTATAACGCCAAAGAGCGTGCTTTTTCCACCGCCTCGTGACTCGAAGATCTCAAGATTCCTCAAGGTAACGGCGTCGAGGACCATGAAGTCGGTGGTCTCGAAATAGTTGATCTCAGAAATATGCCCGGCGGCCGAACGTTGCGTGTCCTGTGCGTAGCGCAGGCAAGCTCCGGCGGCCCGAACGGCTTGGATTCGACCATCGAGACCAAAACCCGCAAGGTCGGCAGCCGCGAGATGCGTTGTTAATAACCGCGTACAATCTTTTTCGTCGAACGAGCCGTCATCGAGAGACGTTAGCGTCATCGCTCCCTCGACCGGAGTGTTTTCAAATAACGCATTCTCACCGGGAGACCCAAACGTTTCGGCGATAAGCCGCTCGATCGAACGAGGGAAGAGAAGTTCGCGCGTTCCGTGTGACGTGATCTCGTCACATATCTTTTGCCAAGCGTCCGGGCCGCTGATCTCGGTCGCAGAAAAAGTACCGGACGATGTTTCAAGAAACGCAGCGGCGTAGGTATCGCCTTTGCCGCACACCGATGCAAGATAAACCGATTCTTTTGCTTCGACCAACTGCGGGTCGATCGCCGTACCGGGTGTTATTACGCGGACGACGTCGCGCTTGACGAGCTTTGTGCCTTTTGTCGGAGTTTCGGTCTGCTCGCAGATCGCGACACGATATCCCTTTTTAACAAGCCGCGCAATGTAGCTCGCCGCCGCGTGATAGGGTACGCCGCACATTGGGACAGGATTCGCCGTGTCCTTGTGACGGGCGGTGAGCGTGATCTCGAGTTCTCTCGCACCGGTGATCGCGTCCTCGTTGAACATCTCGTAAAAATCGCCCAACCGAAAGAACAAGATCGTTCCCGGATAGGCTTTTTTGATCTCGAGGTATTGCCGAAGCATCGGCGTCGCGGCTTCTACGTTCACGTGTTTCCGAGTTTAGCCCAATTTGACGATAGCGTTCAAAGACAGTACCGCGTGCTAGTATTATCGTGATTTTTGATGTCATACACGGACAAAAAGGTCTACGTAGCTGGCGCAACCGGAATGGTCGGTAGCTCAATCTTGAGGTGTCTCCGCGGTAAGGGGTATTCGAATATCGTCGGGCCGGGCTCCGCCGATCTCGATTTGACCGATCAAGCGGCGGCGAGTCAGTTCTTTGAACGTGAGCGGCCTCAGATCGTTATTCATGCTGCGGGAAAAGTTGGCGGCATTGTTGCAAACAACCAGCAGCGTGCCGATTTTATCTATCGAAATCTGATGATGGAGGCCAACGTGATCGGAGCAGCCCACGATGTCCAAAGTAAAAAACTCGTTTTTCTGGGCAGCTCTTGTATCTATCCAAAACACGCCGCACAACCGATAAAGGAAGAAGAACTGCTTGCGGGCCCGCTTGAGCCTACGAATGAACCTTACGCGATCGCCAAGATAGCGGGGATCAAGCTGTGTGAGAGCTACTACCGCCAATACGGATGCAACTTCTTTTCGGTGATGCCGACAAACCTCTACGGGCCAAACGACAATTACGATCTCGATACATCACACGTTATTCCGGCGCTGATCCGGAAATTCCACGAGGCTAAGCTCTCCGGCGCAAAAACCGTAACCGTGTGGGGAAGCGGCAGGCCTATGCGTGATTTTCTTTATGTCGACGATCTCGCCGGGGCGGTCGTCTTCCTAACGGAGAATTGCAACGCTGCCGATATTTATGACCTCGGGATTTCGCATCTCAACATTGGCTCCGGAACGGACGTGACCATTGCGGATCTCGCGAGATCCATTGCTAAAACCGTAGGCTATTACGGCGTGATCGAATTCGACGGCGAAAAGCCCGACGGGATGGCGAGAAAACTTCTCGACAATACCCGCATCAACGCGCTGGGCTGGCACCCGACGACCGGGCTGACGGCTGGGCTCAAGCTCGCGTATCAAAGCTTCTTGGATTCTTACGGTTCAGCCACTATCGCCTAAATGAAGACCGCACTTATCACCGGCATTACTGGCCAGGACGGCAGCTACCTTGCGGAGATCCTTCTCGACAAGGGTTACGTCGTGCACGGGATCATCCGGCGATCGAGCTCGTTCAACACTGCACGCATCGATCATCTCTATAAAGATGAGCGGATCCTCAACGAGCGACTTTTTCTTCACTACGGCGATCTGATCGATCCCAGTAGCCTGAACCGCCTCCTTCAGGTCATAGGGCCGGATGAGATCTACAATCTCGGTGCACAGAGCCACGTGAAGGTCTCATTTGAGGTGCCCGACTACACGGCGCAGGTAGACGCTCTCGGGACGCTGCGGTTCCTTGATGCGATACGTGAGACCGGCCTGAAAAAGGTGAAGTTCTATCAGGCCTCAACGTCCGAGTTGTACGGGAAGGTGCGCGAAACCCCTCAGAATGAATCGACACCTTTCTACCCACGATCGCCGTACGGTGTTTCTAAGCTTTTCGCGTATTGGTCGATCGTGAACTATCGCGAGGCATTTGGGATCCACGCGAGTAATGGGATCCTCTTTAATCACGAATCGCCGCGCCGAGGAAACACCTTTGTAACCAAAAAGATCACTCGCGGTGTCGCGCAGATCCTTCTGGGCAATATCGACTCGATCCACCTAGGAAATCTCGATGCCGCCCGCGATTGGGGATATGCACCCGAATACTGCGAGGGGATGTGGCGGATCCTGCAGCAGCAGGAACCCGACGATTTTGTTCTAGCAACGGGTGAGCAGGCTACCGTGCGGAATTTCGCCGAGGCAGCGTTTGCACGTGTCGGCATTGCCATCAAATGGGAGGGAACCGATGAGAGCGAGAAGGGCATCATCTCCCACGTCGATCTAACAGGCGCCGCGGCGGATATCGTAAAGACCAACCCGAAGCCGGGGCAAGCCGTCGTCGAAGTAGATCCCGAATATTATCGGCCCGCCGAGGTTGACACGCTCCTGGGTGATGCGACAAAGGCTCAACGGGTCTTTGGTTGGAAAGCCGAGACCAGGTTCGAGCGTCTTGTAGAAATAATGATGGATGCTGAACTCGATGCGGCCCGGGCGCGGCCTGCGGATTTTTAGCTGACCCGCTCACGCTGATACCATACCGTTGTGACCGACCGACCTGTCATTGTCTTTACTAACGGCTGCTTCGACATAATCCACCCGGGACATATCGATCTTTTGTCGCGCGCAAAGGCTCTGGGCACAAAGCTTGTCGTCGGGATCAACAGCGACGCTTCGGTCCGGTCTATAAAGGGAGATGGAAGGCCATTGCAGTCGGAAGAAGCACGTAAAGCGGTACTCCTCGCGATTGGATCGGTCGACGACGTCGTAATTTATGACGAACTCACTCCTGAACGCCTCATTAGAGAGATCAAGCCCGACGTCCTGGTAAAGGGTAACGACTGGAAGGAGGACGAGATCATCGGCGCAGACTTTGTGAAGGCAAACGGCGGAAAGGTCGTTTCGCTTCCGCTTGTCGATGGTTATTCAACGAGCGCGATCGTTTCGAGGGAAACACGACCCGGCTCGTCTGGAGTTAACCGGTCCGGATCGATAATTGCCGCATCGCTGGACGAGCATCGCGGCGTCTTCGAAAAATTGCCCTCGGTGGTCGGTGATATCGAGAAATGCGTCGACCTTTTGTTAAGCACGTTTGACGGTGGAAAAAAAGTCTTGCTTTGCGGTAACGGGGGAAGCGCAGCAGATGCGCAGCATATCGCGGCAGAATTTGTCGGCCGCTATGAGAGCGAACGTATCGCACTTCCTGCGATAGCCTTAACGACCGACACATCGGCCTTGACCGCGCTAGCCAACGACTATGATTTCGAGCGCATATTCGCACGACAGGTCGAGGCTCTGGCTACCGAGGGAGACTGCCTAATCGCTATCAGTACCAGCGGCAATTCTCGAAATGTTATCGCGGCGGTAATGAAGGCTCGAGAAAAAGGCTGCCGCGTGATCGGCTTGACCGGATCCGGCGGAAAGAAACTCGCGTCGCTCTGCGATGCATGCGTATTGGTACCTTCGCTACGAACCGCTCGAATACAGGAAGCCCACATCACGATCGCGCACATCTGGTGCGAGATGATCGATGAAGCGATAGCTGCACGCGCGTGATGGATATCTTTGACTCATTTCAGGATGTCACGGTATTGGTGATCGGCGACGTAATGCTCGACCGCTATTGGTGGGGTAGTGTAAGTCGGATCTCGCCTGAGGCACCCGTGCCGGTCGTCAGGATGGACCACATGACCCTCGCCCCGGGCGGCGCGGCAAATGTCGCGGCGAACGTCGCCGGGCTTGGCGCGAAAACGAACCTCGTCGGCGTGATCGGCGACGACAGTGAAGCCTCGCTTCTTCCCGACGTGCTGCGGAGCGTCCGCGTATCCGACGAATACCTCATCAGTGTCTCGGGTCGCCACACGACCACCAAGACCAGGGTTATCGCGCACTCGCAGCAAGTAGCCCGGATCGACCAGGAAACCACTGCGATCCTCACTGCCGACGCCGAACAAGAGATCATCGATCGGCTTGAAACTCTAATCGATGAAGCCAACACCGTAATAGTTTCCGATTACGCAAAAGGCTTTCTGAGCGACACTCTCCTGCGACGTGTGATCGCGTTTGCAAATACAAAAGGCACGCCAGTCCTCGTCGATCCAAAGGGTAAGGATTATTCGAAATACCGTTCGGCATCGCTTCTCACACCGAATCGACGCGAGGCCGCGGATGCCTGTTCTCTCGAAGAGGACGATCAGCAAGTGGTCGATGTTGCAGGACAAAAGCTTCTGCGTGATCTAGATCTGAAAAGTGTGCTGATAACGCAAGGCGAGGACGGAATGACCCTCTTCCAGCAGGATTCGGAACCGCATCACCTCCAAACGGTCGCGCGCGAGGTGTTCGACGTTACCGGCGCCGGCGACACTGTGATCGCATGTCTGGGCGTAGCTCTGGGCTCAGGTGCAGGCCTTCTCGAGGCAGCAGCTATCGCCAACGCAGCAGCCGGCCTGGTCGTGGAACAGGTCGGAACGACGGCGATCTCGGCCGCCGAACTTCGCGAGGCGATGCAAAGTCGATGAAGGTCGCAACAGTATTCGGGCGCCGGTCCGAGATCATTCGTCTCAGTCAGGTGATAAAGCTGCTGGATCAGCACTCGGAGCATATCCTCATCCATACCGGTGCGAGCTTCGATGAGAGCCTATCGGATCTGCACATAAATGGTCTCGATCTGCGCGCACCGGACGTTGACCTGCGCGGATCGGGCCAAGATCTCGCCGTTGCAATAGCATCTGTTGCTCCCGACCGTGTTCTGACGGGTTGCTCGGCTCCTAACGTAGGCCGACCTGTTTTCTATTTTGGTTCGTCGGACGAGATCTCGTTTGCTGACGTCGCACTTGTGTTCACAAGGTCTGCCCGCGAGCGGGCGATCTTCAATGGTTTCGATCCCGGGAGAGTGATGGTGGTCGGCGACCCGTGCAAGGAGGTTCTCGAAACCTTTGCTGAGCAGATCGAGGAAAGCAAGGTCTTGAAAGTGCTCTCCATAAGGCCGTTTGATTATTTTCTGGCGACAGTTCATCGCAGCGATAACACCTCTAATGCTGATCGGCTTTCCCGGATCGTGGGATCGCTAGCGACCGTGGCCCGCAAATTCAACAAGCCGGTCCTTTTTGTCGTGCACCCGGACACCGCCCGCCAGATGGAGGCGTTTCAGATAAAGGGCGATCCTTTAGTACGACTGCTTCGCTCGATGTCGTTCTTTGATTTCGTCAAACTTGAGAAAAACGCACTTGCCGTTCTCACAGATTCCATGGGAGTTCAGGATGAATGCTGCGTTCTTGGAGCACCCGTGGTGACGCTGGTGTCGCGGACAACGAGATCAGAAACAATTGCATGCGGCAGCAACATTGTCGCCGGGCCCGAGCCCGTGGCCATGACGCAGGCAGTCGAACTCGCTATTGCACAGCCAGCCCTCTGGGAAGTTCCGGCCGACTATAACACTCCGAACGTCTCGCAGATCGTAGGCCGCATCGTATTGAGCGAGGCATTCTCGAAATGACAACCGACTATGCGTTTGATTTCGAATGCTGCGGCGTCGCGATCCGTATCAACGCCAAATCTCCCGATCTTATCGCTAACGTCGAGGAGCGGATCCGATCATTGATTCCCGGAATGATTCGCAAGGAGAGGTGCGAAAGCGTTGCTGCGGTCTTTGATGTTTGGGACGATGACTCGGGACGTATCGCTGCAACAGATCATCACGACATCGGGATCGTATTGCTCCCACCCGACGATTTCTTTCACGCACTTTCTACATTTTTGCGGGTAACGATCGCCGAGAATTCACCGAAGTTCATCTTTCTGCATGGTGGGGCGATAGGTTGGAAGGGAGAGGGCATCGTGTTTCCAGGCGATAGTTTCGCCGGCAAGACGACGCTTGTTGCCGAGTTGGTTCGTCTCGGAGCCGAATACTACTCTGACGACTTCGCCCTTTTCGATGAGCAGGGGCGCTTGCATCCTTTTCCCCGGCCTCTGTCTATTCGGTCGCCCGATGGACGTTATGCCCGAACGGCCATGCCCGTGGATGAGATCGGCGGGCAAGCAGCGACCTCCCCGGTGGACGTAAGTACCATATGCTTCACCTACTTCGACCCTAAGGTCAAGGATCAGGAGCCTCTCATTCTGTCCGCCGGCGAGGGCGTTCTCGAGTTGATGAAGTATACATTCTCTTTCATACGGCGCCCGCAGGCATCATTGCCCGTTTTACAAAGGCTGGCCACTAATGCCAATATCCTTTCGGGGCCTCGATGTGAGGCGGCTGATTTTGCAAAAACCTTGCTGGAATTCGTTGACAAACGCTCGGTTTGAGATAAAATGACTATCTAGATTCCGGTTAATCCCTTTTGACGTTGACATTTGCGGTCATTACGATAGAATGACCTTACAAATCTGGCTTACATTTAATGCTTGGAGGAGACAATGAATAGTCCGAATAACACGCAGAATCCGACGGCCCGAAATCATGGCCTGGTGGTTCAGGAAATGCCCGACGAGGTTCTCGTCTACGATCTTGATACAAACAAAGCTCATTGTTTGAACCAGTCGGCCGCTTTTGTCTGGAAATCCTGCACGGGCAGCAATTCTGTTGGCGATATAGTTCGCGAATTTGAAGCCAGCGGCAAAGGTAAGGTTACAGAAGATTTTGTATGGCTTGCCATCGATCAGTTGAGCGAGAACGACCTTCTCGAAACGACACCTGAGCGTCGATTTACGGAGCAATCCCGTCGACAGGTATTGAAAACCATCGGTCTTGCCTCCGTCGTGGCAGTTCCGGTGATCGCATCACTGGTTGCCCCCCAGAAAGCGCTTGGCGGTGCTTCTTGCGCGTGCTCTGCTAATATCGATTGCCAGACGAAGAGCTGCTTGAACACGATCTGCTCAAGCAACTTCTGCCAGTAAGTTCGGTTATTTCTTAACGCCTCTTTAGGGTAGTGAGGATCTTTGATCTTTGCTACCCTTTTTCTGTGGTGTCCAACCCTGCGGTAAATGAGCCTCCGACAAGTGACTCTGCCGATGAAACCCGATGGGGGATCGTACGACAGAAGGCTAGCGAAGCACGAGCGTCGCGCGCTTTCGAGCTGTTTCGTCGTAATGGGATCGAACCTGTACTGATCAAGGGACTGGCCGCAGCCTTCTACTATCCGCCCGGAGTGTTTCGCGATGCCGTGGATATGGATCTGGCTGTCTCCGCTCAGGATTTTTCTCAAGCAACAAAGCTCGCGCGGTCCGCCGAGGCCGCCGGACTTGCGATCGACCTTCACGAAGAGCTCAGGCATCACGACGTCAAGCCTTGGGGCTCTCTGATGGCTGATTCCCATCTTCTAGAGGTTGAAGGAGGGACTATTCGGATCCTTTGCCCCGAAGATCATCTTCGTGTTCTATGCACTCATTGGCTTACCGATGGCGGTCGCGACAAAGATCGGCTCTGGGACATTTATTTCTTGGTGGATCACGAACGGGAAAGTTTTGATTGGAAAAAATTCTTGGCGCCGGCCGACAAGCGACGACGTCGATGGCTCACATGCACCTTAGGAGCGACTGTTCGATATCTAAACCTCGACCTGTCCGGCAGCCCCATCGAGGGTGAGGCGCTAGACCTCCCTGAATGGTTTACGTCGACCATCGAAAAAGAGTGGGCCGAGGTGATACAGTTCGCACCTGTTTACTACAGCATTCACGATCGAAAGCTTTTCTTCCATCAACTTAAAAGGCGGTTCCCACCAAATCCAATAACCGCGACCGTACTCTGTGAGGGTGATCTAGATTCTCGTTTTCGCGCGATCTATCAGGTGCGGAATATCGCCTCGCGCTTCTGGCCATCAGTGGCCAATATCATTACGGCCGTCGGCCGGTCATTGAAAAAACGTGACGCTTAATATACTTGCCATAGAAGCGGCTCTCGCCGGCGGTAGTCTCTCCATCCGCCGACACGACGGAGAGATCATAAGTTGGATCGGGCAAACCGAGGTCCTCCGATCAGAGAGCTTGCTCGGCGAGATCGATAACATCCTCAAAAAAGCGGCTTTGACAGCGAAAGATCTCGATCTACTTGCGGCCTCGGCCGGGCCCGGCGGGTTCACCGGTATTCGGATCGGGCTAGCCACCGCGTTAGGGCTTTCCAGAAGTCTGGCGATCCCGTTTTGCAGCGTATCGATGCTGCGTGCCGCGGCAGAAGCGGTGCCGCTTGAGGGCAATATCAAAGTCGCGCTTCCAATGGGGCAGGGTTTTGTCTGCGTACAAGATCTCAAGCTCGTGGATGGCAGAGCAATTGAGTTGAACGAACCACGTTCGTTCGATCGGGAAGATCTGAAGAAACAATTAGCCCAAACGGCGACCCGACTGCTGGCAGCGCATGGATCGCTTGCAAAAGATCTAGGGCACGCGGAAAATATTATCGATCTGGGTTATGACATGGCACAGTACGTCGCGCGGCATTGCGATGCGAAAGAGGTCGTTGTTTCCGAACCCTTATTCATTAGTAAGAATTATTCGTGAACGACCCGCCGGACGATCTAAGGATCCGAACAGCGACAGCATCCCACGTTGCCGCCATGATCCGCATTGCGGACGCTACTAATCTTAGTCCGTGGTCAGCACAAAACTATTTCGATGAGTTGAAGACCGACCGGTCGATAATGTTGTGTCTCGAAGACCCTCATTGCAAGATCCTAGGTTTTATTGTTGGCCGTCTCGTACCAGCGGATGATGCTGATAGGACGGACGCTGAGATCTACAATGTCGCCGTCATCGACAAGGAGCAGGGAAAGGGAAGGGGCCGCTTATTACTCGATTCATTTCTGGACCGCTGTCGCGCGGCCGAGGTTCGGCAGATCTGGCTCGAGGTACGGGAATCGAACAAACGAGCCATTAATTTCTATCTGACAAACCATTTTGAACACGTCCAAAAACGGCAAAATTTTTATCAAAATCCCCGTGAACACGCACTTCTGATGCGGCGAAAGCTGAAATGACAAATCAGTTGATAATTTACTTTAACGGGTCTAGAATGAGGCTTGGGCACGGTTGATCACCGGGGCCTTAGAAAATTGACAAGTGAGGACAAAACGCTATGGACATGTCGACAGCTGATCCGGTGCGCGACGAGCTGCTGAGGAATAACAGTGCATTCCGCGAATTGGTACATCAGCATGAGGACTTTGAGAAAAGATTGAGCGAACTTGCCCATCTTACATACCCGAGCGATGACGAACAGGTCGAGGAGATCACGCTAAAGAAGAAAAAACTCCAGGTAAAAGACGAGATCTACGCAATGATGCAGCAGCACGCCGTTTCACACTAGGAAACACGCTTCGCTGCTCTTAATTTTTTAGGATGGCGGTGGGACCGGATCGGTCTTGCCGCCATCTTTTGCTTCCGGACACGCTGGGCTGTGAGCGTAAACACCGGCCTCAGTGAGGAAAAATATCTTCTGACCCGAGACAAATGGCTTATCAATAACGCTTTCATCTGGGCCGGTTGCGATCTGAGCGGCGAGCCTCCCGTTGTTAAGGTCGATAAGCTGCAGCGGCGAGTGCTCATCCGAAGTCCCGGCGAGAGCCCAGCGGTCGGTAAAGAGCGCGATGTCCAGGATCCGTCCCGGCATACGTCTACGCCAATTTACGTGGCCCTGCCTGGAAAGGATCAGATAAATAAAATTGTCATTCGACGCGAACAGCAGCCTGTCATTCACGGCTAAGATCGCGGAGCCAGCACCGCCCGAGCGGAATTTCCATTTCACGCCGTTCCCGTCGGACGAAAAGTTGGTGACCACGCCCCGATCGTCTCCTATTACCACCGAACCATCCTTAGTTCGACCGATGGCGGTTATCGCGGCGGAGCTCGGTCGCTCGGATACCACCGCGCCATCGTTAAGCGAGATCATCGCCAGTTTGGAGGTACCGGCAAGCAAGAGCCGCGTATCAGCGATCTCCGGGGCGATCTCGACCGGTTCTCCTTCACGACGCCATCGCTGGGTACCGCTTTTTTGATCGACCGACTGGGTCAGCCCGCCCGCTGAGGTGACGATCACGGCCATCTCGTACGCATTAACAAAATGAACGTTCGACGGCGGCAGCTTTGTTGACCAGACCGTCACGCCCGTATCCTTGCTGAGCGAGTAGAGGATGCTGTCACCGACCGACGTGCCGTCATCTTTGACGGCGGTCGTCGTAAGGTAAAGGCCGGATGCGGTCGCTACCAGATTCGAGCTGATCTCGCCGCCAAGTTCGGCCGTCCACAGTTTTTTCCCGTCCGTCGAGATCGCGTTCAGCCGCCCGTGCTCGAGGCCAACGAAGATCCTCGCTTCGTCACCGGTGAGCCGCATCCCTCGCTCGTCACTGAACTGGTATGACCAGCACTTTGACATCACCAGCTCGGTTTCCTTCGGCTTCTTCGCACCGGATTGTGAAAACCCGGCCACCCCTATCAAAAGGCAAGCTATGACGGCTGAAAGGCGTTGTGAAAGACGGTGCAGGTCCATTAGGATCTTGAGGAAAACAGCGGCCGGTATGCCGATTTTAGCACGCGCGGCCGCTCGTGTTATATTGATGCCCAAGCTCTCGTTAAAGTTCGAGAAATAATGTTTTGCCGGTCCACGGCAGCATTCACGTTTTGCTTTGGCGAGGCTTCAGAAAACACAAACTACACACAACGAGGAAACCACACATGTCATTCAACAAGATCACGATCGTCGGTAATCTGGGAAGAGACCCCGAGCTTCGATATACGCCGCAGGGAGCCGCTGTCTGCAGCTTCTCCATGGCCACCAACGAGAAACGCCGCGATAAATCCGGCGAGCTTCAGGACATCACCACCTGGTTCAAGGTCACGCTCTGGCGTAACCAGGCCGAGAACGCCGCGAAGTATCTCACCAAAGGCTCGCCCGTCTACATCGAGGGGCGTCTCCGCATCGAAGAGTGGACCGACCGCGACGGCAACAATCGCTACACGCTCGACGTTCAGGCGACCGATATGCAGTTCATCGGTTCACGCGGCGACGGTGCCGGCGGCGGCGAATACACAGGCGGCGGTGCCCATCATGACGAAGAACCCGCATTCAGCGGCGGCGCTCCGTCAGGCGCGTCGGCAAGCTCGTCTTCGTCAGGTGCAGCGACAGTTCCCGCACCGGATGCCGATGACGATATACCGTTCTAAAACAGTGAAAGCTGATGGTGGATAGTGGACAGTTTGCGTGTCCACTATCCGATCCACCACTCTAACTATCAACTGTCAGTTTCACCTATCACCTATGTTTTTAGGCTTACGCACCGTTGTTTATAAGGTCGACGATCTCGAGCAGGCCAAAGCCTGGTACTCGAAGGTCCTCGACCTTAAGCCTTATTTCGATCAGCCGTTCTATGTCGGCTACAGCGTCGGCGGATTTGAGCTGGGCCTCGATCCCGATATGTCGGGTGTCACTCGCGGCAACGGTCACGTCGCCTACTGGGGCGTTGATGACGCCGACGCCGCGTGCGAGCGGCTTCGCGAACTCGGCGCCGAAGAGGATGAGCCCATCCGCGACGTCGGCGAAGGCATTAAGGTCGCGAGTTTCAAAGACCCATTCGGCAACATCTTCGGCCTTATCGAGAACCCGCACTTTGGGGCTCAGGATTAGGCGAGAAGCAGCATCGTCAGCGCCAACGCCGCCATCCCGAAATCCTCAACAAGCGTTACCTTTGTGAGCGGTACCTTTAGGAACGTTCCCAAACACGCACATTGAAAGCGTTCGCCCTTGGCGAGTTTTATCGCTACGCCAAGACCGCTGAACGTCATCACGACGAGCTCAGCGATGAACAACGCCTTGCTTTCGAGACCGGCAAGCATCGCCAAACCGAATCCCAGTTCGATGAAGGGATAAATAAAACCATATCCCCGCCATCTCACCGCAAGCAGATCGTAGGTCGCGTATCCGTCAGCAAACCCACGCAGATCAACAAGCTTGAATCCCGCGAACACGAGAAAGAAGCCGGTCATAAAGGAGGAGACCAGCGCCCGCACCGCGAACCCGCCGTGCTGCACGTCGCGAAGCGACAATATCGCCGCTGCCGCGGTGATCAAGAGGATGACGACGATAAGCGGCGTGTAACTGCCTGATGTCTCATCATCCATCGCGGCCGGCGTCGCTGCCCGCATGAGAACCGCCTCCGGGTCGGAACTAAATTTCTGCAGGCAGCTCTTACCGCAGAAGTAGTACGTTTCGCCGCCGTAGGCGAATTCGCCCGCCGCCGTCTCAGGGTTGACCGTCATTCCGCAAACCGGATCGATATGCTGCGTCATGGTTATATCTTAACCTTGTGGCACCCCGCCGTGTCCCAGGTGTCTCACGGGTGTCCCAGCCTTAAGATGGGACACCTAAGTCATTGTAGGCACAGGGTTTGCGGCCTTAGAAACGGCCTTAGGGACGAAAAATAAATAAAACTTTTCGTATTTAATTTTCAAAGATCCAAAACGAGCAGGACGGTGTTGCACAGATTGCACAGATAGTCAAGTGTTTTACGAGTGCAACACACAGCGATCAGTCATAGCGGGCGTCCCAGCGTGTCGGGACCTGATCGCCGGGCCGATGGAACCGGGCCGAGGTGCCTCGAGAGGCTCGAAGACGAGGGGACTTTGGTGGGACAAGCGAGAAAACCGGGCACGGTCCACATTGCGAACGACCTTATTCCCCAATGTTTATAGGAGGTTTGGACCGAGATCCGGTGTCCCGCCGATCGCGAGGGGCGATCTAGGCCGAGAAAACGGGCTGAGGTTCGCTGCGGCTCACATCAGGCGACAAGTTCTGCGGGACACCTTAGTGGTGAGGGGCTCTTTCGCCTATGCCGCTCGATGTACGAAGTCCTAAAAATACGCACCGAGCAGACTGGAAGCGAAGAGAACGATGTGTGTGGTGATGTGGGCGATCATTGCGGATTCGAGGCCGCGTTTCCAGTAGAGGAGGCCGGCGACAAGACCGAAGAGTGAATTGGCGACGATCACAAAGACTACGAGCAGCGCCGTTGGGTTCGGCACGATAAGAAACGCCAAAGGCAGATGTCCGGCCGCAAAGGTGAGCGCAGTTAGGACGATCGCAGCGACGAAATAAACGCCGCGAGGATCCCCTTGGCGCTTCTGCAGAAATCTCCACGCCAGCCAGACGAGAAGCGTCATTAATCCCCAACGGAAGAGGACCTCTTCGGTAAGGCCGCCGTAAAGAAATCGCGTCGGGAGCGGCAAGATCTCACCGAGTCGTGAGATGCGGGACACGGCGTCGGGCGGCAGCAGCGCGCGTGTTCCGAATCCGGTCGCGACGATGCCGAGCCCTCCGACCACGCCGCCTAGAATGCCGGGCAAGATTTGAGGCCGCAATTCAGGCAGGACCGGCTTGTTGTACGCGAAGGCCTCGGCAGCGGGAGCGTGCAAACCGACTCTCGACGCCAACCCCACGCCGACCAGCGTAGCGATCGCCACAAGCACCGACGGCTGGATCAAACTGAGCAGCTTAAATGCCCAGTTCAGCTCAGGCACCTGCGTGCCCTGGGGCAGCGGGATCAGAGCTACAAAGGCTTTGAGATCGACAAGCAGGAAGGACAGGACGCCGAGCATCCCAAGCGAGAAGACGAAGAGAAATTGTTTGGTTCCAGGCCTCATGATCGCGACCTCGGGGTAAGTAGATCAATACTAACGGAGGCCACGCCTATCGGCGTGTGTGGGCAGGTCGCCTACACTCCCAACAACCTACGTACTTGCGGACATTGACTGCGAAACGAACTCGCCCATCTTGCGAAACTTTTGGTAGCGCTCGTCGAGGAGAGTTTTAATGTCCTTGGCAGAAAGATCTTTGACCTCGCGGACGAGGGCTTTGCGTAGGTTGTGATTGATCTGGTCGTAGGCGGCCTGTGATTTTTTGTCGCCGTTCGACGGCATCGTCCACGGCTGCGGCTCGGCGATGATCTCGTCGATGATGTCGAATTTTTTTAGCTCG
>JADMIO010817141.1_pt1 | contig 53092 bp, 67 predicted proteins | sample 8958161 | NCBI WGS metagenome assembly JADMIO01 (sample SAMN16585339, study PRJNA669376) | soil metagenome | isolation source: Crop rotation soil | place: USA: Cullars Rotation, Alabama | collected 2011 | reverse complement strand
CGCGACAACTTGTCCACGTGGAATTCTAAGCTTAGGATCCCAATGTGCTGGAAAGCGGCCCCGGCGAGGCCTGCGTCTCGTAGCTCACGAGCAGGCGGTTGCCGGCGGTGAACCAGCCGCCGACGAAGGCGACCGAGCAGCTGAAGGTGATCGAGGCGTCGTCGGCGGTCGTGTTCTGCGCGTAATCCGAGCGCAGCACCCAGCAGCCCGGCGCCGGCGTGGTGACGGTCGGGAAGCTCGTGAAGGTGTCGGCGACCGCCGGGCCGTTGGCGAACGTCGCGATGGGCGAGGCCGCGTCGACGCCCCGAAAGACGCCCACGACGTAGCGGTAATTGCCGACGGTCGAGAGCGACCAGCCGACCTGTTGCGCTCCGCCGGTGTCGGCGAAGCGGTAGCCGATGTGCATCACGTCCGGGTTCGACGGGCCGCCCCGTATGAACGTCCAGCCGTCCGCGCCGTCGGTGACGACCGCGGAGTTGTGGGCTAGAAAGACAATGATGAAGTCACCAACCTGCGTGCCGGGGGGCGTCAGCGGCTGGTCGGTGTTGTCGCTCGCCAACTTTGTGACGCCGCCGACAAAACTGATGGCGGCCTGGGCCGGCTTCGGGTCGATCCCCAAGAAGCAGAGGGCGGCGAACAGCCAGAACGCGAGAATGAATTTCCGACTCATTTGCCCCGCGCTCCTTTCAGCACGCGCTCGCGGACTTCCTCGGATTGCTCTTCGCACTGTCGCGCCCCGGCTTGTTGCCCCGCCTCGCGCAAGGCCATGCCGTTAGCTTTGATCCCGGCATAGGCGCTCAAATCCTTGAGGCCGGCGGATAGCTCGCGCAGAGACGCTTCGGGCAAGGAATCCATATCCTGAAGCAAAGACGTGACGCGACTAAGAAGGCTGTAACGGCTCGACATACGGGTTGTTACCTTTTCACTGCGCGCGCCTGAGCGTTATCTCGACGCCAACCAAGCGCGCCGCCGCCGCGACCGTGTCGGCGCTCTGCGAGAGCCGGCGCGCGATCTTCACGTGCAGGAGCTTGCCTGCCGAGCAGCCCGAAATGTTCACCGCTGACACCGCCGCGTCGTTGAGCTGGTTGGCCGTGCCTTTGGCGAGATCGGTGACGTCCGACCACGGGTTGAAGGTCGGGTCGTCGAGAGAAGCGTCGCCGGCGCAAGCCATCTGCACGCCCCAGACGACGCTCCCCGATGTCGCCGTCGTCAGCCACTTGAAGGCGACGTCGATGTTGCCGGTGAAGTCGCCGGGGAGTTGAACGGTCCGCTGCGCCGTGAGGTCGGCCGCGCCGTCGGCGAAGTCCAGCACGCCTTTCACGGTGTTGGCGCCGACGACGCAGGCTGCCGCCGGCCCGTTCGTGCTGAAGCTGTCCCACATCGAGGCGGCGTTCGCGCCGGCGTCACACCCGGCGGCGTCGAGCCATATCTTGCTCACGGTCGTGAGCGTGTTGCCGGTCGCTTCGACGTCGAGCGTCTTGTTAGTAAACGTCTGCGTATCGGTCGTTCCGGCGATTGCGCCTGACGGCGCGGCGACCGCCGTCACCGCAGACGTGCCGTTGCCTACAAGCAGCCCGGAAGGCAGCGTGGTCAGCCCGGTGCCGCCTTTCGTGATCGGCAGCGTGCCGCCGATGTTGGCATGGCTAAGGTTGGCCTCGACGACGTCGAGCGTGACTTCGTTGGTGCCCCCGCTGATCGAGAGTTTCGTGGAGCCGGCGAGCAGCGACTTGAACTGCAGGTCCGCCGACAGCTTCTGCTTGAAAAGCCCCGTGCCGGTGCCGACGTTGCTCGCGGTGTTGGCCTCGCCGACTCCCGAGCCGAGCTGCGTCACCCACGATAAATGCCCTGAGCCGTCAGTCGCGAGGACCTGGCTCGAGGTGCCGTCGGCGTCCGGCAGTTCGTAGACCTTGTTGGCGGCGGTCGTGCTCTTAGCCTTGAACCCCACATAAAAGGTTCCGCCGGCGTTGTAGTAGCGCGACTCGGCGCCGGCGTCGAAGATGGCGGCGGTCGTGAAGTGCGGGCTGCCTAAGGTCGGCCCCGTGCTGAAGCAGACCGAGCCGCTGCCGGTCTCGTCGGTGATGACGCTCGCGAGCCCGCCCGACGTGTTAGTGGCCGTGAAAGGGCTGGTGCCGTTGCCGAGCAGAATGCCGGTCAAGGTCGCCGCGCCGCTTCCGCCCTGCGCGACGGTGACGGGCGCGGCGTCGGTGAGCACAGTGGCCGAGGCGTTCGGGAAGGTGAAGGTCTTGACGGTCGAATTCGGGCCGGTCACGGCGAAGTAGGCCGAGCCCGTGCCGCCGCGCGCCGCGGCGAGCGTGCCCGTCCAGCCGAGCGTGTGCAGCGTGCCGCTCGAATTGATCGTGACGTTGGTGTCGTTTACAAACGTCTGCGACGCCCCGGTCAGGCCGTTCAGCGAGTTGATGCCGCCGCCGCCGGCCAGCGAGATCGTGAGCACCCCGGCGACGTTCGCCACCATGATGCCGGAGCCGCCCTGGACGGAGGCGAACTCGAAGCCGTTGCCCGAGGCGTTCAGCCGCAGGAATTGGTAGGCGGTCCCGAACTGCGACGGGATCGTGTCGAGCAGCGCCTTGTTGGCATGGTTGTGGCTCGCCGACGTGGCGGCGGTCGCCTTGGAGTTGAGCAGCGTGAAGTTGCTGTTCTCCTTCAGCCGCCGCTGCTCGAGCGAGTCGGTGGGCTGAATCGTCTGCGGCGACTGCGCGCGCGCCACCGTGCAAAGCAGGAATAGCAAGGCGACTAGCAGAAGGCCGCCGGATCGTCTTTTCATCATTTTACCTTTCGGCTAAAAGTAGGTCAGGGCGATGGCGTTGCAGAGGACATGAAGCGTGTTGTCTGCGATGATAAGGAGCCACACAACCAGCCACGCCGGCCTGTCGGGCGGGTACCCGGTCGCCTGACACTCCCGCCAGGGATGATTGCGGCGGTAACTCTCGCCTCTAACCTGACGAATCTGAATTGGTCGACGCGGAGCTATAAAGTTTTTTTAGCCCACACGACGTAGCGAGCGAGTCGCCAGCGGTCAATGACGAAGTGAGAAACGACGATAAAAACCATTGCCTGTACAGAGGGGCGCAGGAATAAGAAGGGCAGTCCGTAAGTCAGGACGTGCGCCAGTGCCGCAATACTCTTCTTCGTCTTTTCGGTGGCCATCCAATCGCTTTGAAGGATGTAATCACCGATGGCATGAGCTACTAATTGGTCAGCTGTTACCATGCTCTGCTTTTACGCCTCCAGCTCGAGCTCGCAGTACTCGTTCGCACCGAGCGCCGCGCCGCCCGCGGGCAATATCATCGTGTTGAAGGCGGCGGCGACCGCCCCGCCCATCTTCTTGTAGAAGTTATTGCTATCGATGCGCTGCGCGTGGACGAGCGACGGCTTCACCGGCAGGTAGTTGAAGACGCCGCCGGCGTCGGCCTGCGCCTTCGAGATCAGCAGGAAGTCGTGGACGTGCGGCTTGTTCTTGATGTCGTAGACGGTCGGGGCCGTGCCGCCGGCGCGCACCACCTTCATCAGGAAGCACATGTCGGGGGTGCTCTCTTCGGCGTTGGCCTCGACGCGGATGTGGCCGTTCGACTTGTCCATCTTCACGTACCAGGTCCCGATGGCGGGGTTGAACCACAGCACCATCTGGTTCGTGATCACGCCCGCGGCGTCCTCGAAGGTCTCCGTGATCGAAATCACGCAGGGGCGCTTCTGCGCCGTGCCGGTGAGCGTGAGGTATAGCTGGCGGACGGGGTTGTTGTCGCTGTAGGCGATGGGGGTCGGCTTGCCGAGCGGCGCCGCGGTCTTGTGCGCGCCCTGGTCGAATGAGACGAGGGCCGAAACCGCGCCCTCGTCGTAGACGCCGCGCACCGAGAGCGTGTACTGGGCCACCGCCCACGGCAGCGCCGGCAGGTCGGCGACGCGGACCGTTGCCGAGCGGGCACCGCCGCCGAGCGTCAGGCCCGGCGCGCCGCTGCATGTGGAGGCGATGACGCCGCCGTCGGAGAACTTCCACACCTGGGTGAGCGTGCCGCCCGCGACCTGTCCGCTGATGTAGCCCATGCCGCCGATCAGGTAGCCGGCCCCGGTCGGCAGGCCGTTCGAGAGCAGCCCGGTTAGCAGCGCCCCCCAGCGCGTCCCGCCGTTGGCGTCTTCGAGCGCGGGCACGCGCACCTGCGACCAGGCGCCGCCATCGCCCGATGGCGCGAGTTGCCAGAGCGTCGTCGTGCCGCTCGACAGGTAGACGCGCCCGCTGACGTTCGCCAGCGAAAGCCCGAAGAGGTAGCCGTTCGTGAACGGGCTCGACTCCGGGTGCGGCTGGGTGCCGCCGATGACGCGCCACGAGCGGTTGGCGTGGTTGAAGACGTAGGTGCGCGCCGGCCCCTGCGCGCCATCGACGACGACCAGCTCGCCTTGCTTAAAGACGCAGGCGTCCATGTGCTGGAAGGCCGGGCGCGGGCGGGCGAAGTTCGGCCCCGAGCCGATCACCGCGAGCTGCGTGAAGGTGTTGCTGTTGGCGTGGTATTCGAACTGCGCCGACCCGGACTGCGTGTTGATCCCTTCGGCGGAGACGATCAATGAGACGATGGCCGCGGAGCCGCCCTCGACCAGGTCGCCCATAATTGAGATGGCGCTCGACTCGGTCTGCGTCGTCGGCACGTCGCCCGGGCCATTGGCGATGGCCGCCGATACGCCCGTGTCGGTGTCGAGCAGGAACCACTTGATGCGCCCGGCGTCGGCCACGCTTGCCCCGCCGCCCGGCCCCGCGAGCAACACTTTGTTATTGCCGAGCGCGCAGGCGAAGATGATGCCATATGACGGCAGGTCGCCGGTCATCGCCCGCGCCTGAAACGTGCCGGCGACCGTGTTGTACTCGATCCATGCGGCGGAAGGAATGCCGACGACGTCCCCGACGCCGAACAGGTCCACGAACGGGACGCCGTCCTTTACGCGCGGCGCGCTGCGCCGCGTGCCGCTGACGCCGCGCTGGACGAAGACCGGCACCGCCTCGTTCTGAAGCGCTACCGTGGCCGACGCATCGGTCTCGGTGACGACCACGTTGACAAGGCTCAGGGGAATGTTGGTGGTCTGCTGATGCGCCGAGCCGCCCACCGCCAGGTTGTGGTAGCGCGGGTTGAGCGACTGGTCCTCGAAGGCTTCGGGGACGACGGGCCGGCGCGTGCCGTCGAAGTCGACGACGCGCGGCAGCGGGACCTGCACGCACGGCGCGTTGTTGTCGTCGAGCACGCCCGTCGCGCCGAGCCGCCCGTCGTTATCGTCAGAGGGCAGCAAGGCCGCGTCGAGCCGGTCGATGTAAGGGCGCGAGCGCGAGGTCGAGCCGGAGCCGCCGCCGCCCGATTTGATGCGGCGCGAGAGGTCGTTTAAGGCGAGCTGGACGTCCTTCCAGAGCGCCTGCACGCTCGAGTCGAGCTGCGCCGGGTCGGGGATGACCTGGTCGGCGCGCCAGGGCGGCTGCTGCCCGGTGAGCTTATTGACAATCTCCCAGAGCAGCGTGATCTGCTGGTTGACCTCTTCGAGTCTCAGAAAGCGGTAACGTTCATCACGGAAGTTGTTCTCGCCGAGCACGACGGCGTTGGCGGGGACGATCACCTGGTAGAGCGCGATGGCCCCTGCCGGCAGGTCGGGCGCGACCGGCGTGGCGGCGGCCGTGCCGGCGAGGTAGATGAGGTTCACCTTGTTGCGCACGGTGACGACGACGTTAGAGGCGGCCGTCGGCGCGCCGTCCTGCGTCGGGTCGAGCGTCACGTCGCGCAACTCGGTGAGACCCGCGGCCTCCTCTTCGAGCGTCGCGTAGACCCGGTCGATGCGCGTGTAGGTGGCGTCGGGCGGCGGCACCGTGAACGAGGACGGCGCGCTGTCGAAGTGCTCGAAAAGCTTGTGCGTCGCCGGGTCGTATATGCGCAGCGGCTTGTAGACGTCGAAGTTGAGGCCGCCGGTCTGCAGGCGGTCGCCGCCCCAGACGACGCCCGAGCCCTTGGTGATGAAGTCCAGGACGAGGTCGGCGACCGCCTCGATCGGCGCGTTCGCGAGCCGCACGACGTCGTCTTCAGTGAACTGGAGATAATAGACCGGGCCGCCGTCCTCTATCGGGGCCGGCGCGAGGCGGACGATTTCAAGCATGAGTTGATCCTCAGTTCTGTGTGTGGGCCTGCTGGCTGTCGAAGGACTCGTCGGGCTCGAAGACGTTCTGGCCCTGGTCGGTCGGCTTCGGCTCGTCGATGAAGACAGGCTGCGTGTAGAGCTCGGCGGCGAGGCGGGCGACCGGCTCGAAGGCGACGAAATCGACGAGCTGGTTGGTGCCGGCGGGGCGCGACCACTCGCACAGGGCCTCAATGAAGGGGCGCGTGACGATCAGCCCGGTGCGGTAGACCGACGTGTGGCCGACCCAGCCGCGGACGTGCGTGCGGCGCGGGGTCTCGAATGGCTCGACGTACTTGACGCGGATCCAGGTCGTGAGAGGCTTGCTTACGCCGCGCTTTCCGAGGAAGCCTCGCACGAACAGCCGCCGGTCGATGACGTCGGCGTGGACGCCGAACTCCCTGAGCAGCTCGCGTATGCCGACGCAGGTGTACCGCCGCTTGTAGTGCAGGTGCAGGTTCTTGAGCAGGCGGCGCAGGCCGCGGGTGAGCGCGCCGCTGCCGTCGGTCGTGCCCACCGGGTAGCCGTCGGGGATGAGCGTCCAGCCCATCCACTCGGTGAGCATCCACCGCACCCACTCTTCGGGCGCGCTCTCCGGGTAGACGTAGGTGTCTAAGAGGTCGAAGACCCGGTTGACGTACGCGAGGTCCTCGGCGCTGGGCAAGAGGAAGCGGCGCAGGAAGTCCTCGGTTTCCGGCGGGCGGTAGGCCGGCGGCAGCGACTCGACGAGCCGCTCGAGGAAGAATTCAGTGTTGTTGTCGCCTTCCGCGTAGAGCGGCTGGCCGAATAGCTGTGACATGTGAGTCGTGCTATACTGCGGGCGCTATGGCAGAAGAGTTCAAGGACGTCTTTAATTCACCAGAGTTCCAGGAGGCACTCGACGAGATCATCGCCGAGCATTTAATTGAGAACTTGGCGTCTGAACATTTCGATGAGTTGCTTAGCCTTCTCGACAATCCCGTGGATGGTAGCTCGCCGGGCTTACAGCGGCTTGGCCGGCCACAGGTGGCGATAAAGAAGGTGCCTGATGAATTCGACCCCAACGCCTATTCCGTCGTTGTCGATTACAGACAAAAAGTAATAGGAAAGCCCGAGCGCATCAACGTCACACTCTACCGCGTGCCACTCAAGTTCGACTTCAAGACGGGCGACGTTAATGTCGGCGACGTCGAACCGGATTGATTCCCGGACCGTGCGCCGAATCGGTCACACCACCGTCATCGTCACCGTGCCTAAGAGCGGCATCTCGCCCAAGCCGAGCGGGATGTCTTGCTGGTACTCGACGCCGTTGATCGTCAGCGTAATGTCGAACGCGTTGCCGGTGTGTCGCACGGAGATGAGGTTCGGCGACGCGGCCTCGATCTGGCCGACGATGTCCGAAAGGTCGATGAAGCGGTTCGGGAAGGCCGGCCCGTACTCGAAGCTCAGCGGGTTGAAGCGGGCGAAGAGGTTCGCCGTCGCCTTGTTGATCAAGGTCGGGGCTGACGCGCCCGGTGCGATGGTGACATTGGCGGCGATGTTGAACGGCTTGAGGAGCGGGCCGCGCGCCGCGACGCTGAGGCTGGCGACGTGTCGCTCGCTGATCACGGCAGCCACCGCCTCGAGCGTCGCGGCCTGCGGAGCGAGGCCGTCTGCGCCCTGGACGACGATGAGCGCGTAGCCCGGCCCCGACGGCGAGAAGTCGCCGCGCATCCGCTCGAATCCGGTGACGCGCCCTTTGCGGCGCAGGACCTCGAAGTAGACGTAGTCTTCAAAATCCTTGACGCTGCCGAGGTGCCGGCCGATGCGCCACTCCTCGCGCGCGCGGATCTTTCCTTGCTCGACCGTCTCCGCCGGCGAGCCGCCCGAAAGCGCCGTGGTGTTGGTTACAGACAAGATGCCCGCGAGCGACGTGAGCGGCAGGCCGATGCTGTTTGCGGTCGCCCGCACGTCGCCCTCGGTCGTGGCCTTCGCCGTTACGGCTCCGGTCGCGTCGCCCGCGGGGATGACGAGGTCGGTGTCTGTCGTGACGACGATGCGGTGGTCCCCGCTTGCCACAATCGTGCCGGCGAAGACCGTGACTTCGATGTTGAGGAAGTCCGCAATCTTCGTGAACTGGAGCGTGCAGCTCGCCGCGACCGCGGGCAGCAGGCTCTTACCCATCAGGTTTAGATTGGCGATGAGGACGCTTTCGGGCAGCTCGTTGAAGCGGTAGTGGGTCTCGGTGAAGGCCCTCTCCGTCTCCGTAAGCAAGACGACGTGCGCCTCGGCGGGGCGCGCGCTCGACAGCTCCGGCAACAGCGGGTCGGACACCGCGCCGCTCGCCAGCAGCATCTCCTTGAGAGACTCGCCGTAGGCGATGATCAGCTCGGCGTCCTGGACGCTGAGGCCGCGGATGCTGCGGTGGATGCGCGCGGCGATGCGGTCCTTCTCTGCGGCGTCATCGAGGACCGGGGCGGCGATCAGTCCGGTGTCGGTCGGCATGGCTTCTCTCTAACCTCAGGCAGACAACAGAGCGCGGAAGGAGCGCTCGAGCGTGCGCACGCTCGCCTCGCCGCGCCTCGACCAGCTGACGGCGACGTCGAGCTTGCCGCCGTCGGCGATGCCGGCCTCGACGACCAAGGTCGAAGGCTCGACGCGGTCGTCGCCGTCGATGATCGCGTCTTTGATGACCTCAGCCGCCGCGTAAAGGCTGGGCATCGGCTGGAAGACGAAGGACTTCACGCCGAGCCATGGCTCCAGGAGGTGCGAGCCGAGGAGGGTTTCGATGATGTAGGTGATCGAACGCTCGATGGCCTCGTCCCCGGAGACGAGCAGGAGGCCGCCGCGCCCGTTCGGTTGAATGGCGCCCACTGCCGTGCCGATGAAGTCAGCCATCAGTACAGTCCTTCGAGCGTGGAGTAGAACTGCGCCTTCTGCGCTTCGTTGTCGGCCGACGACGGCATCTGGTCGCGGAATGCCTGCGCCACGTCCTGCTGGGCCGCCATGCCGTCTTTGATCGCCGCCGCGTTGCCGTTGTTGTACGCGTCTTCGAGCTGGGCGAAGCGGGCGTTCACCTGTAGCGCAAAGTCGTCGATCACCTTCTGGATGTCTACCGCCGCGCAGTCCGGCGTGCCGCCCGTGTCGATGGGGAGCGGCGTGACGTCTTCGAGGCTGACCGGCTCGGTCTCGATCAACGCGATCGAGCCCTTCGCGTCGTCGAGGCGTTGCGAAGTCACGCTCAGCATGTCGTCGTAGCTCGTTTGCGCGTCCTGGTACTCGGCCTCTCTGGCCGCCACCTGCTCGTCGTACTCGTTGCCGGCGGTGGCCATCGCGGAGAGGCGCGCCGCGCTTTCTGCGGCGGCGGCGCTAATCGCCCCGTCGCGCGCGGCGTCGATTTCGGCGAGCTGCTGGCGCAGCCAGGTCAGGTTGTCGCTTATGGCCATCTCAGATGAAGCAGGCGACATTGGCCGCGTTTTCGGTAATCTGCTGACTGATGTTGGCTGCGGCCTGGTCGAGCTTCGCGGCAAGGACCCGCTCGGCCTCGGTGCGCAGGTGCGCCGGCGTCAACTCGCGCTTGGCGAAGCCGACGAGGGCGATGCACTCATTAGCCCAGGCCTGCGCCCGCGCGATCTCCATGTTGATCAGCGAGATGATGTAGTTGAGCGTGGCGACCAGCCGCACGGCATACTGGATGATGCGCAGGCAGTCGATGATGAATTTGGCGTGGCGCAGAAAGTAGATGAGCGCGCCATCGACGTACGTGGTGATCTTCTCCTTGATCCAGCGTTTCGCGTGGCCGACCTGCTCGACCAGGTGCGGCATGGGGATGTGCTCGAAACTGTCACGCAGCTTGACGCCGGCCATCTGCGGGGTGCAGTTGTGCCAGCCGAATTCAGGCAACTGGAGCACCTTCTGCAAGACGGGGTTGTTGACGCGCTCGACATTGATGTCGGGGATGCGCGTGTCAACGAGGCGCTGCACGGGGTTGGGCGGGTACTGCTGCACCATCGCTTTATGACCTGCCTTTCGGCTCGCAGCCGTGCCAGCCGAATTGCGGCATGCGGCTGAGTTTTTCGCTTATGGGGTTACTGGCAGTCGCGATCGGCTTGTAGCCGGATGCGATAGCATTGACGCCCGCGTATCGCCCGATAATGCAATAGGTCGTCGTCTTTTTGCGCGGCAGCAACGGGGTAGCCACGAGGCCAAGCAAGCCGGCAAGGAACTGTCTTCGTTTCATGCTCACCCTTCCAGGTCTTCGATCTTGCCGATGCCGGGGTCTTTGCGGCCCGGCGGGCCGGCCATCGCGTCAATAATCATCTCCCGCACGGCCAGGTGCTCTTCGGCCCGCGGGTAGTTCGTCTCGTCGAGCGTCGGAGCGATGCGCCGCATCACGGCGAGCGCGTGCAGGCGGACTTCAGTGCCGAGGTTGTCGAGCGTGCCGCGCGCGCTCACGAAGCCGTCACACTGGATTTTGTGGCGGAAGTTGCCGGGCGTGACGATGTACTCGTTGCCGTCGGTGTCAACCCCCCACTCCCAGCCGTTCTGTAGAGCGAAGCGGAAGCACCAGTCAGGGTGCTTATCCTTCTCAAGCTCCGGCGCGCCGGTGTTGCCTTCCCAGTAGCGCGGCTGCCCCCAGTAGTAGCCGTCGTAGCGGTTGCCGCAGTTGAACTCGACGCGGATGGGCGCGCCGACTTCCGGCAGCGGGTAATCGAAGCCGTATCGGCGGCCCCGACGCATGTCGTGCGGGCCTGTGCTCGTCGAAATCTGCCAGAGCCAGCCGGTCTGCATCATGGCGACGCCGTTCTCGTGCTGGAACTGGATGCGGGCCTTGACGCGCCGCTGGCGGTCGGGGTCGTCGTTGCGCGTGACCGTGCCTAAGAACATGCCGCTGAAGCGGTTGTCGAAGTGGTCGTTCTGCGCGCTGTTGAGGTAGCGGCCCGCCGAGTCGTGGCGGCGCGAGCTGTGGCGGTAGTTCATCGCTTCCCCTTCCGGCCCTCAAGCAATTCCCACACGTCACGAGCCGCCAGCCCTTCGTGCTGGCGAGGTCGCAACTCGGCCAACGGCGCCCGGCGTTTCAATCGACCTCGCCGGGACGAATGATGGACGGCTTTCACCTCCCCCTCGTGCAGGCGGCTTCGGTGCGCGCCGGGGCCGGCGCGAGCCGGTGGACGAGCCCTTCGGTGTGCCACTCGGCGTCGATCTGCGGGCCAAAGCCCGTCAGGTTGATCCGCTCCTCGTTGCGCATCCACGGCTCGCAGCGGACCGTAATCGTGATCTCGCGCCCGGTCTTCTCGAGCCTACGCGCGATGCCTTCGACTGAGGCGGAGGCGAAGAAGGCGCGGTGCTCACCTTTCTTGTGCTTCGGGAGCGCCGCCGGCACGGGCGTGACGTGGCGGGCGTTGCTCGGGTCCGAGCCGACTTCGTTATGCTGGTGGCGGCCCGGCTTGTGCTCCCACGAATGGCCTTTGCGGCGCGAGGCCCGGTGCTCGCGCTTGGTCTCGGCGCGGATGTCAAAGCGGATCAGCTTGTCGTCGCCGCGGGCGAGGTTCAGCACGGGCCCGTCCGACTTGTCGTAGCGCACGACGATCTCGTTGTCGCGGACGGTGTTGCTGACGTAGCCGCCATCGCGCAGCAGGTGGTCGATGAACGGCCAGTGCGACTCGCCAGCCTGGATGACGCACTCGGTCACCTCGTTCAAATAGCCATCGCCGGCTACCGATGGCGCGAAAGTGACCTTAATCCCTTCCTCGGCGGCCTTGAGCTTGATCGCCTCGGCGATGGTGATGTTCTCGTGGGTCGCGACCCTGCCTCGCATCCGGAGCCGTCGCGCCTTGTGCACGGCCACGAAGGTCGTCGTCGAGGTCGCGGGGTAGTTGGCCTTCTTGGCGGAGAGCAGGCCGCTGAACATCTTCACCCGGCCCTCGCCCTGCCAGCGTCCGTAGAGGATCACTTCGACCTCGGGGTCGGTGAGCGGGTCGGGCGTGCCGTTATAGACCGGGAACGGCTCGTCGCCGCGCGCGTCGAAGACCTCGCAGGTGAGCCGGCTGCCCTCGTTGTCGCGGTGCTCGACCTCAAGCCTCCTGACCAGCTCCAGCCCGTCGTGGTTGAGGTTGGTGAACAGACGCCCGCCGATCAGCAGCATGAATTCGAAGACCAGGCGCTCGCTCATAGGAATTCGGGCAAAGGCTTCGGCGGGATCTTGATCGCCTTGCCTAAGAAGTCGCGGTCGAAGGTGAAAGGGTTCTGCACGCCGTTCGTGCGCCCGATCAGCCGCCAGTACAGCGGGTCGTAGACGCCGCCGCTATAAATGTTCGAGATGGAGATGAGCGACTCGCCCTGCCGCACGACGTGGAGCCTGACGCGCTGGTCCGGCGGCGGCACGGTCGGGGTCGTCAGCTGCTCGTAGATTGATTGCGGTCGGCGGTCGGCCATCTGACTCCTGACAGCTAAGAACCGAAAACTAGAACCTCGAAACTAAAACCCGCACGGTGCGGCAAATGCCGACGATTACGCGACGGTCAGTTCGCCGTTCCTCAACCAACCGTGCCAGCCGCATGCGCCCTCGCCGTTTGCCCAAAGGGACGGGCTCGCCGTCAAGGCGTTGCTCTCGGCATTGCCCGACCACTGCCAGCAAGATCCCAGCCGTCCGCCATCGGTGCTGCGCCCATGCATGCAGACGCCGTTGATTAACCCTTGCGTGCAGTTGTTCGCGCTCGACCAGCGGTGCACTTCCAGGCATTTCGGGCAGCAGATCGCGTAGCCGGCGATGGGCCCCTGGCCGTCGGGCGAGTGCCAGCGAATGCGCCAGGTGTCGCCGGGCTGCGGCGGCGGGGTCGCGAGGATCTCGGCCAGCCTCTCGGGCTGGTCGCCATGCCACTCGCGCGCCTTGTCGGGCTTCGCCGCGAGCTCGGCATAATGCGGCGAGTCTGTCCTGAAGCGCATCTTCGTTGCCATCACCGGAGCTCCATCAATTCAATGGACGTGTCCAAGGCGATCAGCGCGCCGCCATTCCGCGCGATGCGCCAGACGGTCTTGCCGACGCGGGTGAGCACGCAGCGGAAGCGCTGCACGCCCTGCGTGAAGAGCAGCTTGTGGGCGCGGCGCGGCGGCGGCGCCGTGGTGACGAAGCTCTTCAGCGCTTTGTACTCGGCCTCGATGTCGTTGGCCACGCCGCCGGCCCTGATATAAGCGTTGAACGTCACCTTGTAGACGCGCTTTTCGGGCGGCGTGCCTTTGTACTCGATGAAGTCGACCGCCGCCTGAGCGACTTCCGCCTGCACCCAGTCGGAGCCGAAGTCGCGGTCGTGCTCGCTCGGCGGGATGAGGAAGGGCAGCGTCAGTCCGGTGTCGAGCGACGTCAGCTGAGCGTTGACGCGGCCCACGCGTGAGAAGACGCGCGGCGGCGGCTCGAGCAACGGCGTGCGCGGCTGGAAGATGATCCGTGTCTCTGGCATCGCTTACGCGGCCCTTGATTTTTCTGAGGTTTCAAATACCATGCGCGGCATGGCTTCTTTGATATGCCCCGACTGCTCGACTCAGTTCGACATTACGGGGAAGGCCTGCCCGAAGTGCGGCCGCCCTAACCCGCAAGTGAGTGACCAGCCAGCCCGCCTGCTGGCCTGCCCCGACTGCGGCGGCCAGATGTCGCGCTCGGCGGCCTCCTGCCCGCACTGCGGCTGGCGCCCTCCCCCGAAGTCGAAATTTACTAAAGACCTCGGCGTCGGCTCCTGGCTTTTCGTGCTCGGCATCTTCGTCGCCATATTCGAGCCGCTGCGCGCGGTCGGCGGGCTGATGGTGTTGATCGGCGTCATCCTGGTGATCGTCCGCCTCGCCCAGCGCGATTAGTGGCTGAGGTCGCGGTCCTTCAGGTAGTCCTCGTGCATCCGGCGCATCTCGGCGGTGTGTTCGTCGAGCATGGCTTGGAACGTTCGGACGGTTTCGGGCGACGCCGAGGCAGGGAAGGAGATGTTCGGCGCGTAAGTGAACTGCGCCGTCTTCACGTCGCCGCCCGCGCCGCGGGCGGCACTCAGCATGCCGCGCAGCTTCGGCTCCGGCAGGGCGAACTCCGGGTGCGGGCCTTCGCCGATGATGATGGGCATACGCCGGCGGAAGTAACCGCCTTTGGCATGGCCGGGCAGCTTGACCGGCTGGCCGTCGCCCTGGCCTTCGCCGCCTTGCTCGGCGCCGGCGGGCGCGAGCTTCAGGTTATTTACCTTATCTGCGAACCCCGCCGCGGCCTCGGCGGCGAGCCTCATCTGCCGGGCCGCCTCCTGGTCGGCCTTGACGAGCGCGTCGATGGCGGCATACTGGTCGCCCGCCGCCTTCTTCATCGCCGCGTCGTAGGCCTCGTAGGCTTTCGGGAAGGCCGTGATGGAGGCCTGCACCATCTGGTTCTTCTGCTCGTCGGTGAGCGACTTGTTGGACTTGAGCGCCTCGCGGAACATCGCGTACTGCGACGGCTGGGCCAGTTCCGGCATGAACTCTTTGAAGCGGGAGGCGAGTTTTTCGGTGCTTCCGCGGTGGCCGAGCACGGTCTTCTCCCAGAAGTCTCGGCCGACGAGGCCGGGCGAGTCTAATGGCTGGTTGGCGTCGGCCTTGATCAGGTTGGCGATGGCCGCCGGCATGCCGCCGCGCGTTAGTTTTTTGATGCTCTCGGCGTCGCCGGCGGCGTAGAGACGCTGGTTGACGTCGGCCCCTTCCTTGGCGACGCCTTTTGCCTGGGCCCATGCCTCTTCCGCCTCGGCCTTGTACTTGAGGATGGTCGCGATCACCTCGGTGGCGAGCATGAGGACGATGGTCGTGCCGACAAGCCTCGGTATGCCGCCGAGGCTGCGCTTATAGGCGGCGACTTTTGGCGCGGCGGCGGCCGCTTCTTCGCCCGTAGCAGTGATCTGGCCGATCAGCCCCGACAGCCTGAGCACCATCAATGTCTGGCCGATGCCGCTGAGCGCCTTACCGGTGAGCAGCAGGTAGCCGGCCATCTTGGCGGCGTCCGGGTGGTGCAGCAGGAAGTCGTCGAGCGACTTCAGGAGCGGCGTGATCTCTTTGAGCGCCGAGCCCTCGATGTTGATGAGGCTCTGCCCGAGCAGGGCATGGAAGTTCTCGCGCGCCGCCTTCAGCTCTTCAATGCGTCCGGCGATACTCTGGAGCGCCTGGTCGTACTGGGCGTCGACGCCTTTGGCCTGGCTGAAGATGTCGAAGTCTTTGCGGATCTGGTCTCGCATGATGATGAGCTTGGCGAGCATGTTGGCGGCGGTGCGCTGCTTGGTGATGCCGAAGATGACCTCGGTGGCCTTCTGATTGAACTCCTTCGGCTCCATCTTCGACGCGTCGATGCCGGCGTTCTTCTTCAGCGCATCGGCCATAAAGTCCGCGAACGCCGCCGGGTTCTCTTGTAGCAGATGGGCTTGCTTGAACCAGCCGGGCATCGCTTTTGACGGGATGCCGGGGTGCTTCTGGTTGAACTGGATTTTCGTGAAGTCGACGTTCTCTTTGCCCACGATCTTCACGAGGTTCTCTAGTGCAGACTGCGTCATCTGGCCGCCGACCATCTTGCTCCACAGCGACATCAGTGCCGTGCCGGTGGTCGGGCCGCCCATCTCGTTTAAGAGGAAGCCGAGATTGAGGAGGCCCGACGACGACATGCCCATCATCGAGACGCCGCCGCGCCCGGCGAGCGGCTGCAACGTCGAGCCGGTTATCATGCCGCGCGTCCCGGCGGTGAGCTTGCTGATGGTGTCGAAGTACTCCTCGGCCCGCTTCTTATCCTGCTCGGTGAAGGCGCGCTTGCCGCCGGGCCCCACGGCTCCGGTCGCGCGCATCACGCCGATCTGCTCCATGAACCTGAAAGCGTCGAGGACCTGGCGCTCGATCTGCTCTTTGGAGAACTTCTCGCCGAACAGCGCCTGCATGTTGAAGCGGTACTTGCTGGCCGTGCCGAGGAACTCAAGGCCGTGCTCGACCGACCCGAGCGCCGCATGGAGATCGAGGAAGGTGTCGGTCACTTCGTCGATGCGCATGCCGCGCAGGTTGGTGACGACGTCCTCTATTCCTTTGAGCGCCTTCTGGTTGTCTTCCGGCGAGAGGTTGAGGGTGTAGAGGCGCTGCTGGACGGCGGCGAGCCGCTTCGCCGCCTCGGTGTACTTGTCGATGCTGGCGGCCTGGTGGTGCCAGATGTAGCCCACCTCGCGCCCGGACATAATAATCGCCTGCGAGCCGCGCGCGATGGCGTTGAAGGTGCCGCTCATCTTGGAATACGACTTGTGCGCGGCCTCGGAGTTCTTGACGATCTGCCGGCTGGTCCGCTCGGACGCGTTCAGGACCTGCCCGAAGCCGGACACGATCTGCTGCACGCCCGTGAACCTGCCGACGATCTGGTAAGTTGACTGTACGTTACCCATGCTACAAAGCCCGCATCAGGAACTGTAGCGACTTCTTCTCGAAGACGGCGTCGCAGTGGAGCGCGAAGTACTCCGGGCTCATCGAGTCGAGCCACTCCTCGTAGCGGTCCGCCGCGACGCCCGACACCTTGCAGACCATCGCCATGAACTGGGCCCTGCCGGCGAGCTCGTCGTATGGCAGGACCCAGAAGTCGTCCTCTCCGTCGGCGGCATCACCCGGTGCTTTTGGTGTCGGCGGCATATTCAGCCGCCAGCTCCTCCAGTGCCCGGTTGATGCGGTCCACGTCGCCGTCGGTCAGCTCGTCAATGTGCTCGGGCGTGACGTTCACCACGTCGCCCAGCTGGACCAGGGCGAAATAGAGAGCGAGGTCGTCGCGCTCGACGTCGTCCGGGATCGCCTGCAGCTTCTTCCACTCGCCGCGCGTGAGCAGCCTGACGATGGCCGTTTTGCGCCACTCGCCGTCAATGTATACGCCGGGGTTGAGCTGAATCGGCGCGCTCAGGATGTCGGTCGCCTTGACGATCTTGCGCACTCTCGGCCCGGCGGCGTCGCCGCCGCCGCCCGTCAGGCAGTCGGCTTCGAGCAGGGCGTATTGCTGCTGGATGCGGGCCAGATCGACCAGCGCCATGGCGTCGAGCGCGTCCTGGATGAACGTGCGCTCGGTGTTGCCGCCGACGCTGTACACGCGACGCGCGAGGGCGGCGTCCTCGCGTGTCGCGTCGGGCTCCTTGGCGAGCTTCTTCTGGTCCGCGCGGGTGAGCAGTCGCACGACGCACTCGGTCAGCACGGTGCCATGGTCGTCTTTGACGCCGGGGTTGAGTTGAAACGGCTCGGAGAGTTTTTCGAGGGGCTTCACTGGCGTTATCCTTTCAGGATGTCTTCGAACCGCACGACGACTTCGACGAAGCCGTTCTCGTGGTTGCCGGTGTTGCCGGGCACGTACTTCTGCGACTGGATGACGGCGCGCACGAGCGTGCGCGTGGCCAACACGTCGCCATTGTCATTGTGCAGCCGCACGCTCATCGGCTCCGCCGAGGTCGGGTCGTCCATGTGGCGGTCGAAGGCGGCCTCGATCTCCTCGACGTAAGGGTCGTCGTCGGTGGCGATGACGCGCACCGTCATCGGCTCGCAGCCGCGCGCGGGGTCGTGGTTGTAGCCGACCGTGGTGAGGCCGTCGCCGTAGATCACGGGCTTGGCGTCTTCTAGTCGCTTCCACTCGGGGGCGGTGAACTCCTCGACGGTGCGGTCGAAGCCTAGGTGGCGGATCGTGAACCGCCGGGTCGATGTGGCTTTGCGTGGCATAGGATTGTCACCTCACTTTCAGTCGCCAGTTCGCAGTCACCAGTCCGCAGTCATCGCCCGCCGGCCGCGAGTAACTGGCAACTCGCGGCCGGCGGGCGATGACCTGTAACTGGTTAGGCGGCGGCGGTCAGCTCGGCGTCGCCGATGGTGACCCGCTTGGTCTTGAAGTCGTAGCCGAGCGGCACGCGGAAGAGCGTCACATTTATTCTCTCCGCGATCGGGACCGGCTTGACGTAGACCTGGATGTTGATGATGCCCTGCTCGAGCTCACGGAAGCTCGACTGCAAGGTGACGTTGAAGGCGTCGCCGGAGTTCCTGCCGAACAGCTCGTCGTTGTTCCAGAAGTCCCACAGCAGCCCGTCAATGGTGCCCTTCATGTCGGAGCCGAGCCGCCCGCGGCCATCCACGGGGGAGAAGGTATAAGGCTTGAGCCCTTGCTCGATGCTCTCGGCGATGACGTTGAGCAGGATGCGGACGTGGACGAACTGGAAGAGCACCTCGGGCGAGAGCGTGCGCGCCGACCAGGCGACGATGCCGTAGCCTTCTTTGGCGAAGTTGCGGCCCACGTTGATGCCCTGCTCGTTGAGCACGCCCTGCCGCTCGTTGGTCATCATGAACGGGTAGTCGGTTTCGAGGCCGTAGGCTCCGTTCTGCGGGTCGTAGACGACGCCGCCGTAGCTCGCGTCGGTGCCGGCGCCGACGTTCGCGAGGCCGCCGGGCTTGGTCTGTGAGGCGACGATCAGCGCCGCGCGCAGGGCCGAAGACGGCACCCAGATCACTTCGCCCGTCAGCATGTCGGTCATCGACACCCAGCCGTAGTAGTAGCCGGCGTACCCGTGCGACGAGGCGTACCCGTCGCGCTCGGCGACGGCGTCGTCGTCCGACAATCCGAACGTGTTGTCGATCAGGCCGTAGCCGCGGAAGCGCGTGGCGAGGTCGGTGAGAGCCTGCCCGACGGCATTGGTGGTGAAGCCGGGCGCGACGAAGAAGCCGAGCGGCAGGTTCTCGTCGGCGAACAGGTAGAGCCCCGTCTTCGGGTCCGTGGCCTCGCTGCCGACGACCTGCGTGGCCGTGACTGCCGAGCCGTCCGCCCCGCCCGCGAGCCCTTGGGCCGAGGCGTAGTCGTCCGGGTTAACCGTGTCGAGCCAGGTGATCTTCACCAGCGTCGAGTGGCCGTTGATGAACTGCGCCGCCTTGGTGGCGTTGGCGTAGGTGACGCCCTTGTACTGCTCGATCAGCTTGCCTGCGTCGAACACGGAGAGGACGCCGCCGACGAGCGTGACGCTGACGCCATGCGCCGGGCTCGCGGCGTAGGTGTAGTCGGCTCCCGGCCCGATCGTGTCAATGCGCAAGGCATTGATGTCGGCCACGCCGGGCGTCGAGATGGTCGAGGTCGGCGCGGCGGTGACGCCCGTGGTGCCGGCGGCGATCGCGATGTTGGCGGTCGGGTCGTCGGCGGCGGCGGCGGTCTTCGTCAGCGTGATCGAAGCGCCGGATCCGCCCACGGTCCAGACCGCCGAGACGTCGGTGTCCGCCGCGAGCGCGGTGCGGACCTTGGGGGCCCACACGGCCGGCGTGTCGCCGTTCGTGATCGCGACGGTGATCGGCTTCGGCGAGTTGGTCATGCCGGCGGTCGTGACGGTGACGGTGAGGTTGGCGCTCGAGGTGGCCGTGCCGACGGCCGTGGCGGTGACGACCTGTTTCGTGCCGGCCTTGATCAGCGTCTTTGTGGCAACCGTGGCGCCGGTGTTGATGGGCCTGACGAAGAGGATCGGCGCGTTACAGTGCTGGAACCACTGGCGCACGGCGTAGTGCGCGTAGGTGGTCGATGAAGGCGGACCGAAGATGCGGGCGAACTGCTGCTCGCTGTAAATGGCGGTGATTTTATTCGCGGGGCCGCGCAGCGTCGGCGCGCACATCTTCAGTGTGCGGAAGCTAACGCGCTTTGCGGGCAGCGCCCCGGCGACGGCCTCGTTGACCTGCACGCCGGGGTAGCTGAAGTTGGCGGACACCACCAGCCCGGCCACGAACAGGCCGAGGCACGCGAGCATCACCGCCATGGGCGATTGCGCGAGTCCTAGCAGAGACGCAAAGAGAGTTGTGAGTAGCATTATGCTAAACCTCCGGGAGTCGGGTCGAAAGAGTGCCGTCGGCGGGGGCGGTCGGGCTTAGATGATGATCGTGATCTGTTCGTGCCGAGAGAGGCGGGCGGCCTCGGCCTCAGTCAGCCACTTGGCGGCGAGCGAAGGGAAGGGCGTGCCGTCGTCGAGGCGGTGCAGCGTCCGCGTCTTATTTCGCGCGTGGACGGTGCGCGCCTCGGTCCGAACGTCGCCGGTTTCGACCGGCGCGGCCTGGGGCGGCGGGTTCTGCTCTATTAGCGCGGGCGGCTCTTCGGCGACCCCGGCATGGGCGCCGCCGACCGGCTCGGTGAGCGGCGCGGTGGCTTTGACGTCTTCGGCCTGCAGGTCAGCGGGCGCGGCCCCTTCGGGGGCCGGCTCGTTTTTCTCTCTGTTTGGCATAGTAGTGCTCCTTACTCTTCGAATTCGGTGGTGGTGCCTTCGCGGGTGACGACGAGCCGCTGGTCGAACTCCTCGCCGTCGCCCACGGTCGCCACGTCGCCTTCCTGCGGCTCGCGCCACAGGCCGATGTTCATCGAGGCGAGTGGCACGGAGTCGTCTTCGTCGAAGGCCGGTTCCTGCCACTTGATCTTGATTCTGGCGACGACGTTGAGGGCGCCCTGATCGTCGGCCTCGCCCGCCGACTGGTCCTTCATCGTGTTGGTGTAGCCGAAGGTGTCCTCGGTGAGGTCGTTGAGGTCCGGGTGGTCGAACTGTTTTAGCGCCAGCCACAGGGCGCGGCGGTAGGCGTCGAGCGTCGCGTTCTGCACCTGGTAGCGCGAGGCGTGCTGGAAGGCGATGCCGACGAGGACCGTGCCCTCCCAGTAGTCGGCGCCGCCGTCCACATGCGCGCGGTCGGGGGTGGCCTCGGCGGTCCAGATGTCGCCGACCGGGGCGCCCTCGGTGCGCAGCACTCGCGACTCCCAGTTATTGATTCCCGTCGAGGCGGCGAGCGCCTGCTGCAGGCCGTCGGCCGGCGCGGCAAACGGGGTCTTCGCGAGCGCCCCGACCGCGCCCGCGCCGTCGGCCCCCGGGGCGAGTTCGACCGAGGCCAGCACGCGGAAGGCCGGCGTGTCGTCGAGCGCGTCGAGCAGCTCCTCTTCGGTCGTGTCGTCCGCGACCGTCGCCACGATGTCGCCGGCTCCGGTGCCGGGCGCCTGAAAGGCGTTGCCGCCGGCGAAGGCGACCGAGACGGCGAGCGCGTCGCCGCTCTGCACAGTGAGGCTGACGGCCTGGCCGCGAAAGCCCGCAGCCCGCGCCTTGAAGACGAGACCGCCGTGGGTCAGTTGAGACTGGCCTAAAAGGATATGACTGAGCAATTGTTTAACTCACCGAAAGCCGCACCGTGCGGCAGATCGCGCAGCGGCGTAGGCGTACGCGGCGGCCTTCGTATAGATCGATCCAGCCGAGTCTGAGTAACAAGCCTCTCCGGTTGTGCCTGTGTTTCCTCGTCACCTCGGCCAGCGGTCGAGCGGGCAGGTTGATTTGCTGTACTTAACCTTACGGGAGATGCGGCAGCCGCATGCGCCGCAGAACTCGCCCTGAGGCTGGTCTCGCAGGCGCGGGCAGGCCCGGCAGGCGGCGACGCGCTTGTCGCGGGTCGACAGCAGCGCCTCGCCGCTCAGGAGCGCGCGGATCAGGCCGCGAGCCCGCCCGAGAGCTTCTTTAGCTTTCTGGTACAGCCTGGACAAAACTTCATCGCCTCGGCGCGCAGGAGCGCCTCGCCCGCCGCCACCGCCGCCTGCGCCTCCCAGTGCCGCCGCGCCCGCCGGTGTACGACCAGCCACAAGCCGGACGTGGCGACGAAGGTGAAGAGCGCGACGAGCAGGAGGTGGCCGGCGGTGATCTGAAAGGGCATAAGGGTCGGTTTGCTAAATTGCGCAAGTTGATTTGCCGCACGGTGCGGCTTTTGTTCACTTTGAGAGCGGGTTGAAAGCGAGAGGCACTGAGGCTCCTTTGCCCGCGTACGCCCTGCCGCCGCCGCTGTACTCACGGCCCATCATTGCGGCCTCGACCGCCTCCTGAATCGCGCCGGGGAGCGCCGACTCGACGAACTCGGCCCCGCGCTTCCACGAGTGCTTGCCTTTGGTCCCGGGGTGGCTCACTTTGGCGGCGAAGAAGACCTTGCCCTTGATCTTGAACCGGAGCGCCTTGCGCGCGGTGCCGGCCTGCATGTCACTCACGGAGCCGCGCGGGCGTATCTCGTGCGGCGAGGTCTTCTCTTCGACCAGTTCGAGGAGCGGGTGCTCGGCATGGACGGAGCCTTCCGGGTTGCCGACGGTGGCCTGCTTCTGCTTGATCGACCGGTAGAGCCCCGACTCGCCCTTGGGGATCGGGCCTCTTGTTAGGTCGAGGGCGGTGCGCTCGACCGAGTTGATCGCGCCGGCGGCGTTCTTCCTCGTCAGCCGGCTGACCTTGTCGGGCGGGTTCTTGAGCGCGCCGGACTGTTCGACGGTCAGTTGCATCGCGTCACTTCCGCGCGGGCGGCACGAGCGACTGGAATTCGGGCGCGTACTCGCAACCGGCGAGCGCGTGCGCGGCGCAGTGCTTCTCGCGCACGAGCTGCTTCTGGTAGTTCGCGGCGTCGAGCGCCGAGGCGGCGAGCCGCAGCTCGCCGACGGCGGCGACCGTCCTCGCCGCGTCGTAGAGGTCAACGCTCAGCACGTTGGCGTAGGCACGCTGCGCGGCGGCGGTGGCGCTGTCCACGGCCTGCTGTGCACGTTGCGCCTCTTTGACTTCAGCGTCGTTGAGCGCGACCGGCCGCGGGGTTGCCGTCGCGGATGCCGAAGGCGCGGGCTTCGCGCTCGGCGATGCGGGCGCGGCCTGCTGCGCGCTGATAGGCGCGGCGAGCAGTAGGGCGATGGTAATGAATCGTGTGAATCGCATAGGATTACTCTTGCGGTGAAGGCGGGGGCGATGCTACATTGCGCTGCGCTATGGCTAGAAACTGTCCCGCCTGTGGGTCAAGTAGGAATCATCGGAGCGGCACTAAAGATGGCTTTGATCTTGTGCGATGCTCTGACTGCCGCACCTTGTTTGCACAGCTAAGCAACGCCGACTTCGATTATTCAACCTACAACCACTGCGAATCTGACGCCTTTATCGCGGGGCGGCTAAAGGAAATCGTCACCGGCTTCGCGTCACACCGCCTCACTAACAAGCTGCTCGACGTCGGGTGCGGGACCGGGGCGTTTCTCGAAGCGGCCACTAGCCTCGGATGGGAAGCGACCGGGGTTGAAATCTCAGCCACGGCAATTCAGATTGCCGCATCTAAAGGGCTGTCCGTCGTTGATGATTGCGACATGCTGCCCTCTGACTCTTTCGATGTAATCATTATGAGCGAAGTGTTGGAGCATGTGCTTGAGCCGATGGACTTACTAACAGCCGCCCGCCGCTTACTGCGCCGCGGCGGATTGCTTTGGGCGACGACCCCGCATGGGAACGGCGTTTCAATGAGGCTTCTCCGGTCCCGGTGGTCAATCGTCTCGCCGCCGGAGCATGTTCAGCTATTCAGCATCGAAGGCGCGAGCAGGTTGCTTCAAAGGGCAAACCTCTCACCCGTCCGCATCAAGGCCGAGTCCGTCAACCCGTATGAGCTGATGGCGGCGTTCAGGCGAGCGCCCGTTGATCGAGTTGCGAGCAGCCGGGAGTTGAACGCTACGGTTTCGGCAAGCACAGAAGGGCGAATGCTGAAGAAGATCGTGAACGGCATTCTCGCCTCAACCCGCCTCGGTGACAGCCTGAAAATTCAAGCCATCAAAGCGGACTAATGGACAGTCCAATTCGTCCCATCATACCAAGCAAGAACCTTATTCGAGCCGCCGCCGCTGATTGTCGCCCCATAAGTAGTCGTGGTTGAATCCGTGACGGTCGCTATCATGCCCGCGACCGGGGAGGCCGGCAGGTTGGCGAACGTGCGACCGCGGAGCAGCAGGACGCCGCTATTCCCCGCCGTGCCGTTGTTTACCTCCACGACCCCCGCCGCGTTTCTGGCAAGCCCCGCATCAATCGCTGCCGACGCGTCGCCAGACGAGCCCGAAAAGCCGTAGACCATCGAAGGCTGCACGGCGACGCGGGCGGAAGTTATATTAAACACCGCCTGCCCGCCGCCGAAGAAATTATGCGCCGTGCTCGATATTCTCAGCAGCCAGTTGTCGCTTGACGAATAAAGGTCAAGGAACGATCCCGTGCCTTGAATCGGCGACGCGGTCTTCGTCCTGCCGCTGCCCTTCGGAGTCAGGATGATACTTTCATCGGAGCCGCTGGATATCGCAGCCAGGGTGACGCCTGAGCCTGCGGCGTTGCCCGTGATGGACAGGCCGGCGGCGGCAGAGGCCACGTTCGTCACCACGCGCAGCGTCGGGTTCGTGTTGCCGTTCGGCCCGATAGCAGCGGCGGCGGCGTTCGATAGCGACCAGATGTGCTGCCCCGTCCACGTCGGCGCGATGGACTGCGAGAGGGCGGGGGCGGCGTCCGAGCGCATGAAGGTTGAGGCCGAGCCGTTGACCGCCGTTAGGCCGACGCTTGCGGTCGGGTCGGCTGCCGTGCCGCCGCCAGAGGCCGCGATGGTGATGCTGCCGTTGCCGTTCGTGATCGTGATATTCGGGCCGGCTGTGAGCGCCGACTTCGTCAGCCCGCCCGTGGCCGTGTTGCCGATGAGAAGCTGGCCATCCGTGTAGCTCGTCTGCCCGGTGCCGCCCTGCGCCGCCGTGACGGCCGCGTTGTCGGTCAAGATCGACGCCGATGCGTTCGGCAGCGTGAACGTCTTTTCCGAGGTGGTCGGGCCAGAGAACTTCGTAAACCCATTCCCGGTGCCGCCGTAGGTGCTGGCGATGATCTGCGTCAGGTTGGCCGTGCCGTCGAACGAATTGCCGTAGATCGAGCGGGCGTTCTGCAACGCCGTCGCCGTGCCGGCGTTGCCACTCACAGAAGTCTGATCGCCGGTGTTTGTTCCAGACGTATTGCCCAGCACGGTGCGCTGCGCGTCGGTGATGAATCGCTTATTTGTTGAATCGGCTATGTTGGCGGTCGTGGTCGTGTCGGTCGTCGCGGACGGCGCGAAGCTCACCCCGCTCGTCTTCGTCACGGTCAGCGAGCCGTCGCTCGCGAGCGAGCCGTCGCCGCCCACCGACTGCGGCGCGTAGGCGGTGCCGCCGGCGTTGCCGACGGGCAGCTGCCCCGCCGCGGGCGCCGTGTTGGGGTAGTAGGTCGCCTTCGCCTGCGCGTCGTTCGTGACCGAGCCGAGCCCGACCTGCGCCTTCGTGACCGCGTGCGGGTTGCTGGTGCTGGCGATGTGCGACTGAATGTTGCTGTTCGCCGCCTCATAGGTGGCCGACAGGTCGGGGATCCAGCCCGCCGCAATCGTGCCGCCCGCGCCCGCCTTCGGAATCGCATTAGCCGCCGGCGTCGCCGTGGCGATCTCATCACTGCCGCCGTGCCTGTGGCTGCCGGCGTGGCCGGTCGGCGTGCGCGCGTCGGTCAGCCGCGAATCATTGCCGAGCACGACTTCGCCGGCCGCCGCGTTGCCTGACGCCGGGGCGTTCTTCGCCGCCGCCGTGCCGGCGTTCGTGATGTCGGCGAGGACGTGCGAGTGGCCGACCGGCGACTTGCCCGCAAGGTCGCTCGTCAGGTTGGCGATTTTGCTCTGCGCGATCGCCGCGCTGCCGCTCACGTCGCCGTTGACGACGCCGCCGGCGAGGTTCAGCGCCGAGTAGGGCACGCCGCTCAGGCCGAGCCGCGTGACGTGGCTGCCTTGATCGGTCAAAACGAAGCCCGCCGCCTGGTTGAACTCAAACGTGGTCGTGCCGGTGATGGAGGGCGAGCCGTCCACTTCGCGCAGCGTCATCGCCGCGCCGCCGCCACCCGCCGGGTCGGGCTTGTAGCCCACGACGCCGTTCGCGTCGACGCCGAAGACCGTGTTGATCGCGCCCTTGGCCGCGCGCTGGGGCGCCCCGTTTGTGCCGCCGACGATCAGGTCGCCGGGCTCGGTCATCGGGTTGCCCGCGGCGAGCGGCTGGAGCGGCACCTGTATCAGGGCTTGAAAGTCATAGGTGTCCTGGTCCGCGGGGACCTGCACCGTACGGCCCGGCGTCGCATAGCCGGGTATGGGCGCGCTGATGCGCACCTGCGCGCCCTTGAAGACGCTGAAGCTGATCGCGCCATTGTCACCGACGGTCGCCCGGATCGGCGTCGTGATGACCGCGTGGCCCGGCACGTTGAGCGGCGTGATCGTGACTACGGTGCCCTTAGGCGCGACGGTGTTGCCGACGTCCGTTATCGTCCCGCTCACCGCGCACATCGGGCCCTGCGCGCGCGCCGACATGCTCATACATGCAAGAAGTAACACCAGCAGCGCGATCTGTCTCACTGTTAGGGAGAATCGTTTCATGCTTTCAGCCATTCGTCTCACCGGTCGGTCTCCACGAGTCCGACGCGGTAGCAGAACTCGGTCGCCCAGCCGTAATTTTCGAGCGCCGGCGCGCCGTTGAAGCGGTAGTGCGCATAGACACGCTCGGCCCCGACCTTCACCGCGTCTTCCGGCGTCGGCGTCACGCCCGTCATCACCACCAGCGCGTACACAAGCCGGCGGAGGTTGTCGGCGCTGAAGGCGTCGCGCGAGATCTCGGCGCAGTCGAGCTGCTTGAGCCGCGACACCTGGTTGCGGTCGTCGACGTCCATCACCGGGTCGTCGGTTATGAACGGGACCGGCAGCACGCGAACCAGCTCCGGCTGGCCGTTGAAGCTCACTGCCGACCCGTCGTAGTCTGCCGGCGCGAGCGCCAGCCACAGCTCCCGCTCCGGCAGGTGGACTTCGCGGACCGCAACCCGCCGCTTGGTCTCTTCCGAGTGCGCGAGCACCGAGACGGCGTCGTAGGTACGGCCTTCGACGACGAAGCGGTCCTTGTGCCTCGCGTCGGTGCCGGCCGGCAGGTAGAGCGTGCCGATCGGCGCCTTCGCGTGCCCGGAGCCGACCGCCGCGGCCGCCGCCTGCCTTACGTCGCGCTTGCCTAAGCCCGGCGGCCTAATGCGGCCTTTCAGCCCGGCTTCGCCATAAGTAATCGGGTAATAGCCGGTCACGCTATTCACAACCGCGACGCGGGTGTGCGTCACCGCCTGGGTCATCAGCCCGGCGGGTATGTTCTTCAGGAACTGGGCGGGTGACCAGATGCTCATCCGATTGCGATGCGGCTCAGGCCGCGCAGTATGGACTTTGCGCGCGGCGGCAGGCCACGGTTCTGCCATGCCGGCTGCGGCTGCCGCTTCACTTCGGTGTCGTCGTCGCGCAGCGAGGCCAGGCCCTGCGGGATCATTGAGGCGGCGACCGCTTCGCTCAGCCAGTACGCCGCCGTGTAGCCGACCGCAAGCATCACTTCATACGGCACCACGGGCAGGCTCTTGTAGGCGATCTCGACCTGCGGGTCGGTGAGTCCGAGCGTGACGATCGGGCTTACGAGCGAGCCGGCGAGCGCAAGCGAGGTGACCTCCAGGTAGTTCTCCTCGCGGTTATAGTAGACCGTCCCGAAGCGCACGGGGTTGCCGGCGTCGTCGGTCTCGACAGGCGTCACCGTAAACGACGAGCGCAGTCCGGCGCCGACCCGTATACTAAAGCGCTGCAGCTCGATGACCGGCGGCTGGTTCACCTTGACGCGCCTCGTCGCCCCGTCCCACCGGTGATTTTCGGCGATGAGGTCGGCGCTGAAGGAGCGGCCCAACTCGACGTCGACCTCGCGCGAGGCGGCGGCAAGCATGGAACTGACCCCGGTCGCATCATAGCCGACGACGAGCGCGGCGCACCCGAAGGTGGCCGCGTTGTCGAGGAAGTCCTGGCCGTTGAGGTAGCTGGCGCCGAACAGTGGGCTGGGCGATGACATAGATCGGACTCGCTATATAACAGGAGCGCTAAAACGGGCTGCTACTGGCCGGCGTGCAGGCTGTGGCCGAGCGAGCGGCCGCAGACGGCGCACGGCGAGACGCCCTCGGCAGAGGGCTCGAACTTGTGCGCGGGCACCTCGGCGGACTTCGCGCCGGGGAACTGAGAGGCCAACTCGTCGGCGACCGCGACCGGCACCGGCTTGTCGCTGAGCCCGTCGTCATCGAATATCACGCCTTTGTACGAGCCGCGAAAGCCCGGCACGCGCAGGTGAACGGGCGCGCGCCCCGACGTCTGGTCCGATGTGATGACGGCCTGCTTGATCTCCAGCGCGTTCGGCGTGCTGTCGCTGCCCGGCGCCGGCGGCGGATCGACATGGCCTTCATTCTTGCCTGACTGGTCGCCGCCCTGCGGCTGGCTTTTCTTCTGATCGTTTTGTGCCATAAATCCTCTCTGAATCCTGTGGGTGCAAAATAAGGCCCGGCCTCGACCGGGCCCGCTTGAGTGACGTTGGCGGATGCGCCGGCGCTACGGCTCTTCGGTGCCGAAGACAACGCCGTCGAGTGTCGCGCTTGTCCCGCGAGTCACGGTCAAAACGCGGTCGGCGGCGCCCGACCTGATGCCGTTTCCGAGCGCGCCCGCCGGAATCACGATTGGCGTGTCGGTCGTGCCCCTGGTGACGAAGATGGTCGTGCCGGAGGTGTTGTCTTTGAAGGTGAGCGTGGTCGCCGCGCCCGGCGTCAAGATGAAGCCCATGAGCCTGAACTTCTTGCCGCTCGCCGGCGTCCAGATCGTGGTCTCTGTGGTCCCCGCCGAAAGCGAGACGGTCTTAAACACCGTAGGCGTGCGGGTGCGGTCCCAGGTCGCGCCGTTGTAGCGCGCGTCGAAGGTCAGGACCTCGACGGGCGCGGCCGGCGACACGGCGTCTGCCGGCGTCGTCGCCCGCAGGCGGTTAGTGAAGCCGTCGAAGGCGCCGGCGCCGGTCGCCGTGATCAGCGCGGCCACGAGTACGGCGGCGACGAGGGCAATGAACTGGAAGCGGATATTTTTCATTTGCGTGTGACCTCCAAGCTTGGAATTGGTGCTGACAAAGCGGCGGCAGATGCTGCTAAATCGTGCTATAATTAGCATTCATCAGTTACCTCGCCTATGGTCAGAAGCTGCCTACAGTGCAAGGCTGTCTTCGCTGCGGCAAGCGGGAACCTGAGATCGTTTTAACCGTCGACCACGTCGTGCCGGTCAGCAAGGGCGGCTCTAACGACATAAACAACCTTCAACCCCTTTGCGGACCATGCAACAGCAGTAAACGGGAAAAGACGATAGATTACCGCCCGCCGCAGGAAGACCACGCCGCCTGAAGGCTCAGGGTATGCTCACAAAGTTTGCTGAGGTACCCTCACCTTGCGCATGAACTCGGGGATGTACGCGACCAGCGCGTTCATCAGGAAGGGGTAGTAGACCTGGCTCAGCTGGCTGTTGAAGCCCACGGGCAGCTCGAGCACGACGGGCGTGGGCGAGCCGATGTAGGCGAAGGCCAGGATGGAGGGGTCGATGACGTCGATGTCCTCGGTCACCGCTGCAGAGTAGGTGTAGTAGCCGAGGCCGGTTGCCTGCGTGTTGGCCGGCACCGACATGACGCGGGAGATCCACTCCCCGATCGTCACCAGGCCGTTGGCCGACAGCGCCGTGTTGATGGCGCCGCCGACGCGGTCGTTGTTGACGCGCAGGAACTGCTGCATCTCCAGGTTGAGCGCGAAGCGGACCGCGACCGACATCAGCACGAGAATGTTGTCGACGTCGCCGCCGGCGTTCATGATCTGGCCGACCGCGCGGTTGATCACGTCGATGAAGGCGTCGGAGGTCGCCTTGTTGATCGACGTCGAGCCGCCCTTGAGCAGCGTGCGCAGGCCGTTGTAGCCATAGCTGTCCGTCACGCCCTCTTCGTCGTCGAGCGTCTTGGCCGCCGTGCTGTAGTTGCCCTGCAGCATCAGCGCCTGGTTCTTGCTCGCGATCGCGTACATCGCGGCGACGAGTTCCAGGTTGTCGTTGCCGGAGAGGTTGAAGCTCATGCCAGACTGCTCGACAGCGTAGCGCAGCTTGAGGCCGATGGCGCGCGGGCTCACGATCGTGGCGACGTGCGACGTCGACGACTGGCCGATGGTCGAATTCGTCATCGCCGCCGACATGTCGCCGAGGTCGTCGATGGTCGTGGCCGTGCCGGGCGCCGTGCGGCGGTTGTAGGTGTGGTTGATGCCGTTGGCCGGGATGCGGCGGATCGCCTCGGCGGCCGGGAAGCGGCGCAGGTATACCTCGTGAAGTACCTGCTCGATGTCGGTGCGGATCAGCGGGCCGCCCGACGAGACGTCAAGGGCGCGCTGGATGAAGCCGCTCGCCTCGCCGAACTGCTTCGCGACCGCCGCCTGGTTGATCGCCTGCGCCGTGACGTCGAAGCCGGTCTGGTTGCGCGACAGCCACTCGTGGAAGGGGACGCCTTCCTTGTTCTGGCCTTTGAGCAGCAGCGTGCCGATGATCGCCTCGACTTCGTGGTCGGTCACGACATACTTATTCGCCAGGTGAGGCGCGGCGTCGCGCGGGTGGCGCTTGCGCAGGTAAGCGCGCGGGTTCTCGAGCACCTTGTCGTCGGCGAGGTGGTGGAACTGCTTGTCGGCGCGCGCGAGCGTGAGGAACGACTTCGCCACCGCGTCGCGGTCGTACATCGCCGCCTGCTTGGCGAACGGGTCCGTGCCGGCGTCTTTGTTCGCGGGAGGGTCGCCCGCCGGGGGATTCGTGGCGGCCGCCGCGGCGTCGTCGCCGCGCTTGATGCCGCCAGCCGCCTTGTTCAGGCGCTCGGCCAATTCATCAACGATTTTGCTCATGATCAAATCTCCTAGTGGTCTTTGGTGGTTGACGGTTCAGCCACGGCTGACGCTAGGAAGGCCGGGTGCGCACGGCGAAGCTCCAGAAGAGCGACCGCTTGAATCGGCGTCTAGCTTTCCGACGGCTCGGATAACGTGTGAAGCGGATTACATGACTAGCTGAGGGGCTTCAGGCCGTAGGCCTCGAGGGTCTTGACCGCGGCGTCGGCGAGCTTGGCCAGGTCGTCGCGCTCCTCGGTCAGATCCTCGACCTGTTTGACCGCCTTCTCGGCGATCTCTGAGAGTGACTCGTTCTCGGTCTTAAGTTCGGCGACCTTCTGCTCGAGCGGGTGCGGCTGGTTTTCGCCGGTAGCACGGGAAGCCGACTTGTCGGCGCCGGGCGCGGCCTTGCCGGCCGTTTCGCTAGTCGCGGTCGTGTCGCCGCCGGTCGCGCCGTCAGTGGCCTTCTGGCAAGACGCGCCGAGCTCGACCGTGAGGCCGTGGATCTCTTCGATCATCTTCTGGTCGCCGGCGCTGTTGCGGCGGCCTTCCTTCGAGGCGAAGACGGCCTTCTTGGTGACGTCGCTCTCGCCGGTGATGAGCCGCATGATGGACGCGGCCTTCGCTATCTTTGCGAACGCCTTCTCGGCCGCCGCCGCCTGCTCGGTCGCGGCCGACTTGCTCTCTTCGGCCTCGCCCACCAGCTTCGGCAGGTAGCGCTCCATCATCGCCGCCTTGAACTCGTCGCAGATGAGTTCAAGCTCGGCCTTCGGGTCGATCTCTTTATTGTCGAAGTATTCGACCTCGAAGTAGAGGTCGTAGACGGCGCTCACGAAAACGTCCACCAGGTGGTAGAGGCTCGACTCTTGCCGCGCGAGTTCGTTGTTGAACATGCCCTTGCGAGCGATCTTGTGCGAGTAGTCTTTCGACATGGAAGCTTCTCCTTGATCTGTCGTAGTCTGAGCGCCGGCGCCGGGCTCAGCCGTGCTGTCGCTCGCAGTGGGAGGGGCCTGGTCATCGGGCACGGCCGGTGCGGGTGCGGTGACCGCCGCCGTCTTTTCGTTATCGCCGAGCTTGAGCGCCTTGCTCGCGGCGACCGCCCATGAGGTCGGGTTGCAGGGCAAACCTACAATGCTAACCTCGAGATTGACGACGTCTTCGATGCCGCGCCGCCCGTCCTTCATTATCGACTTGTCGACGATCAGGACGGAGACCGAGGCGCCGAGCGTCACCCGGCCTTCCATCATCATCTCGTGCGTCTGCACGGCGGCGGGGTTCATCTCGGTGACGACGCCGTCGTAAGTCAGGCAGAGGCACTCGACGTTCTTGTTCAGCACCCGGTTGAAGACCGATCTGGTGGCGAGCTGCGCGCCCTCAATCGCGCCGAAGACGTCCTGCGGGACGTTGTAGGAGTGGTTAAGAAAGGCCGTCATCCCCGGCGCCGTGCTCTCCATGCGCTTGAGCGCCTTCTCCTTGAAGAAGTCGCCGGCCAGGTCGTCGACGTCGCTCGACGCTATGATCGTGAAGCGGCGCACGCCGTCTTCGCTCTTGTAGGCCTTGATCGCGCCGTCGCTTAAGACCTTGAATACGGGCAGGCCCGCGGCCTTCGCGTCAACAGACGTCTTGATGTTCGACAGATCTATCTGCTCAATCATTAGGGAACTCCGGTGGTGCTCATTACCAAGCAACCAGGGGCCGGGTTAATTAAGAGATCGATGAGTACGTTACTTCACGCCGAGCAGCACGCCCGCCGCGGTGGCCAGCATTAAGGTGATGAAGCCAACGAACAGCCAGAAGTTCGGCACCGTCATTCCGATGATCATGCGCGGCTCGGGCCCGGACGGACTGAGCTTATCCGAAGGCGGCGGCGGGGGACCGAGCGCCCGGCTTGGCGCCGGCGGCGGAGATAGCGAAAGGTCCGTTATAGAGAACGGCGCCCCGCATCCTGAGCACTTCATCGAGAGGCTGAAGTCGCTGCCGCCGCAGTACTCGCAGATGAATGAAGCCCGCTTGACGTTACTCACCTCAATGCCGGGCCAGCCCATCTCGACTGCTAAGCGCTGTCGCCCGGGAAGCGGGGGTATTCGCGAAATGTCTGGAACGCGATTGCCCATGCTTCTCCTAGCGCTCCGTCTGCTCATCGGCCTGAGCCTCATCATCGGCTTCACCGCCCTCTGCGCCTTCGCTACCGGTGTTCTCGGCTTTCGCCTCGTACATCTGCTGATCATAGAGATCGAGCGGGACGGGCGCGCCTTTCGGCATCTTGATGAGCGGCACGTTGGCGGCGCGAAAATCGAGCGGCTCTTCGCCGTTCGCCCGGCGCGCCTCGTTGATCGAGACATAGGGCTGGCCGCCGACCTGCTTTTCGGTGATCTTCGACTGGCGCTCGGCGTCCTTGGCCGAAAGGATCGGGTAGTCGAGCACGACGTTGTGCTCGCTCACCGGCCCGAAGGCGCCGACGATGGCGCGGTTCTCAAGCTCCCTGAGCTTGAACATCACCATCGCCACGCCCTCGTCCATCTCGGCGAACTGCGTCTCGGTCGAGGCGCGATTCTGCTTTTCGGCGAAGAGCTGCAGCTTGGCCACCGGGATCTGGAAGACGGCGGCGACCTGGCGCACGTACCACTCCATCGAGGCGAGTATGCGCAGCTCGCGCTCGGTGGCGTTGAAGCGCATAAACTCGGCGTTCTCGGTGCCGCCCATGACGAGGAAGGGGCGGTCCACCCCTTCGATCTGCCTCCGCACGTCGTCGACCTGCGGTTGGGTGACGCCGTTGCCGAGGTTGAGCGCGCCGTTGGGAGCCGGGTTGAGCGTCTGCTTAAGCGTGTACTCGTCGCCGGCGAGCATCGCTCGCACCGCGAGGTCGAGCGTCTCGACGTTGCTCAGGCCCAGCTCGTCGTAGGTGCGGCGGCGGTTGATCATCACCATCGCCATGGGGTCGGCGAGCTGCCTGAGGACGGTGCGGCCCGTGCGGTCGAAGTAGGCGTAGCGCGCGGCGCGCTGGTCGCCGTCCCAGGGGTAGAAGCCGACGCGGGCCGCGTCGAGCGGCCTGAGCTGATAGGGCTCGACGTTCTTGCGGATCCGCTTCTCGATGACGCCGTGGCCGAGCACCAGATAGTCTTCGGCCATCATCGCCTGCATCTCCGAGTAGGGTGTGCTGGTGTCGTCGGGGCGTTCGAGCAGGGCGCGAACGTCGCGCTCGACGCGCGCATTCATCGGCTTATTCGCGTCCTTCGGGTTGAGTCGCCACTCGGCCCGCTCGATGGTGCCGCGGATGATGTCGAGGGCGGCCCTGACCCACGGGCAGAACTCCGCGTAGTTGCGCAGCGTCCGCACGTTGCGCTTCGGGAAGGCCCGCTCGCGCCCGGAGGCGTCGGTGCGCATCACCGCGACCGCGCCCATGCCGGTCTGGAACTCGGAGCCGCCGAACGCCTGGTCGCGCAGCGACTTCGGGTCGGCGAGCGCGGCGAAGCCTTCGGGCTGCACGAGGCCGAGCGACAGGGCTGAGATGAGGCCGTCTAGCATTTGCGGGTAGGGAAGCGGCGGTTAGGCAACCGCGCCGATGTGGACGTATCCGGCGCGCTCGAGCTGCTCCGTGCTGACCAGCGTAAGGTCTAAGCCTTCGAGGCCGCCCGTGACGATCACGGGCACGTTGAGGCCCTGATCGGCAAGGCGCTTCTCTATATGGGCGCGGACGCGTTCACAGGTCTCGCTGTCGACGGAGTGCCCGCCGCGCAGGTTGATAAAGAGTACGTCGCCGGGCTTCGGGGAGACGGTCGCGACGACTGCCTCCGTGACTTTAACCGTTTCGTTTTCCATAAGACTCCTGCCTATTCGCCGAAGATTAGCCGCAAGATCTCGATGACGCATACCGCCAGCCTGCTCAGAGCCGCGAGGATCAGCGTACGGTCATCCGATTTTTCTGACGCCGGCTTGCGGCGCTTTAAGCTTCACCCGCTCGTGAGCCAGGCGCACCGGGATCGAGAGCGCGTAGAAGAATGCGACCAACAGCACCAGCCACCAGAGCACCACGCGCAGACTGGCCAGGTGCCAGATGAAGGCCCCCTGCTTATTGCGGAGGGTCTGCGGCAGCAGCACGGCCGTGAAGGCCGCGACCGCTTCGCCGACGATCAGGTAAGCGATGGCGCCAAAGACCCAAGCAAGTATGATCATTATCGCGCCCGCTCCTCGCTGATGCGCAGCGCGTCGCGCAGCCGCGACCGCTCTTTCGGCGTGTGCCAGTCGGGCCGCGGGCGGCGCATCTCATAAACCAGCCGGTTCGTCGCCCCGGCCCGCCGCACGTCGTAAGCGCCGCAGACCTCGCACCACAGCACGCGGTGATTGTCGCCGTCGCCTTCGAGCACAGCGGCCTTGACCACGTCGCCGGGATGCGAGCAGCGCTTCTGCAGCAGGCCGAGGAGCCATAGAAAGAATGGGTTCATAGACCGTTGATCCCCTGCTCCCGCTGCCACTGCTTGACGGCGAGGGCGGCGCGGGTCTGCAACTCGTAAAGGCTCGAATACTGCGCGAGCCATGCCCAGTACCGGATTGACAACGGCCTGAAGCGCCCGCTCAGCCAGCGCCAGGTGAAATAAGCCGAGCAGAGCATCTGCACGACGAACTCCCAGCGTCGCAGGTCCGGCTCGCGCCGCTTGCGGCAGTGGTATTCAATGGCGATCTGGCGGGCGTCGCCCCTGATGCGACGGTAGGACTTCATGCCGTCGTCGCGCATATACAGCCCGGCGAGGCTGAGCGCCACGCCCGAACAGATCAGCGCAAGGTACGCCCGCCACCCTACCAGCCCGAACATGAACAAGGCGACGCACGCGAGATTAATGACGGCCCCCGTGACGGCAATGCGATGCCATGCGGTAGACTCCACGCGGCGAGGCGTCATACCATTCCAAAAGCCAATGACTGCGCTATCTCTCATCTTCACTTCTCCCACGGCCTGCGCTGCAGGTGCTGGCGGATGATCTGCTTGCCGATGCCGCTCAGTGTCGCGCTCGCGACCTTGCTATGAAACCGTCGCATGAAGTCTTCGTAAGTGAATTGCCGCGCCGCGGCCCGGCTGGCCTCTGACGTCACCGCCGTCGTCCCGCCGAGCTGCGCCACCAGCCACTCGGGCACGACATGCCGCCCGTCGGCAAACTCGATCTCAACGGCCGAGGACACAGCCTGGCCGGTGTTGAAGATAAAATCACCGGGTCCAGGTTTCTTCATAACAGCCCGGCCAATCCTTCGCCAGATGGAACGCTCTCGACCGGCGCGCTTGAGAAGACCGGCTTTCTCGGGGCACGTTCAAGCACCTTATAGCGAGTCTCGTCATAGACGTGGTCCTCTGCATCGGTGTCCACGTCGTCGCGGTGCCTCTCGTCGCGCGGCAGGACGGGCACGGTTCTTATGAAGTGAGTGCAGCGGTCGAAAACGAATAGCCCGGGACTCTCCATCGGCCATTGAAGAGCCGCCTTAAGGAATTTGCGAAGCCGTTCAGCACCATTCTTCCGACTTCCCGGAGACTTGTCGGCCTCGGTCCAGCGGACGCCGGCGTCCGCCATGTCGTCAGCGATGCAGACGCCGTTGTCCGTGTCGAAGATGGACGAGTCCGCAGGACCCGGCTTTGCCTTGATGCCCCACTCCTGCTCGCGCTCAAGGATGCCGCGTGCGATCTCGACTGCGAGCATCTTGCATCCGACATTTGGCTTGCCGCTCCAGCCGTACCACTCGTAAATCCGAAACAACGTGCCGCGCGGGTAGGTCCTCCCATTTGGCGCTTTTGTGCCGTCGCTTTCCGCCCACCAGCCGACGGAAAATGGCGCGCTACTGCCCCAGTCAAAACTCCGATCAATTGTCCAGCTCGAGGGGATTTCGAAAGGCTCAATGACATGCTTGTGTCGCTTCCAGAGGTCATCGAACATGCCGCCGGCGACAATGTCCCAGTCGCCCTCGCGCATCGCGCGCACAAGTTCGGGGTCTCCGAGGCCCTCAAGGCGTTCGTCGTAATCCGGATCACTTTTGACGAGGGCCGGATTGTCTTCAAGTCTGGCCGGAATGAACTGCCGCAGCATGCCGCCCTCGGTCTTCGGCATTCTGCGGATCTCGTATTCCTTGGCATTGTCGATGAATGCGAATTTGACCCAGTTATGGCCGATTGCTCCGGGGTTGCTACCGCAGATGATACGAGGGAACATCCCCTTGAACTGAGGTGGGATTGTGAGCCCGGCCAGCCGGACGCGGCCGCGCAGAAAGCGGTAGATTTTGTCAGTGAAGTGAGTAAGCTCGTCGACGAGGAGGACATGGATCTCCGCGCCCTGATATTTAAGAACATCCTTCTCGTACTGACAGTGGCAGAGAAAAATCTTCGACTTATTCCAGAACTCAATCGAATTATCGGAGAAGTTGATCTTAACGAGCTTAGCCGCAACCCAGGGGGCAAGTAGGGCAGGGAAGCCCGACGGCCCCTCCATGTGGTTCTTCCAAAGATCAGTGAAGAGTCGCCTGAAAACATAGACCTGAAGGCCGGGGATGAGGCTGCACCAGATAATGGCAGCCACGCGCATGAGATAGGACTTTCCGCCGCCTGCCGCACCGCCATAAAGAATCTCAGTCGCGCTGCTCTGAAACGCTATCGTCTGCTTCCTTTGAAGCTTCAGGTTCAGCGTTGAGAGTGACATTCAGTATAGGGATCAAGTCCCGCCCGTTCTTCCCCGTGATCTCTCGGCGATTAGTAAAAACGCCTCCAGCATCCTTGGCCGCCTGCTCGATCAATTGCGCGGCGAGGGGAATATTGCCAGCCTGCTCAGCCGCTTCAGAAAGGCGCTGCAGGCGACCGAGACGATAGCCGCGGTCTACAATCGCATGCTCGTCTTCGGTCCTCCTGAACTTCTCTCTGGTAGCGGCGAAGAGCTCACGCAGCCCATCATCAAGGCTTTTGTCCTCTGCCCCCTTGGTTGGGTCGTAGTAAATAACTTGGGGCAAGCTTACAGTGACATTGAATTCTACTTTAACTGCTCGCTGAACCTGCGTGGGCGTAAAATACTGTGCAAGCTGTTGAACAATAAATCGTTTAACTTCCGGCTTGAGCTTCGCCATAAATAAGGAAATATTAAAGTAGATTAAAGTGGATAGAAGCCCGCAATGGGCGTTTAGGTGTGTACCCGCAGTCCTCGTCCCCGTCGCAGCGTCCTTAGGGCCTCGGTAACGGCTAGCCGGCTAAGCTCCAGATTGGCCACAAGGCGAGCAGTCTGAATGATCCGCTCATACTGCCCGGCGCATGACCTGCTCAGATCAAGATTAAGTTGCGAGGTAGCCGCCTCCACGATCTGAACATTCGTCAGCGGCCGCTCGGGGACGCCTGACATCTCGCTCGTTATGTGCGACCAGAGGAGCCCGTTCCAGATGTCCAAAATCACCGACGCGCCCACACCGTAGCGGTGCCCGACGGTGGGCGCTGAAACTCGCTGGCCTCGCATCGCGAAGATTTCGCGGACAGCTTGGTTGTTTAGCTTCGCCTGCCCGTTGTCCTCACCTTTTGCCGATTGGAGTCCGGTGTCGTATGAGTGCTGCGCATTCTCCGAGCGGGTGGCGTATTCGAGATTTACCACCCGGTTATCCGAACGGATTCCATTCTTATGATTCACCTCAAGGCCGAACGAGGGACCATAGAACGCTTCAGCCACCAGCTTATGAACAGACACCGCTCGCCACTTTCCGCGCCGCCACAGGGACACACAAGGGTAACCGTTGCCCCTGTCGCACTGCCGCAGGATGCGCCCCGCCCGCCCGTGCTTGCCAGCGGCGACGCGCATCACCCGGCCGAGGCTGCTCACGGCATAATTCGGGTCCGGATCAAGCTACACCCACTGTTCGGCGGCAAGCTCTTCGTCGCTAAACAGGCTGGCATTGTTGGCCAGGATGGCGGCGTTCGACATGTCGCCATTATAGCATATCCCCCAGTGATTTAGCGGCTTTTGTTACGCCACCAGCCGTGCGCAATTCCCGCACACTGCAGCGACTTGTGCCTTGCCGATCAAGGGCCGCTTTCTCGCGGCCTCAGTGATATCTTTTGTCCTTCCAGCTGCAGCACCGGCTCCATACCGCTCTACGATTTCAACGAATTCTTCTGAATCATGTCCGCGAATAGCCCAGAGCGGCCTGCCCTTCTTCGTGTAACCCCGGAGCGCGCAGTGCAGCAACTCGTGCTCGACAAGCGCGCAGAATGAAAGTTTGTCGCACTCGGCGGCGTAGGGCGCGTAGAGCGTGATCAGGAAGTCCGGCTCAGAGCCGAACCACTGCCGAAGCTGGTAAAGCTGCCGCTCCTTGTCCCACTTCGCGAGCGCTGGGTGCGGCCTCACCATCTGCGCCGTGCCCGCTACCGGGTTCATCTGCCGGCTGTACTGGCAACTCGTCCACAGGAAGCCGATCTTCGCCTGCGCGAGGTGAGCGTGACTTTCGTTATAGAGTCGACTGCCGGCGTCTTCGATGAACGCCGCGCGCGCCCAGCGCTCCAGTTCCGGCGACGCAATGAAAACCGACGGGACGAACCAGTTGAGCGCCGCTTCAGGCGGCTGCGGCCTGCGTAGCTTCATTCATTTGCCGCACTGCGGGAAATTCGAAAAAGCCCGGGGGCGGACGGTGGGAAGCGCCCGCCTCCGGGCGGAGTAGACGACGCGTGTCGTCTGACTGGAGAAGGCGCAGTGTCGCGCCCGGTAGTGAATCAAACCAGCGAGCCGGCGTAGCGGTCGCGCCCGCGCCTGAGCCGCTCGTGGTGCGTGCCCTTCGGCTCGACGACGACCTTGTTGTCTTCGTCGATGCGGGCGACCATGCCGCGCCGGACGTCGGCGAGCCTGTAGCCCGGCGGCATGCCGTGGTGTTCTTTGGCGAGGCCTCGCGCCAGCACCTGACTGAACTCGGACGACGTCACGCGCACCGTCTCTTCTTCCCCGGTGCCGGCGGCGTTCACAAGATAGCAGCCCGGCGTCAGGCCGAGCGGGCCGTTGCCTGACATAACTTCAGATGAGTTCGGCGGCGAAGGTGAGCGGCCTCAAGCTAGTGCGCGCGACTTCGACGCGGCGCTCGGCGCCGAGGATCGTCATCAGCACAATGGCCCGGTCATCCTTGTAGTCCGCCTGGAAAATGGCAGGGAAGCCGTTGAACGGGTTTTCGACGTCGTCGATCAAGACGTCCTCGCCGGGCGCGAACGGGCTGGCGTTAGCGGCGCGCCGCTCGGCGCTGTCGAGCCTCACGAAGCCGTCGTCGCCGACCCGCCCCGCTATGGCTTCTATGAGCGCCTCGTCAACGACAGGCGGCCCGCTCCCGAAGTCGAGGACGCCTGCGACGCCCGCCGACCACCTGACGCGGTAGTAGTCGTCGCTCTTGGCGTCGAAGCGTGCGAAGCCGTAGCCTTTGAAGAAGGCCTGCTCTCGCTTGCGCCTGGTGAAGCCGTTCCACCCGTCCGCGTTGATCATCGGGACGAAGGCGTCAAGGTTGAGTGACCGGATGCTGCTTTCGGCGAGCCGCTCCCTGCGGGCGACGACCTCGATGACGTGCCAGTTTTTGGTCATTGAAAATCGGGTGTGCGCTGCCGTTACGCCAGACGAGGCGCAGGCTAGCTTGTTCTGAAGTGGACCGCTTGCTCGTAACCTGAGGCCACAAGGGGCTGTGGCTGGGCGTAGCATCGCATACAACGGGGAGCAGGGAAATAGTCTGGGTGAAACTTCAGGAACCGGGTTACACTATTTTTTGAAATATCGCCGGGCTTCCCGATTACAAGGCCCGCGTATGTGAGGAGACCGTGTCACAATCGAAAAGCCCAAATCCCCTTGATGACGCATACCTGCGCTTGGCCCAGGCCCGGAGGCGACTCGACGAGCTGAGACAAGCGGAGGCTGGCTACATTGACAGCGAACACGAAGAACTCGCGAAGTCCATCTCGGTTGCCCTCATCCCTGCCCCGGCAAGACTTCGTGTCCAGTTCAAGACGAGGGATGACCTACCGGTGCCCGCCAGCCTGTCAATCCAGATCGGCGAGGTAGTTCACCACCTGCGCGCCGTGCTCGATTACCTGGTCAACCGGCTGGCCGAACTCGACTCGGGCTCCGAGCAGAAGAAGGTCCAGTTCCCGCTCGACGACGCCGCCGAGAAGTTCCCGAATAGCCGGAAGAGTGCATTGCGCGGGGTGAACGACTGGCATGCCGCCGCGATCGAGCAGCTGCAGCCATACAACGGCGTGAAGTGGGCGGGTTGGCTAAGGGAGATGTCGAACGAGGACAAGCACCGCAACCTGATCGTCGTCGAGCGGCAGGGCGGGGCCAGAGCTCGACTGGGTGACAGGCCCATGCGGCCGGAAGACTCGGCCGCCGAAGAAGGGATCTTCGTCACCGTGACCATGGGAAACAACGAAACCGGGGAACCTCTCTACGCGCAGGCGCAGGTATTGCTTTCCGTCGCCCTTAAAGGCGGCCTTCCTGTTGTCGAGACACTCGCACAAATAGCTGATGGGGTCGCCGCGGTGCTCGATCAGTTCGCCCCTGAGTTCAAATGACGCCGGCCGCCCAGGTACTCTCGCATGTCGGAGTGGGTGATGAATCGCTTTGTCCGCAAACCATCCTGCCCGACTGTGTACTTGAGGCCGTTGCGCATCCAGCAGTAGATAGCCTTCCGCGAAACGTTCAGCATCCGGGCCCAGCGCGACGGCGAGTGCGCCGCCTCGCACTCGGGCGGGCAGACCACGATCGTGCGGTGCTTGCGCGACAGGTGGTGGACCTTCGTCGCGATCGTCAGGGCGTTGCCCGACTGCGCGGCGAAGGTGAGGTGGAATACTTCATCGACGAACTCGCTCAGCCGGGCGTTGTCGGCCTCAAGCCGCTCCAGCCGCTGCCGCAGATCTTCCGTGCTTTGATTTACCTGTTGCTCACTCATCATTACGTCCATTGGGACCGTTGCCATAATGCACCTGCTTGCCGTAGGGGTAGAACTCAACCCGGGTGTGGCCTGCCGAGCTGCTGCAGGTAGGCTTCCGCCGCGCGGCGGATGTGGTCGTCTTGCTTCTGCAGTTCCTCGATCAGGTCGCGACCGGGGTTGATAACGCCGTCGCACTGCCGGCGCTTGATGCCGAGGATGTCGGCCACGATCGGGTCGCTGCCATGCTCGGCGAGCAGGAAGTAGGCCAGCACGGGGTTCCGCTCGACGCCGTCCTGCAGCTCGGCCTCGCTCGAAAAGTTGAAGCGGTAGGCGGCGAGAGCGCTCGCGAGCGCCCGCGCGAATTCAGACATTGCGTCACCTCCCCGGGCGGCCCAAGGTCACTTGCACGGGTCGCCGCTGCCGATCTCGCCGCTGATCCTACTCGCCGCCCCGCGCTTGAGCAGCTGCAGGGCGTTGCCGAACTCCCACTCTACGGTGTCCACCGCGTTCACCGGCCAGCCGAGTTGCTTGATGTAGGCCCACGACGTCACGCGGATGTTCTTGGCCGACAGGTCGACCGTCCCCCAGATCGTCGTCAGCTCCGGGTATTCGGGGAGCCTGAACGTGTCGCTCTCGACCCGCACGAAGAACCGGCCGGGGTCCACGTCCCCCACGTATGTGCATCGCGACCAGGCTGCAACCCGCCGCGACCAGGCTTCGTCGAGCCACTCGCCGAAGTGGGCCAGCCGCTCGGCCTGGAACCTCCAGTCGGAGGCGGCGGCCGCGCCGTACTTGCGCTCGATCTTCGCCGCCCACTTCTCGACGACCTTCTCCGGCAGCCCGTCCCAGCCGCCGGCGTCGTACGCGATGCGGTAGCGCGGGCTATGTTTCACCTCTTGCGCCCGGGCGGCGCCCGCGAGCAGGACGGAGACCACGAACATTGCCGTGAGAACGCGGCTGATATAAACTTTCATCGTGTACCAACACCTTTCTAGGCCGCGAGGCCTGGGAAGTCACCGCAGGGGAGGGAACCAGCCTCCTCTGCGGCTACATGCCATCACCAAATCCCGCACGGTGCGGGAATTCAATCACACATCCTCATTCCAACGTCCCGTTACGCTGCTGCGCTTTACGGACCAGCCCGGCGATGTCTTCGCGCTGCGCCGGCGATAACCCGCATCTGCTCTCCCAGTACTGAGCGTTGCTTTCAAGGTGGTCTCGGAGCAGTTCAAGGAAATAATCGAGTTCGTATTTCAGAACCCGGTAATATCCCACCAGGTCGCCATGAAGGTCGTCATCGGCGGGAATAGGGAAGCCGTCTTCATCGAGCTTCCAGGTTGTAGGTATAAAGGCCATACGGCTCACCTCCCTATTTCTCCTTCACGTGCACCTGCATCCCCGGCACCAGCGAATAGACCACTTCGCCGCTACCTCTTCGCTCCTTCATGAAAAATCCCATCTCGGTGAGCCGGTCCATCTCGCGCCCGACCGTGCGCGGGTCGTGCATCCAGGCGCGGCGCGCCAGCTCTTTCGATATCTGCGAGGCGTTGCGCAGGGCAGTGAAGAACTTCTCGGCGATCAACCTAGCGATGCGGCCGCGCAGGTCCGTGACGTCTACCGTGAGCTGCGGGCGCTCGATGATGACTTCGAGTGTGGGCATGGTCTGCTTGAGGACCATCCGCAGCCCCGCGTCCGACTTTAGCCGCTCGACCAGTCCTTCATAGATATCGTCTTTGCCCACCGCCGCAGGCCCTGCCGGTATGGTGTGCGTGGCGCGGGTCGCCAATTCGCTGATCGAAGCAATATTTTCGCGCAGGGTATTGATCGCGGCCCACAGGCGGTTAATCTCACTGTAGCTCGCGTCGCCCGGCTGCTGCGGGGCCGCGGCCTCGGCAAGCGGGCGTGGCCCGGCAACCCTCTTACGTTGGGCGACGGCCTTCGCCTCATCGTCCGCAAGCCATGCCGGCTGCACGTAGACGTAGTGAATGTTCTCGCCCCAGCAGGCGAAGAACTCGCCTATCCGGAGCTTGGCGAGTGCCGCCGCCTTCGGCTTGTGCGTGCCGGCCGGGATGTTCTCAAGCGCCCGCTTCACCTCGTTGCTCTCGCGCTGCACGCCGATCAGCCACACCTGAGCCGCCCGCAGCATCAACTTATCGACGCCGGCCATGTCCTGACTGTCGAGCCAGATGTAGTTGCCCAGGCCCGCGCCCTCGCGGATGAGCTTCTCGACGGCGACCTTGACCGGCGTGTTCCTGGACTGCGGCACGAACTTCCAGCACTCGGGGATGATCGTGATCACCGACTCTTCGTGCTCGTAGATCCATTTGATCGTCGAGGCGAGGACGAGGGACTGCAGCTCTTCGGGGTACTCGGCCAGGCTCATGACGTTGAGGCCCGGCTCGAGGTCTACGGTGTCGGCCTTCGGCAGCCGCTTGACCGCCGGCACGACCTTGCTCAGGTACTCGCCGAGCATCATGTAGATGTCGGCCGACATGCCGCCCTTCGCCTCGCCGCCGAGCCGCCTGACGTTCTGCTGCACGTCTTCGAGCGTGCGCGCGCCCTTACATGCCCGGATGATCCATGCGCGCTCGAACTTCATCTTCTCGTGGCGCAGCGACTCGAGGATGCCGGAGACGTACTCCCAGTCGGCGCGCTCCTCAAAGTAGGGGGCAATCTGCCTGCCGCCCTCGAAGCCGCGCTCGCCGCGCTTGGTGACAAACGAGATGGCGCGCAGGCCCGAGCGCGCGATCAGCGCCTCGAGCGCCGTAGTTTTGCCACTGCTCTGGGTCTGACCTGTTACAGCTAAATGGCCGACAGGAATCGACACCGGCTCCCCGCTGGGTATTTCGTATCCCAAGTGCATTAGGGCATTTTTCATGGTATGTGCTCTCTGGTGGCACGGATTTGGCTAGTTCGCCAGTCTCGTCTTTTATCGGCGTAAAGGACCGTCAAGCTCTCAGGCTCAGGAATGCGCCCTTGATCTATCAGGTGAGTGATAAGCGTCACTGTGGCACTCGAATCCTTCCCGCCGCTGTAAGCAATCGCCCAATGATTGGAGCGCGAGCCGTACTCAATCATTGATTGCACCGTCAGCTCGATAGACTCTGGCAGCTTCATCCGGGCATCTTCAAAAAGGCTATCTTGTTTCATGCCGTTCCTCGTAATGCGCCAGCTAACATCGCGTTGCAGCCAAGCGCGGGCAGCGAGGCCGTCCTTGTCGCAGATCGCGTAGGACATGCCTTCAGCTTTCTTGATCGCTTCACTCCTTCGGCCGCGCCTTCTTCGCCGCGAGGCGGCGGTCGGCCCCCTTCATCTCGATCACCCGGCACATCCCCGTGAGCCTCGACACCAGCCTGTCTTCGCCGAGCGCGGCCGCGAGGTCCCTCATCGACAGGTTGCTGGTGATGATCAGCCCGTTGCGGCCCGCGAGGCCGCGGCCGTCGACCACTTCGTAGAGCACTCGCTGCGCGAAGTCGGAGGACCTCTCGACGCCGAGGTCGTCGAGGATGAAGACCCGCGCGCGGATCATCGCGTCGACCTCCCTCTGCTCTTCGTCCGGCGTACGGCCGCGGACCTGGCGGACGAGCTGGAAGGGCTTGAGCAGCGTCACGGCGCCGCGCATGAGCTGCTCGCGGGCGATGGCGTACGCCAGGTGCGACTTGCCGACCCCGCAGCGGCCCCAGAGGTAGAGGTTGTCTTTCGCCGCGTCGAACGCCTTAGCCGCCTCAAGCGCCTTCGCGACGCCCGCCTCCGGCTCGAAGCGGCCGAACGAGAAGCGCTCGACGGCGCCCTCGCCGCGGAACAGCGCCAGCAGCCGCCTGTCGTAGTCTTCGGCCATGCGCTTCGCCGACTCGCCACACTTGACGCAGAGCCCGGCGCGCACGAAGGCCGAATTGTATTCGCCGCCGCACTCGCCGCAGCGAACCCAATCCGGCTCACTCGCTGACGTCGTCGTACTTGCCGGATTCGATTCGTGCAGCCCCAACAACTTTCCCGCCTCCTTTGCCGCTTCCCGCATCGTTCCCTCCTTTCGCGAGTCCCTGGTTGCGCCTGAGCAGCGCTTCGTTCAGCCAGCGCATCAACCGCCGCCTGGTGAGAGGGTCCGGCTTAGTCGGGTCCTTGCTGTCGGCCGCGCACCGCGCCAGCGCCTGGCGGTAGACCCCACGGACGTTCACCCCCTCGTAGGCCGGCATAGCCTCGCAGGCACACAGGAAATCGTCGTCAACCGCCCGGTCGAGATGCCTCACCTCTGGCGACTCGCGAGCAGCCGGCTGCATGCCGGCAGCAGCATGAAGCTCTATTCTTAATTCCCCTTCCTTATAGGGGGGTCTGGGGGGTCGGTTCGGATTATCCGAACGTGACTTTCTGCCGTTCGGATAATCCGAAGTTGTACGGCTTGCTACGTTCGGATTATCCGAACGTTCGGATAATCCGAAGTTCTGTTTATCTGAACGTAGTGACGTGCCGTTCTGATCTTCCGAAGCGCGCTCTTCCGCAGAGTTCGAATTATCAGAAGGCTCGCCGTTGTTCTGAAAATCAGAAGCCGTAGCGTCCGGATATTCCGAAGTTACGAAGCCTTTAAGCGGGCGTACGCGGCGCTTGCCGAGCACTTCGATCCAGCCTTCATCCCTGAGCTTCTGGCGCAGGTCGGTGATGTAGGTGAAGCTGATGCCGGTCTCCTCGTGGATCCGGGCATGGCTTGCCTCGCTCTCGCCGGTGGCTTCGTCGCGGATCTCACAGTAGAACACGTAGAGGTTGAACGCCTCGCCGCGCACCTGCCGCAAGTCGCGCACCGCCTCTCTGGGGATGTAAGTCATTTACCCGACCCTCGAACTCGTTAGTGACCAGCCGTGCCCTCGCGAGGAAGGCGACCGCTCGACGCGGCGATGCTCTGCCCGCGGACGCATGCGGCTCGCATCAAGCGGACTGACCACGCTCGTCGCCCTCTGCATCACGTGCAGATAGATTTGCGTTGTCGAGATGTTACTATGTCCTAGTAATTCCTGAACGCTGCGGATGTCATAACCGGCTTCCAGAAGGTGCGTTGCAAACGAGTGCCTGAACGTGTGGCAGCTCGCGCGCTTCGTGACGCCGGCCGCTGCTATCGCATGCTTGACGGCGCGCTGCACGTTGCCTTCGTATACGTGGTGACGACGGACGACGACGCCGCGCGGGTCGCGCGCGAGGTTGCGCGACGGGAAAAGCCAGTGCCAAGTAAACGAGGTCGGCGCAAAAGGATATTTGCGCTCAAGAGCGAAAGGCATCTCGACGCCCGGCACACCGCTGGCTCGGTCCAGATCGAATATGATGTGCGAGCGCTCGATCTGCGCACGCAGCCGGTCGGCGAGCGAAGCCGGTAGCATTACGATGCGATCCTTGCCGCCTTTACCGTCGCGGACGGTGATCTGACGGCGCGTAAAGTCCAGGTCTTTGACACGCAGGCGAAGGCATTCCATGAGTCGGAAGCCGCAGCCATAGAGAGTCTGCGCGATGAGCTGCACGGTGCCGTCCATCTGAGCGAATATCCGCTCGCACTCCTCTACTGAAAACACAACAGGTATGTGCTGGCTCTCTTTGGCGCGGGTGATCCCTTCGATGAAGTCCAATTTAATTTCGTAGACCGAGCGATAGAGAAACAACAGCGCGCACAACGCCTGGTTTTGAGTCTTAGCTGAGACACTCCGCTCGGTTGCTAGATACGATAGATATTGCTTGATTTCAGACTCGCGCATCTCACGCGGATTGCGGCAGCCGTGGAAACGCCAGAAGTCAACGATACAGCTCCAGTAAGCTTGCTCCGTGCGATAGCTATAGTGTGCAACGCGCATAGCGCGCCGGAAGGCTGCTTTGAGTGTCACTGGTCGCTGCTGCATTGGTAATCCGCTTACGTTTGGCGTGTTTGCTCTCGAAGATAGACGGCGGTTTTGACGTCTAATTCAAGTTGGGCCGCTTCGCGTGGCGCTAGGCGACCCATACCAGCTTGCTAGAACCGTCCTTCGAGGGCGACAGCAGCGTTAGCCGCCATTCGCGCTTCAGCGAGCTTGCGGATTGCCACCGTCGCGCCAGGGCCGGACGGCATCGCCTGATTGATAACTTCCGCGCAGGAGAGAAACGCCTTGTTGATGGCTTCGTATTTCTCAACCTGATCGGGCTTCGGAGCGTGATAACTGAAAACATCTTGCAACTGTTTAGGAGTCAATTTCTCTACCTCCATCGCGCGGCCCAACAACCGGTTGGACTCGGAGGCCGCGCAGCGTAGTTCATGTTAATAAAGCCAGGGCCGTTCGCGGCCCCGGTCAACCGGAGCGTTAGGGCGCTATCCCTCGACGGCAGCCATTAGACTATCTAGCCTGTCGGCAAGCTCTTTGTAGTCCGAGCGCAAAGCACCCTTCTCGTCGTTCGGCATAAGCTCCCAGTAGTCGAGCAGTGAGCCTACAAACTGCATCTCCCCCTGAAGCTCGACAATCAGCTTGTGGTCTTTCGAGTGCATCTCATCGCAGTCGCCTTTGATTTCTGAAATCAACTGCCGAATAAGTTGCTCAACGTCGTCGTAACTCTCCCCGATGAACCTACATTTATTCCGCCGCTCGATTCTCTCAAGGAGGTCTTTCGCTAAGAGGTGAACCGGCCTGTTTAGATCGAACGGTTCAGGTTTGTATTTAGCCATCCGTTCCTCGCAATGCGCGCCCTAACTCTGCGCTGGAAAGGACGCGGGCGCGTTCCGTCCTTTCCGTTCAATGCCCACCGCGCCTTTCAGCTTGAGCGTTGGGCCGCTTCGCGTGGCGCTAGGCGACCCATACCAGCTTGCTAGAACCGTCCTTCGAGGGCGACAGCAGCGTTAGCCGCCATTCGCGCTTCAGCGAGCTTGCGGATTGCCACCGTCGCGCCAGGGCCGGACGGCATCGCCTGATTGATAACTTCCGCGCAGGAGAGAAACGCCTTGTTGATGGCTTCGTATTTCTCAACCTGATCGGGCTTCGGAGCGTGATAACTGAAAACATCTTGCAACTGTTTAGGAGTCAATTTCTCTACCTCCATCGCGCGGCCCAACAACCGGTTGGACTCGGAGGCCGCGCAGCGTAGTTCATGTTAATAAAGCCAGGGCCGTTCGCGGCCCCGGTCAACCGGAGCGTTGGGCCGCGCTACTCGAATTGTTCGCGCGGCGTAAGCTCAATAAAGAGATTCAACTGCCGCACCTGACCGCGCTTGTTAAGCCGTGCGATTTCGTGCAAGCGTTGAGCCTCCGCGAATTGCTTTTCCACGTTGCAAGCTGGGCAGGAAAAGCCAGCGATGCGCTTAAACTCTGCGCTGTAACGCGCGCCGCACTCTATGCACTCAAGCTCCCAGCGGTGGAAGTCGGGCAGAATCCTAATAGGCATAGAGCTGCCGTCGGTGAAACGCATGTGCGTGCGCTGCTCGGTATCGCGCAGGAGCTTCCAGGTTCCGACGATTCGGCCTACCCAACTGCTTTTAGGTTTCGACATCACTCTTCCTCCACCAACTGACCTTCCCACGGATCATGTCCGCAAAGGCATGCCCCACGCAGGTCGCCACAGGTAGGGCAGTAAGACCAATCATCAAAGCCATCGTCTTCAATGTTGTTCTCTTCTTCTGTGTCCATCTCCTCAACCTATCCGTGCGCCGGCCCAACTTGCGATTGCAGCGGAGGCGATTCAGCCGCTCCGTTTGTTCAAGCGCCACACGCCCCGCTGAATCGGGCGTTGGGTCTACGCTACTCGCTGAAGCTCCAAAGCCTCACGATATGAAGCCCTGAGTTTTTCCAGGACATCTTCTTTGCCATCGAAACCCCAAAGCAATCGCGCTCCTGTACACGTTACGGGCGTCTTCAGTTCCACGAGGTCTTCCAGGAGCCAGCCGTAAGGCCCGAAGAACCATTTGCACTGCTCCGGCTTGAGCCGTTCATCCTGCGCGCTCTCGATATAGCCAGCCACCCTACATACCGCGAAGATTTGACTATGTGGATGCTCAGACTGCTTCGGCACCAAAAGGCCCATCCGACTTGCAATCCATAGGCGGTCTTCTTCGCTCCAAGACTTCGCGGCGTGTAACGCGAGGTAGTGGCCGATCATCCCTTGAGGCGGTTTCCAGGAGCGATTCTCAATTCGCTTTTGCTCCGGCTCTGGCCCGTTAACAAAGGCAAAAGGCCAGGGGCGCGTTAAACTCAGTCCTTTGATTTTGAATTGCTGCATCTCACCTCCGCTCGACCCAACTTCCCGCTGGACCGCAGACCGCGCGCGGAATTACTCATAGCGTTAGCCGTAGAGCGCGGTCGCGGTCAGCTTTGACGTTCGGCGTGCTCATCGCCTTAATTGTCAAACCAGAAAACGACTCGCACGTCTTCAGGCTTCTCTCCAAAGCATTGATTAAGAATTTCCAGGTCTCTAAAGAACGTCTCCGAGAAAAATTCGCGGTATGTGGTCGTTTCTCCTTTACCTGGCTCTGCCGTTGCACCACCGTTGCCCTTCTCGTCAGTGTATCGGCGATCTTCAGAAGACTGGGAATAGTCGAAATCAAGCAACTCTTTAAGCGTGAACCAAGAATGCGAATGATAGCCACCTTGCCAATCCGACATTTCTCTGACCTCATCGGAAACGTCGTCAGGGAGGCCACGCGGAGGTGACAAGGGAGGCACAGCGGAATAGTTGCGTACATCGGCCAAGAACCCGAAAAGGCCGTAGTCCCTATCATCAAAAGGTTCCTTCGTGAAGGTGCCTTCTTTCCAGCCCGGAAACATCGGCTCGCTGATGTAAACCCACTTATCGCCTCTGACCTGTAGCGCAGCGTCTTGGCTTCTCTTGACTTCGACGGCAGTGTGAATGTCGCACCCCATATCTGTCCTTTTCTTTTCGCACCCCGAACATCGCGTTGCAGCGGAACGGTTCCGCCGCCTTCTAGTGACCCGCTGTGCCGCTCCGTCCGCTGAACGCGGGCGTTCGACCTCTCTACGCCGCAGCCTCCGACATATAGGCCGCTGGCCGCTTCCACTTGTAGGCGAGCTTTCGCCACTCAAGCGGATAGACCTTCGTTTCGTCTGGTTGATAAAGCTGACAGAAAGGCATAAAGCCCAACTTGAACACCTGCTCAATCCGGCTCTCCGCATCTGCCAGCGTTTCGCCCTGGTAGCCGATCATCGTGTAGCAGCGGCGCTTTCTGAGCGGGATACCATCAAGAATCTTTGTCGCACGTTCAAGGGCTGGCAGATCGGTTATCGTGTCGCAGGCAAACCAAAGCTCGCCAATCTTGATCGAATCGAACAGCGGGCGATGCCAGTCTCTGAGGTAATATTTATCAAGCCCACCATTGAAATAGATTCGCCGTCCCTGCGCCCTCAACATCTCGAACACGCGCTCTATGTGGTCTCTTGAGCAAGCCAGAAGATTGTTGTCCTGCACGATCCAACCCGGCTTAATTTCAAGCTCGCGGATTCGACCTTCACGGGTAGGCACGTCGCAATAACTACAATTCCGATTACATCCCCTACTCGTGATGGTACAGCCTCGCTTCATAAACATCCCCGGCGTGAAGTCACCACCGGGATCGCCGAAGGCAGGGCCGCCTAGTCGCACGTCTTTATAGAAGCGGCCCCACGATGCCGCCAGCCGTTCGCCCTCGCGCTTGTGCCAGGTGAACGTGACACTGACCAATACTGGCGTATCAGGCGTGCCGGGACGGAACTCCTTGAAAGGCGGGTCACCGGAGAAGGCGAGCGCGTCATCCGGCGTCCACTTATTACGCGCTGGAAAGACGCGGATCGCATCGCTCGGCAGTTGCTTGTTGATCGTTACCAACATCGTCCGTTACTCCCAGTCTCGGTCGAACATCGCGTTGCAGGTGAGCGCGAGCGTGACGCTTTCACCCGTCGTTGTGCCGCCCGCGCCACCTGAACGCGGGCGTTGGACATCCTTGCTCTGGCGTAGCCCCGTTTCAGTTCGGCCTCTTTCGTTGACAATGAAATCCCAATAAATGCGACCTTCTTTGTCGCGCTGTTTCCGTCGCTCGACAAACCCATAGGTTTCCAATTCTCGAAGGATTCGCCTTAGGACGTCTCGACCGCCTTGGCCCTGCTCCCTCAAAAACTCTACTCCCAGCTCCCACCCTTCAGGACGACTCAAGAGGAATACCAATACCCCACGCGCCTCCCAAGAGAGCCTGTTGTCTTGCGCGGTTTCTCGTGGTAAAGAAAATCGAGCTTCAGTCATATTTTCAGATGCCTCCAATTACGTATGTCTAACTTCACCATGCAGCGGAGCGCGATTCGTAGTATTCTCATCACCCGCAGCGAGCTACGCGCCCGCTGATGGTGGGCGTTCGATTGCTTCGCGTTACATTATCTTCGGTCGTCGCGTGAAGCTCTCTTTAACGTGCTCCCACGTCCATCCTGTCTTTTCAAGCAAGTCAATAAAGCCTTCTAGTAGCTCCGGTATCGCCTCGACCATCTCTGGCGTCTGCCCGTTATCTACCATCTGCGCGGCGAAGTTGCAGGGGATGCAGTCAGAGGACTTGATTGCATTCTTGCCGAAGGCGTTGTCGCCGCCGATGACCTCTGAAAAGTAATTCGGGCATCCGTCTTGCCGGCAGCGGTAGGCCCGCTCTCTACTTGCGATCTGTCTGGTTGCCATCTCCATCTCCTTTTCGTGAGGCGCAATCGAACATCGCGTTGCAGCGGAACGGTTCCGCCGTGTTCTCATCTATCCGTGAGGCCGCTCCGTCCGCTGAACGCCAGCGTTATGCGCTTGCCTCCATAGCCGCACAGGCTGCCTCGAAATTCTCATAGGCAGTCCGAATCGACATCTGCTTCTCTTCATCCCAGGTTTCAAGTTTGTTACCGTAGACAGCCCTATTGCCGTTCGAGCGAGTTTCACAATCACTGCAATAAACGAACTCTGGAATCTTCTGAGACGCCTTCCTGACATCGTTGTGCCCACACTCAAGGGTCAGCCAATAACTACCATGCCCGACCCTGGCCCTAAGAGGCTGACAAAACTCCGACTTCACTACTTTACGTTTGAATCGCATCATGTCTCCGTTGCCAAAGCCGCGCATAACAACCCGATGCAGGCCGAGCGCGGCAGCAGTATTCTCGGTTACTCCCGGTGCCGCTCGCGCCGGCTGATCGGGAGCGTTATGCGTCTTGCGTCTTCCGATCTTTGAATAATTGACCAAGAACATCTTTTTTCTGAAAAGGCGCTTGGAGCTTAAGGTTCGTCGGACGGTAAGTCTTTCCAGACCTCAAATCTCTGGCCGTAACATATGACAATTGATCAACGGTTATCGTCCGAAGCTCAACCTCGCTTAGGTCTAAGTTCTCCAGGTCAAAATCCAATTCATCAGTCATAAGCATCACTCCTGTTCGCCAAGCGACGCATAACAACCCGATGCAGCCGAGCGCGCGGGCACTGTTCTTACATTTACCCCGACCGCCGCTCGGCGGCCCGTTGAACGCGGGCGTTAGCTTTCCAGCACAGTGGGATCCGAAGCTTGGAATTCACGTGACTTGAAGTCGCGGC
>JADMIO011475776.1_pt1 | contig 53093 bp, 44 predicted proteins | sample 8958161 | NCBI WGS metagenome assembly JADMIO01 (sample SAMN16585339, study PRJNA669376) | soil metagenome | isolation source: Crop rotation soil | place: USA: Cullars Rotation, Alabama | collected 2011 | reverse complement strand
CGCGACAACTTGTCCACGTGGAATTCTAAGCTTAGGATCCCAATGTGCTGGAAATTGAAGCCGTGCGTTACGTGCGCGGTCACCGGGTGTTGCGTGCGATCATTTTACTCATCGCCACTGTCAGTCTGTTCGGCTGGCCGTACAGCGTCCTGCTGCCCGTCATCGCCCGCGATATTCTGCACGTGAATGCGGGTGGCTACGGATACCTTATGGCCGCCAACGGACTGGGCGCGCTCTTTGGCGCGCTGACGCTGGCTTCCCTCGGTAACACACCCCACCGGCGAAAATTATTCTTTGGCGGACTCTTTGGATTTTGCTCCATGATCTTCCTTTTTGCCTTCGCACGCTCGTTCTGGTTGTCGGCATTGGCACTGACCGCTTCCGGTTTTTTCATGATCATTTTCTTCGCAACAGCGAACACGTCCGTGCAGACGCGCGTGCCCGACGAATTGCGCGGCCGCGTGATGGGCATCTATGCATTGGCCTTTCTGGGGCTAACGCCGTTTGGCAGCCTGCTCGCAGGATCAATCGCCAAGGCCACTAGCCCTACCATCGCTGTCGCAGGGGGCGCAGTGATCTGCATCCTTGCCGGTTTCGTGGTGATGCGGCTCGTGCCGGCGCAGCAAACGACTGCATAAGGGCCAATTTTTTAACAAGAGCGGCACCCTCGACACGAATGTTGGGCGCGGCTTTCGAGGGGGCGCTCAATATCGCGACGGGGACGTCGCTCCTACAAGAATCAAAAATGAACCTCCATGGAAGCTCTGTAATTGCGCGGGCACGTAACGTTTGGTACATTGTCCGCCTTCGGTGAGAGTCAGGAAAACATTCGGAATCACGACATGAAAAAACCGGAAGGCATTGTTGCAGTCGTTGGCTTGGGTTACGTGGGGCTTCCTCTGGCGGCGTCGCTGGCGAAACATCTAAAAGTCATCGGCTTCGACATCAACAAAAAGCGCGTCGATGAACTCAGTCAAGCAATCGACCGCACCGGTGAAACGCTCGGCGGCGACCTGAAGAATCCAAATCTGTCCTTCACGGCCGACGGCAAACGGCTGCGCGAAGCGAAGTACATCATCATTTGCGTCCCCACCCCTGTCGACCAGGCGAACGTGCCGGACCTTTCCCCCGTGGTAGGCGCGTCCGAAGTTGTTGGCGACAATCTCAGCAAGGGTGCGATCGTTGTGTATGAGAGCACAGTTTATCCCGGCGTTACCGAACTCGTCGCCGTGCCGGTGCTCGAAAAACGAAGCGGCCTGAAGTTTGGCGAATTTAAAGTCGGTTACTCGCCCGAGCGCATCAACCCCGGCGACCATGAACACACGGTCGATAAGATCGTGAAGATCGTGAGCGGTTGCGATAAAGAGACGACCGAGGAACTCGGTGCACTGTACGGTCTCGTTGCGAAGGGCATTTTCCTTGCCCCGAATATCATGACCGCCGAAGCCGCGAAGGTCATCGAAAACATCCAGCGCGACTTGAACATCGCGTTAATGAACGAACTCTCCATCATCTTCGACCGGGTCGGCATCAACACCGACGAAGTCCTCGCCGCGGCCGGCACGAAATGGAATTTTCACAAGTATCACCCCGGCCTTGTCGGCGGACACTGCATAGGCGTTGATCCCTATTACCTCACGCATCGCGCGCAGGAGCTCGGCTATCATCCGCAAGTCATCCTCGCCGGCCGCCGCGTCAATGATCACATGCCGAAGCATGTCGGCGAACTCGTCATCAAAGGCATCAGTCACGCCGGCAAACCGCTCAAAGGCGCGACCGTTGTCGTCATGGGCCTGACGTTCAAAGAAGACGTGCCCGACATCCGCAACAGCAAAGTCCACGACACGATCACGTACCTGCAAAGTTTCGGCATGAACGTTCTCGGTTGTGACCCGATTCTCGAGCCCGCCACCGTGAAGAAATATTTCGGCATCGACACCGTCGCCTTCGATGCAATCAAGTCCTGCGACGCAATCCTGCTGGCGAATAAACACAAAGTTTTCAAAACAATCACGCTTGATCAACTCAAGACGAAGATGTCGCCTCCCGTCTTGATCGACATCAAAAACCTGTTCGACCGCAAAGCCGCCGAGGCCGCGGGATTCTTTTACAAGAGCCTGTAACCACAGGAGAGCGAATGCTTCGCAACGCACTGCTCCGTTATATCAGAGGACAATCGTCTCCGGGAAAACAGAGCATCAAGAAGCAAATCGAGAAACACATGGGCGGCGATTGCCGCTCCGCCCACACCGTTACCCACAAGATCAAGCCGTTCGAGCGCGTCAATTTGCAGATTGTCATCGACCTTTGGGTTAAAAATCAGAAGAACGAAGTCGTGATTAGAGGCTATTCTTCCGTGGCATGGGAACACGATATCGGCCTCGCGCAAACGATCGCCCGCAACTCATTGGTCGTGGCGCCTGTGGAACGCGAACAACTTCCCCTGGAGAACGGCCAATCGTTGGACTGCATCTCCCGCGGTGTGTACTTGATGCGCTTCAAGGAGCAACCTGTCGTCATTCTGTTCCATACGCGCGACATGGGATTCAAACAACGGGGACTGGAAATCATGGCACACGACCGCGCGACAGCTCACGCGGCGCTTAGCCAATTGTTGTCCGATGCCAACCGGCAGAATGTCTACAAAGGAAAAACAATTTCCCTCGAAACCGAACAGGAGTGGCAGAAGGAAATCACTGTTAAGTTTCACGAACTGCCGATGGCTGCCCGTGATAAGATTGTTTTGCCGGATGCCGTGATGAGAGTCGTGGAGCGTAATGTTCTCAGCATCCTCCAACACCGCGAAACATTGGTCAAATCCGGCCGCAACGCCCGGCACGGCGTCCTTTTTCACGGCCCACCCGGGACCGGCAAAACGCTCGTGCTCCGTTATCTCGCCAAATCATGTCCGACGCACACCGTGATTCTGTTGACCGGGCGCCAGCTTGGACTGATTCGCGAATCTTGCCAACTCGCGCGATTGCTTGCGCCTTCGATCATGATTCTGGAGGACGTTGATCTTGTTGCCGAAGAACGTACGCAGAACAACACGTGCTCACGCGGTCTTCTCCACGATCTCCTCGACGAAATGGACGGCATCGGCACCAAAGCGGAAGTGATTTTTCTTTTGACCACCAACCGCCCGGACATGATCGAGCCCGCGCTCTCCGCGCGTCCAGGCCGCATCGATCAAGCAATCGAATTTCCGCTTCCTGACGACGATTGCAGGCAGCGCCTGTTTCAATTGTACGGCGCCGGCCTCGATCTCAACAAAGTCGACGCGAAACGCTGGATTGCACAAACCCAGGGCGTGAGCCCCGCTTTTATCGAAGAACTTCTCCGCAAAGCCGCGCTCATGGCCGCTGAGCGTGGCGAGACTTCCGTCCCGCTTCCTGTCACCGATGACGACATCGCGGAAGCCCTGAAGGAGCTTGTTTACTTCGGCGGCGCAGTCACGCAAAAGCTGCTTGGTTACAAACCTTCCGGCGCCAACGCCTGACTGGCGGCGTCATTCCGACAGGCGGCCTTTGCGGTTAGGAATTACTGCAAGATTTTCGCACAAAGCTCAAGAACAGCAGCGCATTTTTGATTTGGCTTTTCAAGCCTGGTGCGACAGCCTATTTTCACATACGCGGGCCCGTAGCTCAGCGGTTAGAGCGGAGGACTCATAATCCTTTGGTCCTAGGTTCGAATCCTAGCGGGCCCACCAATTTATTTAGCACTCGCTTGCCTCAGTGAAATTCAGTCGTATATTGGAGCGGAGAGCCGACCAACTCTCGGAAGCAACGCCCGAACGGCGGATGCCCGTAACCCGAAGAAATCGGGGGACAATCAAGGAGAGTTGAGATTCGACTCTCCTTTAATTTCCGCAAGCTACGCTTATTCTTTCGATGATTTTTCTACAGGCTTTTGGGGCTTTATGCCTTCGGTGACGGTTTGATGGGCAATGCGCTGAAGAAAAGCCACATCTTGTACCGTCAAACCCGGTGGGATAAACTTGTTGCCCACAACACTGTGACCGAAAAGAAATTCATACCACACAGCAGCACCCAAATATTCGCCAGCCGCGTTGGCATGATGAGTATCAAGTTCCAGCCTCCGTTTGTCATCATTTCCCATTTTCCAGTGATAGCCGGTGTTCAATGAATATTTCTGATCGGGTAAATCCGGATACTTTGCGTTCTTGTAATCGAATTTTGGATCTGGAAAGACACCTTTCCATGCAGAATCGGCGCGAGCGTTTTGAAACGCATCGCCGACGGGAATAATGCGACAACCCAGTTCATTCGCAATCGTCTCGTAGGCATTGCGCAGGCCCCAATACATATCGCCCTGGGTGAAATCCTTTTTGAACAACACATCATCTTCCCGGTACGCCCACGTTTCGTGAATCAGGATTGCGGCCCCGGGCGCTTGGGACTTCATGTAATCGTACAACTTTTTTGCGTGGGGGCGATATGTCTCGATCTTGAAACTGTCCATGCTCGCCTGTTGGAACGTGATGAAATCCCATTTCTCCGATTTCAACAACGCCCAGGCGTGAGCGTCAGCATTACTCCCGCCGCGCTGGTAGGTTTCGGCGTTGTTTAGATGATTGGAAATCGGCGCACCACTGAGGGTGATCATTTTCAGGATCAACCTATCGCCGCCAGCTTTGACAATGTCGGGAAGATAATGCGTCGCATTCCGCGTGAAACTGTTGCCGGTCGCCAGAAGCCGCACAGTCTTTGGCTTCGTGTCTTCAGCAAACGCAGTGGAGAACATTACAAACGCCGCCACGAGAAAGGCAATCCGCGCTTTTGACATCATTCGGAGACAGTATCGAACTGACGGCAGGAAGCAAGAACCACAGCACTTCAGCTCGAAGCTTCTTCTACGCTGCGCTAACATCAGCCCGTGGTAATTCGACAATACAACTCACCGTGGCACCGCCTTTGTCTGCGTTGCCGTATTCCAGCTTTCCGTTGATGGTCTCCGCGCGGTATTCCATGATTTTCAGGCCAAGCCCCTTGAACCGGTTCATCTCGGGCAAAAAACCAACGCCATCATCGCGTACGATGAGGCAAAGTTGATCGCGGTTTTTCTCCATTTCGATATGAACTTCTTTTCCCTTGGAATGCTTCACCGCATTACGGACAGCCTCCTGCGCGATGCGGAAAAGCTGGATCTCCATTTCAGCGGGTAGTTTCTGGTCGGCGGCACCGTCGGCTTCCACTGAGCAATCGATGTTGTGGAACTTCTGCGTGCGGTACGCGACTTCCTGCAATGCGATCAGCAATCCGCCCTTTTCCATGTCCACCGGATAAAAGCCCAGCGCCAGGTCGCGAATCTGCTCGATGCAATCCGTAATCATCTGCTGCAACCGTTTGGCCTGATCCAAATCCGTCTTTGCCGCGGGCTTGCCCGGCATGATCGGCGCCGATGCGATCATAAACCCGATGCCAGCCAATTGTTGCGCCAACCCCTCGTGCAATTCCTGGCAGAGGCGCAAGCGCTCGCGTTCGACAGCGTGCGCCATCTCGGCAGCGAGCTTGTTGCGCTGCGTCATTTCCACTTGAAGCTGCTGGTGCGTGCGTTCCAGATCGGCCGTGCGCATCGCCACACGTGTTTCCAGTTCCTGGTTCAGGCGCGCCAGTTGTTGCTCGGATTCCTTGCGCTCCGTAATGTCGATGCACGAGCCGATGTAGCCGACGAATTCGCGATCGCGGGTAAACCGTGGAACCGCCTGTTCCATGCACCAGCGATAGACACCATCGTGACGGCGATAGCGAAACTCGACCGAGAACACTTCCTTGGCGTCGAATGCCTTCCCGTAGCACTCCACGACCATTTTCAAGTCGTCAGGATGCACTCCCTCTTCCCAAGAGACGCGCAATTCCTCTTCGAGCGAACGCCCTGTAAAATTCAGCCATTGTTGATTCACATACGTGCAGCGTTTATCAGTGTCTGACATCCAGATCATGACCGGCGCCGCCTCGGCCATCACGCGGAAACGTTCCTCGCTTTCGCGCAACGCATGTTCCGCACGTTTGCGGTCACTGAAATCGACATACGCCCCGATCACGCCACGCACGCTGCCTTCTTTTCCGAAAAGCGGCGCGATGCTCGCATACACCGGCTTGCGGGCGCCGTCTGGAAAGACAATTTCGTGCTCCACATTCGCCAACGGTTTTCCCGTGCGGGCCACTTGTTGCATCGGCGCATCCGAAGGAGGAACTTCCCTGCCGTCGAGGTAAATGCGAACGGGTGGCACCTCGGGTTTATTGGCAGTGACCGAAGCATTGATTCCATGCTGAAGTCCCATGATTTCGTAGGCCGCGCGATTCCCGGTGATCTGTGAACAATCCGCATTGCCCACCCACACGCCAACTGGCAGCAAATCGAGCAGCGTTTTCATTTCATCGAGCTTGGCCTGCAACACGCCGTCGAGTTCGTGCGACTCTTGTTCAGCCAATTTCTGCTCGGTGATATCGCTGATGGTGCCGGCGCGCTCCAGCACTTCTCCCGAATCGTCCCGGACAATTTTGCCCGCCACGCGCAACCATCGCCACACATCGTCGTGACGACGCACACGGAATTCAGAGCACCACGGTCCTTCGGTCTCCACAATGAGCCGCCAGCCTTTCATCGCCTGTTCACGATCTTCTCTGTGCACAGCCTGCAGCCATCCCCTGTGCCCACTGGCCACCCGCTTTTCTTCCGACTGCCCCGTGAAACCACACCACCAGGCTGCACAACCTGCATCCACGTCGGCAGCCTCGGAGGTTAAACGCCAGACGCAATGACAGGAATCGTCCACCAGCGACCGGAACCGCTGTTCGCTCGCTTCGAGGGCTTTTTCTGCACGCTTGCGCTCTGTGATGTCGCGGATGATCGAGATGACCATCTTTTGCCCCTTGTGCTGGAACAGACGTGAGCTGACTTCGGTAGGGATGCGCCGTCCATCCTTTGTGAGAAGCATGTCTTCGTGGACCAACTCCCCCGACCGTGCAAGCGAACCGCCGGAATCTGTGACGCCGGAGCGATCGCTGGAAACAAACAACTCCTCAAGGTGCAATTGGCAAATCTCCTCGTGACGATACCCGAGCAGGCGGCACACGGCTTTATTGGCTTGCACGATTCGCTGGGGAGTTTTGTCAGTCGCCAACTCGTGAAGAAGAATCCCGTCATTGCTGGAATGGAACAACAATTCATATTGTTCCTTGGCATCTTCCAGCGCGTCCGTGAGCGAAATCTGCCAGCTGCGCGATTCCCGAACTGCCACGATGGCCCCGATCAACATGTAAACACCACCGAGTGACTGCGTGGCGCGCCCCACCCATCCGAGAGCACTGCTGTGCAAATCCTGCAGCATGACGCCCAACAATCCGATTGCCAGCAATCCAAGACCGCAGCTGTACCAGCGGTAAAAACCACTCTGCACTTTATTGCGCGATCTCCAAAGGATTACAGCGGCCATCGTAAACAAAACAATCGCTGATCCCAAAACAATCTGCCGGATGGGAGTCCCGCCCTGGCCCTGCTGGAAAAATTTTGGCAACCATTCCTGATGAGCCAGCACAAAAATAACCAGGACTCCGCCCAAAGCGATCGCATAAGAAATATCCAGCCAGATGCTGGCAAATTTCACTCGCCCGCGCGCCTGAAGCGGCGAGAGCGCGCCCGCAAGATGGAGCATCGAAGACAGCAAGGCGGCCAGGTTGTAAACTGTAACCTGAAAATTGATGTCTCGGCTAAAGATGATTGTGGCCAGCATTCCTCCCGAACCCCAAACAAGCGCACCGCATCCCAGCAGCATCATGCCGCTTTGACCGGAGACGAGATACGTTCGGCCTGCAAGAATCGCGATGACCACGGAGACGAGCGTGGAGAAAATGAACATCATGGAAAACAGCAGGCGTGGATGGGCGTAAACAGCTCTCGAATCCTCGTGGTAGAACCAGAGCGTGGCACACGCCATCAGCACTAGCGGCACCCATGCAAATCTGGCAAGGGTACTGGGCGGGCGGGTTCCCGGGTTGGCAGTTCCTGTCATGTTAAGAACTTCAAAACATAACCAAAAAAAATCACAAATACATATAGGTATATTTCTAGGGTGATTCTAGGTGATTTCCCTACTGGAAAACGTACAAAATCCCTTTTCGGCCTGCGTCGCTTGTGCTACAAACAAATGATTTTCATGCAAAAGAGAACCCGCGTTGCTGTTCTCGCTGCCCTGGGTGCCATGTTCTGCGTCGGTGCCTTGGGGTATTGGGTCGTAGGCTTTATTGAGCGGCAGTCGATGCTGTTTCAATTGGATACGCTCCAAAAACTCACCTACTGCGCCCAGATCAATTCCAACCAGGCCGAAGGTTATTCCCGCACGCTTCTCACGGTACAGTCTCTTGATCCGGCGAAAGCCATTCAATACCGCGCCGAAGCCAAATCGTACGAAGAGAAAAACAACGCAGCTTTGGAACATTACCGCGACTCCATCAGCGAGGATCAACGCGATTCTCTTCGGCTCCTGGATGAGCTAATGGGCATGCGCGAGCGTTACCATCAGGCCCGCGATCATGTTTTCAGCCTCGTGGAACACGGCCAACGCGACGAAGCGCTTCGTTATGCCGACTCGACCATGTGGCCCGCCTACCACGCTTACACCGACCAGGGTGACAAGCTTTTCACTCACGACGTGACCGTCGGCAAACAACGCGCGGAAGACATGCGGCGCATTGCGCTCAGGTTCAAATTTGTTTCCGCCACGCTCTGCATCCTGTTGTTCCTCTTCGGTCTTGCCGCGCCGTTCCTGTTCCTCTTCGGCATTGTCAATTGGATAGACAACAGCGTCGCAGCCGATCGTGCGTAGAACCGTTAGGTGTCCTTTGCACACAACCTTCTCGTAGGCGAGGTCCCCGTCGCGATTGTTTGGCGCGGGTGCATAAGGAACGTCCAAAATCGGGACGGGGACGTCCCTCCTACCAGGATTTGCGCTTGCTCCTGAAATTTTATCGGCGCCTCAAACCCGTCGCACTTTGCATTCGCAGACCACTTTGCTACCTTCTGGCTCCATGCAAGACAGCGAAGTCAGACACATTCTCTCCGGTCTCGCCAGCGAAGCGCAGTTCGATGTCACCGGTGGCAAAATCCGCCGAACGTCATCGCGTTTTTGTTTTGGAGTCGAACACGGCGATTACAACGGCACGGAACTATTTGGCGTGGGGACCGACCGTTTCATCTGGCTCGCGTACAAACCGAATGATCTCGGTCGCGTCCGCGTCTTCAGTGGAAATTTTCGGAATGATGGCGTGGTAAATTTCAAACCCGGCGAAACACCTTCGCCGAAATCGCCCGATATCTCCGATACGTGGGCGCGCTTCCCCTTCGGCGTCGATCACATCCTTCGCCGCGAAGGGTTTCCCACGAGCAAAGGTTTCGACGCAGTTTTGTACGGCGACATACCTGGTGGCGGTATGTCGCGCTCCGCTTCGCTCACGGTGAATCTGTTGCTGACCTTTTTAGAGGTAAACGGTGCGAAACCGAAAGATGACATGCAGATCGTCGATCTCGCACAGGCCGTTGAGAACGATTACATCGGTTCGCCCAGCGGCAAGCTCGATCAGATCATGATCTATTTTGCCCGCGAAAACATGGGGACGCATTACAATCCGAAGACGCGCGCCATTTCGTACATTCCGCTGGGAAGTTCTGCACCTGATTTCCGCATCGTCAGTCTCGACACCGGCACGGTCCGCGCCGGTCTTGAAAAATCGACGTACAAAATCCGCCGCGCCGAATGCGAAGCGCTTGTTGATCTTGCCGGACGCGAATTCCATTTCCAAGAACTCGCCGAAATCCGCGATCGCGCGCACTACGATCGGATTCTCGCAAAATACGCAGCATCGCATCCGCACCTGTGTGCGCGGCTCAATTACATCTTCCATGCCCAGCAACGCTTCTACCGGATGCTCGATGCATGGAAAGCCGGCGGCATCGAGACTGTCGGAAACATTTTCCGCCAGGACGGCATCGGCCTGCGCGACGACTACAAGATTTCGGGTCCCGAACTTGAAACGATGTGCGACATCGCGCGCACGGTCGAAGGCGTGATGGGGGAACGCATGCTCGGCGGTGGCGACAAAGGCGCCAGCGGCGCAATCGTTCACGCAGACGCAGTCTCCGCATTACGCGAAGCTGTTGCGACCGGTTACTCGCGCAGCCATCCGGAGTACGCGGACAAACACGCCGTACACGATTGCAAGATCGTGAATGGCGTCACAAACTTACCTGGGCTGTAAAAACCGTTAGAACCGATAGAATCGTTAAAAGACAGAGCGGTTCCCGACTCGACCTTTTAACCGGTTTCCCGATTCCAACGGTTTTAACGCTATCCCCCTCTACTCCGGTTGCGAATCTCTGCACACAGGCGTAAGTTGGTTCGGAGGTGTTCGATGAAAATGGCTCGTACGGCCTATCTGGTGTACGTGAGTGTTCTATCTTGCGCGCACCTGTTCGTAACTCTGTGGCTCCTCAAATCACCGCCGCTTGTGGAAGGCACTGATGGTGTCAAAACAGCATACTTCATTGCCTTGTTCGCAGGATGGATTCTGGCAGGTGTGCTCGACCTCGCGTTGGCGGCCTATCATCAATTACCACTGACGTTTGCTGTCGAAGCAATAATGTCCAACGCTTGTTTGGTGATCATGTCAGTGCTCAACGGCGGATTTTTTTACGCCTTTTGCGCCGTGGCGCCCGCAGCCTTGATCGTGACAAAAGTGATGGAGGAAGTACTGCATCACCACTCGGAAATGCCGGGACACGCTTAGGAAGATTTGGGGGCTTCCGGACGGTCCATCAGGACACGGATCGGTTCGCGCACGTGAAGGTCACGTTGCGGGAACGGAATTTCGATCTTGTGCTTCTTGAATGTGTCCCAAATGGCAAAGTTCAATTCACTTTCAATCGCTCCTGGATGGTGCGCCATGTCGGCTGACCAGACGCGCAATTCGAACAGGAGCGCATTCTGGCCGAACTCCTTGAAGACAACACTGGGCTTTGGATCTTTCAGGACGTGCGAATTCGCCACACCTACATCGAGCAATAACTTTTCGACCAGGCGAACATCACTGCCGTAGCTCACCGTCACTGGCACACGAAACCGCACCCGAGGGTCCGCATGCGTCCAGTTGATGACACGATTCGCAACAAATTCCTGGTTGGGAACGATGATGACGATATTGTCGTTTGTGAGTACATGCGTCGCGCGCGCGCCGATGCGTACGACTTGTCCGAGTGTCCCGCTGATATCGACGCGATCCCCCACTTGTACCGGACGCTCAGAGAGAATGATCAACCCGCTCACGAAATTGCTGACGATATTCTGCAACCCGAACCCGATACCAACACCCAAAGCACCGGCAATCACCGTGAACGACCGCAGCTCGATCCCCAGCGTTTCCAACCCGATCACGAAGCCGAGCACAAGCACGACATAACTGATAATGCGCGCAATCGCGTACTGGAGCCCCACGTCCATCTTCGTATGCACCAGCACACGCGTCCTCACCATCCGCCGAACCAGTCGCGAAAGCACGACCACCAGGATCGCAACGCAAATGAATTCGACAATGGTCGCCAGTGACACCCACGTCTGCCCCAATTGAAACAAGGGATGCGTTACAAAGCTGAAGATTTCTTTCCAAGTCATGGAATTGATATAATCTGTAGGGCACGCTATTGCGTGCCTCCGCTGGTCTTGGATTGAGGCACCCAATAGCGGTGCCCTACGTTAAATAACCGCAAGCCGTTTAAATCTTAATCCACTTGCGCGTTTTCGCGGATTTCTCCACCGCTTCCAGCACGACTTGATTCGCCAAGCCGTCCGCGAGCGTCGGTTGCACGCTGCGCTTGTCGATGACGGCGTTCACGAAATCAGCGATTGTGTGCACGAAGGTATGTTCGTAGCCGATGATGTGACCCGACGGCCACCAATGGTTCGCGTATTGATGAACTCCTTCCATGACGATGATGTCGCGGAAACCGCGGCGATCGGCGGGATCACCTTCGTTGTAATACTTGAGCCGATTCATGTCCTCGAAATCAAAATAGAGACTGCCTTTGCTGCCGTTGATTTCGATTTGGATGCCGTTCTTGCGGCCGAGCGCGAAACGCGTCGCTTCAAGATTCGCCAGCGCGCCGTTTTTGAATTTACCGATGAACATCGCCGTGTCGTCGACGGTCACTTTGCCCATGCGCTTCGTGCCCGTAGCAGAGAGGCCACCCTGATCCGCCGGCATTGGACGTTCTTTGATGAACGTCTCCATCTGTCCGCACACTTCGGAAAATTCCCCGACGAGATAACGCCCGAGATCGATGATATGCGCATTGATATCGCCATGCGTGCCCGAGCCCGCCACCTTGCTCTGCAAACGCCAGACAAGCGGGAAATTCGGATCGACGATCCAGTCCTGGGCATAACGCGCGCGATAGTGAAAAATCTGTCCAATGTCGCCCGCGTCGATCATCTTCTTGGCTTGCACGATCGCCGGGATGCGGCGGTAATTGTGGCAGATCATGTTGACGACGCCGGCTTTCTTGACGGCTTCGACCATCTGCTTGCCCTGCTTCACGTCCATCGCGAGCGGTTTTTCACAGAGGATGGCTTTGCCCGCTTTCGCCGCGGCAATGGCGATTTCGGCATGCGTGTCGTTGGGAGTATTAATGTCGACGATGTCGATGGTGGGATCGTTGACGACTTCGCGCCAATCGGTAACGAACTTATCCCAACCCCACTTGTACGCCGCTTGCGAAACGCCCGCCTTGTCGCGTCCGCAAATCGCTTTCATGACCGGGCGCGCCTTGAGGTCGAAGAATTTGTCCGCCTTGAGCCAGGCATTCGAATGCGCCTTGCCCATGAATTTGTACCCGATCATCCCCACATTCAGCGTTTTCGGCATCGATCCCGTCTCCTCTTCGGTAAGTAAAATGGGTTGAGATTTCCCTGGGAACATTATAGTGAAGGAGCGCATTTCATTTGTCACTTCGAAAAGAAAGGTACCAAACAATGTCAGCACGTCATGTTAAGTTGTTTATCCCTGGGCCCGTGGAGGTTAGCGCGGAGACATTCGCCGCCATGAGCCAGCCCATGGTCGGTCATCGCGGCAGCGGTTTTCAAGATCTGTACGCGTCGATCCAGCCCAAGCTCCAGAACCTGCTTAACACGAAGAACCCGGTTTTTCTCTCCACGTCCTCGGCGTGGGGCGTGATGGAAGCGTCCGTGCGCAATCTGGTCTCGAAGAAAGTTCTCAACTGCTGCTGTGGAGCGTTCTCCGACAAGTGGTTCGACGTCTCCCAAAAATGCGGCAAGCAGGCCGATGCATTGAAAGTTGAGTGGGGTCAGCCGATCACGCCCGAGGCGATTGATGCGAAACTGAAGACCGGCGAGTTCGACGCGATCACGTTGATCCATAATGAAACGTCCACAGGCGTGATGAATCCGCTCCAGGACATCGCGACCGTGATGAAGAAGTATCCCGACGTGATGTTCATCGTCGACGCGGTCAGTTCGATGACCGGCGTGAGGATCGACGCCGACGCGCTCGGGATCGACGTGTTGCTCGCCGGCGTACAGAAGGCGTGGGCTATGCCGCCGGGGCTCGCGGTCTTCGCGGTCAGCGACAAGGCGCTTAAGAAAGCTGCCACGGTGCAGGAACGCGGTTACTATTTTGACTTCCTGGAATTCAAGTCGAACCACGACAAGAACATGACGCCGTCCACCCCGAGCATCCCGCACATCTACGGGCTGAAATTTAAGCTCGATCAGTTTGAGAAGGAAGGCCTCGACAACCGTTACGCGCGTCACATGAAAATGGCGACCATGACCCGTGAATGGGTCAAGTCGCGCGGGTTCGAGATGTTCCCGAAAGCCGGTTATGAATCGGTCACGCTAAGTTGCATCAAAAACAATAAGAACATCGACGTCGCAAAGTTGCAGAAGGCGTTGAAGGAAAAATACAGTGTGTTGATCGACGGTGGTTACGGCCAGATCAAGGGCAAGAGCTTCCGCCTCGGTCACATGGGCGACGAAACACCTGAGACCGTCAGCCAACTCCTCGGCTGGATCGACGACTGCCTCAAATCGATCTGACGTACCATGGAAATCACCAAACAAACCGTGTTGGCCTCAGTCGCCGAGCTGATGCGTTTCGACTTCGAGGTCAACGCAGAGATCGACAAGCAATTCGACTGGCCGGAAGGTTCAGTGACGGCGGATCTCTATCTGCCACCGCCGTTGCATTGCATCGTGCAATTTGATGATGCCACTCATTGCACACGCCAACGCGCTGCTACGTTTAGTAAATATCCGGCAGACGCGCCGCTTAACTTCGATGTGCGACGTTACCGCGCCGACCAGATGGAGGGAGATGCGCAAATTGCTACCACTGACATGGTGGTCGATCTGCTGCCTCCCAAACACGGCCTTAACCCCACGGTGCGCATTCGGTTCGACGAGATCGCCGAGTTGCCCGGCACATTACCAGAGCGCATTCAAACATTGCTCTCACGCCGGTTCGCTTATCATTCAGGCACCGTCTTCCAGAACATGCTCGCCAATGCCGGCGGCAAACCGCATCGCACCCACGGAAACTGATCATGAAAAAGATCGCATCCCTTCTCGCTCTCGTTTGTCTGACGCTGGTCGCCTGCAAAAGCGTCTACTACTCCGCCTGGGAGAAACTCGGACGCGAGAAGCGCGACATTCTGCGCGTGCGCGTCGTGGATGCCCGTGACGATCAGAAAGCCGCCAGCCAGCAGTTCAAGACTGCGCTGGAACGCATGAAGGAGATGTATAATTTCGACGGCGGCAAGCTCGAAGCCGCTTACAACCGTTTCAAGAGCGAGTACGACGATTGCAATGCCCGCGCCGAAAAAGTCCACAGCCGCATCAAAGACGTCGAATCCGTTGCTCGCGATCTCTTCAAGGAATGGGAAACCGAGATCAAGGAGATCACCGACGCCAACATGCGCGGCGACAGCCGCCGTAAACTCGAAGAATCACGCAATAAATACGACTCTCTGCACGCCTCGATGAAGCGCGCCGAATCCAGCATGGATCCGATCTTGGCAAAATTCCGCGACAACGTTCTCTACTTGAAACACAATCTCAACGCCCAAGCCATCGGTGCCCTCAAAGGCGAAGGCGTCAAAATCGAGACCGACATCTCCAAGCTTATCAGTGACATGAACGCATCGATCGCTGAATCGGATGCTTTCATCAAGACGCTGGAGTAGCGACTCGCCTGTTGCTGATCCGGGTCCACATTTTCCCAAGCCCCACTCCCGTTAAGACAATAATCGCCGGTATCAACGCCACCGCATACCGTGGCTCCACGTGGAGCGGGAGGAAGATCAGATTTAGATACAGGAACAGCAAGGCGATCAGCCCCATTAACATTTTCTCATCCTTTGCCGCGAGACAGAATCCCACCAGGGCAAATAGGAAATAGAAGACAAACCAATTCCCTGAAGCCTCCCGCTGGATATACATCTGAATGTAGTTTTGATACCAGAGCCGGGGAATCTTGATGAACCATTTGCTCACGCATTCCAAAGGACGTGCCGCAATTCGTTTCAACGCCATCTGCTGAAGTTCCTTATCGACCTCCTGCACGCGAATGCTGCCGAGAAGACAGTAGTCATCAAATTGTGTCTGCAGCGCGGTAAACTTTTCCTGTTCACCGGGAAAATAAAAGACCTCTGAGGAAAACCCCCGCCATCCCTTCTGGCTAGTCTCTGTCTCGAAAGTTCCGATGTATAAAGACGATCCCAAACCACCCACCGACACGGGAATGAATTGTCGGAATGCGACGTAGTTTCGGATTGTCCAGGGTAGAATCGTCAGGCATGCCGCTCCGATGAACAATCCGGCGCAACGGATACCTGATAATCCCTGTCCTCGGTGAACCCACAAAATATACACGCCAAAGAGCAATAGAAATGGCAAGTACTCGCCGCGCGACAAAATCACGAGACCAAATAATGCTCCCGCCGCAATCCATACCCATGGCTTACCCTTTTTCAAAGCCAGAACGCTGAGGAACACGCCCGCTGTCAGCAGAAAGGTACTGAGTGATTCCGAAAGAAGGGCCCGCGCATAGAAAATGTTATAGAAGCAGAATGCGTGAAGGAGCCCCGCCACCATGGACCACCAGAACCCTCCAGGCCAAATCAGTCTTACGAGAGCAAACACGAGAAGGCTGGTCAGCGCGCTCAACACGCATTGCACAATCCGGACACAATCCCAATTCACCCCCCATGTGTCGACGGAATCCATTGCTTCGCGATCTCCGAAGATTTTATAAACCGCGCACAGAAAATACGGATACACGGGTCCGCGCAGCGTCGCAGGCTCGTAAACAATGTTGTCCTTCAAGGGCCTCGCAAAAGGCCGGCCATCATCGACTCCGGAAAAACCATGTCCGTTGTATAGGTTTACGGCGATCCGATGGTAAAGAAAGCTGTCGCCAAAAATGCCAAAGCCACTCCTGATTTTCTCTGGAGAATGAAGGACTGGGTACAGATTGGCGGCCAATGACGAAATGAAAATCAGCGCAAGGACAAGTGAATAAACCGCGCGGCCTGGAATCGCGAATTTCGGAACGATCGCCTTTGCCTCGGCCGGTGGCGACGCGCTTTCGGGCATTCTACAGTTTGCCCTTTGTGCTCGGCACGCCCTTAACGCGCGAATCTTGCTGGCAGGCCATGTCCACCGCTCGTGCCAGTGATTTGAAGATCGCTTCCACCACGTGATGCGGTTCCTCCCCGCGGATCACATCGACGTGTAGATTGCAGCGGGCTTCATTAGTAAACCCCTGGAGAAATTCACGCGTCAACCCGACACGATAGCTGTCGTTTTTGCCGAGCTCGACATTTGCGATCTCTTTCCACGCCTTGCATGTGAAAACGAGATACGGTCGATTGCTGAAATCCATGGCGACACGGCACTGGGCCAGCGTTTCGTCCATCGGGATCAATGACCAACCGTAACGCCGGATTCCGCGTTTGTCTCCGAGCGCCTGAATAAACGCCTGCCCCAACGCGATGCCGACATCCTCCACCAAGTGATGCCCATCGACATCGAGATCGCCTGTCGCTTTGACGGTCAGATCACACAGCGAATGCTTCGAGAGCAACGTCAGCATGTGATTGAAAAACGGGATACCGGTCTTGATGTTCGACTTGCCGGAGCCGTCGATGTTCAACGACAGCTTGATTTGTGTTTCACCCGTATTGCGTACGATTTCAGCGCTTCGCTTTTTCACAGATCTCCTTCGTGGCCTGCAAAAACTTGTCCATATCTTCGTCCGTGCCGATGCTCACCCGCGCGAAATCACGAATCCGTTCGGCATCCCACCAGCGTACGAGGACATTCCGTTCGCGTAATCCTTCGAACCACTGTTTCCCCGTCACCGGTTCAGGCGGTTTCACAAGCAGAAAATTCGTTTGCGACTGATGTACAAAACATCCCATCGCGTGCAACAAGTGCGCCACGCGTTCCCGGGTCGCCTTGACCTTGCGCGTGATCGTTTCAAAATATTTCCAGTCGTCGAGTGCTGCCTCGGCTGCCACCTGACTGAGGCGATTGACGTTGTAGCTGTCTTTCACCTTGTCGAGGGCCGTGATCAACGGTTTCGCGCCCACCGCCCAACCAACGCGCATGCCGGCCAGTGAGAAAGATTTTGAAAACGTTCTCTCCACAATCACATTCGGATACTCACGAACGAAATCGAGGCAGTTGTCCGAAGCAAAATCCACGTACGCCTCGTCGATCAACACAACGCCCTTTGTCTCTTCGATGACGCGCTGCAATTCCACCCGTTGCAACCACACACCGCTTGGCGCGTTCGGTTGCGTAATGAAAACCAACTTCACACCTTCCAGTTTCGATAGCAAAGGAGGATGCGCGTTGATCTGGAAGTTTTCAGCCAACGGCAATTCCACCTGCTGCGCGTCCTGAATATTTGAAAGTACCGGATAGAGGGAATAGCTCGGTGAGAAATAAGCCAGCTTCTCGCGCTCCCCGCAAAACGCGCGTACGCACAAGTTCAGGATATCGTCGCCGCCATTTCCGATTAGAATCTGGTCGGGCTCAAAGCCATGGATCTTGCCAAGCTTCTGACGCAGACCGCTTGCCGTCGGGTCCGGATACAATCGGAGCTTGTCTCCGATCGCCTCATGCAACGCTTCCAGCACCTTTGGCGATGGCGGGTATGGATTCTCATTCGTGTTTAGCTTGATGAGATTTTGCACCTTGGGCTGTTCGCCAGGCACGTAACCGTGCATCTGCTCGATGTTGCGACGCGCGTAGCTCATTTCTTGAACCTGATTTTTGCAGAATTGGCGTGCGCGTCCAATCCTTCCACATCGGCAAATTTTTCAATGGACGCGAGTGATTTCTTCAATGCGTTGGGCGTAAGTTCCACGACGCTGGTACGTCGCTGAAATTGATCGACAGTCAGCCCAGGGAATGAGCGCCCCGCTCCGCCCGTTGGCAGCGTGTGGCTGGGGCCTGCTACATAATCACCGACGACCGTCGGCGAATTCGGTCCCACGAAAATTGCTCCGGCCGTCGTGATCTTCTTCACCAGCGCCGCATTCTTCTTCGTCATCAATTCGCAATGTTCCGGCGCAAACTCATTCGCCACCGCGACCGCCTGCGAAAGATCTTTCACCAACACACTCGCTCCAGAGTGATCGAGGGCCTGCTCAATATATTGGCGGCGCTTGCAATTCGGCAGCTGCCGGTCGATCTCCATCTGCGTCTCCGTAAGAATGCGCTCCGAAGTCGTGACAAGCCAGACGCGCTCGTCGCCGCTGCCGTGTTCCGCCTGCGCCAGCATATCCGCGGCGACAAACGCGGGATTCGCGCTGTTATCGGCGATGATCAGCACTTCACTTGGCCCTGGCAGTAAATCCACCGCTACATGACCGAAGAGTTGTCTCTTGGCGGCCACGACGTAGGCGTTGCCGGGACCAAAAACTTTCTGGACGCTCTTAATTGTTCCCGTGCCCAGCGCCATGGCCGCGATGGCCTGTGCGCCACCTAATTGATAAATCTCCGTGGCACCCGCCTTCTGAGCGGCGTACAACAGTCCCGGATTGATCGGGGGCGGTGAGCACACCACAATCTCTTTGCAGCCCGCGACCTTTGCGAGAGTGACCGTCATCAACACCGTCGAAACGAGCGGGGCCTTCCCGCCGGGAATGTAAACACCCACGCGCTGAAAACCTTCAAATTTCTCACCCACCATGCCGCCCTGCACATTGCGCATCTGCCAGTTCTGGCGCATGGAACGTCTGGCAAACGACGCAACGTTCTTGTGAGCCACCGCAATGGCTTTCTGCAGGTCGGCTCCGATTTTTGGCGCGGCACCTGTGACGCGAAATTGTGCAGGAGCCAGCTTTACATGGTCGAAGCGTTCCGTAAATTCCACCAGCGCCGCGTCACCCCGTGCCTGTACGTCCGTGATTACACCACGCACCCGCGAATCGATCGCAGGATCAAACAAGCTGGAAGCCGCGCACGCGTTGGAGACGGCACTTTCAAAATTGGATTGGTCGTAACGAAATACCTTCATGGTCAAGCGCACATCTTAACGGAACATCGGGCGGGTGTCCAATGCGGGCGCAATCCCTTCAAACAGAGGCCCGCGACGGGTATTTTGAGATGGCCAGCGTGCAAAGAGCGCATGTTGCCAACCCGGCACAGAGCAGAATTACATTCGCTGACACTCCCGGGATTTCAAGTTTGATGTACGACAGCACGGTCATCACTGAATTACTGAACGCATGCCCTACCATCGCCGGTGCGATGCTACCGGTGCGCTCCACTGCGTAACCGATAAACAAACCCAGCAGTCCCGCGAACGTTCCCTGGACGAGATCGAAATGCATCACGCCAAACATCACCGCCGTGCACACCACGCCCGCGACCGCCCCCCAGCGCTGCACGAGCCGCGTCTGAATATACCCGCGGAATAGCGACTCTTCGCACACCCCTGGCAGCACGCCCATGACGAATATTGTCACCACAAGAGTAGCCGGCGTAAGTTGCCGGACAAATTCATCGAGCATTTTTAGCGTTGAGGAGTGTGGAATGAGTCCCAAGTTGTCCAGCCCGACAAATGCCAAAGCCAACCCCAACGAACCGAAACAGCTCGCTGGAAAAATCCATTTCGGTCCGGTGATTGGATAAAGTCGCAAACGTTGCTTCTTACGAACCGGAGAAAATTCGGCCGCAAAAAATGCCGTACCCCCAACGATTGCCATCGACATCATCATGACAAACAGCATCCCTGGCACCGATGCCAGGTAATTCTCCATATCCGTTTCGCCGAATGCACCCTTCGAAAAAACGACGAGCAACCCAACCAAGGCAGCAATCATGGCAACTTGCACGGCAATCACAAGGCCGTAGGCGAGAAACGATGTCCACACACGCGGCGGGGGCGGCGGCTGGGGCGGCCAGCCTGGTATGACCGGCGGGGCCGATTCATTGCCAGCGCTCGCAGCTTCGAGTGACATCGGCGGGATTACTCCCACTCAATCGTGCTGGGTGGCTTCGAGGAAATATCCAGACAGACGCGATTCACGCCTTTGACCTCATTGATGATTCGCGTACTGAGACGAGCCAGCAGATCGTAAGGCAACCGCACCCAATCCGCTGTCATTCCGTCGACGCTATCGACGGCCCGAATCGCGACGACGCTGTCATAGGTGCGTTCGTCGCCCATGACGCCGACCGTTTTGACGGGTAGCAACACAGCGAACGTCTGCCATACTTTGTAGTAGAGATCCGCGCGTTTCATTTCCTCGAGAACGATTGCGTCCGCTTCGCGCAAAATCTTCAACCGGCTCTCGTTCACTTCACCCAGGATACGCACCGCGAGGCCCGGCCCGGGGAACGGCTGACGCCAGACAATTTCCTTGGGCAAACCAAGCTGTGTTCCTACTTCGCGGACTTCGTCTTTGAAGAGCTGACGCAACGGCTCAAGCAATTCGAACTTCATCCTCTTCGGCAACCCGCCGACGTTGTGATGACTCTTGATCATCGCCGAAGGATTACCGGCAATGGACACACTCTCGATCACATCGGGATACGTCGTGCCCTGCCCCAAAAATTTAAATTTGCCCGCCTTCTTCGCGGCCTTGTCAAACACTTCGACGAACGTGCGACCGATGATCTTGCGCTTGCGTTCCGGATCGGTCACGCCCTTCAATTTCTGCAAAAAAACCTTCGTTGCATCTTCGTACTGCACACGGATCTTCATGTTCCGGGCAAACAACTGCTGAACCGCTTCCGCTTCACCCTTGCGCAAAACAGCATTGTTAACAAACACACACAGCAACTGGTCGCCAATTGCTTTATGGATCAGCGCCGCTGCGACACTGGAATCGACACCGCCCGACAATCCAAGCAATACCTGTTCCTTACCGACCTGCTCGCGAATCTGCTCAACGGTGTGTTCGATGAAAGACTTCATCGTCCAGTTACGACCACAACCGCAGATACCATGGACAAAATTTGAAATGACCTGTTTACCGTTCGGCGTGTGATGAACCTCCGGATGGAATTGCAGTCCGAACAAGCGCCGCTTCACATCCGCAATTGCCGCAAACGGGGAATTTGGACTCTTGGCAATCGAAGCAAACCCCTTGGGAATCTTCGTCGCCTTATCGCCATGGCTCATCCAGACCTTCTGCTGATAAACCATCTCACGGAACAACGTCGAATCCGTTGTGATCTCAATCTCGGCGTGGCCGTACTCGCGCTTGGTGCTCTTTTCGACTTTACCGCCAAGCTGATGCGACATCAACTGCATCCCGTAACAAATCCCCAGAATCGGAATTCCAAGCTTCCAGATGCTCGGATCACATTGCGGCGCATTTTCCCCGTAAACACTCGCCGGTCCGCCACTGAGAATGATCCCGCTCGGCTTCATCGCCGCCAGCTTATTGGCCGGCGTGTCGTACCGCAGAATCTGCGAGAACACCTGGCACTCGCGAATTCGGCGCGCGATGACTTGGGTATATTGCGATCCAAAATCTAAAAGAATGATTTGTTCTGACATGAAAATAAAACCTAAAAACAAAATCCTCAGAGTCGTTTCTTACTCTGAGAACTCTGTGTCTCTGTGGTTCAATTTGCCGTTATTTACTGCCCATCCCGACGCCCTGCACGGTCTGGAAGACCTTGCCTTCCGTCTTGATGGCGGGTGCGATGATGATCTCCGTTTCCTGAAATTCCTTGACTGTCTTCTTACCGACGCTGCCCATACATGTGGCCAGCGCGCCGACGAGATTCTGCGAACCGTCATCAAGCTCCGCAGGACCAAAGAGAATCTGCTTGAGAGAACCCGTCACGCCGACACGAATACGCGTCCCGCGCGGCAAGTTCGCGTGCGGCGTCGCCATGCCCCAGTGGAAACCGCGCCCTGGAGCTTCTTTGGTACGGGCGAACGCGCTGCCAATCATGACCGCATCGGCGCCGCAGGCGAACGCCTTGCAAATGTCGCCCCCCTTGCTCATACCGCCGTCGGTGATGATCGGGACATATTTGCCTGTCTGCTTGAAGAAATAATCACGGGCCGCTGCGCAATCGACAGTCGCTGTTACCTGCGGCACGCCTAAGCCGAGAACGCCACGAGTCGTGCAAGCCGCACCGGGACCGACACCGATCAACAACGCCGACGGACCGCTCTGCATCAATTCGAGTGTCGCGGAATAAGTGACCGTGTTGCCGATCACCACCGGGATTTTCATCTTCTTGCAGAACGCCCCGATGTCGAGCGTCTTGTACTCACTGGAAATATGACGAACAGTCGAGACCGTCGATTGCACCACGAAAATATCGCAACCCGCGTCCTGCGCAATCGCACCGTAACGATCCGCCTTTTGCGGGATGGAACTGACGGCGCAAATCACGCCGGCGTCCTTGATCTCTTTCACACGCGCGGCGATCAATTCTTCCTGGATCGGTTCCTGGTAAATGCGCTGCACGAGGTGGGTCGCTTCTTCCTTCGAGACATTGGCGATTTTATCGAGAACCTCTTCGGGATTCTTGTAGCGTGTCTGCACGCCTTCAAGATTCAATACCGCTACGCCACCGAGCTTGCCCATCTCGACCGCAAATTTTACATCGACCACGCCGTCCATCGCGCTCGCGAGAATTGGCACACGAACCTTGTGCGAGCCGAGTTGGAAACTGGTGTCCACTTCGTTCGGATTGATGGTGACGTCCCCGGGAACCAGCGCGATGTCGTCGAATCCATACGTGACGCGCGCCTTGCGATTACGACCGATCCACATGCCCATAAATGAGTACCCTCCTAGAGACTTCGAAAAGTGAATTGAACTCGCGTGTAACGACCATATGTATACATACCGAGTCGGACGCCCCGTGACAATAGAGAATTGCCGGAAATTGTATCAGGGTGAGACGGCCCAATAAAACCTTGCCCCGCCCCACGTCAGGCTCATTGGATCCGCGCTCGAAACCGATTCAAACCGCAGTTTTCGAACGATTTCCAAGGCCTCGGTATCCAGCGCTTCGTTCCCGGAGGAACGGTCCAACGTCACATGCCGCACCCGTCCGTCCACGCCCACGGCCAGATAAATTCTCGTCTGCCGGCTCGGCACCCCTTGCGGCGCCAATGGCAAGGCAGGCATTAGCAACACGGCACGCGCGGCAACGTCACCTACGAAATGCACGATTGAATTCGTTTTCGCAGGGGCTATGTCCGCAGGAGCCTCCACCCCCGTGCCTGCTTCGACATGGGCTCGTTCAACACCGGCCTGCAGCACGTCTCCCAGATCAGCCTGCGCCACCAACACCGGCAACTCCATTCCCGAAACCGGCAGCAGAAACGACGACGTTCGCTCCGGTTCGAAAACCGTCTGTGTTGGAGGATGCAGATGCGACCATGCGCCACGTGAAAATCCGCGAGGGCTTGGTAATGACATGAGGCTCGGATCAAAATAATCAGCGATGAGCGCCATCCCGGAAGGACGACTGTCTTCTGCTTGCGGTCTCATCCAGAAGACGCGCGCGTTTTCACGGTTGTCCGGCTTTGCATAACTTCCGCTTACGAAACTCGACCATGAAAACGCAAGCGTCACCATGATTAATGTCCCCACGAACAGAGACATCAACATCTGCCGTTCCGTGATGCGAAATCGCGGCAGTGGCATAGATCACTTCTTCGGGATGACCGGTACTTCGGGACGCGTGGCGAGGTTGACGGCGGTAATGCCGCAATCGAAGGCAATGCCCGTGATTTTCACGAGCGTCTGATATTCAACCTGGCCGTCGGCCTTGATAATTAGCTTAGGACGATACATATCGCGCGTCGTGCGACGAAGTTGCTCAGGAAGCTTTTCCAATGTGGTCGGGCCGTTGTTGACGAAAAGCAAATTGTCACGCGAAACGGTCAGCACCAATTCCTGCAAGGTGACTGTGTCAGCCGGACCGAAAGGCAGCGCTGGAGCTGAACGTATCCCGGTTTGCGAAACGAGCGGCGAACTCAGCAGCAGGAAGATTAGCAGCAGAAAGACAATGTTCACCATCGGCGCAATTTCGATGCGGCCCTTGGCGATTTCGACGTTGGTCTTGAATGTCATTTAACGGGAATGACAGGTTCCACGGAATCCTGCCGCGAAAGATAGCTCACGATCTCATTGGCGCTGCGCTCCATGTCCACCACGAGATGCTGCACTCGAGTGACGAGGTAATTGTAGCCGACGTAAGCCATAATCGCGACGACGAGACCGCCAGCCGTCGGTAGCAGGCCTTCCCAGACGCCGCCCGCGAGTTGCCCGACACTCGGGAATTGCACCGTCTGGATCACTTGAAATGTGTGAATCAATCCGATTACGGTCCCCAAAAATCCGATGAGTGGCGTGATCTGCGCAATCGTCGCCAGCACCACCAAGCGGCGTTCCAGCCGGGAAATTTCAATGCGGGCCGCGTCCTGCATTGCCTCGCGAATTTCTTCGCGCGGACGATCTTTATTCACGATGCCGGCCTTCACGACCTGCGCGACCGGGCCAGGCGTTTCGTCGCACAGAGCAATGGCTTCGATGACATTGCCGCGCTTCAAGGAATTACGGATGCCACCGACGAAGTCCGTGGCATTAATTCCCGCGCGGTGAAAGTGAAACATTTTTTCAAGAAAGACGAGGATGGCCACCGTGCCGTTCAGCAAGATGAGCCACATCAACACCCCTCCTTGGGACATGAGCTTCAACATGACGTGTTCTGATTAAACAAATAGCACCGGTTTTTCAAGCCGCGTTTCTGTAAAGCATTTTCAATGCGAGAAAAGCGTCTCCACATGCTGGGACTTGATCTTGCGGATTTTGTCGTCGGCCATCGGCTTCAGATCGGGACAAATTTTCCCAAGGCGCTCATAAATGGCGATCGCATCCTGCCACTGATTGGCCTGTTCCTTCAAAAGTGCCGCGGCGCTTGCGGCCTTGCAGGACCAATAATGTTCCGGCGGCTCGTTCGTGTTCGTGCTGGTGACGGTTTCGTACATTGCCTTGGAATAATTCTGGATTGCTTCTTCGGGCTTTTTCAACTGCTCATGCGTCTGTCCAAGTTTGAAAAGAGCCTGGTTTCGCTCGGACGGATCAGTCGCAAGTTCCAGCGCCTTGCGATAGCTCACCAGCGCATCCTCAGGACGGCCCAGCGTAAACTGACAATCTCCTTTTCGTCCATATGCATCGCCGACGAGCGAACAATCCGGAAAATCCTTCGTCAGCGAATCGAACACCAACAACGCATCGTCAAACTGTTTTAACTGACTCAACGCATCCCCCTGCCCGAAACGCGCTTCGCAACGCCATGTGGATTGCGGAAATTTTTTCAGGACCGCTTCATATAATTCCACTGCCGTCTTGTAATCCTGGCGCGCATATGCCGCACGACCGGCAAAATATTCGGAGACATCCGCGACCTTGTTGGAGGGATACGTTTCCGCGAGCGACTGAAATTGCGTTTGCGCCTTCACGTAGTCCCGTTGGCGCAAATATTCATCGCCGACCCAGTATTGGATATCCGGTGCAAGCTTCGCCTGCGGATGCGATTTCAGAAATTCGAGAAAATCTGCAAGAGTCTTGTCGCGCTTGCCCGTCATCGCAAAACACCAGCCTCGATTGTAAAACGCCTGTTGCGCCAGTTCCGTGTCATTGCTGGAGGCAGCCAGTGAGTCAAACTCCGCGATCGCCTTGTCGTACTTTCCCTCGCGCGAATACGATTCTCCGACAGCCAGGGCCGCATTGCTCGCCCATACGCTTGCCGGAAAATTGCTCACAACCGCCGTATACGCCTGCCGAGCCTGCATCTCCTGTCCCTGAGCGGAAAGCAACTGGCCGATGTTGTACTGCCCCTGCGGCGCAAATTCACTTTGTGGATAGTCTCTTACGAGAGTCTGAAACGCCTCAAGGGATTCTTTCGGCTTCTGCATGCGACGATACGCCTCGCCAAGTTGAAAATACACGCCCGGAAGTTTTGCAACAGACTTCGGAAATTGTTTGAGCGTTTGTTGATAGGAATCAATCGACTCCGGAAATCGTCCAAGCGCGAATTGCGTATCCGCGATTTTAAGCAAAACTTCCAGCGCCTGTTCATTTCCGCCCAACAACGGCAGCGCCTGTTGAAAATAGCCCAAGGCCTCCGGCAACTTCTTTAACTGCCACGCCGACCAACCGGCCTGTGCAAATGCTTTTGCGCGCACCGCGCTATTGGTATAATTCGTCACCTGTTGCAAAAATTCCGGCAATGCGGAAGTGTAATCGCCTTTTCCAAACAGCATGTTGCCGATCGCCAGTTGCACCTCGTCCGCGATCAGGTCTTTCGGACGTGCTTGCAAAAACTCTTTCAGTTTTGCAACCCCATCGCCAACCTTACCACTCTGAGCGTAGGCTTCGGCCACTTTCAACAAGGCATCTCGCTTCATCGAATCCGGCGCTGAAGTGGGAAGAACAGCACTAAACGCTTCCGCCGCCTCCGGATATTTATTGAGCTGCCACTGCGCCCACCCCGTCCGGAACCATGCATCACCAGCCAGGGAACCTTCGATTGCCTTGCTCGGAGCCGCCTTGATTGTGTCGGTGATCACCGCGTATTTCGCAATCGCATCCGCAGGTTGACCGTGACGCGCGAGCGCCTCCCCCCACCAGAGATGCGCCAGAAAATATCCACGGGTGCCGTTGCCGGATTTCTGGGCGACCCCTTTGAAAAGTTCTTCAGCCTTATCGAAATTATTTTGCGCCAGTTCGATTTGCCCGCGCAACAATTCCGCCTGCACGGCAATCTCTTCCTTCGGCTCCGACTTGATCAATTTATCGAGTGTCTGCGAGGCTGCGGGAAATTTCGACTGTTTGAATTGCGCGTATGCCTGCCCATACAAAGCCTGCGCAAGAAACCGGCTCTTGTTGTTTTTCTCCGGCACGTCCGCATAACGCGCCTCAGCCTCGGCAAATTTTCCACCGCGACTGTACGCTTCACCGAGCCAGAATTGAATGCCGTCCGGATGCTTGTCCGGCCATTTCGACGCCGCATCCTGCAACGTTTTCACACCCGCTTCCCACTTCCCGAGGTTCACCTGAGCCTGGCCGAGTAGAAAATAGGCGCTCTCGATGCGCTCGGATTGTGGAAATTTTTGAATGAACTCCTGAAACTGACGGTCGGCCACGTCGTATATCTTGTCTTCCAATGCCGCTTGCGCGACGCGGAACTGACGACTCTCCTCCGGAGCCATCGCCGCGATCAGCAGCAAAGCCAACATGGGCAAAAACCGTTTCATCGAATGACATTAATGACAGATTGCCCGCAACGCTGCAAGAGCCTCACGAGGAATGTAATGCTCCATTTCCATTGCGAAGCACTGGTTTCAAAAATTGTCCCGTATGCGAACCTGCTACCTCGCAAATCATCTCCGGCGTACCTTCCGCCACGATCTGCCCACCGGCGTGGCCACCCTCGGGTCCAAGATCGATGACCCAGTCAGCACATTTGATGACGTCGAGGTTATGCTCAATGATCAACAGGGTGTTGCCGGCATCGCGAAGCTTGTTCAAGACCTCAATCAATTTTGACACGTCGCCGAAATGCAGGCCGGTGGTCGGCTCATCCAATATATAAAGCGTGCGACCAGTCGCCTTTTTGGCCAGTTCACCGCTGAGCTTGATGCGTTGGGCTTCGCCGCCGGACAACGTCGTCGCCTGCTGGCCGATCTTTAAATAACCCAACCCCACGTCCTGCAGCGTTTGCATAATGTCGCGCAGTTTCGGAGCGGCACGGAAAAACTCTTCTGCCTCGTCCACCGTCATTTCGAGCACGTCAGCAATGTTTCGCCCTTTATACGCGATCTCCAAAGTCTCCCGACTGTAACGTCGGCCCACACACTGTTCGCAGGTCACGTACACATCCGGCAGGAAATGCATCTCCACTTTGATGACGCCATCGCCTTTGCAGGCTTCGCAGCGTCCGCCTTTCACATTGAAGCTAAATCGACTCGGCCCGTACCCGCGAACCTTGGCATTAGGCAACTGCGCGAACAGGGTGCGGATATGATTGAATGCATTCGTGTATGTCGCTGGATTCGAGCGTGGCGTGCGCCCAATCGGTGATTGATCGATGACAATCACCTTGTCGAGCTCTTCAATCCCGAGAATGCCTTCGTGTGTGCCGGGACGATCTTTCGCTCGGTAAAACTTTCTGAAAAGCGCCTTCCGCAAAATATCGTCCACCAAGGTGCTCTTTCCCGAACCGCTCACACCCGTAACACAGGTCAATAATCCCAGAGGAAAGCGCGCGGTGACATTCTTAAGATTGTTTTCCTTCGCCCCTTTGATCGTGAGCCAGCCTTTTTTCGGCGGCCTACGCGTCTTCGGAACGGGAATCTGAATCTCGCCGCGCAGATAGGCACCGGTCAGCGATTTTTTGGTATCGAGAATCGTTTGCAACGGCCCTGCAGCAACGATATGACCGCCATGGACGCCGGCGCCGGGACCGAGATCGACGATGTAATCGGCTTGCCGGATCGTGTCTTCATCATGCTCGACGACCAACACCGTATTCCCGATGTTCCGCAAATTCTTGAGCGTCTCCAGCAAACGTGCGTTGTCGCGTTGATGCAAACCGATGCTCGGTTCGTCCAACACGTACAACACCCCCACCAACCCCGCCCCGATCTGTGTCGCCAACCGGATACGTTGCGCTTCGCCACCGGAAAGCGTGTCGCTTTGACGATCCAACGTTAAATATCCCAAACCCACATTCTGTAGAAAACGCAGCCGCGCCCGCACTTCCCGCAAAATCTGATCCGCGATGTGTTTCTGGTTATCAGTCAACTCCAGCGCATCAAAAAATTGAATCGCATCGCCGATGCTCAAACGCGTCGTTTCGATGATCGATTTTTCACCCACAGTCACCGCGAGACTTTCCGCCCGCAACCGCGCGCCTTTGCATTCGGGGCAAGGCATGCCGACCATGTAATGCTGGAGTCGCGATTTTGTGAACTCGCTCTCGGATTCGACATAAAGCCGTTCGAGATTGGGAATCACTCCCTCAAACGTCTTCGTCATCTTCTTCCAAGTACCCTTGCGAAGGACGGAGAATTCGATCTCTTCACCCGCCCCGAACAAAATCGCCTTTTGCACCTTTTCCGGAATGTCTTTCCAGGCGACTGCGAGATCGACGTTGTAATGTTTCGCCAGTCCGCGCAGCAGCATCTTGTAATAAATGATGAGCCGACGTCCCCCACGCCGCCAGGCGGCCACTGCACCGTCCTCGATCGATTTCGTCTTGTCCGGAACGATCAGATCGGGATCGAACACAAGTTTCGTCCCCAGACCCAGACACGTCTTGCACGCACCGTACGGAGAATTGAAAGAGAAATGCCGCGGCGTAAATTCGCCGTAGCTGATGCCGCAATCGGGACACGCATTGAGCGAACTGAAAAGCCGTTCCTTCCATTCCGGTTCCGCGCCAGTGCCCATCGCAGTGAGAGAAGTCGCCGGACGATACAACGCCTGAATCGAGCCCGAGCCCCACTTCAATGTCGTCTCCACCGAATCCGCCAGCCGCGGCCGCGTCTTCGCGCTGATGACAATACGGTCCACGACCAACTCGATATGATGCTCTTTTTTCTTATCAAGTTTGACCGGTTCGCCGAGATCAACGATCTGTCCATCGATGCGCGCGCGGACAAAACCGTCCGTTCGCATCCTTGCGAGCACGTCGCGGAATTCACCTTTGCGACCCCGGATCAACGGCGCGAGCAACATCAATTGCGTTCCCTCGCCCAATCCCATCACTTGCTCCACAATCTGGCTGGTCGTCTGCGTCGTGATTGGGCGCCCGCATTGATAACAGTGCGGGATGCCGACATTCGCATACAGCAATCGCAGGTATTCGTAGATTTCCGTCGTCGTGGCGATGGTGGAACGCGGATTCGACGCCGCGCTGCGTTGTTCGATCGCGATCGCCGGGGAAAGACCCTCTATATGATCGACGTCCGGTTTTTGGAGCTGTTCCAGGAATTGACGGGCGTAGGCGGAGAGGCTTTCGACATATTTGCGCTGTCCCTCCGCGTAAATCGTGTCAAAAGCGAGAGACGACTTGCCCGAACCGCTCAAACCCGTCATCACAATCAACTTCTCCCGCGGCAGGGTCAGGCTCAAATTCTTGAGATTATGCTGACGCGCCCCGGTGATAATGATGGAGTCTTTAGCCATTTTCGCGAAATTCGCTATGATTCGAATCCATTATTTTAACAGATTTAGGACATTTTCCCAGTGGAATCGTCCAAATGGGGATGGCATAGCCCCTGCTTAAAGTAGCTCCAGAACGAAGGGAACACAGGGAATAGCATATGGATACGACAAACTCAGAATTTGAAGCGGACATTATGAAACACGCAGACCAACAAATCGAGCAGATGCGGCAGCAGCTGGAGCAGTTGCACCAGAACCTCCGCACCGTTCGCCACTCCATCAACAACAACGTCGCCGTCATCATGGCGATGTCCGAGCTCGCCCAGCGCAATCCCGCGCAGTGCGCTAAGCTCGCCCAGCTCTGCCTCGAGAAGGCCCCCCAGATTTCGGCCTCCGTCGGCGGATTCTCGGAGTTGTTCGACGGCTTGCTGACGTTGCAGGAAGAGTTCCACGACGCCGCCGCGAGCTAGTTGATTTTCGCCGCTGTTCGTTCCCTTCGCACGGGGGAAAACGCGTTGGGTAGCCCGACCTAATTCGGGTTACACAAGGTGTTTTCCCCCGAAAGCTTTCTCGATAGGCCGGTTAAATTACCACTGCTTTACAAAACGATCCCAATCTTCCAAACCGTTACGGGCATTACCGTCTCCAGCATCCGCTGCTTTCTTTAGCCAAAATTTCGCCTCTTCATACTTTGAAGAATCATGCTCTTGGAGCAAATAAACGGCCAGATTATACGCAGCCGTAGCGTTACCCCTCGTCGCAGCAAACGTCGCATAATGAAGGGTGTTGGATTTACGATCAGCTTCATCGCAGCTTATGCAAGAGAGGAGATAGTACTGGTAAACACGAAAAGCTGCATTGGTGTCTCCCTGACTTTCTGTCCGCCCCTTCAAATCGCTCAGCTCTTTTGCTGAGAGATTAAATGCTTCTGGCGTGGATATTTTTCGAATCCCGACGCCTCTAGTAATCAGCAAAAATAACCCGAAAAAGAATGTTAACGCGCAAAGACCTATAAGAAGCTTTTTCATTAAGCCCCTGACGCTGCATTATTATCCAAATTAATCATCAAGTCGCTTCCAACTCCTCGATCCGTTCCTCAATCGTCACCGCCGTCGACTGGACGCGGCAGAGGTGGGCGTAGAGACCTTCCACGGCCATCAATTCTTCGTGCGTACCACGTTCGATGACGCGGCCGGAACGCAGCACCAAAATTTGATCGGCGTTACGAACCGTCGAGAGACGGTGCGCGATGACAAAGCTCGTGCGGTGCGCCATCAAACGCTCGAGCGCTTCCTGAATCAATTTCTCGGTCGCAGTATCGACGCTGGCGGTGGCTTCGTCGAGAATCAGAATCGGCGGGTCTTTCAACAAGGCGCGGGCGATGCTGACGCGCTGCTTTTCGCCGACGCTCAATTTCACACCGCGCTCGCCGACTTTGGAATCGTACTTGTCAGGAAGGGCCATGATGAAATCGTGGCAGTTGGCCGCTTTGGCGGCTTCCATCATCTCCGCTTCGGTGGCGTCGAGACGTCCGTAGAGAATATTTTCACGGATGGTGCCATTGAAGAGATACGCTTCCTGCGAAACGATGCCGACTTGTTTTCTCAACGACTCCAGCGTGACATCGCGGATATCGTGGCCATCGATGAGGACAGCGCCGCGTGTCACTTCGTAGAAACGCGGGAGCAAATTTACAATCGTCGTCTTGCCAGCACCGGTGGGACCAACCAACGCGATCGTTTCGCCCGGTCGCGCGTGAATGGTGACATCCTGCAGAACAGGAAGTTCGCTGCGATACTCAAAGCTGACATCGCGCAACTCCACTTCGCCGCGCACGCGGGCAGGAAGCTGAACGGCGTTCGGTTTCTCGCCAATTTCAATGGTCGCATCCATGATATCAAAGACACGTTCCCCCGCCGCCCGCGCTGCCTGAAACATTTGATTTAGCCCGTGAAGTTGTCGCACCGGCGTATAGAACATTCCCAAAAATGCCGTGAACCCGACAAACTCCCCGAGCTTCAACGTCCCATCCAACACCGCGCGTCCACCCAGCCAAAAAACGACGACATAGCCGAGCCACGCACTGAATTCCATGGCCGACGCATAAACCGACCAAGCGCTCATGATCTTGAGCGTCGCGGAACGAACGTCCTGTGACTTCTTCTCAAAACGTTCCAGCTCGTGGTTCTCGCGTCCAAACCCTTTGATCTGGCGGATCCCTTGCAAATTATCGAGCAACAACGCGTTCAACGCCGAGGCCGCCACACGCTGTGACCGGTACCGCCCGTGCGCCGTCATCGTATAAATCATCGCGCCCGCGATCAGCAGCGGAAACGGAACCAACGCCCACGCAGTCAGCGTCGGATTGTACGAAAGCATGAAGAACAGGACACCGATCAAACTCAAAATCGCCACCGTCCCCTGCTCGATCCCGTCGATAAGAACGCGTTCCACCGCATTCACGTCATCAATCACGCGCGTCATCAAATCGCCCGACGCCCGCTGGTCATAATATTGGACGGACAATCTCTGTAGCTTGTCGTACAGATCGCGGCGCATATCGAAAATCACGCGCTGCTCAAAGCGATTGTTGAGTTGGATCCGGAGAAAATTAAAAATGTCGCGCAGAGCGACCGCCACCAGCAAACACCCCGCCATCCAGATCACCTGCCGGTCCTGCCGTCGCTGAATCAAAACGTCATCGATCAACACCTGCATCAACTTCGGAAACGCCAGCGCCGCGAGCGTCGTCAACACCGCGCACAACATTGTACCGACGCCAAACCACGGATAGATTTTTAAATACCCGAAAACCCGCGAAAAAATCTCCCCGCTGCTGCGCTTGCGCGCAATCATCGTCTCGTCGTTGTCAGTGTCGTGCCGGTGCGCCATGAATTATCTCCGCTCCTGCCCGCGGTCGGTCTGGCCAAAATCACGAACGGTGCCGCTCAAATCGAGGAGCACATGCAAGCCTTTGGTGGAGTCCGGATTGATGAAACTTGTACCCAACTCAATTTGAAACCAATGGAGCGACACACCGCCATTTGGATGCAAACTGACGAGCATCGGTTTTCCGAAAAGCCTCTCCAGTTCTTCGCGAGTCGTCACGCCGATGTGGATTTTGGCAACATCTTCCGGCGGAAGATTCGGTCCGCCGTAGGCGGAATGCGGAAGCAACTGTGCCTCTGTCCGGCTCTCATTAAACAACGTCTCCTCCACAGTTTCCGCTTTGGAATATCGGATCGATAGCGAACGAATCCGCAAATCCCGGACACGGTCGGAAGCGGATGATTTGCTATAGACCAACTGGCTCGCGTAATACGTATCGACGACCTTGCCGTTATTACCACTACGTGTGATGGGTGGTTTCCCGAAGACTTGCTGCACCGACGCGCGCGTCTGGCCTTTTTGGACCTGTTGCAACGTTGAAGAATCCAGTTCCTGCACCGGCGTAGCGCATCCCGCCACCCACACGATGCACGAAACAAGAAGACATGAATAAAATTTCATCCATAGGACGCTAACACACACTCTTTCCTTGCCAAGCCAAAACACCTGCGCAAGCCAGCGAAATGTTGACCACAAGCGGCCGGCTCGCTACTATCCGCGCCGCAGACAGGTAATCAGCAACCGTCTCGGGAGATCCAATTACATGCAACAGCTCGACATCACGTCGCTGCAAAAGGAAGGCCGCAAGTTCAAACCCTCCGCCGCCTTCTCCAAGAACGCCCTCGTCAAATCGATGGCCCAGTACAAGAAACTCCACACCGAATCCCTGCGCCAGCCGCAGAAGTTCTGGTCGCGCATGTCGAAGGAGTTGCACTGGTTTAAGGGCTGGCAGAAACTTCATGAGTGGAAGGAACCGTTCGCGAAGTGGTTCATCGGCGGCCAGCTCAATGTTTCCTACAACTGCCTCGATCGCCATCTCACCACCGCCCGCCGCAACAAAGCGGCCATCATTTTCGAAGGCGAACCGGGCGACGATCGCACGTTGACGTACAATGATCTGCACCGCGAGACCTGCAAGTTCGCAAACGTCCTGAAGGCAAACGGCATTCAGAACGGCGATCGCGTCATTATCTATATGCCGATGATTCCGGAAGCTGCGATCGCCATGCTCGCCTGCGCCCGCATCGGCGCGACACATTCGGTGATCTTCGGTGGCTTCAGCGCGCAGTCGCTCATCGACCGCATTCATGATTGCCAGGCCAAGATGGTCGTCACAGCCGACGGCGGATTCCGTCGCGGTACCGTCGTCGCATTGAAGAAACACGTCGACGAAGCGCTCAAGCAGTGCCCGAGTATCGAACGCGTTATCGTTCACCAACGCACGAAGTCCGAAGTGACGATGGAAGCCGGGCGCGATGCTTGGTGGCACGAAGAAGTCGCGAAGGTCAACGCGGAATGTCCTGCCGAAAAACTCGATAGCGAACATCCCCTCTTCATTCTCTACACGAGCGGCAGCACCGGCAAACCCAAGGGCGTGTTGCACACGACCGCGGGCTACCTGATGAGCGTGTATCTGTCGATGAAGTATGTCTTCGATCTCAAGGAAGAAGACACCTACTGGTGCACCGCTGATGTCGGCTGGATCACCGGGCACAGCTACACCGTCTACGGCGCGCTCGCCAACGGCGCGACGACCGTCATGTACGAAGGCGCACCGAACTGGCCGGAGCCGGATCGTTTCTGGCGCATCATCGACAAGTACAAGGTCACGATTTTCTACACGGCGCCCACCGCGATCCGCGCGTTCATGCGCTGGGGCGATGAGTGGCCCAAGAAACACAATCTCAGTTCCATCCGCCTGCTCGGCACAGTCGGTGAACCAATCAATCCCCAAGCCTGGATGTGGTACCACACCACGATCGGCAAGAAGCGTTGCCCGATCGTCGACACGTGGTGGCAGACGGAAACCGGCTCGATGATGATCACGCCGTTGCCCGGCGCGATCCCGACAAAACCTGGTAGCGGCACCGTGCCGTTCTTCGGCGTCGACGCCGCGGTCGTCAACAAGGACGGCGTGGAAGTCCCGCCGAACGTTGGCGGTTATCTCGTCATCCGCCGCCCCTGGCCGTCAATTCTTCGTACGATCTACGGTGACCCGGAACGGTTCAAGAAACAGTATTTCAGCGACATCCCCGGCGTGTATTTCACAGGCGATGGTTGCCGCCGCGATAAGGATGGTTACTTCTGGATCGTCGGACGTATCGACGACGTTCTGAATGTTGCCGGCCATCGTATCGGCACCGCCGAAGTCGAAAGCGCGCTCGTCTCGCACCCGAAGGTGGCTGAAGCCGCCGTCGTGGGCCGTCCGGACGAACTCAAGGGCCAGGCCCTCGTCGCCTTCGTCACCCCGCGCAGCGGTGTGACCGCCAACAAGGACTTGAAGGAAGAACTTCGTTCGCATGTCGGTACACAAATCGGCAGCATCGCGAAACCGGACGACATCCGTTTCACAGATGCGTTGCCGAAAACGCGTTCCGGTAAAATCATGCGCCGCCTTCTCAAAGAAGTTGCCGCCGGCGGCGAAATCAAGGGCGACACAACGACCCTCGAAGATCTGAACGTCGTCGCCAAGCTCCGCGCCGACGAAGATTGAAGTTCGCAGTAGTTTCCGTCCTGCTCCCTCTCCCTTGCCAGCCAAGGGAGAGGGACGGGGCTTGCCTCGATTTATCGAGGTGAGGGTTTTGCAGTTTTTCTTTTTTTCGTTATACTCCGCTCCGCGCATGTCCCACAAAGTCCAGCACGACAGCAAATCGTTGGTGCCTTTCGGTCTTGGCAAGACCAAGCCGAAACACTTCCGAGAAATGGCAAAGGTCGTCTGGAAGAACAAGGACAACCTCGGTTACGCGTGGAAAGTGATTTCAAAGGGTGTCTGCGACGGTTGCGCACTCGGTGTCGCCGGCCTGCATGACTGGACACTTGACAGCGTTCACCTCTGCCTGACGCGATTGTTTCTGCTTCGTCTTAACACCATGCCGCCGCTCGATCCCGCGCTTCTCTCGGATGTCTCCAAGCTAAAGCATCTGAAGAACGATGAACTGCGTGAACTCGGACGCCTCCCTTACCCGATGCTCCGCCAGCCCGGCGACAAAGGATTCCGTCGCATCTCGTGGGAAGAAGCTTACAAGCGCATTGCTGATAAGATTCGCGCCAGCGATCCAAAGCGGCTCGCCTTCTTCGTCACCTCTCGCGCGATCACGAACGAAGTTTACTATGTCGCACAAAAAGTGGTCCGTTCCTTCGGTTGCAACAACATCGACAACGCCGCCCGCATTTGTCATTCGCCCTCCACCGCGTCGATGAAACGCACGATCGGGTACGCCGCCACTACGTGCAGTTACAAGGACTGGTGGGGCACCGATCTCCTGATTTTCTTCGGCTCGAATCCCGCCAACGATCAGCCCGTGACGATGAAGTACATTCATGAGGCCAAACTGCGCGGCACCAAAGTGGTGATGGTCAATCCATACCGCGAACCCGGCATGGAACGTTACTGGGTCCCATCCACCGCCTCGAGCGCTCTCTTCGGCAGCGCGATCATGGATTACTGGTTCCCCGTCTCGCAGGGCGGCGACATCGCTTTTCTGTGGGGTGTGCTGAAGATCATGATCGAGAACGGCTGGTGCGATCGTGATTTCATCCAACAATACTCCGTCGGTTTCGATGAGCTAAAGGCCGAACTTCCCAATCTAAAATTCGAAACACTCGAATCCCAGTCCGGCCTTTCCCGCGCCAGCATGGAGGAATTCGCCACGCTGTTGCGCGATGCGAAAACCGCCGTGCTCGTCTGGAGCATGGGAATCACGCAGCACGCGTTCGGTGGCGATGCCGTGCAGATGATTCTCAACGCCGGTTTGCTCAAGGGTTTCGTTGGACGCGACAAATGTGGCCTAATGCCGATCCGCGGCCACAGCGGCGTGCAAGGCGGCGCCGAGATGGGCGCTTACGCCACCGCGTTCCCTGGCGGCAAAGCGATTACTCCGGAAAACGCCAAAGCACTTTCAAGCGAGTACGAATTTACCGTGCCCGACAATGTGGGCCTTACCGCTCCGCAGATGGTCGAGTCCGCTTCACGCGGCGAGTTGACTCTACTGTATTGCGTCGGCGGAAACTTTCTCCGCACCTTGCCAGAACCCGATTACGTCGCGAAAGCAATGTCTTACGTCCCCCTGCGTGTGCATCAGGACATTATCCTGACCGACCAAATGTTTATCGATGGTATCGGTGATGTAATTCTCCTCCCTGCCAAAACGCGATACGAACAGGAAGACGGCGGTACCGAAACCACGACGGAACGACGCGTAATTTTCAGTCCGGAAATCCCCCGAGAGGTTGGTGAAGCGAAGTCGGAATGGAAGATCTTCCTCGAGCTCGCCGCCGCCGTAGATGCAAGCAAAGCCAAAAAGCTTGGTTGCGAAACCGGTCAAGCGATCCGCGACGAGATCGCCAAAGTGGTCCCCTTCTACGACGGCGTTCAAAAATTGCATAAGACCGGCGACGCCATGCAATATGGCGGCCCGCACCTCTGCGCCGATTGGAAATTCGGAACGCCGGATGGCAAGGCCCATTTCCACGCCGTGCCCCTGCCCCCGCGCAATCGCGCGCGCGGCTCGTTCATCGCCAGCACCCGGCGTGGCCGTCAGTTCAACACCATGGTCTATGCAGAAGTCGATCCCCTCACCGGCGCGGCTCGCGATGCGATTTTCATGAATCCCGACGATGCCGCCAACTTGCACTTAAAGCAGGAAGACCGCATCGCGCTGGTAAATGATCTTGGCCGACTTGAAGGCCGTGTATTCCTGGCACCGATCGCACAAGGCAACCTGCAGATGCACTGGCCGGAAGGTAACGTTCTCATCCGCACAGGTGTCGTCGACGCTGCCGGTGGCGTTCCCGATTACAACGCCACTGTGCGCGTCGAAAAACTGGCAGTGTGATTATGGCTCGCTCCTCACGCCGACTTTCCGTAAAAACTTTTGCAGGCGAGACATCAAAACGCCGCACCGATGTCGTCGCCGTCGAAGAACCTCTTGAGATTCGCGTCGTCACTGGAAGCAAGCATCACAGCATCGCCGTCACGATGCGCACGCCAGGCGAAGACTTCGAGCTTTCTGCAGGATTCCTCTTCAGTGAAGGCGTGATTCACAGTCGAGAAGAGATCGAGCGCATCTCCTATTGCGTGCGAGATGGGACTGGCCGCAAAACAACCGAGCAACAGTTCAACATCGTCAACGTCCATCTCGCGCGCGGGGTGGCATTCGATACCGAAAAATTCAGCCGCAATGTGTACACCACCTCCAGCTGCGGCATTTGCGGGAAAACATCCTTGGAACAGGTTCGCGCCGCGTTACCCGCACAACGAACAACTTTCACATTTCAACCTTCTGCAGAATTTCTCTATTCCCTTCCCAACCGACTGCGCGAACATCAAACCGTCTTCGCCAGCACCGGTGGATTGCACGCCGCTGCATTGTTCGACAGGAACGGAAAACTGATGCTCGCCTGCGAAGACGTCGGACGCCACAACGCGATGGACAAGCTCGTCGGGACCTTGTTGCTCAAACACAAATTGCCACTGGAAAACTGCATCGTTCTCGTGAGCGGACGCGCCAGCTTCGAACTCGTCCAGAAAGCAGTGATGGCAGGCATCCCTGCACTGGCGGCAATCGGCGCGCCTTCTAGCCTCGCTATCGATCTCGCAAAGGAATTTGGCGTGACCCTCGTCGGTTTTCTGCGCGATAAACGATTTAATCTCTATACCTGATCTACCGAAAACCGCACGGTGCTGATAGCATAATTTCGCCCGCTCCTTCCACCGAACGGCGCGCCCAGCGGTCGCGCCCTACCAAAACCACGGGGTCTTTCGTGATTTTATTAATTGATCAATCTTTAAAGGTCCTAGGTAGGGACGGACCGCTGGGCCGTCCGCATTGGGCTCTCGCCATCATGTAATTTTCAAACAAAAAGAGGCGGTCTGCCGAAGCAAACCGCCGCTTTGAATTCGCTCTGTAACAGCGATTACTTGCCGGTCAACGACGCGTGGAATTCCTTCCAATCGTCGATGTTGTTCAAGTTGATCGCATCGGGGCAAACCGAGCATTCCTCGGTGATCCCGCTCGCGCTCAAGATCGACTTGCGCGTGCCGTCGTCGTGAATGTAGCCGGCAATCGCAACGTTCAGCTTGTGAACGGTCGCTTTGTCGAGTTTCACGCCGGGCTGCTTCTTGACCCAGGCTTCAAATTGCGGATAGGTCGGCTTGCTGTCGGCGATGAATTTCTTCACGGCGTCAGCGCTCAAACCGAGCGCACTGATGACCATGGAGTCATAGCCTTTGCCGATGCCGGGATAACCGTCGGCGAGCTTGCCTGTGGATTCCAGCAACACCTTTTGCCACAAACGCGGCAAATGCAACACACCCAACGGGCCAGCGGTGCCCGAACTGATCAATGGAACGATCTTGCTCATCTCTACTTTCCTTTCCTGGTTAGTTTCTTCCAAATTTTATCGAGCTCGACGCGCAACACTTTCGCGTCTTCCCAGCTATTGGGCAGCGTCGAGAGATTGTAACCACCCGGCACCGGTCCCATTTCCGGAATCACAAAAATTTCGCGGTCCGTCTTGCGATTGCCATTGAGCCAGACTTTCAATACCGCCTCCGCGAACACGAGCCAGTCCTTCACTTCCTGAGTCAGATTACCGCGGCCATCCGTGACCGGCACCTGGCAATGATGTCCGTTGAACGGACGGAAATGAAACTGCTGCGCGTTCTGGATCAAATCCGGTCGCGTGATCAAACGGGAAATGTAATTACTCGGCGCGAGATGTTTCACCACCGACAAATGCGAGAAATCCCACGTCATCGGCAACAATTCACCCGTCACCTTCTGATAAGCGTCCGCCAACGCGTACGTTTTCTCCGGTGTCTCCGTGCATGTATCACGATGCACTTCAACCGCCGCTGCAAGACCAAGCTTCTTCGCTTCCTGCATCAGGATGATGGCGAGCCCCGTCGCTTCCGGTGTGAGCGTGTCTTCGTCGGCCATCTGTACGTTGACCTGGTGCGCACCGCAATCCTTGTTGGCCTTCAACTGACCGGCAAACTCCGATGCTTTGCCCGACGCTACATAGCCGCAAACAATCAGCCCGTGCTTCTTAGCCAACTTCTTCAATTCCGGATGCGGTCCACAGGCCACGCCGTCGAAACCTGCAGCCTTCATCGCAGCTAGTTTCCGATCCAGCGACCACTCCGTCGCCTGCGTCGGATAATGCGTGATCGTCCAGGTACTGGCGATGTGGCGAAGCGTAGGCTGACTCATTATTTCTTCTTACCCTTCTTCGGACCACGACCTTTGAACGTGAGTTCCGCGATGCCCGACTTGTCGAGTTCGCCCAAACCGACCTTGGTCATCGTGTTGAACTGTTTGTAGGTCGCCGTTGCAAGAGGAAGATTCATCTTCTGCTGCTTGCCGAGCGACAATGCAATGCCGCTGTCCTTCGCCGCATGCGACGCGCTGAAGAAACAGGAGTGATCGCGGTTCTGCATGTCTTCGCCATCTGTGGCCAACACGCGCGAATTCGCACCCGTCTGCGAGAATACTTCGCGAAGAACACTCAGATCCAAACCGAGCGCCGCGCCCAGACCGAGACCTTCTGCCAGACCAGCGGTGTTGATATTCATCACCATATTGACGAGCGCCTTCACTTGCGCTGCCGAGCCCGCCTTGCCGATGTAACGCATCAACTTGCCTTCATCACTCAGCTTCTTGAGAATCGGCTGCACTTTTTCGAAAGTCGATTTTTCACCCGCGCACATCAAATAGAGCGTGCCCGCGCGAGCCTGGTTGATGCTCGATGCCATGCAACCTTCAACGGTGGACGCACCGACCTTCTTCGCCAATTTCTCCACCTTCACATGCGTGGCCGGAGAGATCGTCGCGCAATTGACGAACACCTTGCCACGTGCGCCGATGAGCAAATTGTCTTTCTTGTTGGAGAAAATGTTCTCCATCGCCTTGTCATCGGTCACAACCGTGATGACAACGTCGGAAAGTTCCGTGACCTTCGCGAGCTTGTCACAGGCCGTGCAACCCAATTCCTTGGCGAGCTCCTTCGCCGCATCCGCGCGCACGTCGTAAACCGCGCTCACAGGATAGCCAACTTCCTTCAACCGCCGCGCCATGTTCGCGCCCATGCGACCAACTCCGACAAATCCGATGCGTTCCGTCATGTGATGTCCTCCAGTTAGATGATGAAATTACTTCGTGAAAAATGGATTGTGCTTCTTTTGTTCGCCGACCGTCGCCAGCGGACCGTGTCCCGGGCAGATCACCGTGTCGTCCGACAACGTCATGATTTTCTCGCGGTTCGTTTTCAACGCTTCATTGAAATCAACCGCACCACCGCCCATTGAACCCGCGAACACCGCATCGCCGACAACCGCCAGTTGCTTCTTCAACCCCGTGACAACAAACGTCACCCCGCCGCGCGCATGCCCGCTCGTCCGGCGCGTCTGCACCTTCAACTTTCCGATCGCAAATTCCTTCCCGTCCGCAAACGGCTCCGCGCCGTCGATCGGCTCCCGATTGCTGACAAACGCCTTCGCGCCTGTCTTCTCCTTAAGTCGATCCAGATCAATAATATGATCGCCGTGGATGTGCGTGATGAGAATCTGTTCGACGCTCAGCCCATGTTGCTTCGCCGCCTCGATCATTCCCGAACAATCCGCCCCCGTGTCAAAAGCCGCCGCCTTTTTCGTCGCCGGATCGAACACGAGAAAACTATTTACCGTCATGTCTTCGAAAGGCGTATTGAAACAAAGCAATCCTTCAATCGTTCCAGGATCGGCGGGATACCAACTCTTCTTCGCGCTCGCCACCAGCGCATCCGCACCGAGTCCGAGCACCGGCGCGATCTTTTTCAAAACATCTTCGCGCACTTCGCCGCGCTTGACCGCCGCAACATCGGCAGCCGAAACACCAGCCTTCGCCGCCACTTGTTCGTCTGAAAGTTTAAGTCCGCGGCAGGTTTTGCCGACAATATCGCTAAAGCTGTCTTCAAGAGGGATTTTCACGCGCGGCAGAGTGTAGCGAACGATAGCAATGAGTCAACCCTTTGCTGCCGTTTTCGTTTCAACTTGCCGCTATGGAGCGAAAACGTTACACCTCCCATAACTCGTGGTAATTTCCCTACCGTGAAAAGACTTTCCCTTGGGGCCGCCGTTTTCATGCTGACCATTTTCCAGGTCAACAGAGCTTCCGCATTGGAATTAATCACTAACGGTGATCTTCAAGCCAACGCCCTCGCCGGTTGGAGCACGACCAACGAACTCGGCAGTGCATTGGGCGGCTGGCTCACGATGAGCAACAGCCTGCTGGCCCCATACAGCGGACACATCCTCCTCACCAACGGTTACAGCGGACGCGTCGCCGTATGCGACCAAGCCAGCCCAGGCGCGACAATGATTTTGTGGCAACATTTTACAGTGCCCACCAACGCCGGCAACGTGTCCGTCTCTTTCGACATAGCCGTAAATAATTGGGGAGGCGCCGGCCCGATCGTCAATCCCTCAGGCCTCACCTATCAGAGTGGCTCCAATCAACACGCCCGCGTGGACATCCTTTCGAACGTTGCAGGCCCTTTCGACACCGCCGCCAACGTCATCACGAATCTGTTTCTCGATTCCAGCACACACTCCAACACCCTCGTACGCAAAACAACCAACCTCGCGCAGCTGCTGACTCCCGGCAACACGTATGCGATCCGTTTCGCCGCCGTCGAAACTCTCGGCGCCCTGGACATGATTGTTGATAACGTCAGCGTCTACTCCGACGTCCTGACTTCCACCAATAGCTGGATCGGCACTGCCTCAGGCAATTGGGATGATCCGACAAAATGGTCCTTGTCCGCTCCGCCCGATGCGGGACAATCGGTGTTCATTACAAATGCGCTCACCAAATCAATAAGTTTCACGAGCCAATCGTCCACGTCCCAGTTCGCAAAAATTAACGATCTGACGCTCGGTGCTCCGCCAACAAAGATCAATACATTGTCGTTCTTTACATCTGCACCCCAGATTCCTCTACAAATCTATAACACCCTGAACCTGCAATCGGGGGGCACTGTATTTATGATTGGTCTATACGGTTCGATCGTCATTGATGCATCCGCCGTGAATGCCTCCTCCAATGGCGTCGTCGTCGGCTATAATTCCCAGGGGACGTTGCGCATGAACGGCGGATCAATCTCCGGCACGCCAGTCTATGTCGGCTTGAACAATGGCTCCGTCGGAACGATGCGCGTGGAGAGCGGCACCAACTCACTGTCGTCCTCCTTATTTGTCGGACTGAATCCAGGCTCCTCGGGGAAGGTGTGGTTGGATGGAGACAGCCGATGCAGTGTCTCCTCGATCAGCGTCGGAGGCAGCTTATTAGCACCAGGCGGCAATGGCGGGGCCGGTGAACTAACCGTCAGTAACGCCACGTTATCGACTTTTAATGACGTCGAAGTTGGCGGCTATGCGCCCGGCCTTTCCAATAGCATTAGCGGTACCCTCACAATCGCCGGAGGCACCATGGAAGTAGGCGCTGTCCAGGCTGGCGTTGGAGCGAGCATGTATATTGGCTTGGGCACTGCTGGCAATGGCGCCCTCTGGCTGAAGGGAGGTAAATTAGTACTCACGAATACGGGTACCCTCAACCCAAGCCATGGAATACAAGTCGGCGGAGGCAGCCAGGCCAAAGCATTGTTCGCCGTCTCCAATGGACTGGTGCAAGCGCGCAGTTTCTCCATTGGACCATCCGCGAGAACCGTCCTGAGCGGGGGAACGATGCAGATCTCCTCTAATCTTTTCTTCCAAGGCTTTGGCCAGCCAACGAATCTCTGGGTGTCAGGGGGCGATCTCTACGTGACAAACGCAGCCGGCACAGCGTCCATCATTGCCACTCCCGGCACGATCCTGCTTACGAATGGCACGATCACCACCGACTATCTCCAGCTTGATAATTCTTCTGTGTTCACATTTTTCGACGGCACCCTCACCACAAAAGGAACAACGGCAACAACCGGTAAAAAATTTATCATCGGCGCCGTCACGAATCGCCCCACGGCGGGCACGTACGTCATGAACGGCGGCTATCACTCGTTCAGCAACGGATTACTCGTCGCACCGAACGCTCTACTCACAGGCTGCGGAACCGTGTCGGGCTTGGTCACAAATCAGGGCACCATCGCGATCACCTGCCCTGTGACGTTCAGTAATGCTGTCATTAATGAGGCAAAGATGACGATCTCCAACGGCGCAACGGTCGACTTTTACGGAACCGTCATCAATAACGGCATAATCGATGCCGTTTATGGAAACGTTAACTTTTATTCCACTTTCAACAACAATGGGATTTTCCTCGATGCCACAGGCGACGCGGACGGCGATGGTTTGGGTAACTTGAAAGAAGTCATCGCAGGTACAAACCCAACGAATAATGCCTCAACCTTCCGCATACTATCCGTCGCTCCCAGAAACTCGGACATGCTCATCGCATGGCAAGCCGGCGCCGGGCGCACCAATGTCGTGCAGGCGGTTTCTGATCCGGGCGGCAGCTACTCCAATATCAGCCCCAATCTCATTCTCCCCGGCACGGGTGATGTGATTACAAATTATCTGGATGCCGGCGCCGTCACGAACGGTCTCAGCCAATTCTATCGCATCCAGCTTGTGCCCTGACGGACACTTCCCGCCCCTTGCCAAAGCCACCGCTTTCCCCTATTGTCTTGCCCCTCATTCCGATGGACTACGTCAAACGCGCCAGAAATGTCTTCGACATCGAGATCGACGCTCTGCGGGAAACCCGCGCTCGTCTTGACAAAAATTTCTCTGCCGCTGTCGAATTGATCGTCAGTTGTCTCACCAACAAAGGCAAAGTCATCGTCACCGGCGTCGGCAAATCCGGCAATCTCGCACACAAAATCGCGGCCACCCTTTCCAGCACCGGCACGACCAGTGTGGTGCTCGACGCCGTCAATGCGTTGCACGGCGACCTTGGAGTGGTTCGCGATGGCGACATCATTTTGGCGCTCAGCTACTCCGGCGAGACAGAAGAACTGATGCGCATTCTTCCCGCGCTGAAACGTTTTGATATCAAGATCGTTTCCATGACCGGCTACCCAAAATCACAGCTCGGCCTGCACAGCGATATTGTCCTGAACGTGCACGTGAAAAAAGAAGCGTGTCCTTTCAATCTCGCCCCCACGTCCAGCACCACGGCCACGCTTGCATTAGCCGACGCCCTGGCCATGTGCATTTTGGACGCGCGCGGTTTCAAGCGGGCTGATTACGCCAAGTTGCATCCCGCCGGGGCCATCGGCAGCACGATGCTCGTAAAAATCCGCGACATCATGCGTACTGGCCCTCGCAACGCCGTAATCCCGTCGACCGTCACCGTCAAGGACGCGCTACTCGCAATGACAAAGGCGAAGTCCGGCTCCATCGCAGTTGTCGACGCCAAGGGCAAGCTGGCGGGTGTTTTCACCGACGGCGATTTCCGGCGGCACATTGCGCGCGATGGCAATGTCTTGCAATCTGCCATCAAAACGGTTATGACCCCCAACCCCGTCACTATCAAGCAAGACGCACTGGCGGCGGAGGCGTTGCGGATCTTCCAGCAGCGCCAGATTGACGATTTGATTGTTCTGGATGAAAATAGACGGCCGGTCGGCGTTGTAGATTCGCAGGACCTGCCAAAGTTGAAGATAATGTAACCGAAAGAGGAGTCCTATGCCTTCAGCCAACGATCTCCGCAAGGGGATGGCCATCAAATATAATACCGACGTCTGCGTCGTGCTCGACATGCAGCACCGCACACCCGGCAACCTGCGCGCTTTCGTCCAGGCCACGATTCGCAGCCTGAAAACCGGCAAATCCGCCGTCGTCCGCTTCAGCTCCACCGAGCCCATCGAAGTCGTCTCCATGACGACCCGTCAACTCGAGTTCAGCTACAAGGACCAGACCGGCATCCATTTCATGGACCCCGAGACGTACGAGACGACTACACTGTCAGATGAATTCGTCGGCGACAACGCCAAGTACCTCATCGAAAACCTCCGCGTCACCCTCATGGAAGTCGAAGGCAAACCCGCCGAACTCGAACTTCCTCCCAAGGTGAAGCTCAAGGTACTCGATGCCCCTCCCGGCGTCCGCGGCGACACCGCCAACAACGTCACCAAACCTGCCACCGTGGAAAACGGCTTCGAAGTCGGCGTCCCCTTGTTCATCAACCCCGGCGACACCATCGAAGTTGACACCCGCACCGGCAAGTATTTGAGTCGCGCCTAAGAGAAAAATTTCGGCACAGGCGAGAAGGGCTGCTCCCGATGGAGCGGCCCTTTTATTTTACTTCGTTTAGGTCCCTTACGTCCCTTTTCCCTCTTTAAATTTTCTCAAAACTCCATCCACCTCGTCATCCCCGTCGGATACTCCGCCTCCTCAATCTTCGCTCCCGCTTCGAGCAAAGCTTCGATCACAGCCACCTGCCCCTCCCTCGGCTCATGGATCGCCGACCATACCGTGCATCCCAGAACCGTCCCGCCATACTGATTCCGCGTTTCCATCGGCGCCTCCCGCTCAATCAACAATCGCACCACCTCCACTTGCCCCCGATTCGCTGCCCAGTGAAAGGCATTCATCCCCGTCCCGAATCCACCAGATGGATTCATCCCTTGATCCAGTAAATACCGCGCGACTTCCACGTAGCCCAGAAAGCACGCACAAGTAAAAGCCTCGGCCAACGCTTTCGGCTCGCTCGTAAATCGCCCCTCCTCATACCACCGAGTAATTCTGCAGGGAGCCCCTGCAAAAAGCGGTTCAGATTTAGAAAAATCCCCCGCCAAAAGCCCGCGTACCGCCTCCTGAAATTCACTCAAAGAGAACATCCTCCACTTTCGTCCCTTAGGTCCCTTCCGTCCCTTGCCTTTTGTCCCCACTTACGCCCGCGGATGCGCCTTCTCATACACCTTCTTCAACCGCTCCGGTGTGATGTGCGTATAAATTTGCGTCGTCGAAAGATTCGCATGCCCCAACAGCTCCTGCACATTTCTCAGATCTGCCCCCGCATCGAGCATATGCGTCGCAAAACTATGCCGCAGTTTATGCGGCGTCAGCGAAGGATCCAGCCCCACCGCGATCAAATGTTTCTTCAACATCCGCTGCACACTGCGTGCCGTCATCCGGCCTCCAAACCGGTTCACAAACAACGGCCCGCGCGCCTCCCGATCCCGCAGATCAAGATACTTCTTCAACGTCTCAATCGCCGGCCCGCCCAACGGACACACCCGCTCTTTCTTCCCTTTCCCGCGTACGCGCACCACTTCACCCAGCATATCCAACTGCTCATCATTCAATCCAACCAGTTCATGGATACGCAACCCGCCACTATAAAGCGTCTCCAAAATCGCCTTATCCCGCCATCGCTGCAACAGGGAGGGCGATGCCGTGGACGCCGAAGCCTTGGCGGAGGTGGCTCCCGCGGAGCCGATGTCTTTGACTTTCTCATTCAAAGGCGCATCCAATAACGCTTCAATCTGCTGGATCGTCAAAAATTTCGGCAGCTTCCGCTGCTTCTTGGGAAGAGTCAGCCCTGTCGCCGGGTTCTGCTTCATCTTCTCCGTCCGCACGAGCCAGCGGAAAAAACTTCTCAGCGCGGACATCTTTAAATGGATGGTGGCGCGGTCGTAGGAGAGTTCGCTCAAATACACCAGGTAACCACGCATGTGCATGGTGTCGAGCCGTACCCAGTCGAGCCCTGCCTTCGTCTTCTCCGTGTACCAAGCACGGAAAGCTTCCAACTCGGCGAAGTAGTTGCGGATCGTCAGCGCCGACGCATCGCGCTCGATCCGCAGGTAGGTCATGAACCCGTCGACAAGCGCGTCGGCTACGCGCTCGCGGGCGCCAGTTTTTTCATGTTCTTGCACTTCGGATAACCCGTGCAACCCAGAAATTCCCCGAATCGCCCCTTGCGGCGCGCCATCGGCTCCCCGCACTTCTCACATTTCTCATCGGTGAGCACCGGCTCTTCCTTCGGCGGCGGAGGTGGCGCGAGGTGCTTCAATTCTTCTGGAAGCTGTTTCGCGTTACGGCATTTCGGAAAACCGGGACACGCCAGGAACGGCCCGCGCCGGCTGTTGCGAATCACCATCAAGCGCCCGCACTTCTCGCACTTGATCTCCGTCTCCACCGGTTTCGGTTTCTCGACGATCGTCAACTTCCCTTCCGCATCGCGCACGAACGACTTCGCGTTCTTGCAGGTCGGATACCCCGAGCACGCCAAAAATTCCCCGCCGCGCCCCGCCTTGAATACCATCGTCTCGCCGCACTTCTCGCAGGTCAGTCCGGTCTCGGCCTTCTTGACGATCTCGATCTTGCCGTCTTCCGCCTTCTTGAAATTCGCCGTGCTCTTGCACTTCGGATAGGTCGAACACGCCAGAAAATCGCCATTCTTCCCCGGCCGGATCACCATGATCTCGCCGCACTTCTCGCACTTGATGTCCGTCGGGATCGGTTGCTTGCGAACATCTTCCATGTTCGCGCCCGCCGCCTTCAGCGTGGGCTCGAAATCCTTGTAGAAATCGCTGAGCATCGCGTGCCACTCGACTTTTCCTTCTTCGATCTCGTCGAGCAACTCTTCCATCCGCGCCGTGAACTTCGCATCCAACAGCTTCGTGAAATGCTTCACCAGCATGTCCGTGGTTATTTCGCCAAGTTCCGTCGGTGACAACCGCCCCTTATCCTTTGACACATAGAGGCGTTTTTGAATCGTCGCGATGGTCGGCGCATAGGTACTGGGACGTCCAATGCCCAATTCTTCCAGCGCCTTCACCAACGTCGCTTCACTGTATCGCGGCGGCGGTTCCGTAAAATGCTGATCGGGATGCAGCTTCAATAAATTGAGTTTTTCCTCGACCGACAACGGTGGCATCTTCTTGTTGTCTTCTTCCTCGGACGGCTTTTCGTTTTCCGCCTTCTTCTCGGCCTCTTCTTCAACACCGTAAATCTTCAACCAGCCCGGGAACACCACTTCCGTCGCCGTCGCGCGGAACAGGAAAAATTTGTCATTACGCCGCGCATCGATATCCACGCTCGTCACGCGCATTTCCGCAGGCGTCATCTGGCTGGCGACAAAACGTTCCCAGATCAACCGGTACAACCGGAACTGATCGTGATCCAAATAATTACGCAAACTATCCGGCGTGCGATGCACAGAGGTCGGACGCACCGCTTCGTGCGCTTCCTGCGCCGCTTTCTTGGAACGATAAAAATTCGGCGTCTCCGGCGCGTAATCCGGCCCGATCTGGGTCTTGATGTATTCAAGCGCCTCCGCCTGCGCGTCCTTCGAGACATTGAACGAATCGGTACGCATGTAGGTGATCAAACCGACGGAACCTTCTTCGCCAATATCGACACCTTCATACAGCTGCTGTGCGACCATCATCGTCTTCGACGTGCCCATGCTGAGCGCCTTCGAAGCCGATTGCTGCAGTGTGCTCGTCGTGAACGGCGGTGGCGCATTGCGCTTCTTCGGTTTGATCTCGATCTTCGAAACTTTGTATTCGCTGTGCTGCAAGTCCGCGAGCAAGGCATCCGCCTGTTCCTTGCTGCTGATGATGATCACATTATCTTTGATCGGTTCGCCATCCGGCGTGCGCACCTTCTTGTCGCCGACCTGGATCAACCGCGCCCTGAACGGATCCGTCGGTGCCACCAGCTTTTGCAACTCGGCTTCGACAGTCCAATATTCCTGCGCCGTGAACGCGCGAATCTCCCGCTCACGTTCCACCACCAACCGCACCGCAACCGACTGCACACGTCCAGCGCTCAGCCCACGCGCGATGCGCTTCGAGAGCAACGGAGAAATTTTATAACCAACAATCCGGTCCAAAATGCGACGCGCCTGCTGAGAGTCGACCAGCTGCATGTTGACCTGGCCGGGACTATCAAACGCAGCGCGAACGGCGTTCTTCGTGATTTCGTTAAATTGAACGCGGAAGAATTGGGGCCCGTTTTTCTTCGGCTTTAGCAACTCCTTCAAATGCCAGGCAATCGCTTCCCCTTCTCGGTCAGGATCGGAAGCCAGATAGACTTGTTCCGCCGTCGAAGCCGCTTTCTGCAATTCGGAAATAAGCGCCTTCCGCTTGGTGGTCACCTCATAGGTGGGAGCAAAATTTTTCTCCAGATCGACGCCAAACTTTCGCTCAGGCAGGTCGCGCACATGCCCCATAGAAGCCTTGACGCTGAATTCCTTGCCCAAATATTTATTGATCGTCTTGGCCTTTGCAGGCGATTCAACGATGACCAGTTTCGTTGCCATAATCAGTCTGAAAAATTCCGCACGTACACTTTCCCCGGCAGCTGTCTCACCAGCTTCTTCATTTCCAACCCCAGCAAAGTGGCTGAAACACACGCACTTGTCAAACCTGTGTCACGAATGATCTCGTCCACGACCACTTCTTCATCCCCGATTTTCTCGATGATTGTAGCTTCATGAGCAGACAATTTGAGGGTCGGCTTTTCCGCATTCTCCGCCGAAGTCGGCTTTTCCCGGCGCGGCAACAGGTACTCAAATTCCGACAAAATATCCTCCGCGTCCTCCGTGAGTTTTGCCCCGTCCTTAATGAGCTTGTTCGACCCGCGCGACAACACCGAGTCCGCCCTCCCCGGCACCGAGAACACCTGCCGCCCCTGTTCACCCGCTTGGGCAGCCGTGATTAGCGATCCACTCTTCAAACTCGCCTCAACCACCACCACGCCCATCGACCATCCACTAATAATGCGATTGCGCATCGGAAAATTCTGTTTGTCCGGCCGCACGCCAAAAGGAAATTCCGTCACCACCGCCCCGCCCTTCGCTACAATTTCATCCGAGAGATCCTTGTTCTCCGGCGGATACATCTGATCAATTCCGCAGGCAATCACCCCGACCGTCCGCCCCTTCGCCTGCAACGCCCCCTTGTGCGCCAGCGTATCAATCCCGCGCGCCAGCCCACTGACCACCGTCACCCCCAGCCGCGCCAATTGGAACGAAAGTTTCCGCGCCATCTCCTGCCCGTACAACGAAGTCCGGCGCGAACCGACAATCCCAATCGCCAGCGCATCCATCTCTGTCAATTCACCCCGAACGTACAAAACCAGCGGTGGATCATAAATCTCCCGCAAATGTTTCGGATAGCTCGCATCATCTTTGGTGACCACCGTCACACCACTCTTTTCGATGTGTGCGAGTTCCGCTTCCAGGTCAACGGCCGCATTCCAATTAATAATGTTACGTGCCGTCTCCTCACCGATCCCATCGACTTGGAGCAACTCCCCCTTCGGCGCCTCCAAAATCGCTTCCGGCTTCAAAAACCGGTCCAAAAGCGCGCGTACCCGCACCGGCCCGATGCCGTCGATCATATTCAGTGCGATATAAGCTTCCCTGGAATTCACCGGCTCTTGCGCGCTTTCAGTTTCAATTCCAGTTGCGGCTCTTTGATGAGATCGTAGTTCTTAAGCAGCCGTAGAATCTGGAGCAGATCAGACTTCTGATAATTTCGATTGGTGGCCACAGAACTGATCAAGTCATGTAAAATCGAACGGAAAGAAATGACATGATCAACGCCCTTTGCCTTCAAAACCTCGATGCTCTTCGCCATCAACTTCGCATCTTTCGGTAATCCGGGGACCACCAGGATTTTGGAGAGACTGTTCCCGCCAACCAATTGTTCCGCCTCCGCCAAAGCTTTCTTCTCAACAAATGCAAAAATTCGTGGCTGATGCGACAATACACCCGGCGCAAAAACCTCCGTATGCCAGCCTTTGACGGCCACAACCGCCCTGGCAATATGCTTTAGTTGTGCAGGTTCGAGTTCAAACGCGAGGGGAAATTCTGTCGCCGTAGCACGGGCGTTCTGGACGATCAGATCGATCTCTTCATCGCCGCTCTTCTGGCGGGACTGCACAATGTACTTGCGGCGCTGGCTGACTAAAAAACCGTGGTACTCAAAAAACTCGCGGACGATGCTCTCGTCAACGGCAGACACGCAAAACCTCCTCAATGTCGCCGTCCGTGACTGCATCACTGACGACCGCCTTGCCCATCCGTTCCAACAAAACAAATCGTAACTTCCCGCCGATCGCTTTTTTATCGAGACTCATCGCAGAGCGAATCTGTTCCAATTCAAAGTGACTCGCAATTGTCGTAGGCAATCCCGACGTTTTGATCAGGGCCACAATCCTCCGCGCATCCTCTTCCGCTTTCCAGCACAGTGGGATCCGAAGCTTGGAATTCACGTGACTTGAAGTCGCG
>JADMIO010812850.1_pt1 | contig 53093 bp, 51 predicted proteins | sample 8958161 | NCBI WGS metagenome assembly JADMIO01 (sample SAMN16585339, study PRJNA669376) | soil metagenome | isolation source: Crop rotation soil | place: USA: Cullars Rotation, Alabama | collected 2011 | reverse complement strand
CTTTCCCCGCAGCTCCGCGAGCTTGCGCGCCTCATCGGCCGCGTCGAGCTCCGCGGCGCGGAGCGCCCGTGCGGTCTCGTCGCGCTGCGCGGTCTGCGCCGCGACGCGCGCCTCGAGCGACTTGATTTCCTTGCGAACAGCCTGAAGCTGCGCGTCCCGCTCGCGGACGGTTTGCGCGAAACCGAGCGCGGCCGCGAGCGCCGCGGCTATCGCGAGCCCGAAGATCAGCGCGAGCTTCGCGCGGCGTGCCGCGATCCGTCCGACGTCGTTCATCGGAGCGGCAGTGTAGTCGGTTGGACCCGCCGATTTAACGCCCTCGCGACGGGCGGGGTCGCCGGCGCTGCTATACTTGCGCGTCCTGTAGCCGGCTGCCGAGAGCCTCGTGAGTCAACTGATCGAGTTCGTGGGCCATCATCCCTACCTCATCGGGGCATTGCTCGTGTCGCTGGCGGCGGTCATGGTGTACGAGCTGCGGCTGCGAGCCGGCGGCGTCACGCACGTCTCGGCCGCCGATGCTGTGCGGCTCATCAACCGGGGCGCGCTCGTGATCGATGTGCGCAAACCCGAGGAATTCGAGGCGGGCCACATCGTGAACGCGCGAAACATCGAGCTCGACCGCCTCCAGCAGGGCGACGACGCGATAGCTAAGAAAAAGGACAAGATCTTGCTCGCCGTCTGCGAGAACGGCGGGCTTTCGGGCAAGGCCGCGAGCCTGCTGCGCAAGGCCGGCTACCCGAACTCCTTCAGCCTGCGCGGCGGCATCTTGGGCTGGCGCGCCGACAACTTACCGCTCGTGAAGTGACGATGGCGGCCGAAACGAATCGAATCGTCGTGTACTCGACGCCGTTTTGCGGCTACTGCGGCGCGGCGAAGCGCTTGCTAGCGAGCAAGGGCCTCGAGGTCACGGAGATCGACGTGATGTTCGACCCGGAGCAGCGCCGGAAGATGATGGAGAAGAGCGGCGGACGCCGAACGGTGCCTCAGATCTTCATCGACGGCCGACACATCGGCGGCTTCGACGACTTGAGCGCGCTCGACGCGAGCGGCGAGCTCGATCGGCTGCTCGAATCGAAGCCGACCACCCCACCCTAGTTCCAAAACGACAACACTCGAGATCGGATTCACCATGGCAGATGAGCAACCCCAAACCGCGGCTGCGAAGCAGCTGCTCCTACAGAAGATCTACGTCAAGGATCTGTCCTTCGAATCGCCGAAGGCGCCGGCCGTCTTCACGACGAACGCCTCGCCGCAGACTCAGATCAGCATCCGGACCGGCTCGCAAACGGTCGCGCAGAACACGTTCGAGGTCACGCTTACGTTGACCGTCGAGGCGAAGGAGCAAGACGCGACGATCTTCCTGATCGAGATCGCGCAAGCCGGGATCTTCTACATCGAGGGCTACAACGCCGAAGAGCAGGGAGTGCTGATCGGCACGTTCTGCCCGACCACGCTGTATCCGTTCGCGCGCGAGGCGGTCGCGGACGTGATCGGCCGCGGCGGCTTCCCGCAGTTCCTGCTCCAACCGATCAACTTCGACGGCCTCTACGCGCAGGCGGTGCGCGAGCGAGCGACCCGCGGCGACGGGCAGCCGGCGAGCGCCGCGCCGAGCGCCGGGGAGCCTCATTAGCGTCGACCGGATCGCGGTGCTAGGCGCGGGCTCCTGGGGTACGGCGCTCGCCATACAGTTCGCGCGCGCGGGCCACTCGGTCGTGCTCTGGGCGCGCGATCGCGCACAGGTCGCAGAGCTCGCCGCGGCTCGGCGCAACAACCGCTATTTGCCCGATGTGCCGTTTCCCGACCGACTCGAAGTCGCGAGCGACCTGCGTGCCGCGGTCGAGCGCGCCGAGATCGCGCTCGTAGCCGTCCCGAGCCAGGGTTTTAGGAAGCTCCTCGAGGCGCTCCAGCCTTTGCCGGTCACCCGGCTCGCATGGGCGACCAAGGGGTTCGAGCTCGATACGGGCTTCTTGCCCTATCAAGTCGTCGGGCAGCTCTTCGCGGCCGCGATACCGACGGCCGTGCTGTCCGGTCCGACGTTCGCACGCGAAGTCGGCGCCGGCCTCCCGAGCGCGATGACGGTCGCCTCGACGAACCGCGCGTATGCGCGCCAGCTCGCCGCGTCGATCAGCACCGACACTTTTCGCGCCTACACGTCGGACGACGTGATCGGTGTCGAGGTCGGCGGTGCGACCAAGAACGTCTACGCGATCGGCGCCGGCATTTGCGACGGCCTCGGCTTCGGCGCGAACACGAGGATCGCGTTGATCGCGCGTGGGCTCGCGGAAATGACGCGTCTCGGGCTCGCGCTCGGCGCGCGCGCACAGACGTTCATGGGCCTCGCGGGCATGGGCGACCTCGTGCTGACCTGCACGGACGACCAATCGCGCAATCGGCGCTTCGGCCTCGCGCTCGCGCGCGGAGCGGGCGTCGCCGACGCGTTGCGCGCGATCGGCCAAGTCGTCGAAGGCTACAACGGCGCGCTGGCGGTGCACCGTGTCGCCGAGCGGCTCGGCGTCGCGATGCCGATCGTCGAGCAGCTGTACCAGGTCCTGCACGAAGGGCGCGAACCGCGCGACGCGGTCACGGCGCTGATGCGGCGGCCGCTCGGGCACGAGCTCGTCTAGCTTTCCCCGCGGCGGCGCCCGACGCAGCTCCCGCGCGACACCACCGACGACCGACCGCGCTGCGTTTCCATTCGTAGCGGGCGGCAGTACGACGCGTGCTACCCGGGGGCATCGGCGCACAGGGATGTGCGCCGCCGAGCCCCAGGGACGGTTTCTTGGCGTCCCCCGGGTAGCATGCGTCGTGCTGCCGCCCGCCTGGGATGCCGAACACAGCGCGGTTGGTCGCACGCGGTGTCGGAAGACCGCGGCGTCAAGCGCCGCCGGGAAAGCCGAGCTGGCGCCAGGCTTCGAAGACGGTGACCGCGGCGGCGTTCGAGAGGTTCAGGCTGCGGTTGCCGGCGCGCATCGGAAGGCGCAGCCGGCGCTCGGGAGCGAAGGTCTCGAGCACGTCGACGGGCAGGCCGGCGGTCTCGGGTCCAAACACGAACGCGTCGCCGGCCGCGAAGCGCTCGGCGTAGACCGACCGTGTGCCGCGGGTCGTGATCGCGAAGCGACGCGCCGTGCCGAGCGCTTCGAGACAGGAGGAGAGGTTTGCGTGCTCGCGAATGCAGGCGAGCTCGTGATAGTCGAGGCCCGCGCGCCTCACGCGCGGCTCGTCGAGCTCGAAGCCGAGCGGATGGATCAAGTGCAGCGTCGCGCCGACGTTGGCACATAGCCGGATCACGTTGCCCGTGTTCGGTGGAATCTCCGGCTGGAACAAGACGACGTGAAACACGCTCGCGATCATAGAGCCGCGCGCGAGCCGAGTGGAGTTCGCGGCGGCGCTCGCGGATAATTCGCACGCAATCGGAACCCCGCATGACGGAAGATCTCTCGACGTCCCGCCACAGCACGAGTCGGCTCGCGCTCGACTTCTGTGGTCTCAAGCTCAACTCGCCGATCGTGCTGCTATCGGGATGCGTCGGCTTCGGCGAGGAGTACACGAGAATCGAGGGCTTCTCGAACACCGAAGTCGGCGCAATCGTGCTCAAGGGCACGACTCTCGCGCCGCGGCTCGGCAACCCCGCGCACCGCGTCTGGGAGACGCCGGGTGGAATGCTGAACGCGATCGGCCTGCAAAATCCCGGCGTCGACTACGTCGTCCGGAACATCCTTCCGGAGCTCGACTTCACCGAGACCCGGTTCATCGCGAACGTCTGCGGCTCGACGATCGAGGAGTACGCCGAGGTCACGCGGCGCTTCGACGATTCAGCCGTAGACGCCATGGAGATCAATATCTCGTGCCCGAACGTGAAGGAGGGCGGCGTCGCGTTCGGCAACTATCCGGACATGTCGGCGCGCGTGGTCGAGGCGTGCCGTAAGGCGACGAACAAGCCGCTGATCACGAAGCTGTCGCCGAACCAGACCGACATCGCCGCGAACGCTCGCGCGTGCATCGACGCCGGCACCGACGCGTTCGCCGCGATCAACACGCTGATGGGCATGGCGATCGACGTGGATACGCGGCGGCCGATCATCGGCAACGTCCAGGGCGGGCTCTCGGGCCCCGCGATCAAGCCGATCGCGCTGCTCAAGGTGCATCAGGTTTACCGCGAGTGCCGCGAGCGCGGCATCCCGATCATTGGCCAGGGCGGCATCGAGACGGCGCACGACGCGCTCGAGTTCGTGCTCGCGGGCGCTACGGCTGTCGGGGTCGGCACCGCGCTGTTTTACGATCCGCTCGCGCCGCAGAAGGTCAACGCGGGGCTCGACGAGCACTTGCGCAAGTGCGGGGCGCGTTCGATCACCGACCTCGTCGGCGGCGTCGAAACGGCGAAGACCGCGAATCAGGCCGCGGCCGGCTGACCGATGGGCGTCCACTCGAGCGCGATAGTCGGCAACCGCGCGACCATCGCGGCCGACGCCGAGATCGGTCCGTTCTGCGTGATCGACGGAGAGGTCGAGATCGGCGCCGGCACGGTGGTCGAGTCGAACGCACGGATCGGCAGCCGTTATGGGCGCGTGAAGATCGGCGCGCACAACCACATCCAGCACGGCGCGGTGCTCGGTGGCCCGCCGCAGGACCATAGCTACCAGGGCGGGGTGTACACGACGCTCGAGATCGGCGATCACAACCGAATCGGCGAGTTCGTGAGCGTCAACCTCGGCACCCAGAAGGGCGGCGGCGTCACGCGTCTCGGCAACCACAACTTCGTGATGGCCTATACGCACATCGGCCACGACTGCCAGATCGCGGAGCACGTCGTGATCGTGAACGGCGCGCAGTTTGCGGGCCACGTGACGATCGAGCACCACGCGCTCGTGAGCGGGCTCACGGGATTCACGCAGTTCACGCGGATCGGCGCGTACGCATTCCTCGCGGCCGGAGCGTTCGCGAACAAGGACATCCCGCCGTTCACGATCGCCGAGGGGCATTGGGCCGTGCCGCGAGCGGTGAATCGCGTGGGCCTCAAGCGTGCCGGGTTCGACGCGGCCGAGCGGCGCAATATCGAGCGCGCGGTGCGCGTTCTTCTCGACCGCACGCTCACGATCGACGAGGTGCTCGCGCAGATCGAGCGCGACTGCGCGCCGAGCCCGCAGATCGAGCACCTCGTGAGGTTCGTGAGAAGCTCAGAACGCGGCGTCGCGCGGCCATGAAGAAGCTACGCGCGGCGGTCGTCGGCGTAGGCTATCTCGGCCGATTTCACGCGCAGAAGTATTGGGCGCTCGACGACGTCGAGCTCGTCGGCGTCTGCGACCTCGACGCGGCGGCGGGCCGCGCGGTGGCCGAGAGCGTCGCGACGCGCTACTTCGCCGACTACCGCGAGCTCGCCGGCTTGGTGGACGCGGTCACGATCGCGGCGAGCACGACGGCGCATTTCGCGCTCGCGAAATTCTTCCTCGAGCACGGCGTGCACGTGCTCGTCGAGAAGCCGATGACTCGCACGAGCCGCGAGTCCGCGGAGCTCAACGAGCTCGCTGCGCGGCGCGGTCTCAAGCTCCAAGTCGGTCACGTGGAGCGCTTCAACACGGCGTTGCTGTCGGCGCGCGAGGGTCTCACGGCCGTGCGCTTCATCGAGTGCCACAGGCTCGCGCCGTTCAAGGGCCGCGGCGCGGATGTAAACGTGGTGCTCGACTTGATGATCCACGACCTCGACGTGATCCTGTCGCTCGTCGGCGCACGACCCGTGAACGTCTCGGCCGTCGGCATCCCGGTGCTCACGGACGACGTCGACATCGCGAACGCTCGGATCGAGTTCGAGAACAACGCAATCGCGAACGTGACCGCGTCGCGCGCGTCGACCAGCGCGCAGCGAATGGTCCGCGTGTTCCAACCCAATCAGTACGTCGCGATCGACTTCGGCGGAGGCGAGGTGCGGCGCGTGACACGCACGGGAAGCCCGAGCGAAGGGATGGCGGCGCTGAAGTCGGAGAGCTGGAACCTCGAGAAGGGCGACGCGCTGCTCGCCGAGACGCGGTCGTTCGTCGATGCGATCGTCGAGGACAAGCCGTGCGAGGTCTCGGGCGAGGACGGCTACGCGGCGCTCGAGCTTGCCGAGCGGATCGTCGCCGAGATCGGCAAGCGCTCGAGCGCTCGCCCGGCGCCCTAGACTCGGCCCTCGAGGCCGAGCTCCTTGATCTTGCGCGTGAGCGTGTTGCGGCCCCAGCCGAGCAGCTTGGCGGCCTCGAGCCGCTTGCCGCGCGCGCGACGCAGTGCGGTCACGATCAGCGTGCGCTCGAACGCGGGCAGCGCCTCGTCGAGCAGCGGCGGCGCCGCGGTGCCCGCGAGCTGGCCTTCGGCCCACTGCGCGAGACCCATCGTCCAGTCTGCGGTCGCCTGGGTCGCGCTGCCGCCGAGCTCGTGCGGTAGATCTTGGCGGCCGATCTCGCGGCCCGCGGCGGTCACCGTGAGCCGTCGGCAGACGTTCACGAGCTCGCGCACGTTGCCGGGCCAGTCGTATTTCAGCAGCACCTCGGCGGCCTCGGGGCTCAACGTCTTCGGTGCAACGCCGAGCTCGTTCGCGGCTTGCTCGAGGTAGAAGCGCGTGAGCTCGCGAATGTCCTCGCGCCGTTGGCGGAGCGGCGGTACCTCGATCCTCATGACGTTCAGGCGGTGATACAGGTCTTCGCGGAACCGGCTCGCGCCGACCGCTTGCGCGAGATCCTGGTGTGTCGCGGCGATCACTCGCACGTCGACCTTGATCGGCGTCTGGCCGCCGACGCGGAAGAACTCGCTTTCCGCGAGCACGCGCAGCAATCGCGTCTGGAGCGCGAGCGACATGTCGCCGATCTCGTCCAAGAACAACGTGCCGCCGTTCGCTTGCTCGAAGCGGCCGATCCGCCGCTCCGTCGCGCCCGTGAACGCGCCTTTCTCATGACCGAACAGCTCCGACTCGAGCAGCTCCGCGGCGATCGCCGACGTGTTCAGCGCGATGAACGGCGCGGTCGCGCGCGGCGAGTTATCGTGCAGCGCGCGCGCGACGAGCTCCTTGCCGGTGCCCGACTCGCCGGTGATCAGCACCGTCATGCTCGAACGCGACAGCCGGCCGATCGCCTTGAACACGTCCTGCATCGCGGGCGCCTGGCCGATGATCCGCGGCGTGGGCTTCGGTTGCGCCTGCTCCGCGGCGCCGCGGGTCCGCTGCCGTGCGGCGCGCGAGACGAGCTCCATCGCTTCGTCGATGTCGAACGGCTTCGGCAGGTACTCGAACGCGCCGCCCTGGTACGCGGACACCGCGCTGTCCAGGTCGGAGTGCGCCGTGATGACGATTACGGGTATGTCCGGATCGGTGCGCGCGAGCCGCTCCATGAGCTCGAGGCCGCTCATGTCCGGCATCCGGATGTCGGTCACCAGCACGTCGGGGCGATCGCGCTCGAGTGCGGAGAAGAACTGCCGGCCAGAGTCGAATGCGCGCGGGATCATGTGCGCTTGCTTCAGCGCTTGCTCGAGCACCCAGCGCACCGACTCGTCGTCGTCGACGACCCAGACGCTCAACCCGGGCGTCGCCATCAGCCGCGCCCCGTCGAGTGGCCGTTCGAAGCCGCTACGGGCAAGCGAAGCTGGAACACCGTTCGGCCCGGCTGGCTCGTGAACTCGATCAATCCGCCATGGCGGCCGACGAGATCTTGCGCGATCGTGAGGCCGAGCCCGGTGCCGGTCGGCCGCCCGGTCACGAGCGGATAGAAGATGGTCTCCTTGAGCTCTTCCGGGATACCCGGTCCGTTGTCCTCGACCTCGGCGGACAGCACGAGGCGATGCTGCTCCGCGCCGAGCGTGAAATTCGACAAGGCGCGCGTCCTGAAGACGACGCGGCCGCGTGCGCCGACGGCTTGCATCGCGTTGCGCGCAATGTTGAGGAACGCTTGGATCAGTTGATTGCGGTCGGCCTGGAGCGGCGGCAGGCTCGGATCGTAGTCGCGCACGAGCTCGACGCCGGCGGGCTTCTCGGCCTCGATCAGCTGCGCGACGTGCTCGGTGATCCGGTGCAGGTTCAGCTCCTCGAGCTTCGGCGCGCCGCCCGCGCGCAGGATTCCGTCGACGAGTGACGCGAGGCGGTCAGCCTCCTCGATGATGACCCGCGTATAGGCGCGCAGCTCTGGACCCTGCAGCTGCCGCTCGAGCAATTGTGCCGCGCCTCGCAACCCGCCGAGCGGGTTCTTCACCTCGTGCGCGAGCTGGCGAATGATCCGGCGTGAGAGCTGCTGCTGCGCGACGAGCGCCTCGTCGCGTCGCACCTTGCGGTCGCGGCCGGTATCGAACAGCTCCAGCAGCAAGAAGCGCTCGTACTCGAGCGGCGCGGCGCGGCAGTCGAGCACCGCCTCGTGATCGCCGACGCGCGCCGTGAGCTCGCGCAGGCTGAACGTGAGTCCCGTCGCAAGCGCGCGCCGGCACAGCGCGACGAGCTCGGTCGACGGATGCACGAGCTCGCCGATCGCGCGACCCGTCACGCGGCGCATGCTGACGCCGAGCAACGTCTCGGCCGCGGTGTTCATCTGCGCGATCAGCAGGTTCTCGTCGAGCACGACGAGCGCGGTCGTGAGTCCTTGGAGAATCTGACCGGCGTCGGGGGCGGGCCGGGGTCTGCGCAATCCGCCTACCGAGCCGGACGAGCCCGGCGGCGCGCGCGGAACGTCCGCTGCCGCCGCGACTAAGGCCGCGGCTTCGGTTGCGGCCTGTTCGGACTGTTCGGGTTGTTCGGGTTCTGGATGCTCGACTGCTGGACCATGAACGTGGTCGCGAGCGAGCGGAGCACTTCGGCCCCGCTCTGATCCAGGATGACAGCCTGGATCGTATGGACGCCGCGATAGACGTCCTCGAGCGTCAGACTCGTGCTCGCGGAGTTCAAATTGCGCCGCTGGCCGTCGACGAACAGGTCGATCAAGTGGTTCGGCTGGAGCGGCGGATCGAGCTCGATCTGCACGTTCACGACGGTGCCGACGTTCCAGAGAGTCTCTTGCTGCTGCGGGCTCACGATGTTGAACGTGCGATAGCGCTCCGAGTTGCCCGCCGGTTTTTGCGCAGACGGCTGGCTCTGCGTTTTGTTCGCCGGCGCAGGTTGCTGGCGCGCGCTCGACCCGAATGTCTGCGCGCCGGACAGCTCGATCTGCGTCGCGCCCGGCACGGGCGTGTCGGAGTAGTGAACCTGACCGTTTGCGTCGACCCACCTCCAAGCCGGCGCCGCATGCACCCCGCTCGTCGTTAACGCAAATAGCAAGATCAGGCACTTACGCATGCTCCAAGCTTAGCGCCGTACGGCATTCCGTGCCAACCGCGTGGCGGGATTCTGAGAACCCCGCCACGGATCGGTAATTGACAAAACGCCTGAAGTCCTCCGCCCGCAGGTCAGAGGCTGTAGTACATGTCGAACTCGACCGGGTGCGGCGTCATCGAGAAGCGCGTGATCTCCTGCTCCTTGAGGCCGATGTAGGCGTCGATCAACGAGTCGCTAAGCACGCCGCCGGCCTTCAAGAAGCCGCGATCCTTGTCGAGCGCCTCGAGCGATTGCATCAGCGAGTACGACACGGTCGGAATCTTCTTTTCCTCCTCCGGCTCGAGGTCATAGAGGTCCTTGTCCGAGGGCGGACCCGGATTGATCTTGTTCTGGATGCCGTCGAGGCCGGCCATCATCATCGCGATGAAGCCGAAGTACGGGTTCGCGGTGCTGTCCGGGAAACGGACCTCGATGCGGCGTGCCTTCGGGTTCTGCACGTACGGCACGCGAATCGAAGCCGAACGATTACGCGCCGAGTAGGCGAGCAGCGTCGGCGCCTCGAAGCCTTTCACCAAGCGCTTGTAGCTGTTCGTCGAAGCGTTCGTGAACGCGTTGATCGCGTGCGCGTGCTTCATGATTCCGCCGATATAGTTCAGAGCGAGCTGCGAAAGCCCGCCGTAGCCGTCGCCCGTGAACAGGTTCTTGCCGCCTTTAGCGAGGGACTGGTGCACGTGCATGCCGCTGCCGTTGTCGCCGACGAGCGGCTTCGGCATGAAGGTCGCGGTCTTGCCGTAGCTGTGCGCGACGTTCTGGACGACGTACTTGAGCATCAGCACGTCGTCGGCCTTCTTGACGAGCCCGCCGAACTTCACGCCGATCTCGCACTGACCCGCGTTCGCGACCTCGTGGTGATGGACCTCGACCGTGAGCCCCATCTCCTCGAGCGCGAGACACATCGCCGCGCGAATGTCGTTCAGGGAGTCGACGGGCTGCACGGGAAAGTAGCCGCCCTTGATGCCGGGGCGGTGGCCCATGTTGCCTTCGGGCAATTCCTTGCCGGTCTGCCAGTAGCCTTCGCTCGACTCGATCGCGTAGAACGCCCCGCGCATCTCGGACGCCCACCGAACGTCGTCGAACACGAAGAATTCGTTCTCGGGGCCGAAGAAGGCCTGGTCGGCGATGCCGGTGCTCTTCAAATAGGCTTCGGCGCGCTTGGCCGCGGAGCGCGGGTCGCGCTCGTAACCCTGCATCGTTGACGGCTCGATCACGTCGCAGCGCAGGATCATCGTCGGCTCTTCGGTGAACACGTCGATCACCGCGGTCTCCGCGTCCGGCATCAAGATCATGTCGGAGTCGTTGATGCCCTTCCAACCGGCGATCGACGAGCCGTCGAACATCTTGCCGTCTGTGAAGAACGCTTCGTCGACGACATGGGCTGGCACGCTCACGTGCTGCTCTTTGCCACGCGTGTCCGTCAGACGGAGGTCGACGAATTTGACCCCCTTTTCCTTCATGAGCTTGAGAGCGTCGGCTACCGACATTTGATTTCCTCCGTTTTCTTTGTCCGCGAGTCGTTCTAGCTGCCGGAGTCATCGTCGGATGGCCACGGGCAGTCGTTTTAGTTCGAGCCGCCTACTGTGCAGTTCTTGTGCCAGAGCCGCGCGCGTTGTTAGTCATTGTTCTTGCTAGGAGTAATTAGAATTCGCGCCGGAATACGCTCCAAGACAGTGCGCATCGCCGCGCATGATGCATCATCGCGGTGCACGAATGAAAGGCCCGCAGCGCCCGATGAGCACAGGGGTTGGCGCTCGGCTCGGCGTTGGGAGCAATTGCGCCGCGTCGCTATACTGCGCGCCTCTTTTTGGACGGGCCGCGCAGCGGAGAAACCAGTGGAGTCGATGGACAAGGTCGTGTCGTTGTGCAAACGGCGGGGATTCATTTTTCCGTCGAGCGAGATCTACGGCGGCCTGAACGGTGCGTGGGATTACGGTCCGCTCGGGGTCGAGCTCAAGCGCAATCTGAAGCAGGCATGGTGGGACGACATGCTGCTGAACCACGACGAGACTGCCGCGCCGAACGGCGCGCCGGCGCCGTATGGCATGGTCGGGCTCGACTGCGCGCTGTTGATGAACGCGAAGGTGTGGGAGGCCAGCGGCCACGTCGGCGGCTTCAGCGATCCGATGGTCGACGACCGCGAGACTCGGGCGCGCTATCGCGCCGATCAGCTTGCGGTGTTCGCGCTCGAGTTCGTCGCGAGCGACGGCTCCGTCACGCGGATCGACGACGTCCTGTTTGCGGCGCCGGGCGAGGTCGGCAAAACGGAGCAGAACGAGCTGCTCGAGCCTCACAAGAAGCGCATCGCGTCGCTCAAGAAGGCGCACGCGAATGAGACGCTGCGCATCGCCGAAGCGCCGAACGCGCTGCGCGACGAGGCGCTGCGCGCGAAAACGCTCGCGCCCGGTGCGTCAGTGCCCGGCACGCTCACTGCACCGCGCGCGTTCAATTTGATGTTCAAGACGCACGTCGGCGCGCTCGAGGACAACTCGGCCGTCACGTACCTCCGACCCGAGACGGCGCAAGGCATCTTCGTGAATTTCCGCAACGTCTGCGACACCGCGCGCGTGCGCGTGCCGTTCGGGATCGGCCAGATCGGCAAGGCGTTCCGCAACGAGATCAATCCGCGCAACTTCACGTTTCGAAGCCGCGAGTTCGAGCAAATGGAGATCGAGTTCTTCTGCCGCCCCGCGGACGCGCCGAAGTGGTACGAGTATTGGCGCGAGCGGCGTTTCGCGTGGTACATCGCGCTCGGAATGCGGCGCGAAAACTTGCACCTGCGCGAGCACGGCAAGGCGGAGCTTGCGCATTACGCGGCCGGTTGCGCCGACGTCGAGTACGACTTCCCGTTCGGGCGTAGCGAGCTCGAGGGCATTGCGAACCGCACGGACTTCGACTTGCGCCAACACATGCAGCTGAGCGGCAAGGACCTCAGCTATTTCGACGACCAGGACGCGGACCTGAGCACGCGGCGCTTCCTGCCCTACGTGATCGAGCCGTCCGCCGGCGCCGACCGCGGCGCGCTCGCCTTTCTCTGCGACGCGTACGTCGAGGATCAAGTCGGCGGCGAGCCGAGGACCGTGCTGAAGCTGCATCCGCGCTTGGCGCCGATCAAGGCCGCGGTGTTCCCGCTCGTCAAGAAGGACGGCATGCCCGAGAAGGCGCTCGAGATCTATCGCAGCCTCAAGCGCCGCTTCAATGTCTTCTACGACGAGAAAGGCGCGATCGGGCGGCGCTATCGCCGCCAGGACGAGGCCGGGACGCCATTCTGCATCACGATCGACGGCGACACGCTGAGCGCTGGCTCGGTGACGGTGCGCGAGCGCGACAGCTGCGAGCAGACCCGAGTCGGCGTCGCCGAGCTCGGCAGCTTCCTCGGCGAGAAGCTCGGCCTCTAGCGATGACGCCGCGGCTCGTCGTGCTGGACCGCGACGGCGTCATCAACGAGGACTCCGGCGAGTTCATCAAATCGGTCGCGGAATGGCGGCCGATCGAGGGCAGCGTCGAGGCGATTGCGGCTTTGACCCGCGCGGGCTTCCGCGTCGCGGTCGTGACGAATCAATCCGGCGTCGGCCGCGGGCTGTTCACCGAGCAGACGCTCGAAGGAATCCATGCGCGGATGAGGGCAGCCGTGCGCGAGGCGGGCGGGGAGATCGCGGGCGTCTACTACTGCCCGCACCATCCCGACGCAGGCTGCGACTGCCGAAAGCCGAAGACGGCGCTGCTGCGCAGGCTCGAGCGCGATCTCGGCGTCTCGCTCGAGGGCGTGCCGTTCATCGGCGATCGGCTCAGCGATGTCGGCGCGGCCGATGCGGTCGGGGCCCGCGCGATTCTCGTGCGCACGGGAACGGGCGCCGCGACGGCTCGCGCGCTCGGTGCGCGCAACATCGAGGTGTTCGACGATCTCGCGGCGGCGGCTCGCGCGCTGATCGCCGAGAGCCGATAGGTCTTCGCCCATGCGACAGTGGCTCGGCTCGCTCGCGTTCGCCGTCTTCCTGGTCGCGTCGGTGCCGGTTTACGCGCTGCTGCTGTTCGTGACGCTGCCGCTGCCGCGCAACGATCCCTATCGCTGGGCCGTCGCGTGGGCGCGCGCGGTCATGCGCGCGCTGCGCCGCTTCTGCGGGCTCGGCTACGCGGTAACGGGACGCGAAAACTTGCCGGACGGCGTTGCGATCGTGCTCATGAAGCACTCGTCCACGTGGGAGACCATCGCGCAGATACTGATATTTCCGCGACAGAGCTGGGTGCTGAAACAGGAGCTGCTCGCGATCCCCGTATTCGGCTGGGCGCTGCGCAGGCTGAAGCCGATCGCGATCGATCGCAAGGGCGGCGCGACGGCCGTTCAGCAGGTGCTGTCTCAAGGCCAGAGCCGGCTCGCGGAGGGCAACTGCGTGATGATCTTTCCCGAAGGCACGCGGGTGCCCGTCGGCGAGACGCGCCGCTACGGTCTAAGCGGCGCGCTGCTCGCGAGCGCCGTCGGAAAGCCGATCGTGCCGGTCGCCCACAACGCGGGCTTCTTTTGGCCCCGGCGCGGTCTGTTGAAGCGCGCCGGGACCGTGCGCGTCGTGATCGGCGCGCCGATCCTGACGGCCGGCCGCGAGCCGCGCGCGATCAACGACGAGGTTCAGCGTTGGATCGAGGCGCAGGTAGACGAGCTCGTGCCGCGAAGCGTCTGAGCGGTCCGCTCAGATGTCGAGATTCGCGACGGCGAGCGCGTTGCGCTCGATGAAGTCGCGCCGCGGCTCGACCTGATCGCCCATCAGCGTCGTGAAGATCTCGTCCGCGGCCACGGCGTCCTCGATTCGCACCTGCATCAAGCGGCGCGTATCGGGGTTGACCGTCGTCTCCCAGAGCTGCTCGGGGTTCATCTCGCCGAGACCCTTGTAGCGCTGGATCGTTTGGCCCTGCTTCGCCTGCGTCATCAGCCAGTCGATCGCCTCCGCGAAGGTCGTGACTTCCCGGCGCTCTTTGCCGCGCTCGACGGCCGCGCCGTCGCCGATCACGTCTTTGAGCGCGGTGCCGATCGCGGCGAGCCGGCGGTATTCCGGCGACCGGAAGAAGCTCGGATGGATCGTCTTGGTCGTGAGCGTGCCGTGGTGCTCGCGAGTCACGAGAACGCTCGGGTCGACGCCCTCCGCTCCCGGCTGCGAATGCACGCGATACCCTTGACCGCTGCCGTTCAGCCGTTTCAAGTGCTGCTCGAGCTGCATGCTCCAGCGGCGGCGGAACTCGGCGTCCTCGAACTGAGTGGCCGTGATCTCCGGTAAGGACATCAGCGCGCGCAACACGTTCGCATCGTAGCGCTTGCTCCAACGCTGGATGATCGAGTTCGCCTCCATGTGTTGCAGCGCGAGTTTGTCGAGCTGCTCGCCCTGGATCGGTGCCGCGTCGCGGCGCGGATAGAGCTGCGCGTCGGCCATCGCGCTCGTGAGCAGCAAGGAGTTGAGCTCGGTGTCGTCCTTCACGTAGTGCTCTTGCTTCCCGCGCTTCAGCTTGTAGAGCGGCGGCTGCGCGATGTACACGTGGCCGCGCTCGATGAGCTCCGGCATCTGCCGATAGAAGAAGGTCAGCAGCAGCGTGCGGATGTGCGAGCCGTCGACGTCGGCGTCGGTCATGATGATGATGCGGTGATAGCGCAAGTTCGCCGCGTCGAACTCGTCGCGGCCGATTCCGCAGCCTAGAGCGGTGATCAACGTGCCGACCTCGGTCGACTGGAGCATCTTGTCGAAGCGTGCTTTTTCGACGTTCAGGATCTTGCCGCGCAGAGGCAGCACGGCTTGCGTTCGGCGATCGCGGCCTTGCTTGGCCGAGCCGCCCGCCGAATCACCTTCGACGAGGAACAGCTCGGACAGCGCGGGATCCTTCTCTTGGCAATCGGCGAGCTTCCCTGGCAGGCCGGCAACGTCGAGCGCGCCCTTGCGGCGCGTGAGCTCGCGTGCCTTTCGCGCCGCCTCGCGCGCGCGCGCCGCTTCGATGATCTTGCCGACGATCGCCTTCGCCTCGGCCGGGTGCTCCAGCAGGAAAGCCTCGAAGCGGCTCGCGACGACGGATTCCGTCGCGCTCTTGACCTCCGACGATACGAGCTTGTCTTTGGTCTGCGACGAGAACTTCGGATCGGGCAGCTTGACGGACAACACCGCCGTCAATCCTTCGCGCGAGTCGTCGCCCGACGTCGCGATCTTTTCACGCTTGGCAATTCCCTCGTTCTCGATATACGCGTTCAGCGTGCGTGTGAGCGCCGCACGAAAGCCGACGAGATGGGTGCCGCCGTCCCGCTGAGGAATGTTGTTCGTGTAACAAAACATCCCTTCCTGGTAGCCGTCGTTCCACTGTAGGGCGACTTCGACTTGGATCGTGCCGCGCGCTTCGGAGAAATAGAGCACGGTCGGGTGGATCGGCGTCTTATTCCGGTTCAAGTGCTTGACGAACGCTTCGATGCCGCCTTCGAACTCGAAGACGTCGCTGCGCTCTTCGCGCTCGTCCGCGAGCTTGATCCGAACCCCGGAGTTCAAGAACGACAGTTCGCGCAGGCGCTTGGCGAGCGTGTCGTAGTCGAACTCGATGTTCGAGAACACCGTAGCGCTCGGCTTGAAGTGGATCATCGTGCCGCGACGATCGGTCTTGCCGACGACGGCGAGCGGAGCGTCGGGCTCGCCCATTCGGTAGACCTGCTGGTAAATCTGCCCGCCGCGAAAGATGGTGAGCGTCAACACCTCGGAGAGCGCGTTGACCACCGACACGCCGACTCCGTGGAGACCGCCCGAGACCTTGTACGAGTCGTCGTCGAACTTTCCGCCGGCGTGGAGCACGGTCATGATGACCTCGGCCGCCGACACCCCCTCCCCCGGATGGATGTCGACCGGAATACCGCGGCCGTCGTCGACCACCGTGATCGACTCGTCGGAGTGGATCGTGACCGAAATTTCCTTGCAAAACCCGGCCAGGGCCTCGTCGACCGAGTTGTCGACGACCTCGAAAACCATGTGGTGCAAGCCAGTCCCGTCATCGGTGTCACCGATGTACATTCCGGGACGTTTGCGAACCGCTTCGAGGCCTTTTAATACCTTGATATTCTTGGAAGTATAGTCGTTCTGGACCATCCAGAAATTCTCTTGCTCGGCAATCCGCGATTATAGCGCGCGGATCTGTCCACGTTCCACGTGGAACACAGCGGTTGGCGCAGAATGGAAAGAACCGGGGAACTCGAGGCCGGTCAGCAGCAACTGGCTTCGGACAGTTCGGAGAAGTTCGAGCAACCGGTCGGACGCCGATCTGTCGAGTTCCGCCGCCGGGTCGTCGATGAGCAGAATGCTGCGCGCCGGAGAAGCCTCCGCGACTACGCTTTCCTGCGCGAGGACCATTGCTGCCGCGACGAGTTTTTGCTGGCCACGCGACGCCTCGTCATGGACACGATGCCCCGCGATCCGCAGCACGAGGTCCGCGCGGTGCGGTCCGGGCTCAGTGTGGCCGACCGACCGATCGCGCGCCGCGGACGCCTCCAACGCGGCCGCGAGCGTCAGGTCAGCGCGCCAACCTCCACGATAGTCGACAGAAAGCGCCTGACCGAGCAGCGCCTCGGCATGCTGACGGAGATAGGGCGCCAGTCGCCCCAGATAAGCCCGGCGGAAGGCATCGACCTGCCCCCCCGCTTCGGCCAGCGCGTCGGTCCAGACGCGCAGTTCCGGCTGGCTCTCGGCCCCGCGCTGGAGCGCCGCGTTTCGCTGTCCAAGCAACCGGCGGTACCGCTGCCACGCCTCGAGATACGAATGTTCCACGTGGAACACTCCCCAATCGAGAAACCGGCGCCGCTCGCTTGGCCCGCCCTCGACGAGCCGGTGGCTGTCCGGTCCGATCGCCTGGACCGCGAGAACGTCGGCGACCGCCACGCCGTTCGCCGGTGCGCCGTCGAGCCGTCGCTCGAGCCGATGGTCCGAGAACGCCGCGCCAATCCGCCTGACGCGGGTACCGTCATCCAGATCGCCGTAGATTGCGAGGCCCGGCTGACCGTGCTCGATCAGCGTTCGGGCTTGCCGAGTCCTGAACGATCGGCCACGCCCGAGGAGAAATACGGCTTCCAGCAGGCTTGTCTTGCCGGCGCCGTTCGCGCCGTAGAAGTAGTTCCGGGTCGGGTCGAGGTCTACCTCGACATCATGCAAACAGCGAAACGCGTTGACCCGAAGGCGCCGAAGTGGCAAGCGACGCGCCTAGAGGCGCATGGGCATCACGACGAACTTCGTTCGCTCGACGCCAGGCTCCCGGATGAGACAGCTCGAGTTAGCGTCCGTGACGCCGAGCTCTACTTGCTCGCTATCGACGGCCGCGAGCGCGTCCAACAAGTAATTGACGTTGAAGCCAATCTCCATCGCGTCGCCGGAGTAGTCCACCTCGAGTGTCTCGACGGCCTCTTCTTGCTCGGGATTGTTCGCCTGCAGCACAACTGTGTTCGGGCTCAGCTCGAGGCGCACCCCGCGATACTTTTCATTGGAAAGGATCGCCGTTCGCTGCAGCGCCTCCCGCAATAGGCTGCGGTTCGCGCTGATAATGTTGCGGGGCTGATTCGGTATGACACGTGCATATTCCGGAAAGCGGCCGTCTATGAGCTTCGAAGTGAGTCGAACGTCGTCGATCTGGACGCGAATGTGATTACTTCCTAGCGCGACCGCGACCTCCCCGTCTCCCTCGAGCAGCCGATTGAGCTCGAGCACACCCTTGCGCGGCACGATGACCTGCTCGTCGCGCTGCGCCGCCGCTTCGAGCTCCGCCTCAGACAATGCAAGTCGATGCCCATCGGTTGCGACCGCTCGCAGTTTCTTGCGTTCGGTCTCGAGCAACAGGCCGTTCAAGTAATACCGAACGTCCTGCTGCGCCATCGAAAAGTGGGTCTTCTGAATGAGCGCCCTGAGGTCGCTACGACTCAGACGCAAGGTCTGCTTTGCAGCGATCTCTTCGACGACTGGGAAGTCCCCGGCTCGAAGGGTCGATAGGGTGAAGCGGCTGCGTCCCGCCTTCACGGTGAGCCGCTCGCCGCTGAGGTTCACGTCGACGACCGCGCCATCCGGGAGCGCGCGGCAGATTTCGTGCAGCTTGCGGCCCGGCACCGTGACGTCGCCGTCCGCTCCGCCATCGACGGCGGTCTCCGCAACCATCTCGACTTCCAAGTCCGTCGCCGTCACACGCAGCCGGCCCTTTTCGACGGCGAGCAGCACGTTACTCAGGATTGGCATCGTCTGCCGCCGCTCGACCACTCCGACGACCGTCTGGAGGGGTTTCAGAATCGCTTCGCGAGTTGCACTGAACTTCATTGTTGTTACTGCCTATCGCTTTAAAACTGTTGTAGCTATTGGCTGCGCGCGTAACTCGAACAAGGGCCGTTTCGACTCACCGATCAATCGCTTGGATACGGATCACGGTGGGTGAAACCGCTCCTGATCCCTGTGTGCTGCCTGTGGGCGAAATCGGCCGGGCTTTGGCTCCTCAGGCTGTGCACATCATCCCGTCAACGTTCTTAACAGGTTGTTGTAGTCCTCGGCAACGCGCGTTTCGGTCTCGCGCAGTGCCTTTACGCGGCGACACGCATGCAACACCGTCGTGTGGTCTCGGCCCCCGAACGCGTCGCCGATTTCCGGCAAGCTGTGCGAGGTGAGCTCCTTCGCAAGCGCCATCGCGATTTGCCGCGGGCGCGCGATCGATCGACTTCGCCGCTTGGACAGCAATTCGGCCACCCGGATCTTGAAGTACTCGCCGACGGTCTTCTGGATGTTCTCGACGGTCACGAGCTTGTCCTGGAGCGCGAGCACGTCGCGTAACGCATCCTTCGCAAACGCAAGCGTGATCGGTTGACCGGTGAACCGAGCGTTCGCGAGCACGCGACGCAACGCGCCCTCGAGCTCGCGCACGTTCGAGCGAATGCGCTGGGCGATGAAGAATGCGACTTCCTCCGGCAGCACATCGCCTTCGGCGGCCGCCTTGCTGATCAAGATTGCGACGCTCGTCTCGAGCTCCGGCGGCTCGATCGCGACCGTGAGCCCCCAGCCGAAGCGCGACTTCAGCCGCTCCTCGAGCCCCGTCACCTCCTTCGGATAGCGGTCGCAGGTCAAGATGATCTGGCGCTGGCCTTCCAGCAACGTGTTGAATGTGTGGAAGAATTCCTCTTGCGATCGGTCCTTGTTCGCGAAGAATTGGATATCGTCGATCAGCAGCGCGTCGAGCGAGCGGTACGCGCGCTTGAAGTCCGCGATCGTGTTGTGGCGAAGACCGCGGACCATGTCGCTCACGAAACGCTCCGAGTGGACGTAAGCAACCTTCGCGCCCGGATTGGCGGCAGCGATCATGTTGCCGACGGCCTGCATCAAATGCGTCTTGCCGAGACCGACGCCTCCGTAGATGAACAGCGGGTTGTACGCGCTACCCGGATTGCGGGCGACCTGGAGCGCCGCGGCTCGCGCGAGCTGGTTGCTCTTGCCCTCGACGAAACCGTCGAACGTGAAAGCCGGGTTCAGCCGGCTGCCGAGCACCGGTCCGGCCACCCGGACCTCGGCCTCGACCTGCGCCGGCGGCGCATCGCGCTTGATCGCCGCACGAGTGCCGACCTCGACGACGACCTCGCTGCCCTGGTCGCCGTGCGCGCTCCACCACGACCGTATCTTCTCGAGGCAGTGTCCCTTGACCCAGTCGACGACGAAGCGATTCGGCGCGAGCAACCGCACCAGCGATCCGTCCTCGACGAGCTGAAGCGGCCGTATCCACGTGTTGAACTGTTGCTCGGAGAGGTCCGCCTCGAGGCTGCGAACGCATTGACTCCAAAGCGACAAGCAAACCGCCGAGTTCTCTGCCACGGAAGTCTCTTCGAGTAAGGTGAAGGGTCGCGGACGGGGAATTTTCGTGAGTCTAATCCGGTCCCGCTCCGTTTATCCACAGCTTAACGAGCGCGCGTCGGCGCCTCAATCACCCGCCACGACTACGCCGTCAGTATTGACGCGCTCGGGCACGCCGCGTACAGTTCGCCGCTCTCGAACCGCCGCACATCCTTTTGTTTTCCCTGCAACTCTTCCCTGCTTCGTGACGTCGCCATGAAACGAACTTTTCAGCCGAGCAATTTGCATCGCAAGCGCACTCACGGATTCCGTGCGCGCATGGCCACGAGCGCCGGGCGGAAGGTGTTGTCGAGCAGACGCCAGAAAGGTCGTGCTCGGTTGTCTCCCTAACGCTGCGGGATCAGCGGCCGCCGCGCGCTCCGCACGATTCTCCCCCCGCCAGCGGCTTCACTCCGCTAAGGACTTCGGCCGAGTATTCGGCGATCCCGCACGCTCGAGCGATCGGTATTTCACGGTGCTCGCGCGTTCGAGCGGCGGCGACGTCGCGCGGCTCGGCCTCACGATCTCGCGGCGCGTCGCGAAAAATGCCGTAGACCGTAATCGCCTGAAGCGGCTCGCGCGCGAATCGTTCCGTCTGCAAGACGGGCTGCCTTCCTGCGACTTCGTCGTGCTCGCGAAAGTCGGCGCGAGCGCGGCCGAACGCGGCCCGCTTCGCGAGAGCCTCGACCGGCATTTCGCGCGCCTGAAGGCTCAGCTCTCGACCGGCGGCCATGGATAACGCTCGCCTGTTTGTGTGGGCGGCGTTCCTCGCCCTCGCGTGGCTCGTCTACACGACCTGGACGACCGATTACGCGCCGCCGCTCGAGTCAACGCCCGCGCCGCGAACTACGCCGGCCGCGCCTGCCGCCAAGCACGACGATGAAAAGACGCTACCGTCGCTCGACACGCCGCCGGTGTCGCAGCCCTCGACCGGTGCCGCGACCGAATCAGCGCCGGCACCGGCGCCGGTCGAGCTCGTCCACGTCCAAACCGACGTGCTCGATGCATGGATCGACCTGCACGGCGGCGACCTCGTGCGCGTCGATCTGCCCACCTATCCCGTCACGAAGAACGATCCTGCGCACGTCGTGCGGCTGCTCGACTACGAGCCGGACACGCGGTGGGTGTTCCAAACCGGCTTGCGCGGTACCGAGGCCGCGGCGGAGCCCGACCATCTCGCGACGTTTCGCTCGGCGAGCTCGACCTACCAGCTCGCGAACGGTGAGAGCACGCTCGTCGTGACTCTCGACTGGGCGGGCGACGGCGCGCTCAAGGCGCAAAAGGTCTACACGTTTCACCGCGGCGGCTACGCCGTGGACCTCGAGCTCAAGGGAAGCGCGGACACGCCGTGGCGCGGCGCGCCGTACGTGCAGATGACGCGGCTCCATCACGTCGTCAAGCAAAGCTTCAATTTCTTCCGCGCCAACGTCGACGCCTATTCGTTCACGGGACCGGTGCTGTTCGACGGCAACGAGTACAAGAAGCTCAAGTTCGAGGACCTCGCGAAGAGTCCCGTTACGCAGACGGAAATGGGCGGCTGGTTCGCCGCAATCCAACACCACTTCTTGGCGGCCGCCGTGCCGCCGGCCGACGACACGGTGCGCTACACCGCCTCGACGCGCGGTCAAGAGTTCGTGCTGAGCGCTCTCGGCGCGCTACGGACCGTCGACGCCGCGATGCCGCTCGACTATCGACTTACGCTTTTCGTCGGCCCGAAGCTCCAGGACCAACTCGCCGCCGCGGGACCGAAACTCGAGCGCGCGGTCGATTACGGCGCGACGCTCGGCTGGATCGCGCGGCCGCTGTTCTGGTTGCTGTCCACCGTCGAGCGTTACGTCGGCAACTGGGGCTGGGCGATCGTGATCGTGACGTTCATGATCAAGCTCGCGTTCTACCGCCTCACGGCCGCGAGCGGCCGCTCGATGGCGAAGATGCGGCGCGTGCAGCCGAAAATGAAGGCCATCCAGGAGCGCTACAAGGACGACCGCCAGGCGCAGAGCCAGGCGATGCTCGAGCTCTACAAGAAGGAGAAGGTGAACCCGGCCGCAGGCTGCGTGCCGATGTTGATCCAGATGCCGTTCTTCTTCGCCTTCTACTGGGTGCTCGTCGAGAGCGTCGAGATGCGGCAGGCGCCTTTCATGCTCTGGATCAACGACCTGTCGTCGCGCGATCCGTATTTCGTATTGCCGCTGCTCATGGGCGCCGCGATGTTCTTTCAGACGCGACTCCAGCCGCCGCCGCCCGATCCCACGCAGGCGCGCGTGATGCAAATCATGCCGGTGGTGTTCACCGGATTGTTCTTGCTGTTCCCGTCGGGTCTTTCGCTTTACTACCTGACGAACACGGTGCTCGGAATGCTGCAGCAATGGCGAATCAACCAGATCGTCGCGCGGGAGTCGACGCCGAACTAGCCGCTCGGGCCGACTGCGTGAGCAGCCATGCGCGAGCAGCGTGACGACACGATCGCGGCCGTCGCGACCGCGCCCGGCCAGGGAGCCGTCGCGATCGTCCGACTCTCGGGAACGAACGCGCGTGCGATCGTAGAGGCGTTGACCGGCATCGTGCCGCGGCCGCGCTACGCGGAGCTCTGCACGTTTCGCGGCGCGGCCGGCGAAGAGCTCGATCGCGGCCTCGTTCTCTTTTTCCCCGGACCTCGGTCTTACACCGGCGAGGACGTCGTCGAGCTGCACGCGCACGGCGGCCGCGTAGTCAGCGACGCATTGCTCGCGCGCGCGTTCACGCTCGGTGCTCGGCCCGCGGAGCCCGGCGAGTTCACGCTACGAGCGTTCCTGAACGACAAAGTCGATCTGCTGCAAGCCGAAGCCGTCGCGGACCTCGTGGCGAGTGGCTCGACTGCCGCGGCGCGCGCCGCGCTGCGCTCGCTCGATGGACAGTTCTCGGCACGGGTGTCGGCACTTCAGTCGGCGCTCACGCAGCTGCGGGTGAAGCTCGAAGCGTGGCTCGACTTCCCCGACGAGGAGCTCCGCTTCGACGCGCGCGACGACTGCGCCGCCGCGCTCGACGCGCTACTCGCCGATCTCGGCGCGCTCGCGCGCGCCGCTCGCTCGGGCAGCGTGCTGCGCGACGGCCTCAGCGTCGCGATCGCGGGGCCTCCGAACGCCGGCAAGTCGAGCCTGTTGAACCGGCTCGCGGGCTACGACGCCGCGATCGTCACCGATATTCCCGGCACGACCCGCGATCCGCTGCGCGAGCATCTGACGCTCGGCGGTTTGCCGATCACGATCGTCGATACGGCCGGGCTTCGGGAGTCCACGGATCCGGTCGAGCAAGAGGGGTTACGCCGTGCGCGGGCCGAAGTTCGTCGTGCGGACCGCGTGCTGTGGGTCGTCGACGTGCGCGAGCCGGTCGACGCGGCGCTCGCGAACGCGCGCGCGAATCTCGGCGACGCGCCGTTCACGGTGCTGCGCAACAAGGTCGATCTCGCGCGCGACGGCGAGGTGCAGGACGCTGCGGCGGGCGATCCGCGGCCGGCCCGATCGACCGTAAGCGACGCTCGCGACGCGCCCGCGGATCGAGCTCCGGTGCTCGCGATCTCCGCGCTGACCGGCGCCGGCATCGACGCGCTGATCGCGCACTTGCACACGCTCGCGGGTTATGACGCGGCGGCGCCCGGCACGTTCAGCGCTCGGCGCCGCCATCTCGCGGCCCTCGAGCGCGCGCGGATCCGGTTGGCAGCGGCGCGCGAGCAGCTCGACGGAGCACTCGAGCTCGCCGCCGAAGAGCTGCGCGGGGCGCAGACGGCGCTCGGCGAGCTCACGGGCGAGCTCACGAGCGACGACTTGCTCGGCGAAATATTCGCGACGTTCTGCATCGGCAAATGAGTCTTTCGAACACGAAGCGAGGACCGATGAACGCGGACAACATCGACAAGCAGCTCACGCTGATTGCCAATCTCGCCGTCGTGACCGGCATCGTGCTCGTGGCGCTCGAGATCAACCAGCACATCCGCTGACGCGCGAGGGCGTCCCGGCACGCTAGTCGCGAATACCGACGACCTTCGCGCGCTCGACGCGGCTCGGCGGCGTCGGCGAGACCTCTACGCGGTCGCGCCCGAATTGCTTCGCGAGGTACATCGTGCGCTCGGTGCGCGCGAGCAGCGAGTCGATCGACTCGCCGACCCGATGTTGCGCGACGCCGATCGACACCGTCGCGCTCTGGCGGTCGGCGAGCGGCGACTCCGCGACGCCGAAACGCAGCGCCTCGGCGAGCGTCTCGCCTTGGTGCACGCTGCACGGCCGCGCGATCACGAGCAACGCACCGCCGTCGTAGCGTCCGAGCGTGTACTCGGACCGATGCCAGGCCGGCTGCTCGAGCACTCCGCGCAGCCGCGCCGCGAGGCCCGCGATCACCGCGTCGCCGGCGAGCGTGCCGCGCGCGTCGTTGATGCTCCGTAGCCGGTCGATATCGAGCAGACACAGACAAAACACGTTGCCGGTCCGTTGTGCGCTCGCGGCCAATGCGTGCAGAAGCGCCAGCATGCTCGGACGCGTGAGCGCGCTCGTGAGTGGATCGAGCGCGACGAGCTTTGCGGGATCGAGAGCCGGTTGCGACATTCGTTCGAGTTCGTGCCAAGCGAATTTCGAACGCACTCTGCCAGCCGCGGAAATGCTGCTGCGTGACCGCGCTCGCAGAAGCGGCCCGCCTGCGTTTACATAACCGGAGCTGCTGCTCTAACCGAGAATTGCTTCGCGCCGATAGAGGCGCCCGGCGAGCCAGGCGAGCAGCGCGGCCAACGCGAGCGTGCTGCCGACCGAGAGCGCGACGAGCAGCGGATCGAGCGGCTGCGCTTTGATCAGCGTCGTGACGATTAGGTGCTGGCTCAAGCTCGGGATCCACATGAGCTTCGGCGACGACTCGACGTTCGTGATCGCTGCGAAGATCACCGGCAGCGTCGGCACGAGCAATACGAACGAGAGGTACGTCTGTGCCTCGCGGTACGTCCGCGTGAACGACGCGATCAGGGTCATCAGTGCGGCGCCGAGCGGCGCGAACGGGGCCAACACGAGAAAAGCGGCGACTGCCGAGCCGGCGCCGAAGCCCGAGGTCATCGCGAGCTTCTCGAGGGGCAGACGGTGCATCACGACGATGTAGGCCGCGAGCGTGATCGCGAGAGCGGCGAGCATGTAGACGATCGTCGCCGCCATCTTGCCGAGCAACAGGCTATTGCGCGGCACCGGCAACGTGAGCAGCGGCTCGAGCGACTTGCGCTCGCGCTCGCCGGCGGTCGTGTCGATGGCGAGGTGCATGCCGCCCGTCAGCGTCGCGAACAGCAGAAAATAGGTCAGCGTCCCGAGCAGCAGCACCGAGCGCCCCGCGGAAGTCGAGACGTCGCGGTCGTCGAGCATCAGCGGCCGCAGCAGCGTCGGATCGACGCCGTGCGCGACGAGCCGGAGGACGCCGATCTGCTGCGCGTACGCGTTGATCGCTCCGCGCACGCGCGCGACGCGTCCTTGCGCGCGCTGCTTGGAGCTATCGAAGATCACGGTCACGTGCGCCGAATGCACGGTGCCGAAATCCTCCGCGTAACGCTCGTCGACCGCGAGCACGAGCTCACGCTTGCCGGCCGCGACCGCGTCGGCCGCGTCGTCGACGTTTTTGATCTCCGGCACGTCGAGCGGATAGATCTCGCGCGCTCGAAGGTAAGCGAGCAGGTTCGGTGCTCGCTCTGCGCCGACCATCGCCACGTCGAGACGATCTTCGATCGACGACACCTGCTGCGAGACCATCACGTTCATCAGCACGACGAACAGCAGCGGACCGACCAACGGTCCGATCAGAAGCGAGCCGAGCGTGCGCCGGTCGCGCGCCGTCTCGACGATCTCCTTCCAGCAAACGGTGAGGATGGGCGACCTCATGACGCCTCCGTGCCGGTCGCGCCGTTGCTCACCGCTTCGACGAAGATTTCCTCGAGCGTGCGCCCCGGGAAGCGTCGCGCGAGGTCCGCGGGAGCGCCCGTTAAGGTCACGCGGCCCGCCGCGATGATCACGAGGTCATCGACGAGCGCCTCGACCTCTTGCATCACGTGGCTCGAGAGCAGCACGCAGCGGCCCTGCGCGCGCAGCTCGCGCAGCCATTCGCGCAGGTGGCGAGTCGCCATCACGTCGAGCCCGTTGGTCGGCTCGTCGAGCAGCACGTGCTGAGGGTCGTGAACGAGCGCGCGCGCGAGCGCGACTTTCGTGCGCTCGCCTTGCGAGTAGCCCTTCGCCTTGCGGTTGGCCACCGTGCCGAGGTCGAGCCGCGCGATCAGCTCGTCGGCCCGCTGCGCGATCTTCGCCTCGGACAAGCCGTGCAGCCGCCCGTAGTACTCGATGTTCTCGCGTCCCGTGAGCTGCGGATAAAGGCCCGAGTTGTGCGGCAGCACGCCGAACAGCCTTCGGGCGGCGAGCGCGGAGGTCTCGAGGTCGACGCCGCCGATCCGCGCGTGGCCGCGATCGGGTACGAGGACGGTCGATAGGATCCTGAGGCAGGTCGATTTGCCCGCGCCGTTGGGGCCGAGCAAGCCCGTGATCTTGCCGTCCGCCGCCGCGAAGCTCACGCCGTCGAGCGCACGGACGGAGCCGAACTGCTTGCCGAGCGCCTCGACCTCGATCACCGCTGAATCGCCTCCGTGCCGTGCCCGCGAGGTGTCACGGCCCCGGTCCGAGCAGCGACAAGAAGAACGGAGTCGGCGGCTCGGCCGCGAGACACGCGGCGTCGAGCGGCCGCTCGGGGTTCTCGAGGAACGTTCGGAACAGCCGCGGGACGCATCCGACCGAGATTTGCCCGTGCCCCTGGTCGCGGCCGACCAGCTGCGTCGCGTGCGTGAGCGTCGCGGCCGCGCGCGCGGCGTACTCGGGCGGAGTAATCGGATCGTTGCTGCCCGACAAGAGCAGCACCGGCCGCTCCGAGACGAGCGGCATCTTGAGGTCCGCGTCCATCACGCCGATGGGCCAGCGGCCGCAGATCTCGGCGAGAGCGTCGACGATCGTCGTGCCGAGATACGTCTTCTCGAGCCCCTCGCGCGCTCCCGCCGGCGCGAACGGCGCGTCTTCCGTGCAGATGACCGCGTTGCTCATCGGGAAGCTCAGCGATTCCGGCAGCCGGCGCAACGTGGTGACCGTCTGGTTCGCGAGCGGCGCGTAATTGCCCTCGTGCGCCTCATGCAGCATGACCGGCAGCAGCGCAACGGTCGCCGAGCCGTAGCTCAGCAGGCGCACGAGCGTGCGCAGCTGCGATGCGCCGAATTTCTCCGCGTCGCCGCTGCCCCCGCCGCCCGCGTCGGTCGCGTAGCGTGGCGCCGTTTGGACCGGCTCCTTGTCGAGCCGCGCGAGCAGATCGTGGAACTCCTCCGGCAAGCCCGGAAACCGGGCGTGACAACCCTCATCCGCCGCGCAGCGCGCGAAGATCCGGTCGAGCGCGCGCTGCGCTTCGCGTGCGATGTCGGGTCCGAGCGCGAGCTCCGGCGGCACGACTCCGTCGAGCACGACGCTGCGCGAACGTTCCGGGAAGCGCCGCAAGTATTGCTGCGCGACGCGCGTGCCGTAGGAAACGCCGTAGACGTTCCACCGCTCGGCGCCGAGCGCCGCGCGCACGCGATCGAGGTCCTGCACGGCGACCGAAGTCGTGTAGAACCGCGGATCGTGCTTCAGCTCGCGCAGGCACGCGTCGATGTACTTCGCGAGCCGCGCGTCGCCCGCGGTCTCGAGCGACAGGTCGTCGGGGACGCCGCAATCGAATCCCTCGGCCGAGCGCCCGGTGCCGCGCTGATCGACGAGGATCACGTCGCGCTCGCGGCGCGCGGGCTCGAACGCGCCTTTGAGCTGCAAATACATGTCGACGGTGCTCTCGCCGGGGCCGCCCGCGATCAGCACGAGCGGATCCGGCCGAGGCGTGGAGCTCAGCGATGGCACGCGAGCCACGAAGAGATCGACCGTGCGGCCGTCGGGAGCCGACGGATCTTCGGGTACGGCGAGGGTTCCGCAGAGCGCAAACGCGGCCGGCAACAGGTCGGCCGTGAGGCGACAGCGCTCGAGCGCGAGATCGGCCGCCGCCGCGGTCGGGGTCGGCGCGATCGACGCAGCCGCGACGAGCACGAGAGCGAGCGAAACGAGCCGGAACATCGCGGCGCATGTTCGCCGAGCGCTCACAACTTTGCCAGTGCGGACGCCGCCGAATGCCCACAAGCCGATGCGTGCGCAACCGTCCGTTCGATGCGTGCCCGCGCTTAGATAGCGATGTCCATCCGTCGCGCGTGCTTCCGTGGCATAGGACGTGCATTTAATCGCTCGCTCACAGGAGGGACAGATAATGAATAGGCAACCGGATCCCGAAACAGTACGTCAGCTCGCGTACTCGCTTTGGGAACAGGGCGGCAAACCGGACGGGGAAGCGGAGCGGCATTGGTTCGAGGCCGAGCGGTTGCTCGGCGCGAAACCCCGCACCGACAGCCAGCGCGTCGACGAGTCCGTGCGCGAGTCGTTTCCGGCGAGCGACGCACCGGCGAGTGGGCTTCCCGACAAGCCGCCCGCGAACGCGGACTCGAAGTGGGCCGCCGCGGACGCGGCGAAGCAACCGCGCAAGAGTCGTGCTCGGCCGCGAGCGGGATCGACCACGAACGGCGAGACAGCCGACGACTCGACCCGAAAGGCCGGCGAGAGGCCGAAGATCGGGTCGCGGGACGCGCCGGGCGGTTGACGCTCAGCGGTTCGCGCTAGTCGCACGTGCGCCGGTCGTACGGGGCGCACTGCGCGACGCAATCCATCGCTCTGGAAGACGGGCGGCGGCGTATTGCAATTTGTAGAAATCGAAAAAAAGGCCGCGGCCACTGCGCGCGGGCCGAGGCACCCGAGCCTGACCCAGCCGCGGCGAACGCTGGCCAGCCTCGCGCGCGAACCCTAGAATCGGCCGCTTCATGGACCACCCCACGCGCTACGACTGCATCGTCGTCGGCGGCGGCCACGCCGGAACCGAGGCCGCGCTGGCCGCTGCGCGCTTGGGCTGCCGCACACTGCTGCTCACCCAGAACCTCGAGACGGTCGGCGCGATGAGCTGCAATCCCGCGATCGGCGGGATCGGCAAGGGGCATCTCGCCAAGGAGATCGACGCGCTTGGCGGCGCGATGGCCCGCGCGACCGACCGCGCCGGCATCCACTTCAGGACGCTGAACGCGAGCAAGGGCCCGGCGGTGCGCGCGACCCGCGCGCAGGCCGACCGCGCGCTCTACAAGCGGTCGATCCGCCGGTTGCTCGACGAGCAGCCGAACCTCACGCTGCTACAGCAGAACGTCGACGGCTTGCTGCTCGACGGCGCGCGCGTGCGCGGGGTGCTGACTCAGGCCGGGATCAAAATCGCGGCGCGAGCCGTGGTGCTGACCGTCGGCACGTTTCTCGACGGCAAGATTCACGTCGGCCAGGTGAATTACGCGGGCGGTCGCGCGGGCGATCCGGCGTCCATCGGCCTCGCACACGGCCTTCGCGACCTCGGCCTCGCGGTCGGGCGCTTGAAAACCGGCACGCCGCCGCGGATCGACGGGCGCACGATCGACTACACGAGTCTTGCGGAACAGCCGGGCGACGAGCCGACGCCGGTGTTCTCGTTCCTCGGGCGCCGTGCCGAGCATCCGCGCCAGGTTTCGTGCCACATCACGCACACGACCGAGCGCACGCACGACATCATTCGCGCGGGGCTCGATCGCTCGCCTCTCTACACGGGCGTGATCGAAGGCGTGGGTCCGCGGTATTGCCCGTCGATCGAGGACAAGGTCGTGCGTTTCGCCGATCGCGCGAGGCACCAGATCTTCATCGAGCCGGAGGGTCTCGACACGTTCGAGATCTACCCGAACGGGATCTCGACGTCGCTGCCGTTCGACGTGCAGCTCGATCTCGTGCGATCGATACCGGGATTCGAGAACGCGCACGTGACGCGGCCAGGTTACGCGATCGAGTACGACTTCTTCGATCCGCGCGATCTCAAGGGCTCGCTCGAGACGAAGGCAATAGAAGGCTTGTATTTCGCGGGCCAGATCAACGGCACCACGGGGTACGAGGAGGCGGCCGCGCAAGGCATCGTGGCCGGTATCAACGCGGGCCTCGCGACGCTCGACCGCCAGCCTTGGCTCCCCCGCCGCGAGGACGCTTACATCGGCGTGCTGATCGACGACCTCGTGACCCGCGGCGCAACCGAGCCGTATCGGATGTTCACGAGCCGCGCCGAATATCGCTTGAGCCTGCGCGAGGACAACGCGGACTTGCGACTCACGCCGAAGGGCCGCGAGCTCGGGGTCGTGGGCGACGAGCGCTGGCGCGCGTTCGAGGCACGACGCGAGTGGCTCGCCGCCGAGGCCTCGCGCCTAGGCGGCATCGTCGTGCGGCCTTCGGACGTCGACGAGCGGAGCGCTCTGTCTCCGCTCACGCGCGACGCGACCGCCTACGCGCTGCTGCGCCGTCCCGAGCTTAGCTACCTCGACGTGACGGCGCTCGCGCGCGTCGGAGCATCGGCCGCGCTCGCCGCCGTCGAGCCCGAGGCCGCGGAGCATTGGGTCGGGAGCCTCGAGATCGAGGCGCACTATTCGGGCTACGTCGCTCGCCAGCGCGACGAGATCGATCAGCAGCGCCGGCACGACGCGACCGCGCTGCCCGCCGATCTCGACTACGCCCTCGTCCACGGCCTCTCGAACGAGATTCGCGAGAAGCTCGGCCGAATCAGGCCGCACGACGTCGGCCAGGCCGCGCGGATTTCCGGCATGACGCCGGCCGCGATCTCTTTGTTGCTGGTCCACCTCAAGAAGCACAAGCGCCGGACCGCCTGAGTGTTCGCGCCCCCGCAGCTCCGCGCGTTTTGCGCCGGCCTGGCCGCGGCGGCCGCGGCCGTCGTGCTCTCGAGCTGCGACGCACGCGGCAACGAATCGAGCCGACCGATCGGCGGCGCGACCGGCAACGAGCTCGCGGCGCAGCAAGTGCTGCACCTCGGCAACGGCACCGAGATCCAGACGCTCGACCCGCACCGCAGCACGGATGTCTCGGGCGCCAACGTGCTGCGTGACCTATACGAGGGGCTCGTAGGCGAAGCGCCCAACGGGGATCTCGAGCCGGGTGCCGCGGAATCATGGACCGTCAGCGGCGACGGCAAGACGTACACATTCGCGCTGCGACGGGGCGCGCGCTGGTCGAACGGCGATCCCGTCACCGCGGACGACTTCGTCTACGGCTTTCGACGCGCGGCCGACCCGAAGACGCTCTCGAGCTACGCATTCATTCTGAGCCCGATCGAGAACGCGGACGCGATCGCGGCCGGAGAGCTGCCGCCGGAGCGCATCGGGGTGCGCGCGCTCGACGACTACTCGCTCGAGATCAAGCTCGTGCACGCGACACCGTATTTCCTCGAACTTTTGGATCACTCGACGACCTACCCCGTGCATCGCGCGAGCGTCGAAAGATACGGCGACAGATTCACGCGGCCCGGAAATCACGTCAGCAATGGCCCATTCCGGCTCGAGGAGTGGGTCGTGCAGTCGCACATCAAGCTCGTGCCGAACCCATACTACTGGGACAACGAGCACACGGTGCTCAAAGAGATCTATTTTTACCCGACCGAGAACGTTCCTGCGGAGCTTCAGCGCTATCGCGCGAACGGACTCGACTACACGTACGACGTCTCGACCGCGGAGCTCCGCTGGATCAAGGAAAAGATGCCCGGCGAGCTCGTGATCGCGCCGTATCTCGGCAGCTACTACTACGGGTTCAACACGACGAAGCCCCCGTTCAAGGACAACGCGAAGTTGCGCCGCGCGCTGAGCCTCGCCGTCGATCGGAACGTGATCGTCGGAGAGATCGCAGCCGCGGGCCAGCTCGCGGCCTACGGCTGGGTGCCGCCGGTGCAGCACTACGCGAGTCAGCAGATGGTCGAAGCTTCGTGGACGCAGGCGCAGCGCGAGCAGGAAGCGAGGCGGCTATACGCAGAAGCCGGCTACACCGCGGAGAATCCGTTGCGCACCGAGCTCATGTTCAATACGCAGGAGGACCACCGTCGAATCGCGGTCGCTATCGCGGCGATGTGGAGGCAGGTGCTCGGCGTCGAGACGACCCTTTCGAATCAGGAGTGGAAGGTGTATCTCGACACGCGTCGCCAGAAGATCAAAACGCAAGTATTTCGGATGGGCTGGATCGGCGACTACAACGACGCTTTTACGTTTGCGGAGATGCTGCGGTCGACGGCCGGCGAGAACGACTCGGGCTACGCGAACCCCGAGTACGATAGGCTGCTCGACGCGGCGCAGGCCGAGCTCGATCTCGACCGCCGCGCGGCGCTGCTCGAGCAGGCCGAGCGAATCATGCTCGCGGACATGCCGATCATTCCGATCTACTACTACGTCAGCAAGCACATGATCAAACCTTGGGTCCGAGGTCATGTGGGCAACATCATGGATCACGACCAGCACAGGCGCTTCTACGTGCTGAAGCACTAAGGTTCGCGTTGCTCCGCTACTCCGTTCGGCGACTACTCGGCGCGATACCCACTCTGCTGGTGCTCGTCGCGGCGTCCTTCTTCATGATGCGCGCGGTGCCGGGCGGTCCGTTCGACACCGAGCGCAAGCTCCAGCCCGAGGTCGAGGCCAACCTACGGGCCGCGTACCATCTCGACGAGCCGCTCTACCAGCAGCTCGGCCGCTACCTCGGCGGCATCGCGAGACTCGACTTCGGTCCGTCCTTTCAATACCGCGACTACACCGTCACCGAGCTCATCATGACGGGCTTCCCGGTTTCGCTGCGGCTCGGGCTCGGTGCGATGGTCGTCGCGCTCTTGGTTGGCGTGACGGCCGGATGCTTTGCGGCGCTCCGCCAAAACTCCGTTGCCGATCATGCCGTCATGGGGCTCGCGATGGTCGGCGTCTCCGTTCCGAATTTCGTCGTCGCGCCGCTGCTGATACTCGTGTTCGCGATCCATTGGCACTGGTTGCCGGCCGGCGGTCTCGGCGGCGGCTCCATCGCTAACATGGTGCTCCCGATCGTCGCGCTCGCCCTGCCGCAGATCGCGTACATCTCGCGGCTCACGCGCGGCAGCATGATCGAGGTGCTGCACAGCAACTTCGTCCGCACCGCGCGCGCGCAAGGGCTCGCGCCGGCTCAGATCGTGCTGCGACACGCGCTGCAGCCCGCGCTGCTGCCGGTCGTGTCGTATCTAGGCCCGGCCGCGGCCGGCGTGATCACGGGCTCGGTCGTGGTCGAGCAGATCTTCGGCGTGCCGGGCCTCGGCCGCTTCTTCGTGAACGGCGCGCTGAATCGAGACTACACGCTCGTGATGGGCGTCGTCGTGTTCTACGGCGCGCTGATCATCTTCTTCAACCTGCTCGTGGACCTGGCCTACGCGTGGCTCGACCCCAAGGTGAAGCTCCAGTGAGCGCGCTCGCGCCGACGAGCGACGCGGCGGCCGCGATTCGCGGCCGGAGTCTCTGGGACGACGCGTGGCGCAAGCTCAAACGCAACCGCGCAGCGACGCTGAGCGCGTGGCTGATCGCGGCGATGGCCTTGCTCGTGATCGCGGGACCGTGGCTCGCGCGCTTCGCGTACGACTACGCCGATTTCTCGAACGTGATGACCGGGCCGAGTGTCGCGACGGGTCATTGGTTCGGCACCGATACTCTCGGCCGCGACCTGTTCGTCCGCACGCTCTACGGCGGCCGCATCTCGCTGCTGGTCGGAATCGCCGCGACCGCGGTGAGCCTCGTGATCGGCGTCGCCTACGGCGCGATCGCGGGCTACGCCGGCGGCCGGCTCGACGCGCTGATGATGCGCGTGGTCGATATCCTGTACGCGCTGCCGTTCATGTTCTTCGCGATCCTGCTGATGGTGTTCCTCGGCAGGCATCTCGTGCTGATCTTCGTCGCGATCGGCGCGATCAACTGGCTCGACATGGCGCGGATCGTTCGCGGCCAAGCGCTGAGCTTGAAGCGCCGCGAGTTCGTCGAAGCCGCCGAAGCGCAAGGTGTGCCCGCGCTCGCGATCATCCGCCGGCACATCGTGCCGAACTTGCTCGGCGTCGTCGTGGTCTACGTCACTCTGACCATTCCGCAGGTGATCCTCGTGGAGTCGTTCTTGAGCTTCTTGGGGCTCGGCGTCCAGGAGCCGATGACGTCGTGGGGCGCGCTCGTTCAGGAAGGCTCGACCGTCGTCGAGCCGGCGCCGTGGATCCTGCTGTTCCCGGCCGTGTTCCTCGCGGCCACGCTGTTCTGCTTCAACTTCGTCGGCGACGGCCTGCGCGACGCGCTGGATCCGAAAGACCGCTAGTCATGAACGTGCTCGAGGTCGAGAAGCTGAACGTGCACTTCACGACGCCCGACGGCGACGTGCACGCGGTGCGCGACCTGTCGTTCGCGCTCGCGGCCGGCGAGACGCTCGGCATCGTCGGCGAGTCGGGCAGCGGCAAGAGCCAGACCGTGCTGAGCTTGCTCGGTTTGCTCGCGGCGAACGGCCGCGTGAGCGGACGCGCGATATTCGAGCAGCGCGATCTGATCGCGCTCCAGGAGCGCGAGCGGCGTGGGATCCGCGGCCGCCAGATCGCGATGATCTTCCAGGACCCGATGACGTCGCTGAACCCTTATCTCACGATCGCGGCGCAGATGCTGCAAGCGCTGCGCGCCCACGAGCGCGTGGGCGTCAAGGCCGCGCGCTCGCGCTGCATCGAGGCGCTCGAGGCCGTCGCCATCCCGGAGGCCGCCGCGCGCTTCGATCGCTACCCGCACGAGCTCTCGGGCGGCATGCGTCAGCGCGTGATGATCGCGGCGAGCTTGCTGCTCGGCCCGAAAATCCTGATCGCGGACGAGCCGACCACCGCGCTCGACGTGACGGTCCAGGCCCAGATCCTCGAGCTCATGAAGGATCTCAAGCGCCGCTACGGCACGTCGATCGTGTTGATCACTCACGACCTCGGCGTCGTCGCGGGCGTTGCCGACCGCGTGCTCGTGATGCAGGGCGGCGAGCTCAAGGAGCAAGGTAGCGTCGACGACGTTTTCTATCGTCCGCGGCACGATTACACGCGCGCGCTGCTCGCGGCGGTCCCGCGGCTCGACGCGCCGCTCACGCCCGAGACGTCGCGCGAATCGCGCGGCGACGCGCCGGGCTCCGGTCCTCGCGGCCATGCAGCCGGCGCGGACCGAGCCGCGGACGTGCCGGGCACGCTCGTCGACGTCGCACAGCTCAAAGTCCACTTTCCGGTTACAGGCGGCGGCTGGTGGTCGCGGCGCACGCTCAAGGCTGTCGATGGCGTCGAACTCACCCTCGCGCCGGGCGAGACGCTCGGGATCGTCGGCGAATCGGGCAGCGGCAAGTCGACTCTCGCGCGCGCGATCTTGAAGCTCGTGCCGGCGAGTGCCGGCAGGGTCTGCGTGCTCGGGCGGGACATCGAGAGCCTGCCGCGCTCCGAGCTGCGGCTGCTCAAGCGCGACTTACAGGTCGTGTTTCAAGATCCGCTCGCATCGCTGAACCCGCGGATGACGGTCGGCGACATCGTCGCGGAGCCGCTCTGGACCCATAGGCCCGAGCTCAGCAGGGCGGCGGCGCGCGCGCAGGTCGTCGAAGTGCTGCGTCGCGTCGGGCTCACGGGCGGCGAGCTCAATCGCTACCCGCACGAGTTCTCGGGCGGCCAGTGTCAGCGGATCGGAATCGCGCGCGCGCTCGTGCTGAAGCCGAAGATCGTCGTCTGCGACGAGCCCGTGAGCGCGCTCGACGTGTCGATCCAGGCGCAGATCGTGAACCTACTGCTCGAGCTGCGACGCGAGCTCGATCTCGCGCTGATCTTCATCGCGCACGATCTAGCGGTCGTGCGCCGGATCAGCCACCGGGTGCTCGTGATGTACCTCGGCCGGGTGATGGAGATTGCGCCGAGCGCGGACCTCTATGCGAGGCCGAGCCATCCGTACACGCGTGCACTGATCAGCGCGGTGCCGTTGCCGGACCCGCGGGCCGAGCGCGCGCGTCCGCGCGAGATCTTGAGAGGCGAGCTGCCGTCGCCGATCGATCCGCCGAGCGGCTGCCGTTTCCGCACTCGTTGCCCGTACGTGATCGATCGGTGCAAGGACGAGGTGCCGTTGCTGCGGCCGTTCCAGTACGCACAAGTCGCATGTCATCGCGCCGAGGATTTGGCTAACATGCGCGCCTGAGAAAGGAATCTCCGAGGTTTCCCCCGCTTGTTCCGTATCAAAACCGTCGTTTTCGTCGCGGCCCTGAGCGCGCTCTCGGCGACTTTGCTCTCGCTAGACGTCTCCGCGCAGCAGGCCGCTGCCGCGCCGGCGCCGGCCGTTCCGCCGCCGCCGCTCGCGCCGCTGTCGATCCCGGGCGATGCGGCGCGCGGCGCCGTGCTCGGCGAGACGTGCAAGGGTTGTCACGGCGTGCCGGGCTCTCACAACGCGTACCCGTCGTATTACGTACCGAAGCTCGGCGGTCAGAACCTCGAGTACATCGAGATTGCGCTCCAGGGATACCGGCGCGGGACGCGCAGTCACCCGACGATGCAGGCGCAAGCCTCGTCGCTCAGCGATCAAGACATTGCCGACCTCGCGGCGTTCTTCTCTTCGTGGGCCGGGGAGCCCGAGACCGGGAAGTCCGACGCGAGCGCGCGCGAGATCGACGAGGGCAAGAAGAAGGCGATGGTATGCCAGCAATGCCACGGCGAGGCAGGCGTCGCGGCGGCGAAGCAATGGCCGAACCTCGCGGGCCAGCATTTCTCGTACCTCGAGCAGGCGCTGCACCAGTACAAGAGCGGCCAGCGGGCCGATTTGCTGATGGGGCAGCAGGCCTCGATGTTGGACGATGCGGCGATCGAAGAGCTCGCCGCGTACTTCTCGGCTCAGCCTTACCTTCACCGGACGGCGATCGACTAGCACGGCGCGCTCGTTCACCACAACCGCGGCGCGTCAGTCGCGAGATGGCCGCCGCGCGGCCGGTTGACGCGGACGGGCGATAACGATTCGAGCGCACGCGGCGGCATACTGCGCCGATGGCGCGCGTCGAATCGTCACAGCCCCGGCCCGACATCGGACGGCGCCTCCGCGGCGCGGGCTTCGATCTGCCGAAGCCGCAGAGCGAGGCGCTCGCGCGATTCCTCGAGCTTTTGATCCGCTGGAACCGCGTCTACAACCTCACCGGCATTCGCGACGCGGACGAGATCGTCGACCGGCATCTCGTCGAGAGCCTCGCGCTTCGCCCGCTGCTGCGCGGCGAGCGCATCGCCGACGTCGGCACGGGCGCCGGGCTGCCGGGCCTGCCGCTCGCGATCGCGGAGCCCGAGCGTTCGTTCACGCTGATCGAGAGCCGGGCGAAGCGGGTCCGCTTCCTGCGCCAGGTGATCGTCGAGCTCGGCTTACGCAACGCCGAGGTGGCGCACGGCCGCGCGGAGCACTTACGTCCCGAGCAGCCGTTTGCTACCGTGCTCGCGCGCGCGGTCGCGCCGCCGGCCGAGCTGCTCGAGATCTGCAGAAGTCTGACTGCGCCCGGCAGCATCCTGCTTTTGCTCACCGCCGCGCACTTGCAAACGCAATTCGCGCAAGCCGCGCCCGATTTCGTGCAGCGCGCCGTCGAGCTCGAACGCGGCGCGCCGAGGCTCAAGAGCTCGATCGTGTTGCTGGAAAGGACGGAATGACCACGGTCATCGCAGTCGCGAACCAAAAGGGCGGCGTCGGCAAGACGACGACCTGCGTGAACCTCGCGGCGTCGCTCGCCGCGACGCAGCGCCGCGTGCTGCTCGTCGACCTCGATCCGCAAGCGAATGCGACGATGGGCTCCGGCGTCGACAAGAACGCGCTCGAGCACACGGTCTGCGACGTGCTGCTCGACGACTTGCCCGCGGACCAAGCGCTGCAAAATCCGCCCGAAGGCGGCTTCACGATACTGCCGAGCAATCAGGAGCTCACGGCCGCCGAGATCGAGCTCGCGACGCGGCCCGATCGCGAATTCCGGCTGAAGCGCGCGCTCGAGCCGCTGCTCGAGCGGTTCGATTACGTGCTGATCGACTGCCCGCCGGCGCTGAACATGTTGACCGTCAACGCGTTGACGGCGACGGACTACGTGCTGATACCGATGCAGTGCGAGTACTTCGCGCTCGAGGGCTTGAGCGCGCTCGTCGGCACGATCGACAAGATCCGCGCGACCGCGAACCCGAAGCTCGAGATGCACGGGATCCTGCGCACGATGTTCGACCCGCGCAACAACCTCGCGAACGAAGTCTCCTCGCAGCTCATCAGCCATTTCGGCGATCGTGTCTACCGGACCGTGATCCCGCGCAACGTGCGGCTCGCCGAGGCGCCGAGCTTCGGTCGGCCGGTGCTGTTCCACGACAAGTACTCGCGCGGCGCGCTCGCGTATCTCGCGCTCGCGGGCGAGGTGAACCGCCGCTCGGGCGCGCCGTTGCCGCGCCCACAGCCGTGACGTCGCCCGCGAGCCGCCCCGCCGCCGGCCGTTTCGCTGCTACAATCCGGCGCACCTTCCGCTCTTGCGGGCCAAGTCGGTGAACAAGAGAAAGAGCCTCGGGCGCGGTCTCGACGCATTGCTCAGCAGCGCGGCCGGCTCGGCCGCCGCGCGAACAGAGGGGTCCTCGGGCGAGACGGGCCTAACGGCCACCGGCGCGGCGCCGGCCGACGCGGCGCTCCGCGAGGTGCCGGTCGATCTGCTGCAGCGCGGCCGCTATCAGCCGCGCGTCGACATGCGCGACGAATCGCTCGCCGAGCTCGCGGAGTCGATCAAAGCTCAAGGAGTCGTCCAGCCGATCGTCGTGCGGCCCTTGGCCTCCCAGGGCGACGGCGAAGCGCGTTACGAGATCGTCGCGGGCGAGCGCCGCTGGCGCGCCGCTCAACTCGCGGGCCTGCACGCGATCCCCGCGGTCGTGCGCGACATTCCGGACGAGTCGGCGGTCGCGGTCGCGCTGATCGAGAACATTCAGCGCGAAAACTTGAATCCGATCGAGGAGGCGCGCGCGCTCTCGTGGCTCGTCGAGGAGTTCGGGCTCACGCACGAGGATGCCGCGACGGCCGTCGGCCGGTCGCGAACGACCGTCACGAACCTGTTGCGCCTGCTCGAGCTGCCGCGCGCCGTGCGCACGTTCCTCGAGGCCCGCGAGCTCGACATGGGCCACGCGCGCGCGCTGCTCGGGCTGCCGACGCCCGAGATGCAGTTCGAGATCGCCGAGCGGATCGTGAAGCAGGGGTGGAGCGTGCGCGAGGCGGAAGCGGCGGTGCGCCGCGTCGCGGGCACCGGGAGCGAGAAGAGCCGCGGGTCCGCGCGCGAGGCGCAGGGCGACCCGAACGTGCGCCGGCTCGAGTCCGATCTCGCGGAGACCCTGGGCGCGAATGTGAAGATCGAGCACGGCCCGAAGGGCGGCCGCGTGGTGATCCGCTATCACGGTCTCGAGGAGCTCGAAGGCATCCTCGCGCACATTAAGTAGTTTCCGAATTTTCGGCGGCGGCGCGCGGCGTTACCGTTGAATAGCTCCAGGCGACTCCCTTAGAATGCCGCCCGGCCGCGGTACCGCCGGGGCCTTAGCCGATCCGACCGAGCCACGGGCGCAAGTCCGCCGGTACGGCTCGGCGCAATAAGAGGCCGCTGTGCCGATTGCCGTCGAACGCGTCGTCCCGTTGACTTTGCTCGCGCAGGCGGGCGTGAGCGTGGTCCTAGCCGCAGTGCTGTGGCTCCGTTTTGGCGATACGGTCGCGGCTTCGACCCTGCTCGGCGGCGCGGCTGCCGTGGTCCCGAACGGGTTTCTGGCCGCGAGGCTGCTGGCGCCGAATCGACCCGTGGACGCGTTGCTGCGCGGCGCGTGGATCGGTGAGATCGGCAAGATTCTCCTGACGGCCTTGGCGTTCGGAGTGATCTTCGGCTTCGTGAGGCCGATCGCGCCGCCGGCCGTGTTCGCGGGCTTCATTGCGGCGCAGCTCGTGGTATTCGGAGCGCTGCTCGTCGGCGGCGACGGCCGAAGCGGGCGCAGTCCCTGAGAGCGCAGAGAAGAGCTAGAGAGAAGCTGAGGAATGGCGGAACACACGACAGGCGAGCACGGCGAAACGGCTGGCGAATACATCCAGCACCATCTCACGAACCTTCAGGTGTGCCGCATCGAAGGTCAGTGGGCGTGGAACAGCGCCGAGAACCCCGCCGTCTGCAAGGGCAACTTCTGGACCCTCAACGTCGACACGATGGCGTGGTCGATCGTGCTCGGGCTCGTGTTCTGCTTCTTGTTCAGAAAAGTCGCCAAGAGCTTCACGACGGGACGGCCCGGTAAGCTGCAAGCCGCGATCGAGATGGTCGTCGCGTTCGTCGACGACTCCGTCCGCGGCACGTTCAACTCGCACCCGAGCAAGATGGTCGCGCCGCTCGCGCTCACGATCGTCTCGTGGGTGTTCCTGATGAACCTGATGGACCTGATCCCGGTCGACTTCTTGCCGTTCGCGGCCGGGCATGCGGGCGTGCCGTTTTTCAAGGTGGTGCCGACCACCGACGTCAATATCACGTTCGGCATGTCGATCACCGTCTTCCTGCTCACGATCCTCTACTCGATCAAGATCAAAGGACCGATCGGCTTCGGCAAGGAGTTCACGTTCCACCCGATCGCGCCGCCGACGAAGGGCATCGGGATCATCGCCGCGCCAATCGTGATCGCGTTCAACCTGGTTCTCGAGCTCGTGTCGTTTATCTCGAAGCCGTTGTCCCTGTCGCTGCGGCTCTTCGGCAACATGTACGCGGGCGAGCTCATCTTCATCCTGATCGGCTTGCTCGGCGTCTATCAGCTGCCGCTGCACTTGCCGTGGGCAATCTTCCACATCCTTGTGATCGCGCTTCAGGCCTACATCTTCATGATGTTGACGATCGTTTACCTCAGCCAAGCGCACGACACGGGTGAGGCTCATTGAGTTTTCGAACGACAAGACCCCTCTGGAGAAATAGATGAATATCGTGATTGGTATGACCGCCATCGCCGTGGCGCTCCTGATCGGCTTCGGCGCGCTCGGCGTCGGCATCGGCATGGGCCTCCTCGGCGGCCGCTGGCTCGAAGGCTCCGCCCGGCAGCCCGAGCTCGCCGGCATGTTGCGGACCCAAATGTTCCTCGTCGTCGCGTTGCTCGACGCGGTGGCGATGATCGGCGTCGGCATCGCGCTCTACTTCGCGTTCGCCAATCCGTTCATCGCGCAGCTGCAGCAGGCCGGCGGCGGCTGACGAAGCGCGCCGGCGTTTCGACGCCGGTGCACTGAGCGACACGAGGAGACTCCGCGTGGATATCAACATGACGCTGGTCGGCCAGATCATTGCGATGGCCGTCTTCGTCTGGTTCTGCATGAAGTTCGTCTGGCCGTTCATCATGGGCGCGATCGAGCAGCGCCAGACGGAGATCACGACCGGCCTCGCCTCGGCCGAGAAGGCGCGCGCCGATCTCGCGAGCGCGAAGACCGAGGCCGAGAAGCTGATCGCCGCGGCGCGCGACCAAGCGCGCGGCATCGTCGATCAGGCGAACACGCGCGCGAGCGGCATCGTCGAGCAGGCGAAGACCGACAGCGAGGCGGAGCGCAAACGGCAGCTCGAGGCAGCACGCGCCGAGATCGGCGCCGAGACGAATCGCGCGCGCGAGGAGCTCCGGACGCAAGTCGCGAAGATCGCGGTCGCGGGCGCCGAAAAGGTGCTCGGGCGCGAGATCGACGCGAAAGCGCACAGCGACATCCTGAGCAAGCTCGCGAGCGAGCTGTAGACGAATGGCCGATCAGAGCACGATCGCCCGTCCGTACGCGAAAGCGCTGTTCGACGTCGCGAGCGCGGACAAGAAGCTCGGCCCGTGGTCGGACGCGCTCAATGCCGCCGCGGCCGTGCTCGGCGACGCGAGCGCGAAGCGCGTGCTCGGCAATCCAGAGCTCGACCCGGCGAAGCGCGCGGACTTCGTTCGAGCGGTCAGCGTCGGGCTTCAGGGCGCCGATCTTTTCGAGACCTCGCAAGGTAAAGCACTGCTCGCGTTGCTCGCCGAGAACGACCGGCTCGGGCTTCTGCCCGAGATCTCGGCGCAGTTCGATTCGCTGAAAGCCGAGGCCGAGAACAAGGTGACGGCGAAGCTCGTCTCGGCGACGGCCGTCGACGCCGCCGTTGCGGCGCGCGTGAAGCAAGCGCTCGAGAAGCGGTTGGGCCGCGAAGTCGAGCTCACGCTCGAGGTCGATCCGTCGCTGATCGGCGGCGCGATCGTGCGCGCGGAAGACATGGTGATCGACGGGTCGGTGCGCACGAGGCTCGAGCAGCTCGCGCGCTCGATGGTGAGCTGACGGATCGGGTGACCGATCGGTTTGACGAACAAGGCGGCCGCCGAGCGGCCGACGAATTTCGAGGACGACACATATGGCGATCAAAGCATCCGAAATCAGCGATCTGATTCGGCAACGGATCCAGAACTTCGAGGCGAAGGCGGAGGCGCGCGACGTCGGCACGATCATCGCGCTGACCGACGGCATCTGCCGGATCCACGGTCTCGCCGACGTGCAGTACGGCGAGATGATCGAGTTCCCGGGCGGCAGCTACGGCTTCGCGCTGAACCTCGAGCAGGACTCGGTCGGCGCGGTCGTGCTCGGCGACTACAAGCACATCTCGGAAGGCGATACCGTGAAGACCACGGGGCGCATCCTCGAGGTGCCGGTCGGCGAGGGGCTCCTGGGGCGCGTCGTGAACGCGCTTGGGGCACCGATCGACGGCAAGGGCCCGATCAAGGCAAGCGGGTCGTCGCCGGTCGAGAAAGTCGCGCCGGGCGTGATCGATCGACAGTCGGTGACCCAGCCCGTGCAGACGGGACTCAAGGCGATCGACTCGATGGTGCCGATCGGCCGCGGCCAGCGCGAGCTGATCATCGGCGACCGCCAGACCGGCAAGAGCGCGGTCGCGATCGACACGATCATCAACCAGAAAGGCGGCGACCTGAAGTGCATCTACGTCGCGATCGGTCAGAAGAACTCGACCGTCGCGGGCGTCGTGCGCAAGCTCGAGGAGAGCGGCGCGCTCGCGCACACGATCGTCGTCGCCGCGACGGCGTCGGAGTCCGCCGCGATGAACTACATCGCGCCGTACTCGGGTTGCGCGATGGGCGAGTACTTCCGCGACAAGGGCGAGGACGCGCTGATCATCTACGACGACCTCACGAAGCAAGCGTGGGCATATCGACAAGTGTCGCTGCTCTTGCGCCGCCCGCCGGGCCGCGAGGCGTATCCTGGCGACGTGTTCTATCTGCACTCGCGACTGCTCGAGCGCGCCGCGCGCGTGAACGCGAAGTACGTCGAGCGCGTGACGAAGGGCCAGGTCAAGGGCAAGACGGGGTCGCTCACGGCGCTGCCCGTCATCGAGACGCAAGCCGGCGACGTGTCGGCGTTCGTGCCGACGAACGTGATCTCGATCACCGACGGCCAGATCTTCCTCGAGACCGATCTCTTCAACGCGGGCATCCGGCCCGCGATCAACGCGGGCATCTCGGTGTCGCGCGTCGGCGGCTCGGCGCAGACGAAAGTCATCCGCAAGCTCGGCGGCGGCGTGCGTATCGCACTCGCGCAGTACCGCGAGCTCGCGGCGTTCGCGCAGTTCGCGTCCGATCTCGACGCCGCGACCCGTAAGCAGCTCGACCGCGGCCGACGCGTCATGGAGATCATGAAGCAGAAGCAGTACCAGCCGCTCTCGGTCGCGGAGATGGCGCTGTCGCTGTACGCCGTGAACGAGGGCTACCTCGACGACGTGCCGGTGGAGAAGGTCGTCGAGTTCGAGACCGAGATGCACGCGTTCGCTCGGCAGAATCACAAGCCGGCGCTCGACGCGATCAACGCGAAGCCCGACTACAACGACGACGTGGTCGCGAGCCTCAAGAAGATCGTCGAGGCGTACAAGAAGGGCTCCGGTTACGGCGGCATCAGCACGGGCGGCGACGCGGCGAAGGCTCCGGCCAAGAAGTAAGCGCATGGCGAGCGGCAAGGAAATCCGGACCAAGATCGCGAGCGTCAAGAGCACGCAGAAGATCACCAAGGCGATGCAGATGGTCGCCGCGTCGAAGCTGCGCCGCACGCAGCTGCGCATGGCCGCCGCGCGCCCGTACGCCGAGCGGATCAAGACGGTGATCGGGCATCTGTCCGAGGCGAACCCGGACTATCGCCATCCCTATCTCGTCTCGCGCGACGTCAAGCGCGTCGGCTACATCGTGATCAGCACCGACAAGGGTCTTGCGGGCGGAGTGAACGTGAACACGTTCCGCGAGGTGGTCCGCGACATTCGCAAGTGGCAGGAACAAGGCGTCGAGGCGGATCTCTGCCTGATCGGCGCGAAGGGCATCGCGTACTTCCGGCGCCTCAAGGTCAACGTCGTCGCCGCGACGAGCAATCTCGGCGAGATGCCGAAGCTCCAGGACCTCGTCGGCGCGATCGTCGCGATGACCGACGCGTACCGTGCGGGCAAGATCGACCGCTTGTTCCTCGTGCACAACGTGTTCGTGAACACGATGAGCCAGCAGCCGACGATTTCGACGCTGCTACCGGTCGAGGCGATCGACAAGGAAGCGCTCCAGACGCATTGGGATTACATCTACGAGCCCGACGCCGCTTCGATGCTCAACGACGTGCTCGACCGCTACATCGAGTCGCAAGTGTTCCGCGGCGCGATCGAGAACGTCGCGTGCGAGATGGCGTCGAAGATGGTCGCGATGAAAGCCGCGACCGACAACGCGGGCAAGTTCATCGAAGGCTTGCAGCTGCAATACAACAAGGCGCGGCAGGCCGCGATCACGCGCGAGATCGCGGAGATCGTCGGCGGCGCGGCGGCGGTGTAGCGGTGTCGCGAGGCCTATGCGGAGCGCACGTATGCCGCGAACATCGCTCCCGAGACACGCCGAGACGCCGTCCCTGGGGCTCTGTTCGCACATCCCTGTGCTCACAAGGTCTCGGAAGCGACGTTCGCGGCATACGTGCGCTCCGCTAGGCGTCACGCGCATCGCACGAGTTAGAGAGGAAGGAAGACAAAGATGAGTAACGGCACGATCGTTCAAGTCATCGGCGCGGTGGTCGACGTCGAGTTTCCGCGCGACTCGATTCCGAAGGTCTACGACGCGCTGAAGCTCAAGGACAAGGACCGCAGCCTCACGCTCGAGGTCCAGCAGCAGCTCGGCGACGGCGTCGTGCGCACGATCGCGATGGGCACGTCCGAGGGGCTGCGTCGCGGCCTCGACGTCACCAACACGGGCCAGGCGATCTCCGTGCCGGTCGGACAGAAGACGCTCGGCCGAATCATGAACGTGCTCGGCGAGCCGATCGACGACGCGGGCGACATCAATGCCGACGAGGCTTGGCCGATCCACCGCGCTGCGCCGTCGTACGAGGAGCAGGCGGGTTCGACCGAGCTGCTCGAGACCGGCATCAAGGTCATCGACCTGATCATGCCGATCGCGAAGGGCGGCAAAGTCGGACTCTTCGGCGGCGCGGGCGTCGGCAAGACCGTCACGCTGCTCGAGCTCATCAACAACATCGCGAAGGAGCACGGCGGCTACTCCGTGTTCGCGGGCGTCGGCGAGCGCACGCGCGAGGGCAACGACTTCTATCACGAGATGAAGGACGCGGGCGTGCTCGACAAGGTCGCGCTCGTGTTCGGCCAGATGAACGAGCCGCCCGGCAACCGCCTGCGCGTCGCGCTAACGGGCCTCACGATGTCCGAGTACTTCCGCGACGAAGGCAAGGACGTGCTGCTGTTCATCGACAACATCTACCGCTACACGCTCGCGGGCACCGAGGTGTCGGCGCTGCTCGGCCGCATGCCGAGCGCGGTGGGCTACCAGCCGACGCTCGCCGAGGAGATGGGCGTGCTCCAGGAGCGCATCACGTCGACGAAGAAGGGCTCGATCACGTCGTTCCAGGCGATCTACGTGCCGGCGGACGACCTGACCGATCCGTCGCCCGCGACGACGTTCGCGCACTTGGACGCCACGCTCGTGCTGTCGCGCAAGATCGCTGAGCTCGGCATCTACCCGGCCGTCGACCCGCTCGACTCGACGAGCCGCCTGCTCGACCCGAACGTGATCGGCCAGGAGCACTACGACGTCGCGCGCGCGACGCAGGCGACGCTGCAGCGTTTCAAGGAGCTACAGGACATCATCGCGATCCTCGGAATGGACGAGCTCTCCGAGGACGACAAGCTCGTCGTGCAGCGCGCGCGCAAGATCCGCAACTTCTTGTCGCAGCCGTTCTCGGTCGCGCAAGCGTTCACCGGCATGGAAGGCAAGTACGTGCCGCTCAAGGACACGATCCGAAGCTTCAAGGCGATCGTGAACGGCGAGTACGACCACCTGCCCGAGCAGGCGTTCATGATGATCGGCGGCATCGAAGAGGCCGTCGAGAAGGCGAAGAAGGTCCAGTAACCCACCTCAGCGAGCCGCCAGCATGACAATCCACGTCGACATCGTGAGCGCCGAAGGCTCGATCTTCTCGGGCGAGGCCGAGCGCGTGTTCGTGCCGGGAAAGATGGGGGACCTCGGCATCGCGCCGCGCCACGCCCCGCTCTTGACCACGCTGCGGCCCGGTGCCGTGCGCGTGCAGACCAGCGACGGCGAAAAGGCGTTCTACATCACCGGCGGCATCCTCGAGATCCAGCCGCACCTCGTGAACGTGCTCGCCGACAGCGCGCTGCACGCCGCCGACCTCGACGAGTCCGAGGCTCTCGCGGCGCGCGAGCGCGCGCGCGAGGCGCTCGCGGGGAAGCACGGCGAAGTCGATCTCCAGCGCGCGCAGGCCGAGCTCGTACAGGCCGAGGCGCGCTACCGCGCGTCGCAGCAGCTCAAGGGCCACAGCGGCTGATCGACCGCTCGTCGCTCGCCGAGCGGCTATTCCGCCGACGTCCAGCGCTCGACGAACGCGTCGAGCTCACGCCCATTGAGATCGGAGACGGCCCAAACGCTGAAGTCACCGTCGTCGAACCGCCGCACGTTGAAGCCGCGGAGCGTCGCGGGAGCGGTGCCGGTCCCGCGCGGCTGGATCGAAACGTCGATCGTGTGCGCGCCGGCTTGATACACGAGCACGGCCGCGTTGCGTCCGTCGACGACGTCGACGCGGCCACCGCGCAACGGGTAGCCGACGGCTTCGAGGTCCTTGACCGGCGGCGCGAAATCGGTCGTGACCTGGGTCAACAAGGACGATGACCCGCACACCGTGATCGGCACGGACCCGGAGCCGCCGATCAGATCGCGGACTCTCGATGCGGGAGAACGCTACTCGATCACGCTGACGAAGCCGGGAGCATATCGCTATTTCTGCTCGTTGCATCCGCACATGACCGGCACGGTGATCGTCCAGTAGCGTCGGTTGGCGCGAAACTTGCTCCCCCTTCCGCTCGAATCGCAAAACGAGTGGAAGGTAAACCATGCCGAGCGCGCTGTGGACCGGGACGCTGGCGATCATCGTCGCCGCGTGCGTCCTGCTCGATCTGTTCTCTGCCGGCTCCGGCGGCGTGGCCGCCGTGGCCGGTCTAGGCCTTGTCTGCTGCGGCACGCTGCTGATGGCGCGCCTGAGTCATGCGGCCTCCGCGCTGCGGTCTCTGCGCGAGTCCTTGCGCGAAGTGCGCCGCGCACGGGATCCCGTCGCGGGCGAGGAGCAACCGCTAAACCGGTTCCTGACGGCGGCAAACTTGTTCCGCTACGGCAAGATTCGGCCGGCCGAGGAGGCCGCGCGCGAGATCACGCGGCCGGTCTTGCGGCGCGGAACGCAGCTCGTGCTCGACGGTCTCGAGCGCCAGCAGCTCACGCTCGCGCTCCAGCGCACGATCGCCGAGGAGCGCGAGCGGCTCGTGGCGCCCGTCGACGTCCTGCGCGCGATGGCGACCTATGCGCCGACGCTCGGCATGCTCGGCACGCTGCTCGGTCTCTCGCAGATGCTGTTCGGCGTCGGCACGGGCGACGTCGCGAGCATGGGCGCCGCGATGGGCTTCGCAATGACGACCACGGTCTACGGGCTCGTGTTCTCGAACCTGCTGTTCAAACCGCTCGCAGCGAAGATCGAGAGCCACAATCGTCATGAGCTCACGCGCTGCGTGGTCGATCTTCAAGCCGTATTGCTGCTCTACGAGCGACGCCACCCAGCCTATATCCGCGACATGATCCTCGGCCGCAGCGCTCGCGCCGCAACGCCGATCTCGGAGCTCATGCGCGCGGCGGGTTGAAGGTGATGTTTCCACACGACGCTAGGCCCCCCGCCGGCGACGACGAGCTCGGTCGCGGGACGCTCGCGGCGCTCGAGTGGACCGCCGAGGACCGCGAGGACAACTGGCTGATCTCGTACGCCGACCTGCTCAGCGTGATCTTCACGATGGTCGTGCTGCTGTTCGGGCGGATGACCGTCGTGGCGGAGCAGCCGGCCGCGGAGCCGTCGTCGGCCGAGCCCGCGGCCGAAGTCGCGGCCGCTATTCCCGACGCCGCGGAGATTGCTCCGCTGATCGCGGAGCGGACGCCGCCGGAGCCGGTCGCCGAGCCGGCGCAGACGCCGGACTCTGACGCGACGCCGGTGCAAGTTGCAGTCGCGCCGAGCTTCGAAGCCGCCGCGGATGCGCGTTCGACCGATCAGGCGCCGAGCGACTACGCGGATGCGCCTTCGACCGATCAGGCGCCGAGCGCCGCCTCTGCCGCGCTCGCAGAAGACGAAACTCGGCCGCTTCAGCAGAGGCCGAGTCGCGAGGACCGCGTCGCGGAGCTCATCGAGCAGCGCTTCCGAGGCCAGATCGCGGCAACGCGCCGCGAGCACGGGCTCGAGATCACGATTCCCGAGGTCGCGCTGTTCGCGTCGGCGCGCGCGGTGCTCCAAGAATCGGCGCAACCGGTGCTCACCGAGCTTGCGGCGACGCTGCGCGAGGGCGGCGACACGCGGATCTCGGTCGAGGGCCACACCGACAACGTTCCGGTGCAAGGCGGCCCGTTCGCATCGAACTGGGACCTCGCGTCGGCGCGCGCGAACGCGGTCGCGCGCTATTTGCTCGAGCAAGGTTTCGAGCCGTCGCGTCTGCAGTCGGTGAGCTACGCCGATACGCGGCCCGTGGCGGCCAACGACAGCGAGGCCGGGCGCGCCGCGAACCGGCGGGTCGAGCTACAGCTCACGTTCCTCGACGCCGATCGAGCCGCGTCCCCGTAACCGTCCGGGCAGCGCGACACCCTCTGCGCCGCCGCGAATGCCGCCGCTGCGCGCTGCGGCTCATTTGAACGTGAAGATGTCCTCTTTCGGCTTCGGCCTGTCCATGCCCTGCTCGAAGTATTCTTCCCAGATCTGGGCCCACGGCCGGCCGTACATGTCGGGAATCTTGTATTCGATCGTCTCGCCCGGCACGACGGCCGACGGTACGCCCTTGATCGGATAGATCGTCGGCACGCATTCGATAAACACGAACGGGTCGCCGCCCATGACGGTGCTCGACTTCATGAGGTTGCGGACGACTCGGACCGGTTGAACGAGCGCCTCGGGGTCGTAAAAGATCGCCTCGTGGTTCAGACCGACGAACTTGCCGCTCCCGTCGCGAATAGGCGAGTAGATCTCGATGCTCTGCATCTTGTTCGAGTACTCGAACGCGCCGTGGACCATCCAGCCCTGGATGTTCGACGTCCAGGTGATCAGCGAGTCCTTGTCCCAGAAACCGATCGTCTCGCCATACCAGCGCGGCACGTCGGCGCCGAGACGCGGCACCGCGCCATCCATCCTGAACTCCTTGCCGACATAGATATTGGTGATGAAGTTGCGCGCGACGCCCGCGAGGATCTGCACGATGTCCGGAGTCGCGATGACCTGATGCTCCCAGACCGCGGCCTCGTGCCAGCGCCGCATGAAGCCCTCGGGCCAGCAATACTGCGACGGCCACTGTGCTTGGCCATGGGCCTCGTGGTAAGTCTGCTGAACGAGCCGCTTCTGATACTCCGGAGTGAGCAACGAGAGCCAGGTCGGGACCTGGTTGTTGTGGCCGCGGTACCAGTCCATGTCGTTCGGGGTGCGCCCCGGATGCGCGTAGCGGCCGGTCCAGTCCGCGATCGATTCGTACGTCGGTTTCGTCGGTCCGCCGCGCTTCTTGGTCTCGGCGAGCAGCGCCTCGTAGTGCTCTTGCGCGGTCTTGAACGGGTACGGGCTCACGATCGACTCGCGCGGATAGTCCCGGTCGCAATGGCCCCAGGCCGCGGTCGACATGTCGTTATTCACGATCAACGGTGAGCCGACGGCCCCCGATTCGGCCTCGATCCCGATCGTGCTATTGCAGCGGTAGTAGCGCGGATCGTTCCAGAGCGCCTTGTCTTTGTAGAAATCGTGGGTCGTGAAGATGTCGATGGCCAGCGGCTTCACGCCTTTCGGAACCGCGCCGCCGGTCGCCGCGGCGCCGACGTCGTTGTTTCGAAACGCGAAGGTCGGTCCGACCTCGGGGTACTTCTTCGCGTCGTTCGAGTCGGCCGCGAGCGGCCAGCCGCGGCCGACGCTCTTGAAACCCGGATCGACGACCGTCTGCGCTTCAATCGATGCCGCCGCCAGCAACAGTCCGGCCGCGGCCAACGCCATCCCTGACTTCATTGTCTCGTCTACCTCTTGCTTCCTTGAACTCGTAGAGCTTGAGCATCGTCGCGGGCGCGCTAGGGCACTCGCTTCATGAGCACGATGGATATTGGACCGCCCCGGCCCGCCCGAGATTCCTCGGCGATGCCCCCCGAAAGCAGGATTTGAACCTTAGGGTCCGTGGCCGGGACAAGCACCTAGCAACGCCGATTCCCGGGAGGGAGATCCGCTCTTGGCCGCCATCAGCCGCCCCCTGGGCGACGCCCCGGACCGCTCCTATGCGACGAAGCTCGAGCTTTTCGGCCGCTTCGCGGCGCCCGATCTGCGCCGGATCCTCGCGGATCTCAAGCTGCCCGCGGCCGGGAGCGTGCTCGATCTAGGCTGCGGTCCGGCGCTCACGACGGCGCTGCTCGCCGAGCAGGTGGGTCCGGACGCGCGCGTCGTCGGCTTGGACCTCTCGCTGCCGCATCTGCGCTCGGCGCGCCGTGAACGGACGTTGCGTCTCGTGCAGGGCGACGCGCAAACCCTCGCGTTCCGCGCGGGCTCGTTCGACGTGATCTGGGCTTGCAACACGCTCAACCATCTCGACGACCCGGCGGGCGCATTGCGTGCGCTGCGCCGGTGTCTGCGCGCGGACGGACGAGTCGTCGTCGCGCAGAGCGGTCTACTGCCCGAGATGTTCTTCGCGTGGGACGCGCCGCTCGATGACGCGGTCCGGCTCGCGTGTCATCGCTACTACCGGGATCGCTACGGCCTGAAGATCGAGGATACCGCCGCGATACGCAATATCGGCGCGGTGTTGCGCGCGGCCGGCTTCGCGAGCCCGCGCATCCGTACCTACGCGATCGAACGGGTGCAGCCGCTCTCGGACGCGGATCGCGACTACTTCCAGCGTGCGATTTTCGAGGGCACGTGGGGCGAGCGGCTCTATCCGTATCTCGGCGCCGTCGACGGCGACAGGCTGCGTCGCTATTGCGACCCCGCCTCCGCGGATTACAGCCTCGACCGCCCGGACTTTCATCACCTCCAAACGCTGACCGTCTGCGAGGGCCGGTGCTAGTGGCCGGGGCGACGCGAGTGGAGACGCTGCCGTCCCGGGCAGCCGGCACAACGGCTCCGTTGCCGCTCGTGACCCTATATCTCAGCGAGCGCTGCAACTCGCGGTGCGCGACTTGCGACTACTGGCGGCACGGTGCGAAAGACATGACGCTCGGAGACGTAGAGCGCTTGCTGCCGGCGCTCGAGGCGCGCCGCACGCGCACCGTCGTGCTCTCGGGCGGCGAGCCGCTGATCAATCCGCAATGGCGCGAGATCGCGGCGCTCCTCGAGAGCCGCGGGCTCGGGCTCTGGCTGCTGACTTCCGGGCTCGCGCTCGCGAAGCACGCACGAGCCGTGGCGGAACTGTTCCACTCGGTGACCGTGTCGCTCGACGGCACCTGCGCGGAGACCTACGCCGCGATCCGCGGTCTCGACGCGTTCGCGAAAGTCTGCGAGGGCATCGAAGCCCTCGCGGCCGCGGGAAAACCCGCCAGGCTGCGCGTCACGCTGCAACGCTCCAATTACCGCGAGCTGCCGCGCTTCGTGAGTCTCGCTCGCGACCTCGGCGCCGCCGGCGTGTCGTTCCTCGCGGTCGACGTGAGCAACGCTCACGCGTTCGCGCGCCGCGAGGGCGTAGCCCACGAGCTCGCGCTGCGCGACGACGACCTGCCGGTGCTCGATCGGCTGCTCGCGGATCTCGAGCGCGAGTACGCGGCGGACTTTCGCGCCGGTTTCATCGCGGAAGCACCGGCGAAGCTGCGCCGTATCCGCGACTACTTCGCGGCGCTGCTCGGCCGCGGAGATTTTCCCGCCGTGCGCTGCAACGCGCCCGAGTTCTCCGCCGTCGTCGAAGCCGACGGGCGCGTCGCTCCGTGCTTCTTCATTCCGGGCCCCGCCGAAGCGCCGCGCGCGCCCGCGCTCGAGGAAGCGCTCGAGAGCGAGCCGATGCGGGCGCTGCGCGCGTCGATCCGCGCGGGCGAGCGGCGCGAATGCGTGCGCTGCGTCTGCTCGATGTGGCGCGACCCGGCGACCCTCGAGCGCGAGACGTTCCGGCAGAGGATCGCGGCCGATGCTTGACGCGTCGACGCGATCGCTGCTCGCCGAGCAGCGCCCGGGGGCGCTCGGGGCGCTTGCCGGCAGGCTGCTCCACCTCGCTTACCGGCTGTCGGGCAAGGCGCGTTACGACGCCTTCCGGCTCGAGCGCGTCTGCGGTCTCGAGATTCTCGTGATCCCGGGCGTCGCGAATCCGCGGTTGCTGCGCACGGGCGCGTACTTCGTCGAGCGGCTCGACGCGCGTCCGCTGGCGCCGGGCGCCGCGGTGCTCGACATGGGCACCGGCTCGGGCGTCTGCGCGCTGGGAAAG
>JADMIO011201701.1_pt1 | contig 53094 bp, 34 predicted proteins | sample 8958161 | NCBI WGS metagenome assembly JADMIO01 (sample SAMN16585339, study PRJNA669376) | soil metagenome | isolation source: Crop rotation soil | place: USA: Cullars Rotation, Alabama | collected 2011 | reverse complement strand
CAGAGCCGTTGCTGAAGCCCTTTTCATCCAAACCCCAGTCTTTTGCTTTGTTGGTGAATGTAAGGTTACCATTATTCTGAAATGCATAATTGCTGATAGGATTGGAAGGGATTTTATCAATTAAATTCATAAGTACGTTCTTCTTTTTATTGATAATATCCTGCCGTATATTTTCATAGGCATCATTCGCATACTGAATGTAATCCTGGTCGGTTATATCTTTAAAGATGCCGTTGGCAACAAAGATGTCTTTTTGCCCGTCGTTATCAAGGTCTGCAATTAAAGCGCCCCAACTCCAGTCGGTGGCATAAACATTTGCAAACCGGCTGATCTCGCTGAAGCTAACTTTTTTCTGATCGCCGCTATCGCTTACCAATCCGTCGTTCAATTGCAGTGCATTTCTTACAAACTGTTTATAGTAACCATTACTGAGATCAGATTGATATTTATCCCAATTCTCAAATGTTGTTTTCGTTTTTATACGTGCATCATCTTCGGGCATCATATCTGTAACGAAAATTTCTGAGAAGCCATCATTGTTAATGTCTGCAATATCCGCACCCATGGAGTTCATACTTATTTCATGCACATATTGCTCAAGCGATTCTGTAAATGTGCCGTCATGATTATTGATGTACAAATAATCACGTTCAAAAAAATCATTCGATACATAAATATCCTGCCAGCCATCGTTGTTTATGTCGGCTGCATTTACACCTAAACCAAAACCAATGTTGCTGCTATAAATACCTGCCTGTGTTGTAACATCAGCAAAATGCCCGCTATCATTGCGAAAAAATTTATTGCCACCCAATGAATCTTTTACGTTGCGCTGATCTTTTACTAAATCATAATTGCCAACGGAACGGAATGAATTATTAAGCAGATAACAATCGAGATCACCATCATTATCTGCATCAAAAAAAACAGCATGCGTAGAGAGTCCTTTGCTGTCTAAACCGAATTCTTTTGCTTTATCTGTGAATGTCAGGTTGCCATTATTAATAAAGAGCTCATTCTTTCTTTTCTTCCCTTCAATATTGCCTGACTTGCATATATAAATATCGAGCAAGCCATCGCCGTTTACGTCGGCCATTGTTACACCTGTTGACCAAACGCCTTCTGAATTTAAACCTGCCTTGTCAGTAATGTCTTCAAATTGGAAATGGCCTTTATTTAAATAGAGTTTGTTTGAATGTTGGTTGCTGCAAAAGAAAATATCAGGTAAACTATCGTTATTAATATCACCCACAGCAACGCCTCCTCCATTAAAAAAATTACGAAAAGTGTAAGGATTATATTCTTCAGTATAAACTATGTCATTTGAAAAATTAATATTCGTTTCAGATGCAGATATTAAAGTAAATAAAGCATTACCATGCGTATTTGTTTTAGAAGCACATCCGCATATAATACAAACCATCAATAAAAAAAGCAGCAGTGTATTAATTAAAGCGCAATCCTTTTTAAACATCAGTAAAAATTAGTCAGGAAAATTTTGCACAGTAACATTTATTATTCAAATATAATCGGTTCATTAAAGTTATCTTTTATCAACCTGAGATCATATACATTAACTGTAGTTTGTTTGTTGTAAGCCTGCAATTTTGTTGTTATTTCTTTTTGGTTATTCAACAGATGTGAAAGGGTAGTATCTAATGATCTAACATTGGCCAACATGAAGCAATTTATCAACAGCAGGAATTTTTTTTCATGAGGATGTATTATTTAAGTTCTGGATATAAGCGGAAATGAAACTAAACAAAACAGGCAATAGACATTGCCTGTTTATAGTTAAACTGCTTGTTTAAAAACCATTACTCAAAATTTTAATATCCCGGATTTTGTTTAAGATTTTTATTAGCATTGATCTGTGTAGCCGGGATAGGAAATACGTTTACATGATTAATACCGTTTGGCCCTAAATTATCAGCCGGATCCGCCGGGCGAAAACGGCTTGCCCCATTATATTTTCCAAAGCGAATGAGATCCTGCCTCCTGGTTGCTTCGGCAAACATTTCGCGACCACGTTCTGCCAAAAATAAGTCAGATGTCATGCTGGAATAAGGGTCAACACCGCCATGCAGTGTTCTCACCTGGTTCACTGTAGCCAAAGCTACAGGATCATTCCAATTATTATTTTTCCTGCATGTTGCTTCGGCTTTCAAGAGCAAAATATCAGCATAACGGAAGATGCAATAATCGTTATCCAGGTTTCCTGTGCCGCCTTTATAAATTTCCCATTTGCCGATTCTTGCACCGGCCTGGTGCCAGGCGCCGGGTTGCAACTCATTGATATATGGGCTGAATGTAAGCGCAGGGCCATCGGGGTCTGAAGCTTCTGCAGCGCCATCCTGGATCTGTGTTACACCATCTGCCTGGTATTGCGGCCCGGCAATAAAATTAGAAAGCCTTTTATCTAAAGTGCCTGTTATTGGTTTGGCTAATGGATCTAATCCTATTACTGTACCCTGCGGCCCGGGGTTTTGTGCAGGATCAATATAAGACTGGTAAAATTCCTGTACGGTAGCAAAACCTCCCCATGGCTGAAGGCCGAGATTATAAACACCTTGCTGAATGGGATTCAATGTCAGTAAAGGCATTGTAAAGCCGGTTGCTTTAATGCCATCATATGGAATTACCCAGATAAATTCTGTTGAACCCCTGTTGTCCCGTTTAAAATTATCACGATAAACCGGCATCAACGAATACAAGCCGGAGTTAATAATCTCATCACAGGCGGCAATAGCTTTATCCCATTGTGGTTTCCCGGTATAAATACCCGCATTCATATATAGTTGTGCTAAAGCTGCATAAGCGGTGTAATAATTAACACGGCCATAGGTCAGGGCATCATTAGGGCCTGTTTTTGCCAGCAACGGGAGATTATCCAGCAATTCTTTTTCTATAAAGTCATAAACTTCCTGGCGGGTGGCATTACCGGGAGGTTCTGTCTGGCTGAAGTCTGTGCTTAAAGGTACATTGCCAAACATATCAAGCAGCCAGTAATAATAAATTGCTCTCAGCGCTTTCAGCTCAGCAACATACACTTTTGACTGGTCTGTTCCTATAGGTTCAAATATGGATAATACTCGGTTACAGGTATTGACCCCGGCAAACAAAACATTCCAACTGTTTAACGGACGTGGGTCATCTGGATTATAGGTGTGTAATTTCAGGCGAACCCAATGGCCGCCATCGCCCCAGTCTGCACCACGTGTAGGTACAACGATCTCATCGGTTGTCACCTCCTGCATAGGCCAAAAATTATCGGCATTGCCAAAAGTGCCGTAAAGATTGGTATAAGCCGCACCTAAAGCAGCCAGGTATTCGGCATCTGTTTTAAAGAAATTATCCTGTGTAACCTGGTCATATAAAACTTCTTTTTCATCGAGATTGGTACAGGAAGCAAACAGCACCAAAACAGCAGTGGTATATTTTATAATCGGCAATTTCATATAAATATCTTTAATAGTTTTAAAAAGTTATATTAAGGCCAAAAGTGAAAGTGCGGGTACGTACCCATAGTTCCCTCCGGTCAACACCGGGAGCAAGAATGTTAGTACCATCCTGGTATCTTACTTCCGGATCAACACCTGTGTAATCGGTTATTACGAAAAGATTCTGGCCGTTTATATAAGCTCTTATGCCCTTAATATACTGGCTTTTACTTACATTGAAAGTATAGCCTAGTGTGGCATTATCTAATTTTACAAATGATGCTTTTTCTACATCAAGCGAGCTGTATTCCTGCGCATCTTTCAATGAAGGATCAAAGAATTTTGTGGCAACGATATTGTAGCTGTTTATTACTGTTGCATTCTCATAAAATGCACGGTAAGTATTGATTAAATCATGACCGATTGAGCCACGAATAAAGAAGTTCAGGTCAAAATTCTTGTACCTGAAAGTATTGGTGAAGCCAAATTCAAACTTAGGTAAACCATAACCCACTATTGTTTTGTATGAAGCATCCTGTGTAGTATCACCGTTGCCGTCATCAAATAAATATTGACCATTTTTATTTATGCCCCGGTAAACCGGGCCCCACAAAATACCTACCTTTTCCCCTTCAACAGCGCGTGTGATCTGTGTTTGTTCCTGGCCAGGTGTACCAAGATTGGTAGCGCCTACATAACTGCCGGCCAGGTCTTTGTTCAAACTGGATAACACAACATTATAAGTAGAAAAGTTCACGCCTGTTGTCCATGAAAGTTGACCATTTTTGATTACATCATAATTCACCAAAAATTCAAAACCACGGCTGGTTAAAGTACCAATATTGCGATATTGTGTGCTGGTAGGATAAGGTGGAACAGGAACGGTAACATTAAATATAAGGTCAGTGGTTTTACGGCTATAATAGTCGATAGTACCGGAAAGCCTGTTGTTGAAAGCGCCAAAATCAAGACCTACATCCCATTCAGCCTTCTTTTCCCATTTAAGATCCGGATTTGCATTTTGAGTAGGGCCGTATGAAGGCACATAATTACCATTATAATAAAACAAGGATGAAGAAGGCCCATAAAGTTGTAATGAAAGATAAGAACTTGGGGGCAATGCGCCAGTAATGCCATAACTGCCTCTTAATTTTAAATTGGTAATATCATTTGAATGAAACAGCAATTTATTTACATCTATCCCTGCACTTACTGCCGGAAACATACCCCATTTGTTGTTCTCACCAAACTGTGTTGAGCCTTCACGTCTTAAGCTTGCTGATAAAAATGCAAGGTCATCATAGTTAAGATTTACTCTCCCGAAAAAAGCAACCAGGCGGGAGCCGTTTTTATAACTGTCTGAATAACCAAGGCCGTTTTTAAAATCGAGGGAACTATTAAAGTCTTCGCCAACAGCGTCAGTAAGGAAATTACCGCCCTGGGTTAAAAACCCGTTATTCAGAAAATCCTGGTACGAATAACCGCCGATGGCAGACAAGCTAAGTTTGTTAAACCGCTTATCGTAACTTACTGTGCTTTCAAATAGCTGGTTGAATGATTCATCATCCCGTTTCCATGCGTAGCCATGACGGGCATAGCCGCTCACCCCTAAAAAGCCTCTTACATAAAAACCTGTGATGGGCAGGTAAGCCCAGTTATAATTGCTAATGTTTTCCTGCGCATAGCGTACAGAAGCTTTTAATCCGCGAATAATTTCATAGGTGGCTGAAGCATTAAAGTTGCTGCGTTTTGTAGTGCGGCTATTTACGTTCTGCTCCAACACAGCTACTGGATTTGCATAGTCAATAAAATTTTGTTCAAAGAAACCACTGCCGGTTATATTATATGCAGGATCATCACTGTAAACAGGAGCGGTTGGATTGTATATGGTTGCATATTTAAAGGCGTCGTTCCATCCAAGGTCAGCATCTCTCTTTGTTGTGTTTCCATCTAATGTAAATACCAGTTTATCTTTTAATGCTCTTTGTGTTAAGCCAAAATGCATGTTCAATTGCGTAAAGCCGGTATTAATAGCAACACCCGGGTTATTTCTGTAGTTGACAGAGCCTGTATAAAAAGTGCCGCCGCTGCCTCCTGAAAGAGAAAGGTTTTGTATGGTTGAAACCGCAGTTCGGGTAATTTCATTATTCCAATCTGTGTTAGAACCTAAATCGGCACCACCTGCTTTTACATATTCATCAGCAGAAAAATGCTCGGTAAACTTTACAGGTGATTCAGCAGATACAGAACCATTATACGATACCGTTGTAGCGCCTTTACTGCCTCTTTTTGTTGTAACGATAATTACACCAGCAGAGCCACGTGTGCCGTAAATAGCCGCAGAGGCTGCATCTTTTAATACATCGATGCTTTGTATATCGTTAGGGTCAACAGTATTAATATCCACGCCGATCTGGCCGTCTACCACTATCAGCGGAGATGCGTTGGCACCCAGTGTAGAGAGGCCCCGTAAACGGATGGCGAAGCCTGCATTCGGGTCGCTGCCCGGCCTTGAAATAGAAAGGCCTGTTACCTTGCCCTGTAGCAGTTGGGCCGTATTAGATATATTACCCTTATTGAACTGTTCCGCACTTACTGTCGCCACAGCCGCTGTGGTTTCTCGTTTGCGCTGTGTACCGTAACCTACAACCACTACATCATTTAATTGTGATGAACTGCTGGACAGTTGTACACTTAACGTTGTGTTGTTACCCACGGGTATTTCCTGGGTTCTGAGCCCTACATAACTAACAACCAGTACGGCATCGGCACCTGCAACAGATATGGAAAAGCTTCCATCAGCACCTGTTGTAACGCCATTCGAGGTTCCTTTTACCAACACACTTGCATTCGGGAGGTCGGCGCCCTTTTCATCGGTTACCTTACCACTTACGGTTTTTTGAGCATAACAATAATGTGTAGTAAAAAATAATACAAACAGCAGAGATGCTTTTCTCAGTAAGCGTAAAAAAATCATCATGGCAATGGTTTTTATTTAATGAATAGTAAATGGTTGCTCTCTTCCAAAAGCCACATTAAACTAAACAATGCGGAATATGCTTTGTTTGCCTTGCATATTGCTGAGAGTTTAAGCAAAGGGTAGCAATCGGCTCAAACAACCCTCCAAATGGTTTCAATAGTTAACTTTTATCAATTTATTTAATAGTAATAAAACTGGTGATAAATCAATGGTGCAATAATCGTCTCATAAATACAAGCTAAAAATAGAAGTTTCTTATTAAATTGTCAAATTTACATTTATTTTTTTCTGAATTATTTTGGCTTGGTGCCAAGCTTTCTCTGAAGCCACATATTCCTTGTATATAATAATATGGTTTTTAGTTATTAAAAAAGGTTTTCCGATAAGCGCTATCCGCTAACCATTGTTTTTAAATGATCTAAATCGTCTTAAGATTTTATTTGTACTGGTGACATTCTCTTTGTTTCTGCAAATACAGACGAAGCATTATGTGTGTTAATGAATAGATAGGTTCCGGAATATTTTTCTGTAATGAACTCTTACAAAACACTTACCTATTTTAATGTTTTTTTAGTGCTTTCGACTTTCATTACGGTTATGTAACTGTCTGATGCCAAACATGAGTTTTTGGATGGGTTGCTTATAATGTAGCTATAAACATATCATCCTGCTGTTTTTCGGATTAAACAAACACTAAAGACCATTAACCATAAAAGACACGTGTAAATGTAACAAAACAAAAAAAATTACGCAATCGGTTGCTATAAATAAATAAATTCCTATTTTAGATGCCGTAATTGACGATTGAGGCGATAAAATAACCAACTGCGGTATAAAAAATTATAGGAAAATGCAGCGTAAATTAAAAAACTGATGTCTTTTTTGTAATCGGTTTCACATTTTTTAAAGCGATAGCGTGCCAGAATAAGTGATTGCTGTAATCTTTCCTGTAGACAATTAGAAACTAAAGCCGATGAAATGCCACTCACGTAATATTCTATTATTTCTATTATAATGTGCCAAAAGCGTATGAACATTTTTGATAAACTAAAACCACCTTTTTATTTTTAAAACAGCTCTTATGATCATTAGTATTTCAAATCGACTAATCAGGCATTTGTTTTCTGCGGTCAGAGAACATGCACAATCAATTCTTTTATTTATTTTTTTCTCGGCTTTTCAAACTGTTGTCAATGCACAAACAACAGTGCATGGAACTGTAACAGATGAATTGGGTAAGCCTGTTCCATCTGCATCCATAACTGTAAAAGGAACATCGCGTGGGGCCATTTCCGATGCAAGCGGAGTATTTTCTATTTCGGCATCGCCAGACGACATATTAGTTATAAGCTCAATAGGCTTTGGCGATAAAGAAGTTAAAGTGGGTGCTGAAAGCAACCTGGCTATTTCATTACTGGCAACAAATACCCAGCTTAACGAGGTGATTGTTGTTGGTTATGGTACGCAAAAGCGCACAAACGTTACCGGCGCCGTTTCATCCGTTAATAATAAAACGCTTAATGAGATTCCTGTTGTGAGTGTACAGCAGGCATTGCAGGGGCGTGTGCCTGGCCTCTCTGTTGTAAACAACGGAAGCCCCGGAACAGAACCTATAGTTACTATAAGAGGTATAAGTTCCATAAATTATGCCTCCAATCCTTTATATGTTGTGGATGGATTTCCTACAGGTAATTTGTCATCAATAGATACAAGAGATATAGAAACAGTTGATGTGTTGAAAGATGCATCTGCAGCAGCCATTTATGGTTCAAGAGCGACCAATGGTGTAATTATAATCACCACTAAAAAGGGCAGAAGGGATGGTAAATTGAGTGTTAACGTAAATTCTTATTATGGTGTTCAGAATGTTAGCCAGCGTTTAAATTTACTTAACCCCGACCAGTTTGACCAATACGCCACCGCTTACAGGGGAAGCAAGGTGCCCAGACGTACAGACCCGGCTTGGGTGAATACACCCATATACGATGGTGCTGCTACAACTTATGGTAATAATGTTACTGATTGGCAGGATGAATATTTCAGGCAGGGTTCAATGACCCAAACCAATATTGGATTGAGTGGCGGTAATGATATTTCGCGTTTTTATGCCTCAGGCAGCTTTTTTGACCAAACAGGCACTGCACCTAATGTAGGATATCGTCGTTATAATTTCCGCATTAATTCCGATCATATTATCAGCAAAACTTTCACTTTCGGAGAGAACATATATGTTGCCTACGGAGACCAGGATTATGACAACAATGAAACAGGTTCCAGGTCAAATTTATTGAATGTTATCAGGATGATGCCATATATGCCGGTATATGATCCTACTACTAAAGGAGGGTATAGAGGTGTAAATTCTGTTTTAGACGGAGGAGATCCCACCAACCCAATAGAAGATGCTGAGCTAAAAAATCCCGGTACCAGAACTACTGTTAAAGTATTAGGAACAATTTTCGCAGAGGTAAATTTCACCAGTTGGTTAAAATTCCGCTCAACCTTTGGAGTGGATTATGCCAACACATTAGACTATCGCTTTTCGCCAATATTTAATGATGGCGGCACAGTTGCGGGATCAAGTGCTATTCAGGCTACAATTACAAATAATCGCGCCGTTTCCGCTGTTCAGTTATATACTGAGCAACTTACATTTGATAAAACGTTTGGCGATCACCATGTTAACGCAATAGCAGTTTATGAATACCAGGGTCAAAAAACACGTAATGAAAATGCAAGCGGCAACCAGGCCTCAAATGAACTTAAAACGTTGAATAATGCAAGCAACGTCTCAGTTCAAACACTGGTTGGTGAGAACAACATTATATCTTATATCGGACGTTTAAACTATGACTTTAAGGGTAAATACCTGCTAAGCGGCGCTATCCGTAGAGATGGGGCCTCTGTTTGGGCTCCAGGCAAAAAATGGGCAACATTTCCTTCCGGCTCAATAGGCTGGAGAATTGACCAGGAAGATTTTATGAAGGACCAAACAAAAATTTCAGAATTGAAATTGCGTGCGGGTTATGGAATTACAGGTCTTAATGGTGCAATTTTAGGGAATTACCCGTGGTCAGTAAGTGTTAATAGCAACAGTGCCTACTACCCTTTTGGAAACGCATTAACCAGCGGTCCGGTTTCTTCAATTCCTGGATTGGGGAACAAAGAATTGGAGTGGGAAACTACAAAGCAATTAAATATAGGCGTCGATCTTGGTTTATTTAATAATGCAGTTACACTATCTATGGAGTACTATAATCGCAAAACAAATAATCTGATATTGGCCGTTCCGCTTCCACCTTCAATGGGATTTATAAACACCACAGTTCCCCAAAATGTGGGCGCTATGACGAATAATGGTTTTGAATTACAATTAGGCTATAACGACAGGAAAGGTGATTTTACATGGAATGCTACCGGCAACATAAGTATTATTAAAAACAAGGTAGATAGATTGGCAGAAGGCGTTACAAATATTGAAGCCGGATCTGATGCTGATTTTACCGGAGGTTATAATCCCACAAATACAGCGGCTGGTGAATCTATCCAATCTTTTTATGGTTGGGTGGTGGAAGGTATTTTCCAGTCTCAGGAAGAAATAGACAAACATGCTGTACAAGTTAAACCTACACCTACTTCTGCCGGAACAGCCGCCGGCGATCTTAAATTTAAAGACCTGAACGGTGATGGCGTTATCAATACCAGCGACCGTACTTTTTTAGGCAGCTTCATTCCTAAGTTTACATATTCACTAAACCTTGGAGCAAATTATAAGAATTTTGGCTTGACTGTGTTCTTCCAGGGGGTACAAGGAAACGAGATTTATAATGCAACACGTACAGCTACAGAAGGAATGATTCGTTTTTTTAATGCAGGTACAAAAGTATTAGATGCGTGGACGCCTGATAATACAAATACTGATATTCCGCGTGCAGTATCATCTGATCCAAACCAAAATGCCCGCCCTTCTGCGCGGTTCCTTGAAGATGGTTCCTACTTGCGCCTCAAAAACATAATGTTGAGTTATAATGTTCCAGCCGCATCACTGCAATCGCTTACAAAAGGCACTGTAAAAGGCCTGAATATTTATGTATCAGCACAAAATATTTTTACCGTTACAAACTATTCTGGTTATGATCCCGAAGTTGGTAACAGAACGGTATCATCGTCATCATTAACTAATGGTATTGACTATGCTGTATATCCTCAGCCAAAGGGTTACCAGGTTGGCATTAATGTAAATTTTTAAAAGAAAATAAATAAGAACTGATATAAGCAAATATTATGAAACGAAACATAAAAATACTGGCTACAGCAATTGTGCTAAGTACAGCCGTAATAGTTGCCTGTAATAAAAAGCTGGAAGTAGTTGATGAAAATAATCCTACTGTCGACAGCTATTTTAAAACTGCTGCAGAATTGCAGAACGGGGTAAATGGTATCTATTCTACGTTACGTTCGGGCAATCTTGTTGGCCGTGAATGGTTTTTTACACACGATATGCGCGGCGCCGAAACAGCTCCCGGCGGGTCTCAATTAGAGGCACCAAGGGCTGAATTATTAAAACAGGCTTCGCCTTCACCATCCAATTCGGTAATGACAAGTGTATGGAATGGTTGTTATCAAATGATTAACAGAGCTAATGTGGTTCTGCTTGCGGCGCCGAATGTAAATGATAACACTGCTTTAAGAGATGTAGTTGTTGGTGAAGCTGAATTTTTAAGAGCGTGGGCATACTTTGAGTTGGTATCTCAATGGAGTGATGTGCCTGTTTATACAGAACCGGTTCTATCCATTACAGATTTTAGAGCAAAATCATCTGCTGCTGATATATATGCGCTTATCATTAGCGATTTAACTGATGCTGTTTCAAAATTACCTGCTAAAGCATCTCAGCAGGGACGTGCTACAAGCGGTGCAGCAAATGCTTTATTGGGAAAAGTACAAATGCAAAATGGCGACTATACGGCTGCAAAAACAGCTCTTTTGAAAGTGTATGGTAACTACAGCCTGGCACCTCATTTTTCTTATAACTTTGACGGAGACATTAAGCTTGGCTCAAATGAAATCGCTAACACCCAGCATGAATTTGATGCGAATCCCGAATCTATTTTTGAGGTTGCTTTTGTTGATAAAGGAGACAATAACTTTAATTGGGGCTATACCGGTGAAGGACCAACCGCGAATGCGAGTACAATGCGCAGCCAGGAATATGGTATAGTTTGGGGTAATGTTGTTCCTTCTGATGGGATACTTGCAGAGTTTGAAGCCAACGATCCGAGATACAGGTATACTTTTTACGAATCCGGTGATAAGATTGAAACTTTAGGAGGTGCTGCACCCGGTACTGCACTTACAGAAGATGGTATGAATGTAGCTCAAAGTACAAAGAATGGTATAAAGAAAAAAAGGATTTACCGGAAGTATTCAATATTAGACTGGACTGCAGATGGCTTTCACCCAGACGGTATAAACCAGCGCTTAATTCGCTATGCTGACGTTTTGCTTATGCTTGCAGAATGTGAAGCTGAAACAGGAAGCCCCGCCAATGCAGCTAAATATATTAATGAAGTGCGTGCACGCCCCGACGTAAACATGCCACCGGTTACACTAGCATCCAAAAACCAGGCAATAGCAGCAATAATGCATGAAAGGGCGGTGGAATTGGCCGGCGAAGAAGTAAACAATATTGATATTTTAAGGTGGAGAAAAGCAGGCTATTATCCATCCATCAGGCCTGACCCAAAAGCAGGGCAGGTTGACATGTTCCCGATACCTGCAAGCGAAATTGCAGCCAATCCTTTAATTCAATAACAAAGAAAGCTTTTGAATAAAAAGAGGCTAACATATTAGCCTCTTTTTTTACTATTGCAAGGTTTTATACAATTAGTTTTACATGAGGCAGATGGAAGATATCCCTGTAATAACATCTAGGTTTGCTGATACAAAACAACATCATTTCAAAGATTTCAACATAAGCTTTCTTTTGCTTTTTATTTTGATGTTATTTTTTGTTTCCTGCAAGCAAAAGAAACTGCCTAACGGGGATATGATTGATCTTTTGAAAGCTGCAGAAAAAAATGAATACAACTATAGCAATATTTTTAGCCCCGGCGCGATAATAGAATTTTGTGATTCAGTAATAGATAATTCTTCCGACAAAAATGTGGTAACAGAAGCGCTCAACAGGAAAGCAAATGCGCTTTTACAATTAGGCGAGGAACAAAAAGCAATAGATATCTACCAGGTTATATTCAATACACTTCCTCCCGGCAATCCCGACCAACGGCAATCTGTAATGAAAGATATGGCCAACGCTTATTTCAGGTTGGGAGAAAGAACAAATTGCATTCATAACCACTCTGCCGAATCATGCATCTATCCAATTTCCAACGGCGGAATACATCATGATAAAACGGGTTCGGAAAAAGCTATAGAAATATATAACAGCATACTAACGAATGATCCAAATGACCTCGAATCAAGATGGCTGTTAAACATCGCATACATGACCACCGGCGGTTACCCGCAGCAAGTGCCGCAACAATTTCTATTAAAAATACAGAATGATGATTCCACGCACCTGGTTAAGCCTTTCAGGGATGTAGCAGCGAACATAGGGCTGAATTATAAATGCATAGCCGGTGGTTGTATCATTGATGATTTTAATAATGATAACTATCCTGATATAGTATTGAGCAGCTGGTCTCTTTCGGAACCCATGCAGTATTACAGGAATAATGCTAACGGAACTTTTACAGATATATCTGATTCATCCGGCCTGGGATATTTAACGGGAGGCCTGCACCTAATACAAACCGATTATAACAATGATGGTTTAAAAGATATATTCGTTTTAAGAGGCGGATGGAAAGGGAAGTTCGGAAAGACTCCCAACTCTTTATTAAGAAACAATGGTAATGGCACATTTACAGATGTAACGAAAGAAAGCGGGCTGCTTTCTTTTCATCCATCTCAAACAGCTGCCTGGGCAGATTTTAATAACGATGGCTGGCTGGATGTATACATAGGTAATGAAACTTCGCCCGACGAGGAAGTACATCCATGCCAGTTATTCATCAATAATAAAAGCGGAACGTTTACCGACGTTGCTCCAAAAGCTAATTGTGCTGTAACAAAGTTTGTGAAAGGTGTTACCGCCGGCGATTATAACAACGATGGTTTAACCGATATCTTCATTTCAACAATGAACGGAGATAAAATATTATTGAAAAACAAATCAATTAAAAATGGCGCTGTACAGTTTGAGGATGTAAGCAGGATGGCTGGCTTAGGCAATAATCTTACCCGTACTTTTTCTACCTGGTTCTGGGATTATGATAATGATGGCTGGCTGGATATTCTTGTTTGCGGTTATGAGTTTACACAAACACTTTCCTATTATGCAGGCGCTGAAGCCGTACAATTACCGGTGGGCAATGCCGGAAAAGTTATACTGTTTGAAAATAAGCATGATGGTACATTTGAAGATGTGTCAGCCAAAACTGGCTTAAACAAAGTTGCCTTTGCTATGGGTTCTAATTTTGGAGATATTGATAACGATGGCTACCTGGATTTTTATTTGGGTACGGGTAACCCGCAATTAAAGTCAGTTACGCCAAACAAGCTTTTTAAAAATATAAAAGGTACCAGCTTTTTAGATGTTACTACATCATCCCGTACAGGTAATTTGCAAAAAGGACACGCTGTTTCTTTTGCCGACCTTGATAATGATGGTAATGAAGATATCTACATTAAAATGGGTGGTGCTTATGCAGCAGATGCTTACGAAAGTTCACTCTTTCTTAATCCTGGCGGTAGTTATAACCACTGGATTAATCTTTCATTGGAAGGAACTGTTTCCAACAAAGCAGCAATCAGTGCCAGGATAAAAGTAAGTTTTAAAGAAGATGGTATAGAACGTTTTGTTTATAGAGATGTGAATTCAGGCGGAAGTTTTGGCTCTAATCCATTGCAGCAACATATCGGAATAGGCAAGGCAACTTCTATCGAAAAAATTGAAATAACCTGGCCTGTAACAGGCAGGATCCAGGTGTTTGAAAACCCTCCGGTTAATGCAAACATTAAGATCAAAGAAGGAGATAATAAATTCATTACCTATCAGCGTACGCGCTTCGATTTTATTTCTGCTACGCATGGGCTTGTGGCATGCGCCCCAAATTAAAATCTTTAACTACAATAAACTTTCTGCTAATTAGCTTTCGCCTATATCATTAATTGTTATCTATTTTTAAGATTGTGTATGTGTTTAAAAAAACAATATTGCCTTCCTTTTTTAAGCTTGTTGATGGTTATTGCAGCTTGTAACAGCAGCGAATCAGGTCATTTATTTACGGCGCTTCAGTCTGCCGGCAGCGGTATCAATTTTATTAACTCAATTGATGAAACACAACTACCCAAAGAATCCCTGAATGAATTTGCATACATGGGCGGAGGCGTGGGTATTTTGGATGTGAATAATGATGGCCTGAAAGATATTTTTTTCAGCGGCAACCAGGTTAATAGCAGGCTGTATCTGAATAAAGGAAACAATAATTTTGAAGATATAACACAGGCCGCTGGCATTGCAACAGGTGTTTGGTGCACAGGTGTAAGTGTTGCTGATGTAAATGCCGACGGCTTTGATGATATTTATGTTTGTACCTACGGTAAAAACCTTGCAGAACGCGCCGGCAATTTATTATTCATCAACCAACACAACAATAGCTTTAAAGAAGAAGCCGCAACTTATGGTTTGGCTGATTCCGGCTATTCATCCCAGGCTGTTTTTTTTGACTATGATAAAGATGGCGACCTTGATGCCTACATCGCCAATTACCTGCTGAATGCGTCCTATTCCGCCAATTATCTTTTTCCTAAAAACCTAACCGGCACTTCACCCGCCAACGACAAGCTTTACCGCAACGATGGTGATACCGCCCAACAAGGCCATCCCGTTTTTACAGATGTTACCAAACAGGCGGGTATAATAGATGATGGTTTTGGGCTTGGTGTTGCTGTAAGCGATTACAATAATGATGGCTGGCCTGACATATATGTTTCCGATGATTTTATATCGAATGATTTTTTCTGGCTAAACAATAAGAATGGCAGTTTTACCAACGTGCTTGACCGTTCCACCAAACACCAGAGCTACAGCAGCATGGGCATGGATGCTGCCGATATAAACAACGACAAACTGGTTGATTTTGTAACGCTCGATATGATGCCGGAAGATAATCTGCGAAAAAAACTCATGTTTTCGTTTATGAACTACGACAGGTACCAGGCAGAGCGGAACATGGGCTATTCGCCAGAGTTTATGCGCAACGTGCTGCAACTGAATAACGGCAATTACTATGCAGGCGATACAGCCATACCTTTTTTTAGCGATATCGGGCAAATGGCGGGCATAAGCGAAACCGACTGGAGCTGGAGTGTGTTGCTTGCCGATTTTAATAACGATGGCTATAAAGACATGCACATTACCAACGGCATTGGCCGTGATTTCCTGAATTCCGATTTTATCGCTTTCAGCAAAACGGTAAACCAGCAAACCTCGGATGAAAAAAAGATGCGGGAGCTGTTAAAAGAAAAACTCGTGGCATTAAAAACTGTTGCGCTGCCGAATTATTTATACATGAATAAAGGCGATTATACTTTCAGCAATGTTTCAGATTCGGCTGGTATAAATGAGCCTGCTGTTTCAAATGGCGCTGCCTACGCCGACCTGGATAATGACGGTGATCTGGATCTTGTGGTGAACAATGTAAATAAAAAAGCCTTTGTGTTTATTAATAATACAGTGCAGGCAAAAGGTAACCATAACATCAGGTTCTCATTGCAGGGCGATACTGCAAATCGCAAAGGTTTTGGCGCAAAAGTTTATATCTATAATAAACAACAGGTTCAAATGCAGGAAGCGTACCCTGTACGCGGTTATCTCTCCACAGTAGATGACCGGCTGGTTTTTGGTACCGGTGCTGATACAAGCATAGATTCAGCCGTTATTATCTGGCCTGATGCATCCAGGCAGCTAATGCAAAACCTTGCAGCCGATTCATTGTATGTAATAAAGAAAAGCAATGCCATGCAACAGCCATCGTTTCCATTGAATGCAACAGATTACATTTTTACGGATGTTTCAGGAGCAACAAATATTCAATATAAACATACCGATGCAGATTTTTATGACTATGGCACGCAGATTTTGCTGCCACAGAAATTTTCACAGCTTGGGCCATTTGTGTCAACCGGAGATATGAATAATGATGGTAAAACAGATTTTTATATTGGCGGTGCTTTTAATTCTACCGGCGTATTGTTTAAGCAACAGGCGGATGGAAAATTTCAATCTTCAAAACTAACCGATGGTATTAAGATGCAGGAAGACATGCAAAGTGTTTTGTTTGATGCTGATGAGGATGGCGATACCGACCTGCTTGTAACGTATGGGGATATGCGCTTTGCAGATACATCGGCTTATTATAAACCACGGTTGTATCTCAACGATGGTGATGGAAATTTCATCCTAAATGCGGCTGCCATTCCTGATTCTGTGCGAACCATTGCGGGCTGTGTTACAATCGGCGATTATGATAATGATGGAGATGAAGATGTATTCATAGGCGGACGGGTATCGAAGAAATATCCTTTGTCGCCCCGCAGTTACCTGCTGCAAAACAATAAGGGTGTTTTTGCAGATGTCACCAAAACTGCCTGCAATGATCTTCAACGTGCAGGAATGGTTACGGCGGCGGTGTTTACCGATTTTAATAACGATCATCAGGCAGACCTCGTCATCACCGGGGAATATATGCCGATACGCTTCTTTGCCAATAACAATAAACAATTAAAAGAAGTAACAGCGTCAACAGGGTTGGAGCACATGAACGGTATGTGGCGAAGCCTTATTGCAACCGATATTGATAAAGATGGCGACATAGATTTTGTGGCAGGCAATCTTGGTCTCAACTGCCGTTACCATATTTCGCCTGCTTATCCTATGCAATTATTTGCAAAAGATATGGATGGCAACGGCACCATAGAACCGCTGATGTTTTATTATATAAAAGATGCACATGGCAAAAGAACATTATTCCCTTCAGTCAGCCGTGATATGCTGGTGCAGCAGGTGCCCATCATGAAAAAATCTTTCCTTTTATACAGCGACTATGCCAAAGCCGGCTTTGATGAGATATACAAGGGTGGTAAAGATGGCCTGCAAACTTTTACCTGTACGGAAACCCGGAGTTGCTGGCTTGAAAATACCGGCAGCGGAAAATTTATGATGCATGCTTTGCCGCAGGAAGCACAGTTCGCTCCTGTAAACGCGATTGTTTGCACCGATGTTGATGGTGATAATATCAACGATCTTTTACTGGCAGGCAATGAATACCAGGCTGAAGTAAGTACAGGGCGCTACGACGCTTCCTACGGTTGTTATTTAAAAGGAACGGGTAATGGCAATTACATAGCTATATCTCCGGCAGCAAGCGGCTTTATAGTTAATGGCGATGTAAAAGATATGAAGCTGTTAACTACTACAGATAATAAACGGTTATTGCTTGTTGCAGTGAATAATGATTCGCTGCGGGTGTTTAAGATGAGATGAGCGTTTTAATGCACGTACTACGCCATCGGCAGTTGTCATAAATATAATTTTTTATTTGACGATTCATCTAAACAATGGTTCATGTACATGCAAAGCCAGGTGAGTACTATTACGGTATTAACTTAAATGATTTTGTTACGCTGATTTATTCAGTCTATAAGGGGCAGATGCCAGGTTTATCTTGAAATCATTATTGTTTTTATTGAATCGTCATTTTCATTCTTGAGGAAGTACATGCCAGGTTTTAAGTTGCTTGTATTGATAAAGCCATTTCCGGAAATGAAGGCCCTGGCTGCTATTTTACCGGAAGCATTAAATAAAACAAAACTTGCTTTAGCATCGGACTTTATATGAATTATACTATTGACCGGATTTGGCTGAAACGACCAGTTTGTTTTAGATAAGCCTGCCTGTGTGGCTGATGTTATATTTCCCCGTGCACAGTATAACCAAGGCTATCGGGGGCTAAATAATTATGTATCCGCCATCAGTAGTCGGTACAACATCATAAAGGGATTCATAGGTAAGGTCGCCGATAGTTTTATCCCATTGTATGTTGCCCTGTGCGTAAAGTTTTACAAGCCAGTAATCATAGCTATTTATATTCGGATCTGTTCCGGATATACCTGAATTAGAACTTCCTGCCAGCAAGAACCCCCCATCCTTTGTGGCTATTGCTTTCGTTAATTCATCATTACCATTACCGCCTATTGTTTTATCCTATGCTTTGGAGATAGTGCCGGAGGCAGGTCAGCTTTTAACTTCACAACCCAGTAATCGCTGGAACCTCTGCTATACTCCGACTTATATTTTGACTGGTTTGAAGAAGTTCCTTTATCTAAAATGATTCAACAATAAAGGTGTTATTATCATACAGGTATAAACTTATTTTAGAAGTTCAAACTTTGCTTCTTCAGTTAATATATGCTGCCTGTGTTGAATAAGAGCGTTACAAACGATAAGGCGGAGGTTGCCAGATGTTTTTTTATCGAATGAAGTTATAGAATGAATAAAAAAAATAGGGCGCAAAACTTTTTGTTTAAATCAGCAACTTTACAAACACACTTAATCGTAATGGAACTAAAGAATAGCCGTTTCAGTATTACAATAAAAGTTGCCCCGGAGCATCTTGATGATCTGAATCATGTGAACAATGTGATCTATGTGCAATGGATGCAGGATATTGCCGGCATGCATTGGAATACATTCGCGCCGGATAAGCTAAAGACGGATGTTTTGTGGATGATACGCAGGCATGAAATAGATTATTTCAACCAAGCTTTCTTAAAAGATGAATTGCGCATGGAAACATGGACGGGTGAATACACCAATGTAACCTGGAAACGCCATTATGAGATCACCCGCGTATCGGATAATAAAAAGATCATCAGTGCTGCGAGTGTATGGGTAGCGTTTGATAGAAAGACACAGCGTATAAGAAAAATGGATGAAGAACTTGTTACAGCGCTTGTAAGATGACGCCTCTTGTTAATTTGCTTTGCTTTGATAGGCTTTCACATATTCCACCACCACATCAATCACAGGTGCAATCCATATTTCACTTTCATATTGCTTTAAATAATACAACAATGCACGGTGCGCTTCCAGCGATATATTGATGGCATGTTCTCCGCCTACACCATGAAACAGGAACACCAGCAGCGTATTGGATTGCATTGCCTGGTTAACCAGTTGGATCATTTGTTCTGCTGTTGCATTGTTCATGGCATAACAATCCATATCATATAAATTGATCTTCTCAATGGTGTGCATTTGTTCACGTACGGCTCTTGCGCCAATAAAATCATTATGCATGCTGTCCATATATGCCGTATCGCCTATTTTCATATCACCGCAGGGATAAGCAAATGTTCTTTCAGTTTTGCCATCAAGCGCCTGTAAAAAAATGTTCGTCATTCTTGCTTCGTTCACCATGCGTTTTACGGTGTACCTGCTCATATCATTTTCAGCACTTACCCATTCACGGCCGGGAATATTGCCAATGCAGGGATGAAATAAAGTATGGTTGGCAAGTTCATGCCCTTCAGCAGCAGCTTTCTTCCAGTCTTCTAAACGGTTTTTACAACCGGGGAATGAAGCGGATAAATAAAATGTGCCTTTCAATCCAAGTGAATCAAGCAGCGGTATCACATTGTCAAGTGAACATTCAATGCATCGTCATAGGTTAATACAACAGCGCACTTTTTATTGTTCCATGCTGCATTGCTTTGAGCGAAGAGATGAACGGTTATACAAGAAACAATTGTTGCAAGCAATATTTTTTTCATGGGTTGAAATTATGCAAGCAACTTTATCAAATAAAAGTCTTGATTATTTTTTATTTGATTGCGGGCAACCTTGCAGGTCGCCTTGCGCAAATGCGACGTAAACTGCCCCAAGGGTTTCTTCGTTTGAATGTGCCAGAGGTTTAATCCCAATAACCCGCCGCTAATCTTTCCCTTCTAGATGGCCTTATGCTTTTGATGCAGGCTTTGTTAGCGGCTGGCGGTAAATGAGTGTGGCACAAAAATGCGCAATAAAACCTATAATGCCTCCCGCCGTATTCAGGATAAGATCGTCCACATCAAACACACCAAGCCCGGTGCATAGTTGTATCAATTCATAAGCAAGACTAAAAGCAAATACAACTACGATAACTGCCGAAAACGACCTGAGCCTTTTAAAAAGCAATGGCAGTAATATACCCAGCGGCACAAACCCCAACAAATTACCACCCAGGTTTTTATATTGCCACTCTGTGTTTATACGCCCGCCATGGTACATAAGTTTAATGGTTTCGAATGGCTCCAGGTTGGCTTTTCGAATGCCGCTGCTGATAGAAGTTTTTATATGGGTTAGTGAAATATAATTTTCAGGATGGGTATGCATCCTTGTAAAAAGAACGTATTTGGAAAGTAATACCAGGTAGATGATAAAAACTGCGAAAAGAACATATTTTAATGCGGGTTTGTCGACCATGAGAAACATTTAATGCTGATAAATGTAAGCTCTTTTCCCCTGCGCCGGGTTAAGTTTTACCGGCAGGTTTTTAAATAATTTTTTATCCTACGTGCCGTTAAATAAATGAAATAAGATTTGAGTGGGTAATTCTGCCAGTCTTTTCTGAAACGGCTGCATATTTCGTTTAACAGCGGCAACTCCCGAATGTCAATGAGCGTTGAAAGATGTTCTTTCATGATGCAGGGGCCTGCATGTACTATCAGTTCTATATGTGCGCAATCCTGGTTGAACTTATACTTATGGGCCAGTTCGTATCCTTTAATATAGGTGAATACAATGGATATGTTTTCTTCACGGAGATCAATATCCACTGATGCAAGATTAACAGCAAATAGCAACAACTGTTCTATGCGGTCTTGTTGTATTAACAGGGTAAATTCTGTTTCGGTTAAGATCTTTTTGTAAATATTGAGGATATAAATGTGTTCCTCTTTGTTATTAAAATCATCGATGTAGGCCTGCTTTGCCGCGTGATGCATTCTCTCTAGCCGGCCTAATATGTGGTTTATTGTTTCGATCGTTTCATCACACAGGGAATCGCAGGTTATCTTTATGCAAGCTCTCGCTTCTTCAACCCGATGGTTTTCAATCATCGCTGTATAAGCTAGTTCAGATCCTTCTGTTTCTTTAAAATGAAGATCACCGAAAGTGTGCGGGCAGGTTTTGGTCATAAAGCAAGACAGGTTTCCGTATCAATAAAATAAAATAGCAAGCAATCAGTTTATCACCCAAAACTATTGTACCGGTTGCAAAATCACTGCGTCAAATGACTCAAATAATTTATTTTTTTCATCTCCTGTTTAAGTATTCAAAAGTATATTGATAATCAGCATCAATTATTAAAAAAGAGCCGGTTTAAGCCGGCCCTTTTTTACAAAACATTTTATTTTATTGCTTTCAGGCTGATGCTGCCAGTGTCTGAATAAAGATTGATCACGTACATGCCTTGTGTCCAGTTGCTTCCGTTGAAGGATATAAAATTGGTGCCTGCATTTAGGGTGATTGTTTTGCTGATCAATTGTTGCCCTGCATAATTATTCACCGTAACCGTCACCTGTTGATTCCTGGGCGAATTAATATTAATTTTTAGATCGTTTACGAATGGGTTAGCAATTATTTGCGCGGTTAGACCGGAAGTATTGATTGTTTTTGTAACAGCCTTGCTTGCAAATTCAGCAACACTTGCACTGGCATCGCCTTCATACAGTTCATAGCCGTAAGCGTAATTATATCCGTTTATAAATAGTTTGTTTCCCATTCCTAAAAGGTATATTATATTAGTTATACCAGATAAGCCTCCATCAGAAACGGTGGTTGTTCCGGCAGTTGTGCCGTCGCTTGACCATAATGCCTGGTTAAAGGTGAAGTATAGTTTGCCGGCTGCACTTGTTAAGTTGCCGATATAAAAATTTCCATCTGCGTTAGGGCTGGTTTTTACAAGCTTGGTACCGGCGGCAGTACCATTGGTTTTCCATAATGCATTATAATTCGTCGCATCAGCAGCCTGGAAATAAATGGTGTTGCCTACAAGCGTAAGTTGCTGCGGGTATGAGTTTGATGAACCTGCATAGATATCCTTTACTAAACCAGTACCTTCCGCGGTGCCATCTGTACTATATAATTCGTATCCCAACGTACTTTCATAAGCATTGAAATAAAGTTTTCCATTAAGCATAGCAGTACCCGCATTAAAGTTTGGTGATATTGAAGAAGTTAACAATTTGGTGCCAGTGGTAGTTCCATTGCTCATACATAAATAACTGGCAACGCCATTATAAGCGGTAAAGAGTATTTTATTGTTAAATGCTATAAAATTGCCCGGGGATGAACTGCCTGAGCCGGGGAAAATATCAGCAAGTAAATTAGTGCCAGACAGCGTACCATTGCTTTTCCAAAGCTCATAGCCATAATTGCTGGGTGCTGTAAAATAACAGAGGTTGCCTGCTACTCCAATAGAAACAGAGCCAATGTTTGTACGCAGTCTAAAATTGGTACCACTGCTGTCTGTTCTCCATAGTTCATAACTATTGTTATACACCGAATAAAATACGGTGCCATTATCTGCAACCTTTATATCATAAATATAAGATGATGTATTACCTAACTTTTTGGTGCCGGCACTTGTGCCGTCAGTCATATAAATGCATTCACCGGTAGAGTCACTTGCCATAAAGTAAGCCTTACCGTTTTTGCTTGCGTAAAGCTCAGGGTAGCCGGAATTTTCCCCTGGTATTATATCTTTTACAAGTGTAGTACCTGCTGCAGTTCCGTTGCTTTTCCATAATTCATATCCTGTTGTACGCGTGTACGCATTAAAAACAATTTTATCATTGCTTAAAACCGTTGCAAAGCGGTTTTGATAATTGGAGAAAGGAACACCGCTCGCTGTAGCAGCAGTGTTGATGTTTTTTACAAGTTTGGTTCCCCCGGTTGTTCCATTGGTTATCCAAAGCTCTGTGCCTGAAGAAGCAGCATAAGCACTGAAATATACTTTGTTATTGCATAAAGTGTAAATCCCCGGCCCTGAACCTGCCGCTCCCGTGTTAACGTCTTTGAGTAATTTGGTGCCGGCAGTTGAGCCGTTGCTTATCCAGGGTTCATATCCATATTCAGGTGAAGTGGTAGTGAAATACAAATTATTGCCGGCAACATTCATGCTGTAACTGTTTGCGTAACCAGGCAATGCTTTTACAAGTTTGGTGTTGGCAGCAGTTCCGGCTGATTTCCAAAGCTCATACGTAGTACCGGTGAAATCAGGCACCAGGAAATAAACAGTATCATTCATGCTGCGGATGTTTTCTGTAATAATCCCCAAACTCACATCTGCTGTGGCAATATCTTTCACCAAAACAATACCGGCAGTGTTTGCCGGGTTGTATTTATATAGTTCTGTACCTGTAGTATAATAATATCCGGAAAAAAACAAGGAATTTTTAGCAATAGCAAAAGGCTGATCCTGGTAAACGCCATAATTGTTGCTGGTTAAAATGATCCCGTTCCCATAAGGTGCCACAGTAGTGCCTGCAGTAGTACCGTCGCTTTGCCATAACATTCTGTTATAACCATCGTTGGCCGAAAAATAGAGCTTGCTGTTATACGCAGTTAAATTTGCAGGGCCATTCCAATCGCTGTAGTTATTATTGTTGGCGATGTTTATATCTTTCAGCATATAGGTACCGCCTGCAGTGCCGTCGCTTCTCCACAATTCCCTTCCGTAAGCATAATTATAGGCAGTAAAAAACAACACATTATTTGCATTTATTAACTGTCCTATTCCGGAAGCGCTGTAAGCGCTGTATATATCTGTTACCATTACAGTTCCCGCTGCAGTGCCGTCAGTTTTCCAGAGCTGTGAAACATTGTATGCACCAATGGTTGTGAAATATAAGCTGTTGTTCATAGCCGTAAAATGATATGGCTGGCTGCTGCCTGATCCTGGCACTATATCTTTTAATAAAATGGTGCCGGCATCCGTGCCATCACTGCGGTATAGTTCATAACCTGTTTCAGGTGCATAGGCCATGAAATACAGCTTGCTTTTAAATACAATGATATAATAAGCATTGCCTGAGGCGCTGCCCGGGTTAATGTCTTTTACAAGATAGGTGCCTTCTTCCGTACCATCGCTCCGCCAAAGCTCACTGCCATGAATGCCGTCATCGGCAGTATAATAAACCACTTTGTTTAATACTGCAAAAGCGGGGGTATAGTTGAAATTAAAATTATAAGGACTGGCATCCTTTGAAGTATTGATATCTTTTACAAACTGGAAATTAGCGGCAGCAGTAATGCTTTCCTTTTTACTAGCATTGGCAGGGTTTGGGGGGTTAATATTGGTGTTTAACGCTTCCAGGGCTTCTTTGGGCAGTTGTTTATCAGCAACTGCTTTTTGCAGAATGCTTGTAAGTACAGTTCTGCGTTTTAATAAACGCTGGTATAAAGCCGGGTCGTTTTGCATGAACTCCACAGGTGGCGGTCCCTGCTGTAATTCCTGTACAAATGCGGGCATGGCTGCAATAGAAAATTTCTTTGCCGGTGATTGTGCCGCGCAAAATGGAATGCCTGCCGATGAAAGTATTACGGCAAACAAGAGGGTAAATGTTTTTTTCATTTTGATGGTTTTAAAATTTAAAGGCATTGATGTGCTGATTACAGTAAGTGATTACATGAAAAATGGTGTTTTTACAGGTTAGCAGTAGCTTGATTTTATGATTGCCAGCAAACAATGCATCAAAAATAAAGCAGGCATATACGGATAATCACAGTATAAATACGGATCTGGTACGGGAAATTTCCGGAGACTCAATTCCAAATTACTTAGTCAGAATTACCCTTCATCCAGGGTTGCATCTATACAAACCTGCTGTTGACTTATAAGCTCCTATGTTTAAATAGAATTTTTATTTACCACTAGCGGTTGGTCAGGCTACTAACCGTGGCGAGTATGCCGTTGACGGTCGCCTGGCCGTCAACTTTTTTTACTATACATAAAGCGTGAAATCATTTTAAACATAGGAGCTTCTTATAAAATCACCTGCTATTTCAAACTTGCCTTAACTATATTTGACGTGATTATTTTAATAGCCATTAACGATGATCTTTTCAATGTACAACAGGATAAAACAACATTGCTTATCTATCTTCTTTCTTCTGTCACTTCTGTATAGCTTTCATGCATTTGCAACGCCTGCAGAACAGCAGGCTGGTGAGCCACGTATAGTGAACATTGTAAATTTTATACGCCTGCTGGAGCCACGAGATGCTGCCATTACAGAAGATGTGCTGTATCAGACTGTGGTTAAGCAGGTGGAGATCATGAACAAATACCAGCTCAAAGGCACATTTCTTTTACAGTATGATGCATTGATGGATGGCCGTTACCAACAACTGCTAAGGTCATTACCAAAAGATCAATATGAAATAGGTGGCTGGTGGGAAATACCGCAACCTTTGGTAGAGAAAGCAGGATTGAAATGGCGTGGCCGTTACCCCTGGGACTGGCATGCGGATGTAGGGTTCTCAACCGGCTATACGCAGGAAGAACGAAGGAAATTGGTGGATGTTTACATGGAAGATTTCAAAGCTATATTCGGTTATTATCCCAGATCAGTTGGCTCATGGTTTATAGATGCCTATTCGATCAACTACATGTATGAGCGCTATCACATTGTTGCATCTTCCAATTGCAAAGATCAATATGGAACAGATGGCTATACACTATGGGGCGGCTATTGGAACCAGGCGTATTATCCCAGTAAAATAAATGCCTACATGCCGGCACAACATGCGTCTGCACAAATACCGGTGCCTGTTTTCAGGATGTTGGGCAGCGATCCTGTTAGGCAGTATGATTATAGCCTTGGTTCAGAAAGGCAGGGTGTAGTTACATTGGAACCAGTGTATGAATTTGGCGGCGGTGATTCTGCATGGGTACACTGGTTTTTTGGTCAGTTTGTTGAAGGCGAGCGCCTTGCTTTTGCCTATACACAGGCAGGCCAGGAAAATTCGTTTACCTGGAATGGCATGGCTAAAGGTTTTGAAATACAAATGCCGCTTATTGCAAGGCTGCGGGATGAAAATAAGATCACCGTTCAAACATTGGAAGAATCCGGGAAATGGTTCAGCAAGAATTACCCGGTTACGCCTGCCACTGCTGTAACGGTTAACGAAGATATTGGCAACAGTGATCTGAAAACGGTTTGGTATAACAGCCGCTTTTATCGTACGAATCTTATATGGGAACATAACAACCTGCGCATTAGGGATATTCATTTGTTTGATGAACGTTTCCCTTCGGTATATGAAACTGAAAAGGCAACAAGTAATGAATGTAAGTTTTTTACTTTGCCATTCGTGGATGGATATTTATGGAGCAATAAAGATTCATTGGCGGGCATGCGTTTTAAGGCCAATATAAATGGTAAAGCAATATTGCTATCCGGTACAGATCCCGAAATAAAAGAAACAGGTACCTCGCAACTGCAGGCAAGCTGGCCGCTAACAACAATACCAGGCAAAGTGGTAATTGATCTAAATGAAACAACGTTTACGGTTAGCTTAATAAGCGATGCAAAAACAGATTGGTATATCGAACTTGAAACAACAGCCAATGCAGACCTGCCTTTCAATGCTATTCAACCAAACAAAATAACCAACCGTTTTGATGGATTTCATTATTCAGTAGAAGCAATTTCAGGCACGTTCGTAAAGGCACCCAGGCCTGCTATGTTTATCATAAAACCAACAAATAATAAAATTGTGCTCAAGCTTGATAGCAGCAAGTAACGTAGGTTTTTGAATATTATAGTAGTGAATTAATTCAAATCTTCTTATTTAACGCTTCGATTGATATTTCTGTTGAAATATTTTGATCTTTTCCTGTGTAAACCTTCGCAATAATTATCCCGTTGGTGGTTTTATTTACCAAATACAGTATCTTAGGCAGCACATTTTAAAAAGTACATCTATGAAAACAACCTTATTGCTCTTTGCTATGCTTTATTCTGTAAGAATACTTGCGCAAGACAAACCAAATATTATTGTTATCCTGGCTGATGATATTGGCTATTCAGCCTTAACTGTTAATGGCGGCCAATCTTATCAAACACCACGCCTTGATTCCATGGCAAGAAACGGTATGAATTTCAAGCAATGCCGGTCAACACCATTGTGCTCCACATCACGTAACACTGTTGACCGGTAAGTACAACCTGCGCAACTTCAATAATTTTGATTATATGAATGTAACGGATAAAACATTTGCCAACATGTTGCGTGATAATGGTTATGTTACCGGGATTTTCGGTAAACACCAGGCGCCTTACAGTGTTGATACCATGCAAAACTGGGGGTGGGATTATCACTGCATCATGGAGCTTACAGAATACCCTATGCCAATGAGCCGTTATAAAAATCCGAACATAATGGAAAATGGTATTATACACGATGGTAATACAGAATTGAAGAATAAATATTCTGATGATGTTTTTACAAGTAAGATATTCGACTTTATATCATCAGATACAAGCGGCAAGCCATTCTTTGTTTATTATCCCATGGCAATTGGCCACTCGCCATATAGTCCAACCCCTGATGACCCGGAATTTGCTACATGGGTTCCGGGCAAAAGCAACACAGCTTTTTTCCCTTCGATGATGCATTACATGGACAAAAAAGTTGGTGAAATTTTAGACTGGTTGCAGCAACATGGTCTTGACAGCAATACCATAGTTCTATATACAGGTGATAATGGAATACCTGCAGACATTTACTATAATGCGGATGGCAAAACGCATATACAGGGAAAAAAAGCATGGCCGCTTGAAGGTGGTGTGCGTGTGCCCCTGATAGCTTACTGGCCTGGTCATGTTGCAGCAGGTGGTGTGAATAATGATGTGATAGATTTTACTGATTTTTTTACAACGTTGGCACAGGCTGCAGAGGCAACGGATTTAAGCAGTTATGGAATATTGGATGGTGTTAGTTTTTTTGATGCCATGCTTGGTAAACCACATACACCCAGGCAACAATTGTTTTTTCATTACAATCAGCAACCCGCTTTTAACACAACCCGGCGTTGGGTGCAGGACCAGGTATATAAATATTATGATACAAAAGACCCTTTAAAGCCGGGCAAATTTTATAATATTTCTACTGATGCGGATGAAAAACTACCGATAGCAAATACTAAACTTACCACAGCCCAGAAAGCATTAAAGCAAAAATTCTAGGCCCTGCTTGATTCATTTGGCGTATGGCCTGCAGCTCCGGTAGTGCAAGGTGCCTCAGTTGCAAACATTACTTCCAGTTCAGCATTGGTTTCTGCAACCATTATTTCACCCGGTGCGTCGGATTTAATTGACAGAGGTTCCAATATTGCATTGCCAACGCAAAATGAACCACACCTTGATATTGGAAGGCAGCACGATACTGTTGTGGCACTGGGGCCTGTTAGTATATTAAGAAAAGATCTTCAGCCTCAGATCAAATACCGTTATGCTTTGTATGCGATGAACAACAATATGGCAAACAATACAGGGGTTGCTCAAGATAGTTTTTACACACTTTCAAATGCGCCATTACTGCAACCGGTAACCTTCAAGGGCGTTCCAGGGTCAACATCAGTAAATCTTAGCTGGGGCAAAGCTCAATTTCCTTTAAGCGGAGCAAAGAGTGCCGGGTATATTATTGTTTATTCAAAAGATTCCACGAAAATAATTGACAATCCTAATGGAAAAGCGCCCACCAACATTGTGTTAGCAGGAACACTTGTAAAACCGGCTTCGAAAATTTTGCCGGCTGCCCCTGCATTATCTGTAGCTATAAGTGGGCTTCAGCCCGGCACTAATTATACTTTTACTTTAATACCCTACACTTGGGATAATGTTGTTGCCAATACGTATAATTATCTTGTAGCTGGCGCTCGTGTTATATCGGTGAAAACATTAAATACGTTTGCGTTTAAAGAAGAAAACAATGATGGTGCTGTTGTAGTTTCAAAAAGATAAATAAACAATCCGCTAAACTTTGGATCGTTGCTCTGCTATAAAATAATAAATAGGAATACCATAGCATAATTATAGGTAAGCTTCCTGCTTTTTAAGTACCAGCGATTACAAACTTTTTAAAGTTTGTAATCGCTCCCTACTTTTTATACACAACACCAGCTTTCATCACGAAGATTACTTTACCCATGGCATGAATGTCTTGCGTAGGGTCGCCATCTACGGCAATAATGTCTGCCAACTTTCCTTTTTCGATTGAACCTGTTTCGGCCGTAATGCCCAATAAATCGGCCGCATTTACAGTGGCTGCTTTAATGGCTTGTAAAGCCGGCATGCCTGCTTCGGTCATGTAAATAAATTCGATCCAGTTTTTTCCGTGTGCATACACACCGGCATCAGTGCCAAAGGCGATCTTTACGCCACCTTTCCAGGCTTTGGCAAAAGTGTTTTGAATAAGTGGCCCTACTTCCTGTGCTTTTTGAGCGATGATTGCCGGGTAATAACCTGGCTTTTTTGCTGAATCAGCAACAGATTTTCCTGCGATAATAGTGGGTACATAATATGTACCATATTGTTTAAATAAGGCAATGGCTTCATCATCCATGTACGTGCCATGTTCTATAGAGGCAACACCGGCACGTATGGCGCGTTTCATGGCTTCGGCGCCGTGGGAATGTGCCGCTACTTTCATTCCATAATCTTTTGCTGTGGTTACAATAGCTTTTATTTCTTCTTCGCTAAACTGGGCACCGCTGCCATCTTTCTCTAAACTCAATACACCGCCCGAAGCAGTTATTTTAATAAGGTCGCTGCCTTCTTTATAGCGTTCCCGCACTGCTTTAACGCAGGCTTCAACGCCATCGGCTACACCTTCCACAATGCCTGGGTCGCCCCTGAACTCATCATTCAAACCGGTTGTGGGATCTCCATGCCCGCCTGTTGAAGAAATAATCTTCCCGGCAGTATATATACGTGGCCCTTTAACCAATCCCTGGTTAATAGCATTGCGCAGTGAAATATTAACGCCGCTGCCACCAACATCCCGCACAGTAGTAAAACCTGCCAGCAATGTTTTTTCGGCATAGCCAACCGAGCGATACGCATAATCTGCCGGGTTTAGCCGGAACTCATCGATCATGGCGGTTGGGCTTGTTTCGGCTTGCAGGTGCACATGGCAATCTATTAAACCAGGCATTACAGTTTTTGTTTTCAGGTCCATGATATTATCGCCCTGCCTGTTTTGCAGGTAACCTTTTTCAATTGATGTAATACGGCCGCTGTCAACAACAATGGTCACTTCCGTTAGCAGTTGTGCATTATTTACATCAACGAGTTTGCCACAATAAATAATGGTTTTTTGCGCCTGGGCATGAACGGTTATGCAAAGGATTAGCAAGCATAAAAATTTTCTCATATAAAGCATTCTGTCAATGAATAAGATTAAGTGTGCCGGTATGAAACGATGAACGGATGGCAAGATTTTTTGTAAACAATAAACAAATATAAAAGTCCGGGCTCTATATACGAAAACAGAATTGACGTAATGCCGGTAAAAATTTATGATGCAAAATTAATCACAAGGGTAAAAGGATTCCGGAGCAGATGTTCGCAACAGGCCCGCATTTGGTTGTCATTAATAATCATGATTTTTAGTCTTTTCTATCAACAGTCAATCTGTACAACCTCCTTTCCAGGAATTTTATTTTTTACATGTGGTGCCCGTTGATTATCGTTTTAGCATCCTCGTTGATATTTTAGCAAACACTTCTTCTTTATGCGTTTTGCTGATTGGTAGTGAAGCATGTTCGAGGATCACTTCATTGCCATCAATTGTTTTTATAGCATTTATAGAAACAAGAAATGATTTATGAATGCGGATAAATAAATGCTGCGGCAATTGTTCTTCAACGCCTTTAAAGGTTAAATAACTAATATACTTTTTTTGAAGTGCGTGCACGATAATATAATTGTTCATACCTTCTATGTATAATACATCTGCTATTTTTATTTTCTCTATTTTTTGATTGCATTTTACAAAGAAATAGTCTTCGGGGTTGCTTATCTCGTACTTGTTTTTTAGCTGCAGGTAATCATAAGCCTTAACGGAAGTCTTATAAAATCTTGAAAAGCTTACAGGTTTTAAAAGATAATCCAGGATATCCAGTTCATAGCCCTCCACGGCATATTCAGGATAGGCTGTTGTGAAAATTACCAGTGGCAGGTTTTGCAGGTTCTTTATAAAATCAATGCCGGTAAGTTTGGGCATTTGTATATCAAGAAAAAGCAGGTCAATATTTTTTGATTGCAGCCATTGCGTAGCTTCAATGGCATTGCGGCATTCTGCAACGCAATTCAAAAAATCAATTTGCCGTATATGTTCCAGTATGCCTTTACGGGCAATTGGTTCATCATCTACAACAAGGCAGTTAATCATAGTACTTAATTTTTAAAATCGTTCTGTATATGTTTTTATCCTGCTTTACGGTTAGCTCATGCTGGTTGGGATATAATAATTCAAGCCTGCGTTTTAAATTTTGTACACCCAGCCCGCCGGATTGTAACAGGAAGTTAGCGCCATTTGATTTATCATAGGAATTAAGCGTTTCCACCATAAAAAAGCTCTGATCGGATATTGCAAGGTTGATATGAATTTTATTATTCTGAGGATCTTTAAAATTTGAAACATGCTTAAAGGCATTTTCAACAACAGGCAGTATAAGCAGTGGTGCGATTTTGAAGCTGCCGATCTCTTCATCAATGTGTAAGCGGATATCTGAGCCTTTTTCCATACGCAATGTTTGTACGTCAACATAGTTTTTAATGTATTCCAGCTCTTTTTTTATTTCAATTTTGTCTGATGTGCATTCATACAACTGGTAGCGCAGCATTTCAGATAATTTTTCTACAGTGGCACGTGCATCTGTATTGCGTTTGTCTATCTGGAAATAGATTGTATTAATAACGTTAAACAAAAAATGCGGGTTCATCTGTGAACGCAGGAAGTTAAGTTCAGTACTTACTTTTTCTTTTTCAACTTCGTATAACTGGCGGCGTAAACGAAAACTGTCGATCATTATTTTAAGTCCGCCCGAACCAAAGGCCGCCAGCAAGCTTGTCCAGGTAAATATATTCACATCAAATTTAAAGGCAGCAGGATCGCTGGCAATGATCTCTTTTGCAGGATCAAAAAGATGATCTATGGTGCGTACGGCAAGCATCATTGCCAATCCACCGGTAACAACTACTGCTAAAAGAAGCGTTATAAAGAGAAAATATTTCCTGTTGTATAAGAATTTTGGAATAAGCCAATGCGCAGTTAGGTAAAAAGGGATCATGGACATTATTACCACTATGGCTGCATTGAATACCTGTGGAATTAAAGGAGCTGTTTTATCATAATAAACAGTAAAAGTGCTTAACCATACCAGGCACCATAAAGGAACATGCAATAGTTTATATTGGGAAAGCCATTTCTTGTAGTCAATTGAAGCAGGCATGGGCACAGATGTTTTTCAACAGCAATTTACAGGTTAGTTGCTGAAGTGGCGGGTTGGTTCACCAAGTAAAATAATAGGGTTACCAAGTAAATAATACTCTTTGAATAAACGGGGTTGCCGTAAAATTAAATGCACTATACATTTAGTATATTAAATGCGTTAACCTATATTTAAAGCCAAAATCTGTACAAATGAAAAAAACAATTCTACTCAATGTTTTTATGGTATTGCTATGTGCCTGGAACATAGCCATTGCGGCCGAAACCGAGCCGAATAATACTAAAGCGCAAGCAAACACATTGGCTTTAAATGGCAATAACAACGGTGCTATTGGCGCAGGAACTGATGTTGACTGGTGGAAAGTAACTACCACAGCCGATGGTAGGCTGAATATCAGCATTACAGTTTCAAACGGCCTTTATCTCTGGTGCCAGATATATGATAATGACGGCATTACCAAACTTGCCGAAGAATATACTGATGGCACTAATATCACCGAGAGAGATGGCCTTGCCGCCGGCACTTATTACATAAAGTTATTTCCTTTTTACGATGGCCAGAAGCCTGTTTATGCTATATCCAATACATTAAATGTTCCTTCGCAGGCCAACGATGCTGAACCCAACGGTACAAAAGCCCTGGCAAAAGAGTTGCCACTGAATGGTAAAAAAACAGGTCATATAAACTATTACTATAATGGAGCTAAAGACGGTGAGGATTGGTATAAAGTCACCACAAATGAAGATGGGCGACTCCGTTTAACCATGGCGTCGGCTAATAGCAAGTATGTATGGGTTTATTTATATGATAATAATGGCACTACAGAACTCGCCAGCGGATATACAAACGGAACCGCTGCCGTAGTAGACGCAGATGGCCTCGCCGCCGGTACGTATTATGTAAAAGTAAAGACCTTTTATGATAACGATTTTGCACCATATTCGCTTTCTGACAGTTTATTTTCTCCTGCAGAATCAAACAATGTGGAACCTGACAGCACAAGAGCATTAGCTGCAGAACTGCCGTTAAATGGAAGTAAACAAGGGCATATCAATTATTACTATAATAATCACAGGGACAGTGCTGACTGGTATAGGGTAACTACAAATGCAGATGGCCGCCTGCGCCTGACTATGAAATCCGGAAACGGAAGATATGTATGGGCTTATCTATATGATAATAATGGCACCACCGAAATCGCCAGCGGAAATACAGACGGCACTGCTTATGTAGTAAATAAAGATGGCCTTGCTGCCGGTACGTATTATGTAAAAATAAAGACATTTTATAATGATCATTTTGCGCCTTATACGCTTTCTGACAGCTTATTTACGCCAACTGAGGCTAATGACATTGAACCGAACGACAGCCGGGCCCAGGCTTTGGTATTGCCGTTAAACGGGAAGAAAACCGGCCACATTAATTATTATTACAATAACCATAAAGACAGCACTGACTGGTATAAAGTAACCACTAATGCAGATGGTCGTTTGCGTCTTACTGTTAAATCCGGTAATGGTCAGAATGTATGGGCATATTTATATGATAATGATGGAATAACAGAGCTTAAAGCAGGTTATACTTCCGGTAACGCTGTTGTTGTAGATAAAGACGGCCTGGCAGCGGGTACCTATTATATAAGAGTAAATACATTTTATACAAATGAATGGGCGCCTTATACATTATCAGACAGCTTGTTCAAACCTGATCAGGCTAATGATACCGAACCCAATAACAGCAGGACTGAAGCTGTAACTTTACCTGCTAACGGCTCTGTTACAGGACATACAAATTATTACTACAAGAAGGTGAAGGATACAGCAGATTGGTATAAACTAACCACTACTTCAGATGGGATGATCACCATCAATATTCAATCGCATAATGGCCAGAATGTATGGGCTTATTTATATGATAATGATGGCACAACCGAGATTGCAAAAAGTTATACTTCAGGCAGTACTTCTTATTCATTTGATGGGTTAAAAGCCGGCACTTACTATATACGTGTGAATGTTTATTACGCCGACGCTGAATGGGCGCCCTATACTTTAAGCAACACTCTATCTTATTACAGCTTTAAAGACGATGTGGAGCCTAATAACAGTTTCAGTAAAGCGAAGACTTTATTGTCAAACAAAACAGGTACAGGGCATGTGAACTTCTATTATAAGGGCAGTTCCGATGAGGTGGATTATCATAAAATAAATTATACCGGCACCGGCAACCTTACCCTGCTGTTTACCCAGCAAAACAGGTTTAAGTATGGGAGCGCCGAGGCTACCTGGTTTCAGGTGTATAAAGACACGAATGCAGCACCTATATCAAGCGGCTATTATTATAGCAGCAGCGGAGATATTAACCTCACCGGTTTAGCGCAGGGGTATTATTACATAAAGGTGGCTACCTATTATAATGGCAGGGGCGAGCATTTTAGTTCTTATAGTATTAAAAATACTTTTACGCAGGTAAACAGGGCTAAAATAGTTACACAATCTTATGCGGCTTCTTCCGGTTGTGATTCAAATGGTACGATAACCTATAAATTATCAAAAAGCCATGCACCGTATAAAGTGCAATTGTACAGGTTTGGCACCCCTTATGGCGATCCGCTTATAGTAAATAAAACAACTGCGGTGTTCAATGATCTGCCCGCTGGTATTTATCATGCAACAGTTTATGGTGATGGTGCTACCGATCCCGCCAGGGGCATCAGCGATACGGTAACGTTTAATCCACCGGTTCCGGCAGGCCTCAATACCACAGCCATCCAGGCTACACAGGCAAAGCTTAACTGGACTGTCCAAACCTGTGCGGATTATTTCTCTATTCAATACCGTGTACAGGGTACTACCGCGTGGACAACCAAGAAAACAACCGGGAATGTTGCTTTCTATACATTAAAAAATCTTGCCGCATCCACCAGCTACCAGTGGAGAGTTGCTGCAGTTGATACCGGGAATGGCATGCAGGTCATAAGTGCATACTCCGCTATTACTACATTCAAAACCAAGGCAAGCGCCTTATCAGGTGATGATGAAGCAGAAAGCATGAAGATCGCAGGCAATGATCTTAATAATGCATCAATAGTTGTAGCACCTAATCCGGCCACCAACTACTTTACTATAAAATATAAAGCGGCTGTTAAGGGTAAAGTAACAGCAACGTTATTTGGCGCTAACGGAAAACCGGTATGGACTTCCGGCGCACTAAATGCCGAAGCCCTGAATAACAAACAGGTGAATGTGAGCCAATTTGCAGGCGGCTCTTATTTCCTTAAAATAACAGATGGTAACGGCAATGATGCTGGAACGACAAAGATCTTTATTGTGAAGTAAAATTCCTGCTGCAATTAAAGAGGTTGCTCTTATACAGGGCAACCTCTTTTTTATGTGATGTTTAAATAAATGTATTTACCCGTTATTTAAGCCTGCATCATTCACTTTCCATTGATATGATGCGTCTTCAAAAACTTCTTTACCCCAAACAGGCAGTTCTTTTTTAATCCTTTCCACAATTTCATTGCAGGCATCAATGGCAGCTCGCCTGTGTTGCGAAGAACTAAAAACAAACAGGCTTATTTCGCCGGCCCTTACGTTGCCCAGGCTGTGATAAACATGCATGCACGTTAACGCATATTTTTCAAAAATGGATTCCCGTATTTCATGCATTTTTTCCAGGGCCATTTCTTTATAAGTAGTGTATTCAATGGCTACAACTATATGCCCATTAATAACATCGGCACGCACCTGCCCTAAAAAAATACTGTGGGCCCCAATATCTTTTTTTGAAGTATGCTTTTCGATCTGTTCAGCAATGAATGCCGCGGTAACAGGCCCGTCAATAAAAATATTTTTGATCTTTTTCTCGCTCACGTTTATTTATTTTCTGTTTGCTGTAAAGCATATTTTCTTTTCCATTCAGCAATGCCGTTTTTAAGACTGTATATTTTTTTGGTGTGATGGAAGAATTCATCCAGTATGCCGGCAGCCTGCAAACTTCTTTTTCCGGACTGGCAAAATAAAACAATCATATCGCCATCAATCACCGTTTTATTTGAATGTATTATTGATAGCGGGATGTGCAGATGCTTAAACTCTTCTACGTAAGGTTGCTCGTCTTTTTCCCGTACATCAATAACGGTAATAGCACTGTTATTAATAAGATCATTAAAATCATCAACATTAATCTCAACTCCGGCTTTTATAGTTGCGCTGCATAACCATTCATAATCTGTTTTCAGAAACTCAGCCTTATTTGTTGGTGTTAGTTTATCTGCTGCTTCGTTCACTGATAAATTCAATTCATAAGAACTGTTATCCAATGCATTCCAGGTAAGTAATTTATTAGAAAGCGTTTTGCCGATTCCTGTTATGAATTTAATGGCCTCATTCGCCTGCATCGTTCCAATTACACCGGGCAAAACCCCCAGTACGCCGGCTTCCGCACAGTTCATTATTTCATCGTTTTTAGGAGGATCTGGAAACAAGTCACGATAGTTTACCGGCCTTGCATGTTTACCTGCAGTTACGTTAAATAAAACTACCTGTCCTTCAAATGTTGAAATAGCACCATATACAAACGGCTTGTTCAATAATACACAGGCGTCATTGATCATGTACCGGGTCGAAAAATTATCAGTCCCATCAATTACCAAATCATATCCGGCAATAATATCCAGTGCATTTTGATTGGTTAATCTAAGGTTATATGTAATGATATTTATCTCATTATTCAACTGCTGCAATTTATCGGCTGCAACCAAAGCTTTGGATAGGCCAATATCATTCATGTTATATAAAACCTGCCGGTGCAAATTAGATAACGCCACTATATCATCATCCACGATTCCTATTGTACCCACGCCTGCGGCAGCCAGGTATTGTAATGCCGGGCAACCCAAACCACCGGCACCCACAACCAATATTTTTGATTGCAGGAGTCTATCCTGTGCGGCAATGCCAAATTCTTTTAAGATCACCTGGCGCTGGTAACGATCATATTTTCCTGCTGTATTCATTATCCTCCGGAGAATGGCGGCAGCAAAGCCACTTCTGCATCTTGTTGCAATGTTGTTGTATGTTGAATGATCTGCTTATTTACCGCAACGGCATATTTAGCCTGTGATAAAGCGGGATATTTTAACCGTAGTTGTGCAACCAATGCATCCGTATCGGCAACATCTTCCAGCGTAATTGTATTATTCCCGGTAACATCTGTGAGCTGGCCAAATATTTTTACAACCATCTTATTAATTTAAAAAAGTCATGCTGTGCCGGCAGGCAACTTACAAAGTTTGTACATTCTTTAATGCCAGCTCATTAATTATCCTGATTTGTTTCCCGTCAACCTGCAAAATTCCATCATTCACCAGTTCGGTAAGCATCCGGAAGGCAGTTTCGTACGTCGTGCCGATATAAGCAGCAAGATCCTGCCGGCTAAGTGTGATATTAATATTGCCTTTTTCATCTGTCCCGAATTTATTATGGAGATGAATAAGCCCTTCAGCCAACCTGCCTTTTACGCTCATGTGCGCCAGGTTGCGCATGCGGTGTTCCGATTCTTTCAACTCATCTGCAAAGAACAAAAGAAGATGGTAACAAAAATCAGTATTGATTTTCAAAGAAGTGACAAAAAAGTCGTGCTCAAGAAAGCATAAAACGGAATTCTCCAAAGCTGTAGCCGACACAGAGTAAAACAGGTTTGAACCCATGCCACGGTGACCGAGGATATCTCCTTTTTTAGCAAAACGAACAATAAGGTCTTTTTCCTCATCCCATTTCTTATGCACTTTAATAAGCCCTTCATAAACAAAATAAATGCCCTTTGCTTCAGCTCCTTCACTAAACACCAGTTCTCCTTTTTTAACCGCAATATTTTTTTTGTTACCCTCTATGGCGGGTAGCCATTCTTTTAAGCCCTGTTTACATAACATGCAGGTGTTAAGGGTACAAACTTTCCTGGTCTCTTTCATGCAACGAATTTAAGGGTATGTAGAAATACTAAAACACATTATTTTTTTTGTGTATATAAATTTTGAAGCAGTAGTTTTTTATCTAAGCAAGGCAGATTTACAACGATAAAAAAATATTAAAATAAAAAATATGTGATATTTGTTGTAATTTTAGATTGAAAAATAAAAAATTTAACCCTAATTTTATGATATAAATCTTAATAATAATACTAATTAAGGTTGCGCTAAAGAGAAAATATAGATATAGAAATTTTTCTAATTTGATTGCTTCCATCATTATTTACTCTAAATTATTTACAATGAACATTGTAGTAATTGGCAATGGAATGGTGGGATACAAATTTTGCGAGAAACTCCTGGCCTCGTCTTCAGGTAAAAAAATCAATCTCACGGTATTCGGCGAAGAAACACGTCCGGCTTATGACAGGGTGCATTTAAGCGAATTCTTTGCAGGCAAAACAGCCGATGATCTTACGATGGCCCCTGTAGCATGGTACCAGGATAATAATATACAATTGCATTTAGGAGATCCCGTCCAATCCATAAACCGCCAAAACAAAACAGTCCACTCCTTTAAGGGTGTTGAGGCCTCTTACGATTACTTAGTGCTTGCTACCGGCTCCTCTGCTTTCATTCCTCAAATTCCGGGCATTGAAAAAGAAGGTGTGTTCATTTATCGCACTATAGAAGACCTGGAATTGATTACAGCGTATGCAAAAAATGCAAAGCAGGGAGCGGTTATCGGCGGCGGGCTTTTAGGCCTTGAAGCGGCAAAAGCAATGCTCGACCTTGGAATCACCAACACGCATGTAATTGAATTTGCGCCAAGGCTTATGCCACGCCAGGTTGATGATGCCGGTTCCGGAATCCTTCAATCCAAATTAAACAGCCTCGGACTTACCATTCACACTTCAGCCAACACTGCAGCAATTTTGGGTGATGATGCTATCACCGGCCTGCAATTTTCAGACAACACCACATTGCAGGCAGATATGCTGGTAATTTCTGCCGGCATAAAACCAAGGGATGAACTTGCAAAACAATGCGGCCTTGAAACAGGCAACCGCGGTGGCATCGTTGTGAATGAAAAACTGCAAACCAACGACAGCTCCATTTACGCCATTGGTGAATGTGCTTTATATAATGGTATGATTTACGGGCTCGTGGCACCCGGTTACGAAATGGCAAGTGTGGTGGTAAGCCATCTTATAAATGAAGCTACATCAAAAGTCTCTCCCACCGGGGGAGATTTAGAGGGGGCTGTTTTTACCGGCTTCGATATGAGCACCAAGCTAAAACTCATTGGTGTGGATGTGGCAAGTTTTGGTGACCCTTTCATCGCTGGCAATGATTGCCGCACCGTTGTTTTTGAAGACAAACACAAAGGCATTTACAAGCGCATCAATATTACCAAAGACGGCAAACAATTACTGGGTGGAATTTTAATTGGCGATGCCGAAGCGTATAATATGCTCCTGCAAACCTGCAAGAATAAAATCGTATTGCCGCCCAATCCGGAAGATCTTATTCTCGGCGCCAGGGGCGGCGAGACCGAAGGCGGTGCCGGTGTTTTAGGCCTGCCCGACGATGCACTCATCTGCAGTTGCGAAAGCGTAAGCAAAGCAGGTATTTGCAATGCCGTAAAAAATGGTTGTGAAACCGTTGATGCCCTTAAAAAATGCACCAAAGCCGGAACGGGTTGCGGCGGCTGTATTCCTATGGTTAAAGACCTGATGGTTTATACCATGAAATCGGAAGGCAAGTATGTACGCAACGTTTTATGTGAGCATTTCAGCTACTCCCGCCAGGAATTGTACGACCTGGTTAAGCTGAAAAAGCTGAAATCTTACGATGATGTTTTAACGCATATCGGCCATGGGGATGGCTGCGAAATTTGCAAGCCCGCTGTAAGCTCCATCCTGGCCAGTTTATGGAATGATATGATTCTTAAAAAAGGTAACGATACCGCCCAGGATTCCAACGACCGCTATCTCGCCAACATTCAAAAAGGTGGAAGTTATTCGGTGGTGCCCCGTATTCCCGGCGGAGAAATTACCCCGGATAAACTGATTGTTATTGGTGAGGTTGCGAAAAAATATAATCTCTATACCAAAATAACCGGCGGCCAGCGTATTGATATGTTCGGCGCGCATCTGAATGATTTGCCGGCTATCTGGGAAGAATTAATTGAAGCGGGTTTTGAAAGCGGCCATGCCTACGGAAAAGCATTGCGTACGGTAAAAAGTTGCGTAGGCTCAACCTGGTGCAGGTTCGGTTTGCATGATAGTGTAAGTTTTGCCATCCGCATTGAAGAGCGTTACCGCGGCCTGCGTGCACCGCATAAAATTAAATCGGCTGTTTCGGGTTGCATACGCGAATGTGCTGAAGCGCAGTCGAAAGATTTTGGCATTATCGCCACAGAAAAAGGCTGGAACTTATACGTATGCGGCAACGGTGGAAGCAAACCGCAACATGCCTTATTACTTGCAACCGACCTTGACAGCGAAACCTGTATCAGATACATTGACCGCTTCCTTATGTTTTATATCAAAACTGCAGACCCGTTAGCCCGTACGGCCACCTGGCTAAATAAAATGGAAGGCGGTATTGATTATCTCCGCAATGTTGTGGTAAACGATAGCCTGGGCATTATCGAATCACTGGAAAAAGAAATGCAGTTGTTGGTGGATAGTTACAAATGCGAATGGAAGGAAGTGGTTGATTCGCCCGAACTGCGCAAACGTTTTTCTCATTTTATAAACTCTGAAGAGAAAGACCCATCCGTAAATTTTGATGAAATGCGCGGGCAGAAAAAAGCCATTGAGTGGAAGCCCTTGTCTCATGAAGGGGTGTAGAAAGAATGATGAATGTGCTTTAATAAACAAGCCTTGTCGTTTTATTTATCACTTACCAGTCACCGTCTCTTATTAACACATAAATCAAACTATATGAACGAAATCAAACAATCAAACAACATTAACCACTCCACTTTAGGGGTTGAGGGCATTACCTGGTTTCCTGCCTGCAAGGTTGAAGATGTGCCCGGCAACGGTGGTGTTTGCGTAAAATATAATGAAGACCAAATCGCACTTTTTTATTTTACAAGAAGGGGCGAATGGTTTGCCACGCAAAACCTTTGTCCACACCGGCAACAAATGGCATTAAGCCGCGGCATGATAGGTTCCGAAAACACCGAACCTAAAATCGCCTGCCCTTTTCACAAAAAAACATTCTCATTAATTGATGGCCGTTGCTTAACCGGTGATGAATGCTCTATAAAAACATACCCGGTAAAAATAGAAGGTGGCTTCGTTTTTATCGGTATCGATGAAGCGGATGACGGTATGGAAGAAGTGTTCGCAAGAGCATAAAATAAAAGCCCGGATGGTGGCACCCATACCGGGCTTAATAGTTCATAATATCTGATCATATTAAAAACAATCGAAAATAAATGAAAAAGAATTTATTTCGAACAGGACTAAGTTTGTTTTTTTTAACTGCTGCTTATACCAAACTATCTGCACAGCTTACAGTTAATGGGCAACTAAGAACCCGTTCAGAATTTCGCGATGGCCAGGGAACGCCATTGCCCGAAGGCGCAAAACCTGCCGCCTTCACCTCTCAGAGAACAAGATTAGGCGTACAATTCAACAGTTACAGGTTGAAGTTTAATGTAACCGTTCAGGATGTACGCGTATGGGGCCAGGATGTATCCACCATCAATAAAACCACTACACAGGATAATAATGCGCTGATGCTGCATGAAGCCTGGGCTGAAGTTTTGTTGAGCGATACAGTAATTAAAAACCGTCAGCTTAAACTAAAATTAGGCCGCCAGGAATTAATATATGATGACCAGCGCCTGGTTGGAAACCTCGACTGGCTGCAACAGGCAAGAAGGCACGATGCGGCATTAATAAAATATGAAACTCCAAAGTGGATGCTGCATACCGGTTTAGCTTTTAATCAAAACAAGGAAAATGTTTCCGGCACTATTTACAACAGCACGCCTCCCGGAAATTATCCTGCATCTACCAATGGCGGCAGCATGTATAAATCGCTGGAATATATATATGCCGGCAGAAAGCTGCAACATGGTAATGCTTCATTCCTTTTCTTATCAGACCAGTTCAGCAAATTCCATAACGATAGTGCAGGTTCCAAGGTTTTTCAGCCCGGTGCCTGGAGCAGGGCTACCACAGGTTTTTATGTGAATGATACACTGAATAAAGTGGTGGTTACCGCCTCTGCCTACTACCAGTTTGGCAACACCTCAACCGGCCAGGATTTAAGCGCAGGCTTGTTAACCGGTTTTGTTCAATATATATGGAATAAAAAATTCAGCATTGGCGCCGGGGTTGATTATTATACCGGCGGTACATCATCTGGCAAGAGCAACAGTTTTGATCCCCTCTATGGCACACCGCACAAGTTTGCTGGCCTGATGGATTATTACTATGCAGCCAGCGGTTTTGGTAAAAACGGCTTAACTGATTTTTATTTAAAAGCCAGGTATAAAGGTTCAGATAAATTTTGGCTTACAGCAGATGTGCACCAGTTCAACAGTTCCAAAGCAGTTCCAGGCTATGATAACAAGAACCTGGGTCAGGAAGCGGACCTCATTGCTTCCTACAGCCTTACTAAGCTGATAGCATTTGAAGCAGGGTATTGTCATTACTTCAGCACAGACTTGTTAACCTCTCCAACGGTTAAGAATGTGCCGAATGCAAAATCAAATGCCAACTGGACTTATTTATCCATCAATATAAAACCGGAATTCCTGCTTAAATAAACCATACTAACCACCTCCCTCGCAACAAAATCATTCATCAATAAAAAATATTAAAATGTCTGCTCAACCGCTTGATAAACTAAAGATCTTCAGCCTGAAAGGCGTTCAAATGAAAACCTTTCACACTACCTGGTTCATGTTCTTTGTATGCTTTTTCGGATGGTTCGGATTAGCACCTTTAATGCCTACCATTCGCGAAGACCTGCACCTCACTAAATCGCAGGTAGGTAATATCATTATCATTTCAGTTTCATCCACCATCATAGCCCGCCTCATCATTGGTAAATTGTGCGATACCTGGGGTCCGCGTAAAACCGCTATCCGTTTATTGCTGGTGGGCTCGTTGCCGGTATTTTTGGTAGGCCTTGCCAATAGTTATACAACCTTCCTTTTATTCAGGGCGGCCATTGGTGTTATCGGTGCTTCATTTGTAATAACACAGTTCCATACATCTGCAATGTTTGCAAAAAACATTAAAGGCACTGCGAATGCTGTTGCCGGCGGATGGGGCAATCTTGGCGGTGGCGTTACCAATATGGTGATGCCGGTAATCTTTGCCGCTATTGTTGGTATGGGTTATACGGCACACGAATCCTGGCGCTACGCAATGATAGTTCCCGGAGCATTGATGTTGATAGCAGCCTGGCTATATTATAAATACACAAAAGATACACCTGCCGGCAATTATGATGAGATTGGCCGCGATGCCAAACAACATTCCAAAACCGACTGGCGCATACTATCAGATTGGAGGATTTGGGCGTTAACATTCGCCTATGCCATGTGTTTTGGTATGGAAATAACTTTCGACAATGTGGCTTCGCTGCATTTTGTGGATACATTCAAATTGTCGCAGTCATCTGCAGGTTTCTGGGCGGGTGTTTTTGGGTTTATGAACCTGTTTGCCCGTGCCCTCGGTGGTATTGTGGCCGATAAGGTGGGAAAAAACCATGGCCTGCGCGGCAAAGGTTTATTGCTGGCGGGTATGTTGTTGCTGGAAGGCATAGGCATCATATTATTTGCCAAAGCAGGCTCGCTTGGTTTGGCCATCGTATCCATGCTCAGCTTTGCCCTCTTTCTTAAAATGGCAAACGGCGCTACCTATGCTATTGTACCTTTTGTAAATGAAAAAAATGTTGGCCTCATTAGTGGCATTGTGGGCGCAGGCGGCAACATGGGCGGTATGCTTTTCGGCTTTCTTTTTAAATCAGAATCCATCACGTACATACAGGCGTTTACCATTATCGGCTTTATTGTAATAGGTATGGCTGCAATAATAACGGTAACCAAATTCAGTAAATATAGGGCTGTTGAAAACGTGATGGAGGAGCAGGAAGCTGTTGTTGCAGCTTAACAATCGTGAGTCGTCAGTGGTGAATGGTGAGTAGTTATCTTCTGTGCATGCTATTACTCACAACTGACCACTCAGCACTCACAAAAATATCATCAAAAATATTTTATACCATGCCGGAATCATTTAAAACAACATGTTGCTATTGCGGAGTGGGCTGCGGCATCGTGGTGCACAAAGACCGGCATGGTAAATTAACGTTGGAGGGCGATAAAGACCATCCTGTAAATAAAGGCATGTTATGCAGCAAAGGCATGAACCTGCATTATACGGTGATGGACCAGTCGGACAGGTTGTTGTATCCCGAGATGCGGTATAATAAAAACATGCCCCGCCAGCGTGTTTCCTGGGATACAGCTTTGGAAAGAACAGTCGCAGTTTTCAAAACACTCATTCAGAAATACGGGCCGGAAAGTGTTGCCTTTTATGCATCGGGCCAATGCTTAACAGAAGAATATTATGTTGTAAATAAGTTGATGAAGGGCTTTATTGGGAGCAATAATATTGATACCAATTCACGCTTGTGTATGAGCAGCGCGGTTACGGCTTATAAGATGAGTTTGGGCGATGACAGCGTGCCGGTTTGTTATGATGATATTGAACTGGCCGATTGCATTTTTGTTGCCGGTGCCAATCCTGCCTGGTGCCACCCAATCTTATGGAGAAGGGTGGAAGCCGCAAGAGCAAAAAATCCAAACTTAAAGATCATTGTAAGTGATCCGCGTAAAACACAAACCTGCGCTTATGCTGATGTACACCTGCAAATAAAACCGGGCACTGATATTACACTCCATCATGCCATAGCAAGGGCATTGGTGGAGAATGGTGATATTGATGTGCCCTTCATTAAACAACATACGAAGGGCTTTGAAGCGTACAGTAAAAAAATAATGCAGCGCACCATTACTGAAGCTGCGGCTATTTGCGATGTGTCTGAAAGCCTTATTCTTGAAACGGCAGCTTGTATTGCCAATGCAAAAGGCTTTATTACGATGTGGACGATGGGCCTGAACCAGAGTGTTGTGGGCGTAAATAAAAACCTTAGCTTAATCAATCTTAATCTTATCACCGGCCATATAGGCAAACCCGGCAGCGGTCCGTTCTCCTTAACGGGCCAGCCGAATGCAATGGGTGGGAGAGAAGTAGGCGGGCTTGCCAACCTGCTGGCAGCACACAGGAACCTTGCTGATGAAAATGACAGGAAATATGTGCAGCAATTCTGGAAGAGTAATCCTATCTCACCAAAGCCGGGCTATACGGCAACAGAAATGTTTGAGGCGTTGAATAGTGGCAAGTTGAAAGCAGTATGGATATTGTGCACCAATCCTTTGTTGAGTTTGCCAAACGTGCGTGGGGCGGAAGAAGCATTGAAAAAAGCAAAGTTTGTAGTAGTGCAGGAAATAAGCAACAAGCCCGAAACTTTGCAATATGCAGATGTTGTTTTACCGGCTGCTGCATGGACGGAGAAAGAAGGTACGATGACGAATGCGGAACGCAGGATATCATTGCTGAGTAAATTGATGGATGCGCCCGGCGAAGCATTGCCTGATGCGGAGATCATCTGCAGGTTCGCCAACAAAATGGGTTATCATGGATTTGATTACAAAAATGTTGCTGAAATATATGATGAACATTGCCGCTTAACTAAAGGCACTAACATTGATATAAGTGGTTTGAGTTATGATGTGTTGAAAAATAAACGCAGTGTGCAATGGCCTTATAAAGCATCGTCTCTTGAAAAGGACGATGCGCTCCTTAATGATAACAATTCCGGCACACAAAGATTATTCACTGATAAACAATTTTACACTGCTTCAAAAAAAGCTATCATTCATGCAGTGGATGATGAAAATCTTTCAGAGCAGCCCAATAAAAATTTGCCCTTAATATTAACTACGGGCCGCATACGCGACCAGTGGCATACGATGAGCAAAACCGGTAAGGTGAATAAGCTGAAACAACACATTGCGCAGGCTTTCCTGGAAATGCATCCACAGGATGCAGCGGCAAGAAATATTAAAGAGCATGATGTGGTTGAAATAACCAATGCAAGCGGTAATGTGCGTGTAAAAGCAAAGCTTACAAGCGACATAAAAAAAGGCGTTGTATTCATGCCCATGCATTGGGGCAAAATATTAAACAACGATTTGGCAAGAGTGAATAATCTTACCAGTAATTTAATTGACCCGCTTTCAAAAGAACCCGATTTTAAATTTTCTGCGGTTGAAGTAAAACGGTACAGCAAGCCTAAACAAAAAATAATCATTATCGGCGCCGGCGCGGCAGCACATGGTTTTGTAAAAAGCTATCGAGCCGTAAACTCAGAAGATGAGATAGAGATATTCAGCAGGGAAAACCTGCCTTTTTATAACCGCGTAATGTTGCCCGATTATATCAGCGGCACACAGCAGTGGCAGCAGTTGGTGAAGATGAAGGATGAAGAAGAAACAGCGCACCATATTACATTACACAGAGGTGTTGGTGTTTGCTACATTAACCGTGCAACCAAAACCATAACCGATGACAAGGGCAAAACCCATGCGTATGATATTTTAATTCTTGCTACCGGCAGCAGGCCGGCGATGTTGAAAGATACACCGGCATTGAAAGGCATTTTTACTATGCGCGACCGCACTGATGCCGACCAGTTCCTTCAACATATAAAAAATAAAGATGAACGTATCCTTATTGTCGGCGGCGGTTTGTTAGGCATTGAACTGGCTGCCTCATTGCATGAGATGCAAATACCCTGTTGTGTGTTGCAACGTTCTTCAAGGCTTATGGACAGGCAACTGGATGCATTGGGTTGCCAGTTGCTGCATGAAGAACTTGAAGAGAAAAGCATTGAAGTTTTATTCAATGATGAGATAGAGAGATTTATTGGCAAAAGACAGGTGGAAAGTGTAAAGCTGAAAAGCGGGGCGGTAATAAAATGCCAGGCCGTTGTTATGGCTATAGGTACCGTACCTAATATTGAACTGGCTAAAGCATGCGGGCTTGAATGTAAATGGGGCGTGCTGGCAGATGAATACTTGCGCACCAATGATGCGCACATTTTTGCTGTTGGCGAAATAGCAGAATTTAAAGGAAAACTTTATGGCATTACATCGGCAGCAGAACAACAGGCAGGCATTGTTGCCTCTTATCTCGCCGGTGATATTTCAAATTATTATGAAGGCTCTCTGCTGATGAACATTTTAAAAATGCATGGCACTGAATTGTGTTCGATTGGTATGGCAGAAGCGCCTGCCAATGACGCGGCTTATGAAGAAGTGATATTTATGGATAAGGCAAAACGCTATTATAAAAAATGTATTATTCATAATGATCGTTTGGTTGGCGCCATACTCATCGGTGATAAATCTGAATTTGTAGAGTTCAAAGAACTGATAGAAAAGAAAATTGAACTATCAGAAAAAAGATTGCAGTTGCTGCGTTCAGGCAAAAAAGCAGAGCCTGTTATTGGTAAACTTGTTTGTTCTTGTGGCAATGTTGGTGCTGGTAATATCGAACAAAAAGTAAATGGCGGTTGTACTGAAATTAAAGCATTGTGCCAGGCATCGGGTGCAGGTATGGGTTGCGGCAGCTGCCGCCCCGAAGTACAGGAAATTATGGAAAAAACATTGAAGGATATGTTGCGTATAGATGCAGATGAAAATGAGAACAAGCCGACAGGTATAACTATCATTCGCGCCTGATGAATAAGTAGACTAAAGGCCTTTGTTCACGAAGTAACTTGGGCTAAAAGCCCCCGGGGTAAGATCTTAGATTATAACCCTAGACTTAAGTCTGGGGTTAGTAAAACACGAATCTATAAAGGGCTTTAGCCCAAGTGAAAATATTTAGGCGGACAACAACGATATACTATGAAGCAGGCTCAAACATATATTATCAATTTTAGAGGTGGAATTGTGCCGGTTGGACACCTGAAAGAGATACTTGAATTGCTGTCGGGTTTACAAGTTGAATCGGTGCGTTTTGGCTTGCGGCACGAGATGATTGTTGAAGTGCCGGGTAAGGCTGTAACTGCGTTCACCATTGCCTGTAAACAGCAGCCTATTCATGCGGTTTCCCAAAAAAAGTCTTTACCAAATATTGTAAGTTCTTATGCCGGTGCCAATATTTTTAATGGTGAAAGCTGGGTGCGGGAAGGTTTATACAAAGATGTTTTCGAGTTGTTTGATTACGAGCCCACGCTCAAAATAAACATTTGCGAACAGCAACAAACCTTTGTGCCGTTTTTTACGGGCAATATCAATTTTATTGCATCAGCGCATACGCATTACTGGTATGTATATATCCGGTTTCCAAAAACACAAACATTATACTGCCTGCCTGAATTGGTTTATACCAACGGCCTTGCTGTTGTGGCAAAACAGGCGGAAAAAATAATGCTGAAAGAAAAAGAATTATATTTTGAAAATAAAAATGCCAATGGGCAGATCTTCTTTGAAAAACTGAAAGCGCAAATCAGTTTCATTGGTAAAAAAATGGAATCACCATTACGCATTCCAAAATTTTCCCTGCCTTACTATGAAGGCTTTAATAAAACCGGTAACGAATACTGGCTGGGTGTTTACCGCCGCGATGAATGGTTCAGCGTAGCATTTTTAAAAGACATATGTGCCGTTTGTATTGAAACAAAAACAGCGCAGGTATATACCACCAACTGGAAAGGCATCATCATTAAAAACATTGATGCTTCCAAAAGAAATTTATGGGATTATATATTGGGCCGTCACCGCATCAACGTAAGGCATGCAGCCAATGAACTCAATTGGCAGGTGGAAGACCATTCAGAAGAAGGGTTGATTTTAAAGCGGCTAATCATAAGGCATTTTGATAAAGCGGATGTACGCACCTACGGCCTTTGCTTTGCCATTGAAACAAAACCGGCATCTATGTTTGGTACGGTTATCATTCGCAAAGCGGATAGAAAGAACCCCGGGCGCTTAAAATCACTGGAACGTTTTGATATTTTATATACGAAGGATTTCAATCCCAATAACGCTAAGGAGATAGTTCTTTTCAGAAAAGACGTAATGAAAGAACACATCGGTACTTACCTTGTTTCTTTATGTAAATTATTTTATGATGAAGAAAGCCGGGAAGATATTTTGCAACAGCTTACGCAGCAAACTATGATTAACAGCAATGTTATTATTACCGGGAAAAAAATTGTTTACCGGTGCAAAGATTGCTTTACGGTTTATGATGAAGAAACAGGTGATGTGGCAAACAATATTTTACCGGGCACGCCTTTTAATGCATTGGATGATAATTATTGCTGCCCTTTGTGTGAAGCTTCGAAAGATAATTTCATTGAAGTAGATGCGGACGAATTGCAGGTGGGATGAGCGTGATTGCGAACGGAGTGAAGCAATCTGTGGGTTGTAAATTGAATGAAGTGATATAAGGCATGTTGCCTTTTATTGAATCGTTTATTGTTCTATAATCAGACTGCTTCGTTCCTTGCAGTAACGTATGCAAACCTCTTACTCCATTGCCAAATCTTCCCTACTGTTATAATTACTGAAAAAACTTTTCCACTCAGGCACTACATCTTCATACAGCACATTCAATTGCTGTAATGCATAATGCAGGCTGTGTTTGTGCAAATGATTTCGCGCATACAAATCATACAACTTATGCAATGCGCGGGATGTATAAACAGCGCAGAGCGGTTCTGCATGGTTATCATTTTTAAAAACAAACACATCATTTTCTGCAGCAACCAATTGTATAAGATGCAAAAGCGGCGGTGGCTCCATCTTAATCATATCACAGGCAAGTATTAATAAGTCTTCGCCTGGATATTTTAAGTGCACACTTAAAATACCTTTTAGCGGACCGCCAATGTGTAGCCCGGCATTATCATATACCAGTTGTTGTTCCTCAAAAAAGGGCGCATATCTTTTTGTCTGGTGATTATTTAAAGAAACTACAACCGGCATCTCCATCGAAGCCAGTAAGTTATAGGTGTGCTGCGCCCATACAGCACAATCACTGTATTGCAACAGGCCTTTATCAGCACCCATCCGCAGGCTTTGCCCGCCGCATAAAACAACACCCGTCATAGTATCAACTGGTTAATCATTCGTGTGGCGTAAGCCCTGGGCCACCCGAAAAATATGTATAAGATAAGGAAACAATGCATCCATGGTTTCTTCTGCGCCACGTGTAGAACCGGGCAATGTTAGCACCAGCGTGTTTTTAATAAAGCCTGCCACGCCACGCGATAACATGGCATAAGGCGTACGTTCCTGTCCATAACTTCTTGCTGCTTCCATAATGCCTGGAATATGCCTTTCGAGCAGAGGCTCAATGGCTTCAGGCGTTACATCTCTTTTATACAGTCCTGTGCCGCCGGTGAAAATTACGATGTTATATTTTTCTTCGCTTAATTGCTTTGCCTTTTCCTGTATCTCGTCAAATTCATCCGGAATAATAACATATAAATCAGTATTTAAGCCGGATTGCCTTAATTTTTGTATTACTGCCTTGCCTGCAAAATCCTGTTTGGTGCCTTCGGAAATACTGTCTGAACAAACAATTACAGCACAACGTAAATGTTCTGTGGAATGATCACTGAAATCAGATTTGCCGCCTTTCTTTTTAAGCAGTTTAATGTTGCTGATTTCAACATGCTTATCAATCGGTTTCAGCATGTCGTACATAGTTAAAGCCGTAATGGAAGCACCATGCATAGCTTCCACTTCCACACCGGTGCGATAAATGGTATGCACTTCAACGCTGATGTTTACCTGCAAGCCTTCAATGGCATAAGTAATGGCTGCGAATTCTACGGGTAAAGGATGGCAATCAGGAATTACATCACTCGTTTTTTTAAGAGCCAGCAAACCTGCAGCTCTTGAAAACTCAAATACATCGCCCTTCGGCACTGTTTTGTTTTGAATGGCATCAATGGTTTCCTGTTTGGATACTGTAACGGTTGCGCCTGCAATGGCTTTTCGTAAACTGCTTACTTTATGTGTAATATTATTCATGCTGTTTTTACATATTGAAAAAGCTAGTAGTTCATAGTTCACCACTCACCACTCACTTATCGGGGCAATAAATGTACTTCAACAACTTCATTTGCTGCATAATCAGCACGCGCTTCTTCCAATACAATTAAACAATCTGCTGTGGCAAATGAAGCCAGCCGGTAAGATTCCTGTGCTGTTAAAGGCTGCACTTTGTTGTTAATAATCCTGCCTTTTAAGAAATGCGTCAGCCCTTCTTTTTTGGAATAGGCTGCAGCCAATGCTAAATGGATTTTTTGTATGGATGCATCTATTGCACACATCTTATAAATGGCTGGTATAACATATTCATAAAAACAGGTAAGCACCGATGAAGGATTGCCCGGCAAACCAAATACAGGCTTTTTGTTTTTGCTGCCGAAAAATAAGGGCTTGCCCGGCCTTTGTTTTATTTTATGAAAGTGGGGTGTAACGCCGCACAATGCTGTTGCCTGCACCACAAAATCATAATCACCCACACTTACCCCGCCGCACAGTAAAACAATATCGGCATCATGTAAACTTTTTTCTAAAGCCTGTTGTAATAACTGCAGGTCATCATCCACCATAAATTTCGATACTTTGGTTATGTGTAGTTGCTGTAATGCTGCTATCAATGTAAAGGAATTGCTTTCATACACTTTGCCATATTGCAATGCTTCGTGTTGCTGCTGCAATTCCTTGCCGGTTACAATAATATGCACAACGGGTTTTGGATGTGCCAATACTTCTGTAATACCAATGCCTGCTAAAAAACCAAGTGCTGCGGGCATAAGCTTTGTGCCTTGCGGTAAGGCCAGTTCTCCTTTGCTTATTTCAGAACCTTTGGGGCGCACATTAAGGCCTTTCCAGCACATTGGGATCCTAAGCTTAGAATTCCACGTGGACAAGTTGTC
>JADMIO011346949.1_pt1 | contig 53097 bp, 56 predicted proteins | sample 8958161 | NCBI WGS metagenome assembly JADMIO01 (sample SAMN16585339, study PRJNA669376) | soil metagenome | isolation source: Crop rotation soil | place: USA: Cullars Rotation, Alabama | collected 2011 | reverse complement strand
CGCGACAACTTGTCCACGTGGAATTCTAAGCTTAGGATCCCAATGTGCTGGAAAGGGACGAGGCCATCATCAAAGCGGGCCTGGTGATTTGCAAGAAGAGAAGCCAATTTGTGACGGATTTTTCTCCGCTGTTTTCCCGAGTGGAAGACCGCGTGAGCAGTGGAAAAGACCAAATGACGCTCGAATACCGGCCATCGATTCAAGGGCCGTGGGATGAGCAGGCGGCCGAGCGCTGGAAACAAAAGCTGCGCCAGTCTCGTCCGCAGGAATTGGCCATTGGCATGACACTGACGGGCCCGCAGCGCGATGATGTGGCTTTCTTGATGAACAATCGCCCCGCGCGAAGCTGCGCTTCAGAAGGACAAATGCGCACCGCGGCCGTGGCGTTTAAATTGGCCGAGATTCCGTACATTGAAGAGCGGCGCGGACAGAAACCAATTTGTTTGTTGGACGATGTGTTTTCCGAGCTGGATGCCGAGCGGGCCAAACATTTGTTGGACGAGCTGGCGGAAACTGGCCAATGTTTCGTGACGCTGACCGGCCTTGAATCATGGCCGCAGGAAAAAGCCCGGCCCGCTTCAATTTTTACTATTGACGCTCAAGGCGTCAGACTTGGAAAATATGAAAAAGCATTATCAAAAGCCTTCTGAGCGTACAGGCCTTCCGGCAAAACTCGCCGTCGAAGGAATTTTATCCAAGCTCGGTTTCGACCCGGCTCATTACGCGGTGTTCGAGGCGTGGGACCGTGAGGCGCGGATTTTGGCGCCTGGGTGTGAAGCGGTGGCGATTCAAGGATCAAGAATTTGTATCAGTGTTCCGTCGGCCGCCCACCGGCAAGAACTGTATTACTCAAAGAAACGGATCATCGACCGTTTAAACCAGGCGCTCGGCAAATGCGTGATCAAAGACATTCAATTTGAACTGACAAAGGGGAACCCATAGTGGCCAAAGCAAAACCGGCGGAAGCCGATTCGAAAAAAAGCGGAGCCAACGGCTCCGGCGAATACGACGCCTCAAAAATAACTGTTCTCGAAGGTTTGGAAGCGGTCCGCAAGCGGCCCGCCATGTACATCGGCTCGACCAGCCAGCAGGGCCTGCACCATTTGGTTTATGAAGCCGTCGACAACTCGATCGATGAAATTTTGGGTGGATTTGCCAAAAACGTGGAAGTGATTTTGTACGAAGACGGCTCCTGTTCCGTTGAAGACGACGGCCGCGGCATTCCGGTGGATGTGAAGAAAGATGAGAAAGACCCGAAGCTGAAGGGCAAAAGCGCGCTGGAAATTATTATGACGACGCTGCACGCCGGCGGAAAATTTGAAAAGTCGGCCTATAAAGTGTCGGGCGGTTTGCACGGCGTCGGCATCACCTGCGTGAATGCGCTGTCCAAATGGTTTAAGGCCGAAGTTTATCGAGACGGGAAAATTTACGCCCAGTCGTACAAGATCGGCAAACCCGACGCGCCTGTTGGGGTGATCGGCAAGACCGACAAAGAACACGGCACCAAGGTCCATTTCCTGCCGGACAACACGATTTTCACGGCCACCAAATTTTCGTTCGAAACACTTTCCAACCGCCTGCGTGAGCTCGCTTTCTTAAATGCCGGCTCCAACATCAAAATCGTCGATGAAGAAGCCAGCAAGCAGCACACCTTCCATTATGAGGGCGGCATCATCGAGTTCATTAAATATCTGAACGCCCACAAAAAAGCGCTGCACCCGACGCCGATTTACGTGAGCAAAGAAAAAGACGGCGTCACCATTGAAGTCGCGATCCAGTACAACGATTCTTACACCGAGCAGGCTTACACCTTCGTCAACAACATCAACACCATCGAAGGCGGCACCCACTTGGCCGGTTTCCGCTCCGCTCTGACGCGCGTGATCAACGATTACATCAAGAAGCGCGATTTGACCAAGGGCCACAACTACAACATCACCGGCGACGACTGCCGCGAAGGCTTGGCCATGGTGTTGTCGCTGAAAGTTCCGAACCCGCAATTTGAAGGCCAAACCAAAACCAAGCTTGGCAACAGCGAAATCGAAGGACTCACCAAATCCGTGGTCGGCGATTCCTTGGCCACCTTCTTCGAAGAGAACCCGGCCACCGCCACCAAGATCTGCGAAAAAATCGTCACGGCCGCTGAAGCCCGCGAAGCCGCCCGCAAAGCGCGCGAGCTCACGCGCCGCAAAGGCGCGTTGGATTCGGCCTCTCTGCCCGGAAAACTCGCCGACTGCCAAGAGCGCGACCCGGCCAAATCCGAACTCTATATCGTCGAGGGTGATTCCGCCGGTGGCTCGGCCAAACAAGGCCGCGACCGGGCCTTTCAGGCCATTTTGCCCCTGCGCGGTAAGATTATTAACGTAGAGAAATCCAGAATCGCGAAAGTCCTTGCGAACGAAGAAATCCGCACGCTGATCACCGCCATCGGCTGCGGCGTGGGTACCGGTGCCTCTTCTGAATCCGACGGATTCAACATCGCCAAGCTCCGCTACCACAAAATCGTGATCATGACCGACGCCGATGTGGATGGCTCGCACATCCGCACGCTGTTGCTCACATTCTTTTACCGGCAGATGAAGCCCTTGGTCGACAACGGCCATATTTTTATCGCCCAGCCGCCGCTCTACAAAGTGGCCAAGAACAAGAAAGAATTTTACGTCGACACCGCCGAACAGATGGAAGAGTGGTTGTTGAATGAGGCGCTTACCACAGCTGAAGTGGTCCGGCTCAAAGGCGACAAAGAAGTCGGCGTGTTTGATCAAGACAAGCTTCGCGCGCTGATGAGAGACATGGTGGAATTTGAAAACTTAAAGACGCGTCTGCGCCGCAAGGGGCTCATTTGGGACGAATTCGTGGAAGGATATCGCGACGAAAAATTGCCGTTGTTCATTGTTCCGAGCGACACCGGCCGGCCGAGTTTCATTTACACCGAGAAAGAATGGAAAGAGTTTAAACCTGGATACTTGAAAGCGCGCCGCGCGGCTTTGAAAGAAGACGCCAGCGCCGCCGACGCGGCCGATGTGGATGATTTGACCGACGAGGAATTGCTTTCCGACGTCAAAGAAACCACGGAAATTCCGAAACTCAAAAACATTATTAAGAAGTTTGAAGCCATCGGATTCGACATCACCGCTGAAGCCAAGCCCGGCGTGGAACCCCAGCCGCTGTACCGAGTGCGCATGAAAGACGGCGGACGCAACGTCAGCACGTTGGACGAGCTGGTAGAAGCCATCAAGGAATCCGGCAAACAAGGCGCGGTCATCCAGCGCTACAAAGGTCTTGGTGAAATGAACCCGTCGCAGTTGTGGGAAACCACGATGGACCCGGTCAACCGCCGCATGCTGCAGGTCAAACTTGAAGACGCGGTGGAAGCCGAAAATATTTTCAACACGTTGATGGGCGACAAAGTTGAGCCGCGCCGCCTGTTCATTGAAACGCACGCGCTCGACGTGCAAAACCTGGATATTTAAGGAGCCCGATTTAACATGGCCAAAACACCGTCGGAAGGAAACAACCAGCAGGAATTGCGGATCGCCCCGCGGAGCATTGAAGATGAAATGAAGACGTCCTACATCGATTACGCGATGAGTGTGATCGTGGGACGCGCCATTCCCGATGTGCGCGATGGCCTTAAACCCGTGCACCGCCGCATTCTTTACACCATGGACGAGATGGGGTTGGCCCACAACAAACCGTTCCGCAAATCCGCCCGCATCGTCGGAGACGTGTTGGGTAAATACCATCCGCACGGCGATTTGTCGGTATACGACGCGTTGGTCCGCATGGTTCAGGATTTTTCACTTCGCTACACGTTGATCGATGGCCAAGGAAACTTTGGTTCGGTGGACGGCGACTCAGCTGCGGCCATGCGCTACACCGAAGTTCGGCCCGACCGCATCACCCAGGAAATGATTGCCGACATTGAAAAACAAACCGTTGATTTTATTCCGAACTACGACGGCTCGTTGGTCGAGCCCACGGTGCTGCCGGCCAAACTCCCCAATTTGCTGGTCAACGGTTCTTCGGGCATCGCGGTCGGTATGGCCACCAACATTCCCCCGCACAATTTATTGGAAACCTGCGAAGCCGCGATCGCGGTGATCGACGATCCCAAGCTGACCTCGCGCGACCTGATGAAATTTGTAAAAGGCCCCGATTTTCCGACGGGCGGCATCATCCTCGGCAAGACCGGCATCAAGGATTACATTGAGAAAGGCCGCGGCTCTTTGCGCGTGCGCGCCAAAACCGAAATTGAAGAATACAAGAACGGCCGCCAAGCGATTATTGTGAACGAACTTCCCTATCAAGTGAACAAGTCGCTGCTCATGGAAAACATCGCCAATTTGGTCCGGGACAAAAAAATCACCGAAATTTCCGACTTGCGCGATGAGTCCGACCGCGAAGGCATCCGCATGGTCATCGAAATCAAACGCGAGGGCAACGCCCAGATTGTCCTTAACCAATTGTTCAACATGACCCAGCTCGAATCGTCCTTCGGCGTGATCATGCTGGCCTTGGCCAATGGCCGCCCGAAAGTTCTTTCGCTGCGCGACATGATTGAGCACTATATCGCCCATCGCCAAGTGGTGATTACCCGCCGCACCCGTTTTGAACTGGCCAAAGCCGAAGCCCGCGCCCATATTTTGGAAGGCCTGCGCATCGCCATCGATCATTTGGACGAGGTCATCAAAATTATCCGCACCTCCAAGGACACCCCGGCCGCTCGCGAAAAACTCATGAGCCGCTTTGAACTCTCGCAAATCCAAGCACAAGCCATTCTCGACATGCGCCTGCATCAACTCACCAATCTTGAACGCGACGCGTTGGAAAACGAATACAAAGATCTCATTAAAACCATCGCGCGGCTCAAAGGAATCCTGGCCGACAGCAAAAAAGTTTTGGCCATCATCAAAGAAGAACTGACGGAGATCAAAGACAAATACGGCGACAAACGCCGCACGGAGATTCAGGCGTCTTTCGAAGAGTTCGACGTCGAAGATTTGATACAGGACGAAGACGTGGTGGTCACCATTTCTCACAGCGGTTATGTGAAGCGCGTTTCAGCGGATGTGTATCGCGCGCAAGGCCGCGGCGGCCGCGGCATGACGGGCGCGACCACAAAAGAAGAAGATTTTGTTGAAGAGCTGTTTATCACCAGCACGCTGGCCCATTTGCTTTTGTTCACGACCCGTGGGCGGGTGTTCAGCATTCGTGTGTTTGAAATTCCGGACGCCAGTCGCACCGCCCGCGGAAAAGCGGTGGTCAACTTTATCCCGATCGATCCCAACGAAAAAATCACAGCCACGATTGCGCTGCGCTCTTTTGAAGGTGACGGCTTCTTGACCATGTGCACCCGCGGCGGACAAATCAAGAAAACCGCCATCACCGAATTCGATTCGATCCGCAAATCGGGCATTATCGCCATCAACTTGTCCGAAGGCGATGTGTTGATCGGCGCCAAATTCACCGACGGTAAGAAAGACGTCATGTTGGCCACCAAATCCGGCATGTCGATCCGTTTCCCCGAAGATGAAATCCGTGCCATGGGCCGGGCTGCCGGCGGCGTGCGCGGTATTAAGCTCGATGAAGAGGACCAAGTGGTCGGTTTGGAAGTGGTGGACAACAAAGAAGAGAAATCTATTACGCTTCTGACCGCGTGTGAAAACGGCTACGGCAAGCGCACCTTGCTCACCGAGTACCGCGACCAGTCCCGTGGCGGCAAAGGTGTGATCACCATTAAAGCCACCGATCGAAACGGGCCCGTGGTGGGCATCCGCCTGGTCGGGGACAAGGATGATGTCATGATCATGACCGAAAAGGGCAAGGCCATCCGCCTGCACTGCAAAGAATTATCGGTCATTTCCCGAAACACGCAAGGCGTGCGATTGGTGCGAATGGAAGACGGCGACAAGGTTGCGGCCATCGCCTCTGTGGTTGCCGAAGTCGGCGAAACAGCTTGATTTCTCGCTCTTAAAACCACGTCCATCGCTTAATTTGCGTTTCCCCGTCATCATAAACGCACCGCGCTGTCACAGCTTTGTCACGGCCACCTGCTAGACTGGGGGCATGGACGGAAGAGACCGCAGACAATACCCGAGGCTCGAAGGCCACTTCAAAGTGGACCTGCTCAACATGGGAGATGACCCCTCCATTCCGGTGTCCGAACCCATTGTGTCGGCTGAAGCCCTCGACATCTCCAAGCATGGCCTGCGCCTCACTTCGGCCTACAATGTCCCGGTTGGCACGGTGGTCAGTGTGGTGACCTATTACCAAAGCCAGGGCAGCGTGTGCTTGTGCGATGTGGTGTGGAAGCGCATGGAAGGCAAAAAGATTTTATATGGCCTCTACATCAAGAATTGGGGCCGGCTGGACAAGCTTCTGGAGCATAAACTCAATGAGATGGAAGCTTCCGAAATCGCCGAACAAAAGAACAAACTCAGCAAACCCGCCGACTCTTCCTATACAGCCCTCGCAGCTTAAGCCCCGCTAATTTTGTAAATCAGCTGAATGAATTTTCCTCGTGGCGCTGCCGTCACCCCTGCCAAATTGGATGCCTTGCGCGCACGCATTGCGCGCCTGGGCATTGATTTGCCGGCCATCCAGGAGAAGTTCGTCAAAGGCGGCGGCAAGGGCGGGCAAAAAATCAACAAAACGTCCAATGCGGTGGTTCTGTCTTATTTGGGCTTTGTCGTGAAGGTTCAATGGGAGAGAAGCCGCGAGCTGAACCGATTTTTGGCGTTGCGGGAACTGGTGGATCGCGTGGAAGGGCGGCGCGTTTAATTATTTCGTGGGACGGGGCTGAAGCCGGTCCAGCATGCGCTGGGCTTGAAAATTGTCCGGGTTCAGTTCCAGAGACTGTTTGCACAGCTGCAGCGCTTCTTCCGTTTTTCCTTCCTGGCTTTTTTGCAGGGCCTGCACATATAGCGCATCCGATTGATCCAGTTTTGCTTGGGCCATTTTTTTGTGCAGCCGGGTGATGGCTTCGGGAATGATGGGATCATTCCAATAACTTTGTGCGGTCCGGTAGGCATCCACAGCGCCTGCGTAGTCTCCAGCGGCTTCTTGTTCTTTGGCGCGGTCGACGGCCGCCGCGTGAAGTTTCTGTTTGATGCCGGGCAGCTTGGATTTGGCGAAAGCGTTGTTGGGATCGATGGCCAGCATTTTGGCGGCCATGGTGTTGGCTTCATCCCAATTTTGTTTGGCCAATTCGCCTTCTAAATTTTTTTTCAACTGCTCAAGCAATATGGCTTTGGGATCGGGCTTGGGAGGCGTGGCCACGGGTTTGGGGTCTTCCAGCGTTTGCATGATGTAGGCGATGCCTTCCTGCGCCCCTTTGTGATTGGGCTTGATCACCAGCGCCCGGTCAAACAATCCTTCCGCTTGCTCTATATCGCCCGCATTCAGCGCTTTCAAACCCTTCTGATAAAACTCCTCGGCCACGTCATCTTCCAATGGTTTTTCTGTGGTCGTGGTTGGTTCTGGAACGGGGGCGGCCTGATCTTTATTTTTGGGATGAAGTTCAGCCGGCAAATCGCCGAGCTTTTTGCGCTCGGCAGCGCCCATCATGGCCACGACGAGCAGAAAAGCACTGGCCATCAAAACGTGTTTTAAACTCCGCATGAACGAAGTGTAGGGGGAGTTTGCGCAATTGGCAATAGCCGAGCGGTATGGTTAAATCGCTGCCCATGAACGAGCTTGAATGCGCGGTGCCGCTGGGAGCGGCGGACAGCCGGTTTGTTTTGAAAGGCACACGACCGGCCTATGCGCCGTCGCGGGCCTTCGACACCGAGCACATCAAGCTTGAGTTGTCCGTCAACATGGCCCGCGAAACGTTGGACGGCCGGGCCACCACCACATTGCGCGCGCTGCGCCGCCAGAATCAAGAGCTGGTTTTCGATGCGATCGGTTTTAAAATCCTGTCGGTTCGCATGGACGGCAAGGCCGCCGCCTATACCTACGAAAACGGCCGCTTAAGCCTTCCTCTCAAATCCTCTATTTCCGTTGGCAAAAGAATCCAGGTACAGATTGATTACCGTGTGGTACGGCCGATCCTGGGATTTTTCTTTATCAAGCCGGATAAACATTATCCGAAGCGGCCGCGCCAGGCATGGACGCAAGGCGAAGACGAATACGCCCGCTACTGGTTTCCCTGCTTTGATGCGCCCAATGAACGCACGACCACCGAAGTGATTGCCGCCGTGCCAAGGGGCTATGTGGCGGTTTCGAACGGGCGGCTGTTGCGCACCACCCACAATTCCAGGTGGAAAACATCCACGTATCATTGGAAGCAGGAAATCCCCCATGCCACTTATTTGGTCACGCTGACGGTTGGAAAATTCTCCTTGATCAAAGACAAGTGGCGGGACATTCCTGTCCAGTATTACTGTGAGAAAGGACGCGAAGCTGAGGCTCTGCGTGCCTTCTCAAAAACGCCCAAGATGCTGGAGTTCTTTTCAAAATCGATCGGCGTCAAATATCCGTATCCCAAATATGCCCAAATCGCCGCCCATGATTTTATTTTCGGCGGCATGGAGAACACCTCCGCCACCACTCAGACCGAGTACGCGCTCTTGGACGAGCGCTCAGCACTTGATTACACTTCCGACGAGCTGGTGGCGCACGAGCTGGCCCATCAATGGTTCGGTGATTATCTGACCTGCAAAGATTGGAGCCACGCGTGGTTGAACGAAAGCTTTGCCACGTACTTTGATGCGCTCTTTAAACGCCACGACAAAGGCGAAGACGAATTCCTGTACATGATCCGCCGCAATTCCCAGGAATATTTTCACGAGGACCGGGAACGCTACCGCCGCTCCATTGTGACCGGCACTTTTCGCCGCCCATCGGATTTGTTCGACCGGCATCTGTATGAAAAAGGCTCCGTGATTTTGTTCATGCTGCATCGCATTCTTGGCGAAGAGCTTTTTTGGAAGGCTATCGGCACCTATGTGCGGGACAACCGCGCCCAAACCGTCGAAACGGTGGATTTGATCAACGCCATTGAAAAAGCCACCGGCTACAACATGCGCCGCTTCTTCGACCAATGGGTGTTCGGCCCCGGCCATCCGGAGTACACCATCAACTCGTGGTGGGACGAGCGCAAAAAAGAAATCAGCTTGCGGGTTGTGCAATCTCACGGACAAGGCAACGGCGTGGGGCTGTTTACCGTCGAGACCGAATTTCTGTTCGCCACCAAGCGCGGGGAGCGCCGCGAAAAAGTCGCCATCGACGATAAGGCCCACCTGTTTAAATTCAAGTTAGACGCCGAGCCCGACATGGTGTTGTTTGATCCCGACCACCGGGTGCTGAAAAAAGTGTCCTTCCCCAAACCCGAGGCCTGGCTTTTGCGTCAGCTCAACAAAGACAAAAACGTGCTGGGACGCATCGAGGCCGCGCATGAATTGTCCCGGCGCAATTTCCCGGCGGTGTTGGAGGCGCTGAAACGCTCTTTGTTGAACGATCCGTTTTGGGGCGTACGAGTGGAAGCGGCCCATGCGATCGGCAACCTCAACACCGACGAGGCAGCCACGGCCCTTCTGCATTGTTTGGATGTGGCCGACCATCCGAAGGTGCGGCGCGCGATTTACGAAGCGCTCAGGAACGCCAAACGGCGCGGCGTGGCCGATGACATTGAAAAACGGTTCCGTAAAGAACCCAGTTATTTTGTGGAGGCCGAAGGGGTGCGCGTGTTGACGGCGCTGCGCCATCCGCGGGCCAAAACCGTGATCGAGGAAACGCTGAAGAAAGAATCGTGGAATGATGTGCTCAGGCAGGCCGCCGTGGAAGCCATGGCCATTTCCCGCTCGGAAAACTGGATCCCCACCCTTTTGTCGTACACCAAACCCGGCCATCATCAGCGGTTGCGCATGGCGGCCTTGCGGAGTTTGATGTCGTTTCGCCCGGCGAGCGAAACAGTGAAAAACCGTTTATTGGAATTGGCCTCTGACGGATTTTTGTTGATGCAAACCGCGGCGGTTCGCGCCCTTCAGGAACTGGGTGATGAGCGGGCGGTGCCCACCTTAAAGAAACTCACCACCGGCGACCGCGACGGCCGCCTGAAGCGCCTTGCCGAAGAAGCCATCAACAAAATCACGAAGGGGTTTGAGTCTTAAAGTTATAATCACATTCCCCTTCCTGAAACATTAATCCTCTCGCAGGATTCATCGATCAGAGGATCGCTTGATCGCCTGTCTTTTATAAACTACAATTGGAGAAATTCAAGGCATGGAACCGCGGAAAAGAGAGGTAGTCCATTACCTGACGGTTGATGGGCGGGATATCTTTCAAGAATGGTTGGATGGCCTCAAAGATATCAAAGGCCGGGCTGCCATCTTAAAACGGATCGATCGGGTTGAAGAAGGCCTTTTTGGCGACCGCCACTTTGTGGGCATGGGAGTTTGGGAGCTACGTATCGACCACGGGCCTGGCTACCGCGTGTATTACGGAGAAACCGGCTCCAACATTGTTTTGCTGCTCTTGGGTGGTGACAAAGGATCGCAGAAGAAAGATATTAATAAAGCCCAGGAGTTTTGGGCTGAATACAAAAGGAAAATATGAATCGCACCGTCCGTCATCATGATTACCTCATGAAACACCTGAAAAATCCGGTGGAAGCCGCCGCCTATCTGAGTTCTGTCATCGAAGACGGGGATATGAGGTTTCTGCTGAAAGCGCTTCGCAACGTTGTAGAAGCGCATGGCGGCATGGGAGAATTGGCCAAGAAAACGAAATTAAGCCGGACGACGCTTTATAAAACGCTGTCGATTGATGGCAATCCGGAAGTTAAGACTCTGGAGGCTATCCTGAAAGTGTATGGGATTCGAATCGGATTTTTGCCGCTGAATTACCGCCGCGCTGCCTAAAATGCCTCGCTGAAGAAGCGATCAATATGATCACGAAGGGCTTGGTCCTCAAAACAGTTTATTCAGCAAATAAATAACTCCCACTATCATTCCTGACCAGCCAATAACAAAAGGAGTGGTGTGACGAATTGCCGCTGAACTTCGTAGAGTTTTCTTAATTCTGTTCAACTTTAACCGTTCAACGCGAGAAATAGTTTTCAGTCGCTCTTTTCTTAGTAGTTCATTGCGCCGATGGAGTATCGGACTTATCTTCGTTGAGAAAGACTTTTCGACCATGAGCCAACAAGAGACAAGGAGGGCCAGAAGCCCAATAACAGGGGGCAATCCTACACATGCTAGCGTCGTAGATAAGATAAGCGCGCCATTCTCATTGATATGATTATCCCATTCTTTCCATGGATTTTTGTTCAAGGCAGCCCCCACTCTTTCTTCAGCCGCTTATATTCTTCTTTCGGAAGCTGAATGATCACCGGATGTTTGGCGGGATCCAACCAGCGCAGAAGTTTAACCATGTTTTCTTCGGGCATGGCGGTGCAGCCTTCGGTGGCGGAATTGGGTTTTCTCCACACATGCAGAAAAATGCAGCTGCCGCAGCCCCGTACCATGGGCGATGAATTCTGCTCAATGTTAATCACCCATTTGTATAGGTGATCTTCCCGCTTCATCATCTCGGCGCTTTTCCAGTCGGCGGGAGCATCAGCGGCCACGGATTGAATTTGGTTGTAAGAGTCGGAGGCCGGATCATCCACGCAGCGCCAGGTTTCATCCACTTTTTGATAGCGCCAGCGGCTGCCGGCCGGTGCGCGGTTGGCATACCCATAGGCCATGCCAACGGAGAAAATGCCAGCGGTGCTTTTTAAATCCCCTTCTTTTTTCTGAGGGCCCGTGGTTTGCACGGGGTTCAAGCCTTGTCCCCAGGCCATGCCTTTGGTGCCGAGAGACACCGTCCACGTTTTTTCTTTGAGCGTCCATTCGCCGCGCACTTTTTCGAACAGCGCTAAATCCGCCAGCGTGGCGTCCCAGCTGTCCGCGACCACCAAAATGATTTGCGAAGCATTGTCCGGCAACTGATAAGAACTGGTGCCCGGGGTCATTTTGTCCTTAAGCAGCGAACGCGAACTGAGAGGTTCATTGCGTAGAGCATAGCTCTGCCACTCGGGATCGTCAAAATGCCACCACTCGGTGGGCAGGCCGATAAACCCTTCGCTTTCCATGGCGTCCTGCAATTTTTTCCGGTTCTTGATCGCTTCCGCCGGAAGATCCATAAAATCGCGGCTGGCTTTTTCGGTGAAATCGTCAAAGCGGGTCGGCATCAGAAGTTCGTTTCCGCTGGCGTCGACCAAGGTCAGATCGACAGAAGCGCCGCGGTTGTGCCGCGAACCGGATTTGGGATTGGCCACATAGCGCTCGTCCGGAACAATTTCCCACAATTTCTGCTGAACGGAAAGCGGCCGGTAACAATCCCACACTTTAAGGCCCAAGCCTTGTTTTTGAAGTTTGGCCTGCACACGGGCCAAGCGCTTTGCCGCCGGTTCATTCAATAGACAAACGGCGGCGTCATACAGAACGGCATGGGTGAAATTGTTGGGCGTGGCGTAACGCATGTCCACGCGAATTTTGGGATTCAACTTTTTGACGTTGATCAACGGAGGGTCTCCCGCGCCAACAAGGGCAGACGAGAAAAGGGCAGCAAAAAGAAAGAGAGCCGGCCTGCGTGTTGGCATGCCGGATGATTATAAGTTTATTGAAGGGAAAAGCGGGCGATCGGTGTTTCGGGACCGTACGGCGATTTGATGTTTTCGTGATGGTTCAGAAGCACCCGCAAAACGTGCACGCTGCGCTTAAGCTGACGCAGCCGGGCATGCGAGGTTTTCAACTGTCCGAGAACGCCGTCCAACTTATCCAGCTTGTTTTTGAAGTTATTGAGCGAGTCCATGACGTGCCTCCTTTCGTCTGGTCTCAGTGTGCCGGGACCAGCGTTAAGGCCGCTTTAAGAGACCGTTAAGTTCCCCGGAAGTGAAAATCACCCAGGGAAATCAAAGCGTTCTTGTTATCATAAGACCATGCCCAGGTATCGATATGCCTTTTTGGCTTTGTTTTTGGCCCTGGGAACCAGTTGTGCCCGGCACCCTTCTCTCGCTAAAACCTTCGACATTTTTATTGAAGCGGCTGCCGCCGGAAACACCCAGGTCTATCAAAAAGTTTTTTCGGATGACTTGATCAAGGAAAGCACGCGTATGACCGGTTACTATACGGCGTGGTATCGACAGCTGGGCCAATTCAAGTGGCAGCCCGGTACCCCTCGCTTCGGAACCATCACCGCCTATCTGGACTTGTCCTCGACGGAAAACCCCTACACACAGCGGACCGGCCTGCCCCTGGATTTACGTGTGACCTTTACGAACAAAGGGGAAAATCAAGAATGGCGTATTTGTGATTTTTATTTTCCGCCGGGTCCCGGCAATGATCTATTTATCCACGACACAGAAAGTCTGAAACAAAAAAGCCACTATCGAGGCTGGTCTGCAGGGCCAGTGAAATCGGGGCCGCCGGCCGCCACATAACCATCGCTTTCCCCGTCTTTTGAGCGGCTGACCCAAAAAGAATAAAGCCGTCCGTCTGACATGTGAAACCGGAACCGCACTGGTGTGCCGATCAGAGAAGCCACATCTGCTTCATTCTTCCACACGATGCGGGTGCGCGTGGAATCTCCTTTCACAGATTGAGCGGCCTGGCCTGAAAACAAAGGAAGAGGCGTTCCGTCTTTGTTGAGAATTTCGACGGACAAAGCGCCTTTGACCTGCATGTTGACGAACAGATAACGCCCCTCAAAGGTGACAGGCCGCGTGGTGAGGATTCCCTCTTTTGATGTGGCTTCCATGGAGGCAAAACCGTCCCGTCGCAAGAGCGCCACGCCCACGGTGTTGGTCCCGCCCGTCCAGCGCCCTTCGCCGTTGGTGCGGCCGCTGTAATAGAAATAAAGTTTATCTCCGACGATCAAACATCCGCCGCCCGCCGATTGCACATTCCCCCATTTCCAACTTTGCGGATTTTCGGATACCGTTAAAAAACGGCTGCGGTCAGAGCGGTCCCAATGAAACCCGTCCCGGCTGAACCCCAAAAACACTTCATTGATTTTCGGACGTCCGCTTTGCATGCCCTGCCAAATGCTGAACAGCCCGACCATGAGACTTTCATAGGGAAACGCGTCCAGGTTGTAGAGTTGCGGATGCGCTTTGTACACCGGCGACACTGGATCAAGACGGTCAGGACCGATCCACCACACCGGCGGATGTTTCCAGGCCACCGCGGATCGCACATCGGCGTCTTCGGTGTAAAGCCGCGCGCGCAATTTGTCGCCCTGCCAGTCAACATGAGTGCGCACACTGCAGACCCAGACGCCGCGAAACGGGTTATAAAACAACGTCGAGCGCGGATCTTCCGTGGGACCGCTGTGCGCAACCACTTCACTCCAGTGAATTCCGTCGGCGGAGATGCGCAGTTCCAGTGGAGTCGGTGCGTCGGTGGCCAGCAGCATTTTAAACCGTTCACTTTTATTTTTCGCGTTTTGATCCAGCCAGACGGTGGTGGAATCGCGTGGGTGGTTTAGAACAATATTGGTGCCCTTCACCACATCCAATTTTGGTTTCTTCCAAAGCAGCCCCTCGGATGAGGTCGCATAACAGACGGCCGTGGTGTAGCCGCACATGTACCACATTTTGAACAAATGATCGGAGGGATCAAACCACACGCCGTCGCTGTAGACGGTGGCGGTCGGGCTTTGGCCTGTTTTTTCCCACGATTGATCGGGAACGATGACAGGATTGTGTTCATAATCTTCAGGGGCATGGAAGACGCGTTTGAGCGTTGTTGTAGAAATCAAAAAATCGTCCACGAACAATTGCCGGCCTTTATCAATGGAAATGACCGGCGGCGGATTCATAAGATATGGCACGGGCATGGGCTGGTCATCAAAGGCGTGAGCGGAGAAAGCGAACAGGGAAAGACAGGCCGCGAGGCCGAAAAATCTTTTAGAGGGCATCCGGGCAAGTATAAAAAATTAACCATGGAAGATTTCCTATGATGCGCCTGTGAAAAAAATTCTTCCGGTTTTATCGTGGACGCTGGCCGGCGCTTTGTTTGTCAAAAGCGTCCTTTACCGCCTTTACAGCAGCGATTTGTGGTGGCATTTGGCGGCTGGCCGCGCGATGGTACAGAGCCACACTTTTCTCAAGACCGATATTTTCTCGCACACGTTGTATGGTCAACCTTGGATCAATTTTGAATGGTTGAGCCAGATTCTTTTTTACGGGATTTACGGTCTCGGCGGTTTTTGGGGTTTGTATCTGCTGAAGGTTTTGTTGAGCGCGGGGATTGTGCTGCTATTGATTGTTCTTGCGCGGCAGACCGGCGCGCAGGGCGCTTTGTTTTTTCTGTTTGGTTGGGTGGGGTTTAAAGTGGTGGAACCGCGCCTGCAGGACCGGCCCGAGCTTTTCTCACTGCTGTTCATGGGGTGTTTGGTGTGGCTGTTGTTGTATGCCCGCCGGGCGGCGCAAGCCCGCGTCAAATATTTTCCGCTCTATATTTTTGGTCTGATGGTGCTTTGGGTGAACATGCACGGTGGATTTGTCTATGGTTTGGGTGTACTGACCCTGTTTTATATCGGAGCCGTGTGGTCCGACGAGAAAAGCAGCTATCAACGTTTTTTACTGACGTCATTGGCGCTGGCCGGCGCGGCTCTTTTGCTGAATCCCCATGGATTTAAATTGGGCCGCGTGTTTTGGGAGCATTACCAACAATTGAAAGCCAGCGATTCTCTGATTGCCGAATGGAAAGCGCCCGGGGTGGCCCAGGCGCCCTATTTCTGGGCACTTTATGGCGCCTCGGCGCTCGCCATGTTGGGCGGATTTCTCACAGATCAAAAAAAGGTGCGCTTTTGGACGCCGGCTGTGTTGATTTTTTGTGTCTGGGGCACACTTTATTATCGAAACTCCGCGCTGCTCGCCTTTGTGGCCGTTCCTTTTTTGAGCGACGTGGTGAAGGTCAAAAAACCTTCCGTTGTTTTGTGGGCGGTCGTGCTTCTGCCTGCCGCGGTGGGCGCTTCGGCGCTGATGCGGCCCCTGAAACCGGCGCCGGTGGCTTGGGAAAAATTTCCAGTTCGTGCCTGTGACTTTGTGCGGGACAACAACCTGCAGGGAAATATGTTTAACACGTATGATGTGGGCGGTTATATCGAATGGGCGCTGGGGCCCGAGCGCCGCGTGTTCATGGACGGTCGCTATCTTTTTTACCCGCTGCTGCGCGACTTCGACCGGCATTTGCTGAGCCGTGATTATTGGATGGACAAAGACGTGGATTACGCGATTGTGCCGTATCCGACCGACAACGCCCGGTATTTGGACGGGCTGTCGCCTTTTTCGCTGACGCAGATCAATCTGCTTTTTCCGCGGCAGTATTGGGCCCTCGTTTTTTGGGACGACGCGGGTTTGGTCTTTGTCAAACGCACCCCGGCCTTCGCTAAACTGACGGCCGAGCACGAATATCGGGCGCTGTGGCCCTACAATCTTGAACAGACGGAGTATCTTTTGGCCCACGGGCTGGTTAAAAAGAAGGACGCACAGGCAGAATGGGTTCGTCACGAGCAAGAAACCGGCACAACCATTCATGGCCAACAAATCGAGAATTTGTTAGAAAGATGAAGACACGAACCTTGGGACGCACGGGTGCGTCCGTCTCAGAAATCGGCTTCGGCGCTTGGGGGATCGGCGCTGCCTGGTGGGGCTCGACGGATGACGTAGAATCGCTGCGCGCGCTGCAAGCAGCCTGGAAAGCGGGCCTCACGTTCTACGACACGGCCTATGTGTATGGCGACGGCCACAGCGAACAGCTGATCCAAAAAGCGCTCCAAGGAAAAGACGCCTTCATTGCCACCAAGATTCCTCCCAAAAACAATGAGTGGCCCGGCAACCCCAAGACAGCCGCGCAAGAAGTATTTCCCGGAGATTGGCTGGTTTCTTGCACCGAACGCAGTTTGAAATATCTGGGGCGCGAACGTCTGGATCTAACCCAGCTGCATGTGTGGACAGATACCTGGCTCGGCCAGGGGGATTGGGCGCAAACGGTGGAACGGCTGAAGAAGCAGGGCAAAATCCGTCACTTCGGCGTTTCAATTAATGATCATGACCCGAATTCGGCATTGAAGTTGGTGGCGTCGGGCCTGGTCGACACCGTGCAAGTGATTTTCAATATTTTTGACCAAAGCCCGACGGAAAAACTTTTTCCGTTGTGTCTCAAACACAACGTCGGCGTGATCGTCCGGGTGCCGTTCGATGAGGGTGGGTTAAGCGGCAAATTGACGTTGGACACCAAATTTGAAAAAGGCGATTTTCGCGGCCAGTATTTTCGCGGCGACAATTTAAAACAGACGGTCGAGCGGGTGGAAAAATTGAAATCTTTTCTCGGCCCGGAAGCCAAGACGCTTCCTGAACTCGCACTTAAATTTATTTTGGCCCACGAGGCCGTTTCCGTGGTCATTGCAGGAATGAGAACCGTTAAACACGTGCAAGAAAACAGCGCCGTCTCAGGTACCGTGCCGTTGTCGCCCAAAACGGTGGAAGCGCTGCGCGCTCACGCCTGGCCGCGTAATTTTTATGGATGGTGGGACTAACATGCGCAAAGCGTGGGTGGGCGCCGGCATCGCGTTTCTTGTTTTGGCCGTTGTCATTTTGGGTTTGGGCCTTTGGGAAGGTTTTGTGGGCGCCGGAGCCAGTGTGCACCGCTTGGAAATGCCGGGGTTCCAAGAACTGGATTTACAGGAACCGGGTTTGTACGCCGGCGTTTATCAGCACACGGGAACCGAGCCGATGCCGTCGGCGGCCCTGTCGAAGATGAGCGTTAAAGTTTTTGCGAAGGACGGTTTTCAAGAAGTGCCGGTGGCCATGAACACCACAGGCCAAACGTTTTCGCGGCTGGGCCAGCAAGGCATGGTGTTGTTCAACTTCGGCATCAACACGCCGGGCGTTTATACCCTCTCGGGCCTTTATTTGGACGGCACGCCGGGGCCGACAGTGCCGGTGATTTTGGTGTCGCAAGGCGTACAGAACACCAAGCCCACGCTGATCGTGAGCGGATTTTTCTTTCTCTTTTTTATGATTCTCGGTATCTGGATGACCAGGAAAAAACATTTATGAGACCCTTCAACAAACGACATCAGCAGCGCGGCGGACAGTTTTCGCGGCCGCATCACAACAACAATAACTTCCAACGCTCCCGGCCGCCCCAACAGAACACGCAATCGGAAGCGGAGAAACGTTTTTTTTCCAAAGACGCCATTGATCCCGGTCCGCGCATTAAATTGGAATCCGGCGTTTCCCAGCTTACCACCCGCGCCATTGATTTGCTATGTCCGATCGGCAAAGGCCAGCGCGGGCTGATTGTTTCACCGCCCAAGTCAGGCAAAACGACGTTTCTGAAAAACATTTGCCAGGCGGTCGTGGCCGCCGAGCCGCAAATGAAAGTGTATTGCCTATTGATTGATGAGCGCCCTGAAGAAGTGACCGATTTTAGGCGCAATGTGCCCGCAGAAGTTCGCTGGTCATCTTCCGATCAGCCCTATGAGAACCACATCAAAGTGGCCGAAGAATTGATGAAGCAGGCTGTGGAAGAAGCCGATTCTGGCAAGGACGTGATGATTTTGGTGGACTCGCTGACGCGCTTGGCCCGCGTGCACAACAACGCGGTCCGCGGAGCGGGCCGCACAATGTCGGGCGGCGTGGATGCACAGGGACTTTTGATTCCTCGCAAAATTTTCGGTACCGCGCGCCGCGTCGAGCACGGCGGTTCTTTGAGCATCATCGCCACGATTTTGGTTCAAACCGGCAGCCGCATGGACGATGTGATTTTTCAGGAGTTTAAAGGCACCGGCAACATGGAACTGGTTTTGTCCCGTGAAGTCTCTGACCGCCGCATTTTTCCAGCCATCAACATCCGCGAAACAGGAACCCGCAAAGAAGAACTGCTGCTCTCCCCCGAAGAACTGAAAGGAACCCATCTGTTGCGCGGCGCGCTCGCTGAAATGAAAGACTTAGAGGCCGCTCAGGCCTTTGTTGATCTGCTTCAAAAACACCCCACCAACGATTTGCTGCTTGCGTCGCTTCGGTAGCGCCCTTTTCATCTCCCTCTTTCTCGCCGGCTGCGGCGGCGTTTATTATCACAACGTAAAACTCTTTTATGCACGCGCGCGTCCGGACATCACCGCCGAGCGTTATGCCCAAACTGACAACGTGTTTGTATTGATTGATAAAACCGGTTTTCGCGATTTCAGCCCGGACAGCAGCAGCAAGGAAACAGTCACCACCGAAGATTTTTCAGGAACGCTCGAGGGGCGCGGGCTCTCTCAGTTCATTGCCTATTATGTCAATGCATACGGCGGCCAAGTGGCCGCCATGCGCATTCTGGATAAGAGCACCGATCCCAATGCCTATCTTGACCGGGTTAAGCCCGCCAGCGTGCTGTTGATTCATGTGCTCTCACACGCCTATGAAACAGAGAAAACCCATTCCTATGAAGTCCGGGCCCATCCCTTTAAAAAATATGCCAAAGACGAAACGCCGGAGATGCGAACGGCGGAAGATTGGAAATTCACAATGAGCTTGCAGCTTTCCGTCGAGCTGCAGTCTTATCCGGCGCGGGTCTCGCTTTTGAAAAAGACCGTCGGCGAATCAACGCAGCGCGATTGCACCGACTGCAAGGAAAGCGATGGCATCGATGACCTGACGTCGTTGTCCACGGATCTGATGGACAGTGTGGCCGCAGACGTGGCCAATGAAGTTCGACCCGTGAAAACATCTTGGCCGCAGCGGACCATTTTTTTCGAACGGAACACCCCCAAATCTGTTGAAGCATCCACAACGGCGTTGGAAGGCAAATGGACCAAGGCGACCCAAATGTGGCAAGAACTGCTTGTCAAAGACCCGACCGATTGGAAAGCGGCCTTTGACTTGGGCATTGCGGCGGAAAACCGAAAAGATCCCGACGCCGCCCGTCCCTGGTATGAAAAAGCGCGAACCCTTTCCGCGCAGAGCACGGAAGCCAAAAACCAAATTAATTTCGACGCCCTTCTTGCTTCTATTCCCACAGAGCCGCCCTTTGCGCCCAGCACCGCCCCTGTGGCGGATCTTTTCACCAAGCGTGTGGCCGTTCTGCCCTTTTCAGATGAAACGGTCAGCATCGACGGCCCCATTTTTATTCGTCAAGCCGTGGATGCCGCGTTGGCCGGCGGCGGCTATCAAACCATTCCGCTTGAGGAAATTGACCGCGTGCTTCAGGAGCATGGTTTTTCCGACGGAGCACAGCTCGTGGTGGCCAAAAATGAGGATATCGCGAAATGGTTGGGGGCGGATTTTCTGTTGTTCGCCAACATTGAAAAATTCGACGACAAAAACATCGGTATATACCGCAAACATGCGATTGAAGGCGAGCTCAAGCTCTGGGAGAAAGCTTCAAAAACCGATATTTGGATCAGCCGGCGCCGCGTCAAAACCACAACGTGGTCGGGAAAGTTGGGGCACAGTTTTCTGGCGGGACTTTTGGAATCTTGGGCCGAACGGGCTGCCAAAAAACCTCTGGAAGCCGAAGTGTTGCGTTTTGTGATTCTTAACTTGGAGACGCTGCCGCACCGTTATTGATCGAGATAAATTTTTTGTAGACCAAAGCGCCCAGCACCGCTCCCAAAATGGGGGCTGCCACATAAATCCAGGCGCCGTTTAAGTTGCCACTGATCAGCGCCGGCGCCAGGGAGCGCACCGGATTCATGGAGGCGCCGGAAATCGGGCCGCCGATCAACGCTTCCAGCGCCACCGTGGCGCCAATGGCCACGCCCGCCATCAATCCTTCGGCCCGCTCGTTGTGAGCCACGCCCATGATCACGAACATCAGCATGAACGTCAAAATGAATTCCAGCGCAAAGCTCTGTCCCCAAAAACCGGCAGGAAACGTGACGCCCAAGGTTCTGTTTCCTTTGAAAACAGCGGCCACCATGGCACTGGCCAACAAAGCCCCGACCAATTGAGAACAGAGGTACAAAACCACATCCCGACGCGTCATGCGCCCCACGCTGGCAAACGCCAAAGTCACGGCGGGATTCATGTGGGCGCCAGAAATATGGCCCACCGCATAAATCATGGCCAGAACAATCAGTCCGAAAACCAACGACACCCCGACGTGGCTGAGCATGCCGCCGGTGATTTCGTTGACGGCAATGGCTCCCGTTCCGCAAAAAACAAGGCAGAAGGTGGACACGGCCTCCGCCGCGTATTTCTTGCCGCTATTGCTGGGCTTCATTGATCAACTCTTTTACTTTGGTTTCGATCAAGTCCCGGACTTTGCGGAATTCATCGGGAGGCAAATGCTTGGGGTCGGGGATGCCCCAGTCTTCGGTGCGCCGGGCCGGGACAAAGGGGCAGGCATCGCCGCAACCCATGGTGATCACGTAGTCCCATTTCACCGCTGGCACATCGCTCAAACTTTTGGAAACATGAAGCCCCAAATCAATGCCGCGTTCTTTCATCAAAGCCATGGCTGTGGGATTGACCTTCCCGGAAGGTTTGGAGCCGGCGCTCCAGGCCTCGAGGGTGTCTTTGCCCAGCGTGCGGGCAAAACCCTCGGCGATCTGGCTGCGGCAGGAATTTTCAACACAAACAAAAAGGACTTTGGATTTCAATAGAGAGCTCCGCTCGGTATCGTAGCACAGAAGGGAAAGGATGTTTAGGCGGCTTCGCTGCTGCGGGGAGAAACGGCCACGTCGTGGAATTCTTTCAAGGCGTGGATTAAAATCGGGCGCTTGTGGCCGCGTAAATGCGCCAAGGTAAGTGTTCTCACCTGCACGTTGGATTCCACTTTTTCATAGACATTGTCGCTGATGAGAATTTGCGTGCCGAATTTTTTATTCAATTCTTCAATGCGCGCGGCTACATTCACCACGTCTCCGACCACCGTGTAGTCCATGCGCCGCTCGGACCCGATGTGGCCGGCGATCACTTCTCCGGTGTGAATACCGACGCCGATTTGAATCGGCGTTTTGCGCTGGGCCGCCCGGCGCTCGTTTAAAGCGGTTACATTTCCGACGAGCCGCCAGGCCACGCGCACCGCCCGCAGCGGATCGTCCTCATGCAAGGCCGGTGCGCCGAACACCACGCACACGCCGTCGCCGTGAAATTTATCGATGGTGCCTTCCTGCTCCATGATGATTTCAACTGTGCCTTTCCAATACTCGTTTAAGAATCCTTGCAGCTCATCGGGATGCATTTCCTCGCAGAGCGATGTGTAATTGCGAATGTCGCAAAACAAAATGGTGGCTTGCCGTGTGCGCCCGCCCAGCTTGGGGTCTTCTTTGATCAGGGCCTCGGCCAATTTGGGATCCATGATGCGGCCAAGTGAGTGGCGCATGCGGTCGCGTTCTTGCAGTGCTTCGACCATGTGGTTTAACGCTTGCGCCACTTCTTTCTGTTCGGGGTCTTCGGGAATTTTGATATCGAAACGGCCTGCTGCGACTTGTTTAATGGTGCCGATCAGGCCCGACATGTCGCGGTCTTTAACGCGGCTGATAAAAATGTAACCAAAGAGGCTCGCCAAGAAGAAAGCCAGCACAGAGGCGTTGATCCGTTTTTTGTTGGCTTTCGCCGTTTGTTCGCCGGACTCCGCCGACAATTCAAAAATGACCTGGCCCAAAACGCGGTCTTGATCGTCGAGAAGCGGCAGCGTTAAGTCTTCGCTTTTGCGGATGGCGGCGGAATCGTTTTTATAGGCGGCTTCCAAGACGTCATTTTTGGCGGAGCGGATGGTGGCCGACAAAACCCGCGGCTGGCGCACCGCGTTCTGCACCGCATCGGCCAAAATTTTGTGAGCGTCGGCCGGTTGAGTTGCACGGTCGGCGATGAAATACGATTTGGCCACATGTTGAATGGCTGCGTCCAATTGCTGGTTTTCGATTTGCCGGTAAGGTTCAACGGACCAGCCGCCCACCAAATAAACCACAATGGAAGCCGCGATCCCGATGAAGAGCGCGGCGTAAAACAGTTTGTTCAACAGGGGTGATCCAGCTCTCACAGTGCATTAAGCGTAAGCCCGAATCCGACGGGAATCAAGGTATAATCCGCCCACGGACCGGCCCCAATTCGATCCGAAAAAACAAGATGAAAAGAATAGCGGTGAGAGCCCCTCAATGGCTCGGCGATGCCGTGATCAGCACGGTGTTTTTGGAACGTTTGAAACAGCGCAATCCGGGCGCGAGCCTGAGTGTGCTGTGTTATCCGTCTTTGGCCCCCGTCTACGAAGGCCATCCGTCTTTGGAGGCGGTGATCACATTGCCGTCGAAAGAAAGCCGGTCGGTTTCCGCGGTGGCGGGGATCATTCGCGCGGGCCGTTTCGATGAAATTTATATTTTGCCACGCTCGTTACGCACGGCGTTGGAAGCCTGGCGGGGCGGGGTGCCCAAACGTGTCGGCTTTGCCACCGATTGGCGCAGTCTGTTTCTGACCAATAGATTTCCTTACAGTCATCACATTTGGCTGGCCCGTCGTTATCTGCGACTCATCGGGGAAGATGAATTGCCAGCCGACAAGATGAAAGCCTATTACCCCTCCTCCGCCAACATGCCCGAACCTTCGCTGAAAAAACCGGTGTTGGGGCTCGCACCCTGGTCTTTGGCCCCGGCGCGCACCTGGATTCCTGAGCGCTTTGTGGAAGTGGCCAATAACTTTCTGTCGAGTTACGGCGGTAGCGTGATGTTGTTCGGCTCGGCCGGCGAACGCGAAGCCTCCGCCGCTTTGCACAAACATATCAAGGGGCCTCTGGTGGACACCACCGGCGGACTCGATCTTTTGCAATTGGGTGCCATGATCCGCCACTGCGACGCAATGTTGGTCAATGATTCGGGGCTGATGCATATCGCGGCCGCCTGCAACGTGCCCACGGTGGCCGTGTTCGGCGGCGGCGATTTGAGGCAAGCCTTGCCACCGTTCGGGCGCTGTGTCGGCGTGTGGCACCCCGAAGTTCCCTGTGTGCCGTGTTTGCGCAACCATTGCGTGCGCTTCGGCGAATACAACATGGAATGTATGAAGAAGGTCACGTCAAACGAGGTTTTTGATGCGTTACGAACTTTACTCGCTGGCGTGTAAAGACTGTGCAGCGCGCAATGAACCCACCGCTAAAAAATGCGTCGGTTGCGGCGGGGCGTTGGCTTTTTTTCGGCGGTGTTCGCGTTGTCAGCAAGAAAATCCGCCCAATGCGTATGTGTGTCTCAAATGCTATTCGGTGCTGCAGCAAAAACCCAGTGTGGGCATGCTTCACTGGCACATTCCGTGGACGGTTTCTTTTGTCGTGCTGACGGTGGTGGTGGGATATGTGGCGTTTTCTCTGGCCAAACAATGGTTTGCTTATACGGAGGCGCAAATTGAAGCCAATGCGGTGGCCGCCCGCCAATTGGAAGTGATGCATCGCGATTATGCCGAACACGAAGGAATGCCCCATGAATAAACTGGCCTCTTTTTTAACAGGGGCCCTTTTGCTTGGCGCTTGCGCCGCGCCGTCCAAGCCCCCGGTCATGCCGACCCCGGGCCCTCAGCCCGCGCCCGTTCCCAAGCTGGAAAAAACCCATGGAGAAATTCACCAGGACAGTGCGGGAGCCTGGTTCGTTTCTTACAAAACCATTCAGATGATTATTGATCCGGCGGAATCCTCCGATACCAGCACCGCCGATTATTTGCTTTTCACGGAAAGCCCGCGCGCTCTGCCGAAGGCGCGTAAAAACATCAAGATCATGCTTCCTCTCCCGGCGGTCGTGACTCTGCAAAGCCAGGGGTTCACTCAGGTCAAAGCGGTATCGACTGGCCAGCGCTTATATTTGAAAAAAGATGAGGCCTTTCTTTTCGCCAGTGCTGTGACCAGCGCCGATAAAAAGAACGGATACTTGCTCGAATTTGACAATGGTCGGAACGTATACATCAGCGGGCGCTTGAGCGATCTGGAGGCGTTGCGGGAGTTGGTGTTTTCCTTGCGCGATGACGGCAAAGAGATCTACGTCGCGATCCTGTCGGCTGATAGCGATGCGCGGGCCGCCGAGGCGATCGCGCTACTGCAACCCCAATTTTCCTTTTATGACCCGGATGGAAAATCACCAGACCGCAAGCGGATGGAAGAAACATTGTCGACTCAGTTGTATGAAGGTGTTTTCTCGATCCTCAAGCGAGATCAAAGCATTCCGTTTTAATTTGATAGATTAAATTTCCATGAAGAAAAAATTCCTGCTTCTTGCCTATCTCGGTGTTTTTCTTCTGGTGGGTTGCGCCAGTCAGCTGGCGGGTGAACCCAACCAGGGCGCTTCCACGCAGGATATGAACGGCATCACTCAGACGCTCATTGCGCTGCTCAATCAAACGGAAGGCACCAAAATCACTCCCAACGATTATGAGTCCACCTCCATGCGGCAAATCATAACCCTGGGAACACCATCCGGCTATCGCATCAAACTTCGTTATCTCAATTTCGGTATATCCTTGGTGGAAGCGCTTAAAATCTCCCATGATCCGGAGCTGCATCGCCGCCTGATCGAGATTGTCCAATGGTCGCGCGATCCGGAAGTCCACGCCGATGCGATCACGACCTTGGCCAGCTTTTACGATCCGTCGCACAAAAAATATTTAAAAGAAGCGCTTCTCGACAGCAAAACCGGCATTCGTTTCGCGGCCGTCGAAGCCTTGCAGATTTGGGGCCAGCCCGAGGCGCTGCCGATGCTTAAGCAGACCATGCAGAATGATTGGTCGCCGCTGATGCAGGTGTTTGCGGCGCAGGCCGTGCTGTCGATGGGAGATCCCAGCGGATTGCCCGTGCTTTACAAATTTCTTAATCATGACAGCTGGATCGTGCGCGCCATGGCCGCCCGTTATATCGGCGACTATGGCGACCCCAATGATTATGAAAAGCTGGTCAGCTATCTGCGGCGGGAAACCAAAAACGATTACGTGATCGCCGAGCTGTCGATCGCTTCGTTAAAATTGATTTCCAAAAAAGGCGACAAGGTTTCATATTCGCCATTTACCCCGGGATGGAAAGACAACGAAGAAGTGCGCTACACGTTGGGCAAAGACAATGTGATCGATGTGGAACCCTTGGTCATTGTTCCGCCGCGGTTGCGCATTCCCAAATCGCTACAGATTGCGGCCGACATCAACAATCAATTGCTGAATTTGATTAAGAACCGGCTCGATGCCCCTTTGGACCCGATTCAAGCGCAGGATCCGGTGCTGCAGGATTTAAATGCGATGGTGACGCCGGCGGGTTTTGCCCTTAAAGTCCGTTATTCGCAGCTCAGCTATTTGGTTATTGAAGGACTGGCCGGCACCAGCGATTTGATTTTGCGTTCGGAGCTGGAAAATTTGGCCCGGGGGACCAATCCGTTGGTGCGGGCCACAGCCATTCTGGCGTTGTCCTATAACCGCGATCCGACGTCGTTGAATTTGATTCAGGATGGACTTGGGGATGCCAATGCGATTGTCCGCTTCGGCTGCATGGAAGCCATTGAGGTCGGCCGCTTTAAAGAAGCGCTGCCCTCTTTGTATGCGATCGCCACCAATGATCCGTCGCCCGCGCTTAAAATCTATGCGATGCAGGTCCTGGCCCGGTTTGGAGATCCGTCGGGTCGGCAGATGCTGCTGACGCATTTGATCGACCCCGATTGGCCGGCCCGCGCCATGACATATTGGTATTTGGGCCGCTACGGTCAGCCGGAAGATTTCTCGCTGATGATGGCCCGGCTGTCTGTGGAGGACAATCCGTTTGTGAAAGCTGAGATTGCGCTGGGCGCTTTGAGGTTGGCCCCGCTTTAAGGATTAAGCAAGCCCGCTGTCCAACGGCCGCTGCGCTTCACATAAACCAAACGGTGATGAAGCCGGTGAGCTCCCCGCCGCCAAAATTCTATTCGCTCCGGTCTCACACAAAAACCCGACCATGAAACCGGCCGCGGCACAGGTTTTCCCGAAAAACGTTTTGTCACCGCTTTCAAACGGCGGGTGAGTGTGGAGCGGTGGTTAAGGGGCTGAGATTGATGCGAGGCCCACGCGCCCAACTGGCTTGTTCGGGGCCTGGTTTTCCAATAGTCATCGGCTTCTTTTTCGCTCACACGCGTCACGCGCCCATCGACAATCAACTGCCGGTCCAGCGGCTCCCAAAAAAAACACAGCGCCGCCCGTGGATTGGCCCGCAATTGTTTTCCTTTGCGGCTGCCCAGGTTGGTGAAAAAAACAAAGCCGCGTTCGCTGACGCCTTTAAGGAGAACGGTGCGCACGGTGGGTCGGCCGTTTAAGTCGGCGGTGGCCAGCGTCATGGCTGTTGGTTCTTTCAAGCGGGTGCGTTTGGCGCGGGACAGAAGGCGTTGAACGTCGCGAATGACGTCAACCATTTTTCTTTTCGAAACCCCTCATAAAAGACACCAGGGCTTTTACCGCCGCCGGGCTTTGCGCATTGTAAATCGAAGCGCGCAAACCGCCGACGGAGCGGTGGCCTTTTAAGCCCACGAGCCCTTTGTTTTTGGCTTCCGCCGTGAATTTTTCTTCAAGCGCCTCATCACCGCCGCGGATGCGGAAGACGACATTCATCTTCGAGCGGTCGTTTTTGGGAACGGGACAGGAGTAAAAACCGGTGCGGTCGATTTCCTCATAAAGCAAAGATGCTTTGGCCGCGTTTTTCTTTTCCATGCCGGCGATTCCGCCTTCCTTTTTCACCCATTCGGCCACCAGCGCCACCACATAAATAGAAAAAGTCGGAGGTGTGTTGTAGAGAGAGGGTTCTTTCATGTGCGTGCGGTACTGCAGAATGGCCGGAATATTTTTCGAGGCGCGTTCCGCCAAATCCTTGCGCAGGATCACCACGGTGACACCCGCCGGCCCCAGGTTCTTTTGCGCGCCCGCGAAGATCAGTCCGAATTTTGACACATCGATTTTCCTCGACAGAATGTCAGAAGACATGTCGGCCACCAAAGGGGTGCTGCCCGTGGCAGGGAAAGACAGCCATTGGGTCCCTTCTATGGTGTTGTTGGAGCACAGATGAACATAGGCGGCATTGGGATTGAGTTGAATGTCCTCCATGCGGGGCAGGCGCGCGAACTGTTCATTTTCCGTAGACGCTGCAATATGCAGTTGGGAAATCTTGGCGATTTCTTCTCCGGCCTTTTTGCTCCAGGTGCCGGTTTGAATCAAGTCGACGGGCAAACCGGCGCCCAAGTTCATCGGCACCATCGCAAACTGAAGGCTTGCTCCGCCGCCCAAGAAAAGAACCGTGTAATCGGCCGGAATGCCGAGCAGCGAACGGAGTCCGCCTTCGGCGCGTTCAAGAATGCCGGTAAAATCTTTGTCGCGGTGGCTCATTTCGAGAACCGACATCCCCGCTTTGCCGAAGGACAGCAGTTCTTTTTGGGCGATTTTGAGTACCGGAAGCGGAAGCGCAGAGGGCCCCGCATTGAAATTAAAAACGCGTTGATTCATGAGCGCGTGATTATATATTAACGCTTGGCCAAAGAAGGAAGGCGTGTGCCGGGGGTTTCCAGGTCGCGTCGCAAGATCTCAAGGCTTTGTGTGTTTGTTTTTCCTGTTTTGTAGCGGAGCATAAGGCCGAAATAAAGCGGCAAGGGCTTCCGTGAAGACAACTCTTCGTAGAAGTGGATTTTGGTGCCTTTGCTTAAACGTTCAAAACTCCACATCCGGCGGAAGCAGAAAATTTCCCCCAGGCCCGTGTAAGCCCAGCGGCGGTCCATTTCAAAAGAAACCACTTTTCCGATGATGTCTTCGGTTTGAGAACCGAATTTAAGGCGTTGCAAAAGCGTGACCCCATAACTCACGGCCTCGCCGGAAAAAATCTTGGAAAACACCAATCCCGGCATCCAACGGCTAAAAAATTCATTGTCGGTCATATAGTGGAAGGCATCTTCGACCGGGCGGTTCACAAATATCGACTTCTGAAATACGATCATTTTTGTTCTCCAGTTAAGTGTGTCCTACCCCAGTACATGCGACAGACTTGCCAATAGCCGGCTTTTATTTTTTCGAGTCGTTAATGAGCCAAAATTTAAGGATGGTATAGAGGGCGGAAACCCCGTCGGTCCAATTGATTTTTTTCCCTTGGCGATGGGTGCGGCCGTTATAGGAAATGGGAACTTCTGCAACGGGCATTTTTCGTTTGGCGATCTTGGCTGTGATCTCCGGCTCAAAGCCGAAACGATCGGAGCGCAGCGGGACACTTTTCAGAAAATCGGCATGAAACACTTTGTAGCAGGTTTCCATGTCGGTGATGGACAGACCCGTAAAAAAATTTGAGAACGAAGTTAGGAATTTGTTCACGGCTTGATGCCACAAGGGGGACGGGTTTTCCTGCTTTTTTAAGTACCGGGATCCGTAAACCACTTGAGCTTGGCCGGACAAAAGCGGCGCCAAGAGCTGCGGGTATTCAGCCGGGTTGTATTCCAAATCGGCATCCTGGATGATGATGAAATCCCCGCCAGCCTGTTCAATCCCGGTTCGAATGCAGGCTCCTTTGCCTTGATTTTTATCGTGGAAAATAACTTGGCGCGTTGTTTCGGAGCTGGGGGCGGAGAGGTTCTTTAAGATATCGCGAGTGCCGTCGGTGGAGCCATCATCAACAATGACCAGTTCTTTGGGTAAGGACACGCTTTCCACTTTTTTCAGAACGCTCTCGATGGTACGGGCCTCGTTGTAAACGGGGATGATGACGGACAGTCGGCGCAAAGCCTAGAAGCTTTCTTCTTCAGGCTCGACGGGCTTTTCATCGTCGATCACAATGATTTCTTCGGGTTCATCATCCAAGTCCTCGATCGGTTCGATCTTCGGCTCTTTGATTTTCCGCAGAATCTTGGGGTCGACATCATCGCTTTTTCTTTTGGCTGTTTTTTTCTTCTTGGGGGCCATATCAATCTCCGGGTCGCATTTTATCACGAAACTTTTACGATCTGTTTTCCTATGTTTTTTCCTTCAAAAAGACCGAGAAAAGCCTGCGGTGCCTTTTCGAGCCCTTGCGTTACAGTTTCGCGGTTCAAAAGCTTGCCCTCTTTGAGCCACTGATGCAAATCAGCCAAGCCTTCCTCGAAACGGGCCTCGTAATCGTGGATGAGAAATCCTTCCATGCGGGCGCGGTTGACCAGAAGATAGGCGAGATTGCGTGGCCCTTCGGCCGGCATCTCGAGATTGTAGAGGGAAATTTGCCCGCAGATGATGACGCGCGCCTTCAGAGCCAGCAGCGTGATGGCCGCATCCGAGATCGGTCCGCCAACGTTGTCGAAATAAACATGGATTCCGTTGGGGCAGGTTTCTTTGAGCGCTTTGCGGATGTTGCCGGCGGTTTTGTAGTTGATGGCGGCATCAAAACCGCAGTCCTTGGTTAAAAATTTCGTTTTTTCGTCGGAGCCGGCGATGCCAACAGTCCGTGCTCCTTTTATTTTGGCGATTTGGCCGGCTACATAACCCACCGCGCCGGCGGCACCGGAAATCACCACGGTTTCCCCTGCCTTGGGTTGGCCGATTTCTTTGAGCGCGAAATAGGCGGTCAGGCCCGTCATGCCCAAAACGCCCAATGATGCGGAGAGCAAAGATTTGTCCGGCGGCAATTTGCGCAATCGCTCGCCTTTGGCCAGAGCATAATCCTGCCAACCCAGGCGCGCCGTCGCGAAGTCTCCCTTCTTGAATTGTGGATGACGGGATTCCACAATTTCTCCCGTCACGCCGCCTTCAATCACTTCGCCGATGTCAAAAGGAGGAGCGTAGGACCGCACATTTTTCATACGTGCCCGCATGTAGGGATCAACCGACAAATACAGGGTTTTCAAAAGCACTTCGCCGTCTGCTGGGGCGGTCAGCGGGGTTTCAACAAGGCGGAAATTTTCGAGGCAAGGAGTTCCGGTCGGCCGGCTGGCCAGCACCCAGCGGCGGTTAGAAGGCATTGTCTTCGTCTGGGGCGTCAATTTTAAAAGCGTCTTTCAGCGCGTGGCGAATTCGGCGGCGCGAAGCCTCTTCAATCCACTCCTGCATGAGACGTACCCGTACCGTGATTTCGCTGTTGGTACAGATCAAATCATAGGCCCCCGTCTGGAAATCGTAGTGCAGGCCGTCCACCCGCCAGCCACGAAAAAGGCGTTTTGCGAGGAAACTTTCGATGATCTCAAGCACCGCTTCACGGTTGGGATGCTGACCCATGGCGCCTTAGAGTAGCACATCAAATACCCCCCTTTTCTAGAGGTGTTTGAGCAAATCCTTGACAAGGCAAAAGACATGCCCCATGTTTAATTAGGAAGATATGAATAATATGATTAATAAAGAATTCACGAAAAGAGTGTTGTTGGGTGAGTTCCTCGGGCTGGTCGGTTGGGCATCGACAGTGGGGGCGGCCACCCTCCATGATGTCATCCCACCCGCCACGCCCTTGGGTATTCATGCGTGTCTGGATCACATGGGGGGCACCCTCACCCTGATGTGGGACAAAGCCTTGGACGCCGACGCTTACAACATTTACCGTCAAGAGACGCTGGATTCGACTCCTGAGAGAATCAATCTGTCCCCTGTTTTTATCCCTGCGTTTGCCGATCAATGGACAGGCCGTTCCTCTTATTATTCGGTTCGGGCGGCTGACTCTCAAGGAAACGAGTCCGGCCGCTCTTTGATGGTTTTTGCCGGCGAGGAACCCAAACTGATTTACATCGCCGAAGACGGCGTCTCAACGGTAGAGATGCCGATGGCGCTCAGTTCATTTTTTGACGCCAAACAAAATGGGTATGGCGTGCCGCTGGCGTTGCGCTTGATCGAGCAGCCGCTGCCGGCCAATCCCTCCACGGTGCGGGCCGTGCGTTTGCAAGTGGTGCGCGTCGATAACAATCAAGAATTTCCAAGCGCGGTGTTCCCCTCTCACGATGTGAAGATCACCATCGCCGGTCAAGGGGCCCACAGTCCACTGTCGGCCGCAACAGACCTCAAAAATTTGTCTTTCTTCTGGAACAACGGCGTGGATTGGATCAGACGGGGCGGCACGCTCACCGATCAACAAAACGCACTTACGCTGGTCGATGCCAACACCGGTGATTACGAACTGCGCGTGAATATGATGCCGCAATCAATATCCCTGGCCAAAGCCTACGTCACCGCTCCACTCTTTACACCCAATGGAGACGGTCTCAATGACCGCGTGTTTTTCAATTTGGACAATCCCAACAACAGTCCCTTGAACGGACGCATCTACGATCTCAGTGGCCGGTTCGTAGCGCAACTGATATTGGCCACACAGCAATCGGGCAGCGCAACGCTGGTGTGGTCTGGTTTGGACAACACTGGGGCCTCTGTGCCGAGTGGACTCTATGTGTACCAAATCGAAGGTGACAACAAAGCCGTACGCGGAACCGTGGCTGTTGCGCATTGAGGAGTGTTTGCTCCTGATGTGTATTTGCGCCGAGACAGCTTCGGCTGATTCCTTTGCCGTGGATGCGCGTCAACAAGGTATGGCCGATGCCACCGTGGCCATCGCCGACGGAACAGGCGCTTTGCGAACCAATCCGGCCGGGCTGGCCGCTTTTCCGCAAAGAAGTATCAGCGCTACCCGCCGCGCTTTTTTAACCGCCTTGGATGACCATTCCAACATCGATGCCACGTCTTTTGCCTACACCGGCAGTCTGAGCGCAAAAAAAATCGGCTGGGGATTTTCTTACAACGCTTTTGCGGGCGCTGATTATTTTTCCGATCAGCTTTTGGAGCTGGGGATGGGCTGTCCTCTGCCGGCTTTCAAATTTGGACAGAACGATGAATGGTATGCGGGCGCCACTCTGCGTTATCAAGCGCGCCACTACAAAGCCAATGCCTACACGGCGGATGCGCTGAACAACTCGGGCGGCGCCTCCGGCCAAGCGGATCCGCTGTTTGCTGAAAACGGATTCTCGGCCAGCGCCACCGGAGCGGATGTGGGCCTTTTGGTGCGCTCGGGTCACACGACCGGCGGTTTTTCCATTTCAAATTTCAACCGGCCTTCCTTTTCTTTGGGTGCAAGCGATGACGTTCTACCCACCATTTTGCGGCTGGGCGGCGCGCATCAATTTTCCTGGGCCCTGATGTCTGTGGAAGCGCGGCGGGCCAAACAATTGAAAAGCTCCACCGATCATGAGTGGGCGGCCGCCATGGAAAAAATGGTGTATCAAAAAAACAACATCGGCTTCGGTGTGCGCTTCGGTTATGAGCAAGGCGGCCGCGAGTTAGGACGGCCCGCCGGCGGTTTCACCGCCCAGTTGCATGAACTTGAAATTGCTTATGGTTTTTCTACCAGCGCATCTTCTTTAAACGGAGCGGGAGGCGACCACGTTGTGACGATCGCCTATCACTTTTTATGACGAAAATGGACATTCTCATCGTGGAAGATGAGTCAGCGGTGGCCGGTGCCATCAGCCGCGCGCTTAAATCTTCTTACAACGTGACGACGGCCGGCACAGTGAAAGAGGCGTTGTCGTTCATTGAACAACAGAAATGCGATTTGGTTTTGCTGGACGTGATTTTGCCCGATATGTCGGGGTACTGGCTTTGCCAAAGGATCAAGTCGGATCTTTTCTTGCGTCACATCCCCGTTATTTTCCTGACCGGCTTGGACGGTCAAGAAAGCATCGTCAACGGCCTAAAAATGGGTGCTGATGATTACATTGAAAAGCCATTCAGCGTGCAGGAGCTTTTGGCGCGCACGGAAGCCGCTATCCGCCGCAGCGAATCAACGCTGGAAGCCAATCCATTGTCCCGCCTGCCGGGCAACGGTTTTATTGAACGGGAAATCCTTCGTCGGTTGGATGACCGCCAGATTTTTTCCCTTCTTTACATTGATTTAAACCATTTCAAAGCCTACAACGATCACTATGGTTTTCACCGGGGCGATCAGGTGATTCGCACCACGGCCCATTTGCTGGCGGATTTTGTTGAAGGCGGAGCCCGGCGGTTGGGCCATGTTGGCGGCGACGATTTTATTTTGTTGGTCGGCGATGAAGATGTTCATGCGCTTTGTCAAACCATCTTACTGCGGTTCGATGCGGTGGTGCCGACGTTTTACGACGAGAAAGATAGGCAAGCTGGCCATGTCCGCACCCGCGACCGCCAGGGACAGTGGCAAACCTATCCGCTGCTGTCGATGGCCATCGGCGTGGTCACCAACAAGATCCGTCCCATTTCAACCCTCGGCGAAGTGTCGGCCATTGGCGCGGAAGTCAAAGCGTGCGCCAAGCGCCTGGGAGGCTCGGCTTATTTTGTTGATCGTCGCAGAGATCCGTATCTGTCATTCGGCAAAGAGGAGGAATTTCACCATGGAAAACAAAACAGCTAAGCCATCCACGCTTCATGACTTAAACAATCTGCTGACCATGATCGGATTAAACAGCCGCTTGCTGCTAATGGAGTGCCCGGCTGATGACCCCCGCCGCAAGGATCTAGAAGAGCTGGCGGACGTGGCCGAGCGGGCCGTTAAGCTGGCTGCGGAACTTAAAGAGCAGGCGCGCTCTTCGCCACGGCAGGACCAAACCGTGTCTCGAGCATAATCTGATAGCCCGATAGATGATAGGTTTGATCGGCAATGTGGCGCTCGCCATAGCCGGCCAGAACACTTAAAATCGTTTCCACCCGCTCGTTCCACGCATGCGCAAATCCCGTCGAAAAACGCTGCATGAACACATCAATGCTGGTGGAGAAATCGACACTCGGTTCATCCAGTGCGGGAACATCATAGGAATAGCCGGCCAACCATTCGCTCTTCGATGAAACTTTCAAACGGCTGCCGAAGCGCAGTTTCCAGGTGTCACTCCAATCGAAGGTGTTCGGCAAATTGGGGAGGAACGTCTGCGGCGTGTCATAACGGATGTTGCTGACAAAACGGTGCCAGACCGTGCGGTCATAGTCTGTGGTCAGCGTCCAGCGTCCGGTCGGGCGAAAGGCCGCACCAATGCCATACGTTGGTGGGTGGCGAAGATCATAATGAAACGTGCTGTGTTGAGTAAACGTCAATGTGTAATCGGCCGAGGCGTCGCCTTTGATATCGATATCACTGCCGGTGCGGTAGACGGCGCCCACCGACCATTTGTCAGAAAGCTCGCCCCGCACGCCAAAAATCCCTTCCAAGCCAATGCCGTTGCCGTCCAAAGAATTGTTCAGGTGATCCGTCGGAACAAAATAATTAAAGAGGTCGATGTCACTGGTAAAACGTCCGTAGAGCACATTTAGCCCGGCGCCGGCGGAAAACCGGTCCGTGAAACGGTAGGACCCGCTGACATTCCACGTGAGGATCGCCGCCGAGTTGTCCAAATCAATGGCTGTTTGATTGGCATTATTGGCCACCGATTGAAATTTTGCCCCTTGTAGCAAAGGGGTATAAAAACCAAAGCCGATTCCACCTTTTTCACCGATGGGAACAATGCCGCCGATCGCTCCCAAAATAAAATTGGAATGCAGATCGGTTTTTGGAAACGGCCCCGCCGGCAATTTGGACAGCGAGTTGGGATCGTGTGCAAACGCTTCTCCGCCAAAAATTTCGACGCCGAATTCGCGTGAATGTTGAGCCGCCGCCGCAATGTTGCCCGGGTTCCAATAAATGGCCGTCCAGTCGTCGGCATCGGCAATGGCGGCGCCGGCGCGTCCGGCTTGGCGCGCGCCCACTCCTTCAAATTCATAGCCGGCAGCCCACAAGGACCTCCCCGCCAGAAAAAAACCAGCAGCCAAGCCAAGACTCAGAACCACATATTTATTTTTTGTTGTTTTCATGAAACTCCTTTTGCCAGAGGCAGTCGGACCACGACGCGCGTTCCGCTTCCGCGTTCACTGGAAATTTTTATATCGCCATTGTAAGCGTCCAGGATTTCTCTAACGATACGCAGTCCCAAGCCGCCGCCGTCTTTTTTCGTTGAAACGCCTCCGGACCAAGGATCCCCCATCATTTGTTCGGGCATGCCGTCCCCAGTATCGGCGATCTCCACCACGGCGTTCATTTCTTCTTTGTAGACGTGACAGCCGATGTTTCGTTGCGATGATTTTTCGAGGGCTTCGATGGCGTTTTTCAAGATATTAAAGAAAACCTGCTGCATCTCTTCTTTGGCCGCGTAAATAAAAATCCCATCGCCGTCGGCAGGAAAATTTTTTTGAAAACGGATGCGCTGAGCTCCCGGATAAAACGAAATAACCGACAGCACCGTTTCCATGGTGTCCACCACGCACAAATTGCTTTTTTGCATCTGACCCGGTTTGGCATAGATAATCAGACGGTTAAGAAGAGTCGTGATGCGGTTCAATTCTTGAAGCATCATGTCGCAGTCTTCCTCGGATTGGGTGGTCAGGGTGTTTTCCCGTTTGATGACGTTGATAAAACCGCCAATGGCTCCCAGCGGCCCGCGCAAATCATGCACGATTTTATTTACCACCAGTCCCAGTTGAGACGCCGCGTCCATTTTCGACATTTCTTGCCGGGCCCGCTCTTTTTCTTCCAGCTCCTTCTGCAAGCTCGTGCGCAGACCATTAATAATGTTTTTATAAGCTTCTCCGACGATGGTCAGGAACAGCACCACCGAGCCAGCCACCAGCACAGTGCCGAACCGGCTGGCATAAATTTCTTCTGTCGATATAAACACCGGATCAAGAAATCCGAAGTATTCGCCGCCGACCACCACGAAGTACACCAGCAGGCAGGCCAAATAACTGGAAAAAAAGGCGCTGCCGTTGGCCGTGTCGGAAATCAGGATGAAGAAAAACACAAAAATGAACGGCGAAAGAATGCCGCCCGTATAATGGATGGCGAAACCAAGGAGAATGTGATTGAAAATGCTCATAAGCGCATAAGGAACCCGCTGGATCGGGAAAATGCGCTTAAAAAAGATAAAAAGAATGGAATGAAAAATGCCGGAGATCAATCCGACATAAGCCAGGCCCGTGTGAAACGGGTTTTCAAAACGGCTGATGATGGTGTAAAAAATAAAACCGAGGGCAGCTGAAACGGCGCTTTGGGTCCGAGAAAAGGCGGGTTGGATCGGTGTTACTTTCATGATTATTCGCGAGGCGGTGTTTCAAAAATTTTGCACACGGTCAAAAAAATCGAGACGGCTGCCGTGGGAGCAAACAAGAAAAAATTAAAGTCGTCGATCGGAACGACATCGATGTTGATGCCCATGGTGGCATGATAGGCCCACCATCCGTATTTAAAGCCGACGTAGTTCCAGGCAAATCCCACCACCGATAAGGCCGCAATGGGCACGGCGAGCCCCACCAAATTGGTGTCGCGCGCCACGAAGGGTGCCAGCAGAAATGAGCAGATGCCGTTATAAAGAATTAATTGGCTGATGATGTAAGCGGGTTTGCGGTCGCGCGTCATCCAAACAAGGCCGGCAAACACGGCTGTTCCCACTATAATAAACAGCCAGTAGGCGATTGCTTTGCGGACCACGCCGAACTTGGCGCCCCACACATACATCAAAATGCACAGCATTCCGCCCAGCGGATAAAAAAGAAATTCTTCGACGGGAAGATTGGGAATAATTTTCACGCCCAGCAGAAATTTTTCTCCGAATGTCCACCATCCGTGAGAGCTGACCGTCCAACTCCATGCCCAGCCGAGCAAGCCGATGATAAAGGTCGAGGTAAACAGCGATTTTTTGGACACTTTCGGCCCCACTTGCTTGAACAGCACAATAATTGGAGTAAAGAAAGCAATGAGAATAGACACCAGATAACTGATCTGGCTTAAGGAGAATTTTTTTTGTGATGAGGACGGTTGGCGGTCGTTGTTATCGGCCATTAGCGCGTCCCTTCAAATGAAGCCTGCCAATAACGCACAAACGTGGGACCCACGAGCATCAAAAGGGCATAGCCGAACACCGCTTCATACGGCATGCCGATGACAGGCATCGTGCCCCAGTTCCATTGCAAAAGATCGAGGCGATAAGTCCAAACACCCATAACCAGGCCGAATTTTTCCAACGGAACGGCAATGATGACCGCGGCAATCACATCAAAAATAAAAATCTTCTTATCGTAAGGCTCGATCTGAGGTTTGTGCAGGATTTTCATGTAGAGCTTTTCGGAGAAAAACGTCACCACCGCGAACATTTGGCCCCAGCCCATCACGATGGACGGAGCGATGTCTTTATAGAGCGTGAATCGAAAATGATAATCCCACAGCGGCTCGGTGGCGAATTCGATAAAACAGCCCAACATGGTTCCCGCGATCATGTCGCCCAGAACGTTGCGCTTGGCAAATTTTTTAAACAGGTAATACGTGAGCGGCAACTGCGCATATGACCAGATTTCCATAAGGATAAGTTTCATGAAGTTCCCCCTTTGTCGACAACATGATGCTTGATCAGATGGAAAATGCAGATGATGACCAACGGTGAAAAAAGGTAATAGAGCAAAGGTTCTTCAATGGGCACACCCAGGAATTTTGGTCCCAAAATGCGCGCTTCGTTATAAACCCAATGGCCGCGAGAGAGCTCGTATTTTTCCGCCGACATGCTGACCAGCTCGAAGACAAGGACCGTGAGGGCGGCCGCGCGCCAATTCACAAAATTTTTAACGGGGCGATAGATGATTTCGAGGAGAATCAAGAAAGGAATAAAAAGAATGGCCCACCACGGAACCCACTTCCCCTTGGTGTATTCAAAACCCTTAGAGGTCTTTTTAACGTCTGATTGGTTAGGATCAGGCATTGGTTTTATGTTTTTTGAGTATCCAGTCGAAGCTCAGATATAGAAGAAGCAAAAAGAAAAGGCCGCCGAACCAAAAGGAAAATTCTTCAATGGGCGCGCTCCATATCCGGATGCCCAACAAAGGATCCATGGCCTCCGAAAACGTCCAAATGTCCAAATACAGATACACGTACTCCATCCCGAAAGCCAAAGGCAGCAGAATCGCTATCGTGATCCAAAACGCCTTTTTGGTCGGTTTGTCGAGTTTGTTGCGCAAAAAAAAGCCCATCATGACGATGGGCAGCCAAAAATAAATCAGCGTTAGGAGAAAGTAGCGCGGCACCTAGTCCAACAGTTTGGCGACCGTTTCTCTAAATTCGTCCGATGGAACAGGTTTTTGGAAAAAAGCGTCTGGTTTCAGCGCCTTGATTTCCCGGAGGTCAGCCGGGTCTTTGGCGCCTGTCACGACAACAATTTTGGTGTTTTTTAATTTGTCGTCGGAACGGATCAACTTGATCATTTGACGGCCGTCGATGTCGTGTAGAAAAATGTCGAGAACAATCAGGTTGGGAATGAAGGATTGGGTCAAAAAGCCCGCTTCGTAGCCGAGGCCCGTGCTTTTTAAAACGCTGTCGGGCACATTGGACAAAAGGCGTTCCAAGGAGCGGCGTTCCAGGGCATTGTCTTCAACAATAAGGATTCTTTTTGTTTTTTTGTCCAAAGAGGGCAGCGATAGGTTGTTTTTTTTAAGAAAAACCTCCAATTCCATGCGGGAAATCCGGAAATGACCGCCGGGAGTGGTGGCCGCTTTGATGTGGTTGTTCACAATTGCGCGAAAAATGGTCGTGGGACTGACATTGCACATTTCCGCCACTTCGCCTGTCGTATAAAAATTCTTGCTCATTGAACACCTCGCCCGCTTAATTAAAAGGTATTGAACCGTTTGCAACGGTTGGAATATATGCTTTTTAAGGAAGGCCCGCAAGCGTTGTTCATCCCCGCATTTAATTGTATTTTAAGACGGAAATGGACCAGCCAGTTTATACAACCTATCAAATCAGCCAGTTTCTTTCAGTCGACATCACGACGGTTATGACGTGGATTGATGACGGGAAGCTGGCCGCTTACAAGACCCCTGGGGGGCATCGCCGGGTGCCGCACAAGGATTTCCTTGAATTTCTGAAAAAGTACAAGATGCCGGTTCCCTCGGGTCTGTCCGGAGGCGCCAAGAAGGTGTTGGTGGTGGATGACGAGCAGCCCATCATCCGACTTGTAGACCGGTTTATCAAGAAAATCGACGAAACCCTGCAAGTGGACAGCGCCACCGATGGTTTTGAGGCCGGCCGAAAACTGGAAAGCGATACGCCTGATTTGGTAATTCTTGATTTGAACTTGCCCGGCATGGATGGATATAAGGTCTGTAAAAACATCCGCGCAGCGGATAAGAAGAAAAATATTAAGATTTTGGCGATCAGCGGCCAGGCCACGGAGGAAACCAAACGGAAAATCCTGGGATGCGGCGCCGATGAGTTTTTGCCAAAGCCGTTTGAGATGGAAGTTTTTGCTCAATCCGTCCGGCGTTTGCTAGACCTCAAATCCAAATAAGACACTTTCCTGGAACCTCTTCCATCTATTTTTCGTTAAGGAGATTGTTATGAACCGTTTAAAAACCATGATGCTTTTGGCGGCATTGACCGCTTTGGTGATGTGGATCGGCCAGGCGTTGGGCGGGCAATCAGGCCTCGTGTTTGCGCTGGTGTTTGCGGCCGTAATGAACCTGGTGAGTTATTGGTTTTCCGACAAAATCGTGTTGCGCATTTACGGCGCCCAACCGGTGACTGAATCGGAAGCGCCGGAGCTTTACCGCATCGTCCAAAATTTGTCTGTGAAAATGAACGTGCCGATGCCCAAGGTTTATATCATTCCGCAGGAAGCCCCCAACGCTTTTGCCACCGGCCGCAATCCGGAGCATGCCGCCGTCGCAGCCACCGCCGGAATTTTGCGCCTGCTTAATCATGAAGAATTGGAAGGAGTGCTCGGTCACGAGTTGGGCCACGTGAAAAGCCGGGATACATTGATTTCAACTGTCGCCGCGACGTTGGCCGGCGCGCTCAGCCATTTGGCCAACATGGCCATGTGGGGCATGATGTTCGGCGGACGCTCGCGCAATGATCGCGACGAAGGTGCCAATCCTATTATTATGCTGGTGGGTGTGATTTTAGCGCCATTGGCGGCCGCGCTCATTCAGATGGCCATTTCTCGCTCCCGTGAGTACAACGCTGATGAAACCGGCGCTCACTTAACCGGCAATCCGCTCGCCTTGGCGAGTGCGTTAAAGAAAATTGAAGGCTGGAAGCGGGAAATTCCTTTTTCGGCAGGGTCTCCATCAACTGCGCATCTTTTTATTATCAATCCGTTTTCAGCTGAAGGCCTGGCGGCGCTTTTCAGCACCCACCCTCCGACCGCCGAGCGTATTAAGCGTTTGGAAGCGATGGCTCTCCAAGGCCCGGGCCTGCATTTCGAATAACGTGCCGCAAAGAATCTTCCAGACGGGCGTATTTGAAAACATAGCCGGACTTTAGAAGTTTCTGCGGCTCGACGCGGGCACTCGCCAAAAGCAATTCATCCGCCATTTCTCCAAACACGAGCCGAGCCGCAAAGGCCGGCAACGGAAACACCGTCGGCCGCAACAAAACCCGTCCCAATGTTTTGGTGAACTCTAGATTGCTGACGGGATTCGGAGCCGTCATGTTCACGGGGCCCTTGATCGATTCGTTTTTCAAAATGTAAGCGGCGGCTTGCGCCCAATCGTCGATGTCAATCCAGCTCATGTATTGCTCGCCCGAACCGATTTTTCCGCCCATGCCCATCTTAAACGGCAGCAGCATTTTGCCAAGCGCGCCACCCTGAGGGCTTAAAACAATTCCGGTCCGTAAAAAAACAACACGCGTGCCTTTTTTGGTCAACGGCTCAGCCGCGTTTTCCCAATCCCGGCATACCTTCGCCAAAAAAGAAGTTCCCGCGACGCTATTTTCCGTCAACGTTTCCTGGGGACGGTCGCCATAATAGCCGACGGCCGATGCGCACAAAAATATTTTGGGAGGAGAGGGCAGTCGGCTTAAGGTGTTGGCCAAAAATTGGGTGGCATCGACCCGGCTTTGGCGGATGCGGTTTTTCTTGGCAGCGCTCCAGCGGCCTTCGGCAATGCTTTCGCCCGCCAAGTGAATAACGGCTTCATGCCCTTTAAGCGCATCGGTTTTTATCGTGTGATTTTGCGGATTCCAAAGCTCGGGACGCCTCAGGCGCGAAACAGACCAGCCGTTTTTTTCCAAAACAGCAATGAGCGCGTGACCGATAAGGCCTGAGGAACCGGACACCAAAACTTTCATAAAAAAGGAGCGGCCAGCCAGGCCAATCCGTCGCGAAATTTGGCCGGAAGCGGGCGGGAATCGGCCTCTTCGAATGTGATGCGCCGGGATTGGGCGATGCGGGTGTCCACAAGCTTTTCCAATGTTCCCGCCAATGTTTCATCATAGCACTCAATATCAAACTCAAAATTCAACCGCAGGCTGCGCGCGTCCCAATTGCTGGAGCCGATCAGGCACCACCCACCGTCGACCGTCATGATCTTGGTATGATCGAAGGGCCGCGGTGTCCGCCAAATGCGTACGCCGTGTTTTAGAATTTGCCAGTGCATCGCCTCGGACGCCCAGTTCACCAGCGCCAGATCGGAAAATTCGGGCAATACAACGTCGACCGTCACGCCGCTCATGGCGGCGACATTCAGCGCTGATATCATGGCGGAATCAGGCAAGAAATAAGGCGTAGCGATACGAATGTGTTTTTCAGCGTGTCCCAAAGCTCCCAGAATCGCCCAGCGCGTTTTTTCAAAATCCTCGTCGGGCCCGCCGGGAATGCCGCGAGCTTTTACGGTGCCAGACGGAACGGTGTCGGGAAACCAATCTTGTCCCTGAAGCCATTCATCGGTCGTAAAGTGCCAGTCCATGCGGAATGTTTCTTGCATTTGTGCGACAACCGGGCCCTGAATTTGGAAATGAATATCTTTGGTGGGGTTACGCGGATGGAGTTTTTCCAACAAATGGCCCTCGTGAATGTTGATGCCCCCGGTGAAGCCGATGCGTCCGTCGATGATCAAGAGCTTGCGGTGATTCCTTAAATTGAAATAAGCCGTGCGCCACGGCACCAACGTGGGTAAAAAATAAGCCACTGTCACGCCTTTTTCTTCGAGCTTGCGGCGAACGCCTGAGCGAAAAAAACCGGAACCGACGTCATCAATCAACACACGCACTTGCACGCCACGTTGGGCAGCCCCCGTCAACGCCTCGACGAAAAGTTTTCCCGCTTCGTCATCGTTGAAAATATAGGTTGAAAGCCCGACCGAGTGATGCGCTTGGCCAATGGCTTTTAGCATGGCCGGATAAGCGGTGTCGCCGTTGGGAAGAGGAGTCGCGATGTTGCCGGGTGTGAGCGGCGTGTGCGTGACGCCTTCAACAAGACGTGAGATAACGTGGAGATTGCGGGAGGTGGGTTCAATCAATCGCGTTTCCGGGTGCTGACGCCTTTCCACAAAAGGGGCGCGCAAACGGACACTGCGCCGCAGGCGCGTGGCTTTGCGTTCAATGCGATTGATGCCGATCAGCCAGTAAAGAATGCTGCCAACCGGTGGAAGGAACCAAATGGTCAGCAGCCATGCTACAGTGGCCCGCGGATCGCGCCGGCGCAGAATGGCGTGCACGGATGTGATAAGAGAAAGGAGAAGTATTAAGAGAGCAATCTTGTTCATGTGCCAGAATAACATAAACCTGCCGAACTAGGATTCGAACCTAGACGAGCAGATTCAGAGTCTGCCATCCTACCGTTAGATGATTCGGCAATGGGTTAAACGGGGTCCGGCGGGATTATAGAACAATTCATTTCAGACGGTTGAACAGCCACTGCCAAACAGCAGCCAGCATACTAAGGTCATTGAACACAAAATCTCCTTGGGTTTTTACGGCGGGTTTCAGACAGAGTAAGGGAAACGGCGAAATTTTCAAGAGAAAGTTTATTTTTGGTAGTTTCACTTCATGAAAAGCCGTGCACGAACATGGATGGTTGCCGCTGTCTTCATCACGGCGGCTGGAATAGCGCTACTCGTGGCGGCATTTGTGCGCGGGACTTTAAAAGATCTTCCCGATGTGGCTTCCCTTGAACATTATGTTCCTCCGCTGGTGACCAATGTCACAGACACCAATGGTCAACCGGTGGGCGAGTTTTACACCGAGCGCCGCACGACGGTGCCGCTCACTGAGATTCCGGTCGACTTGCGAAAAGCGGTGATGGCTATTGAGGACACCGATTTTTATTCGCATTGGGGCATCAACCCGAAAGCTATCCTTCGCGCCGCTGCCAACAATCTGATCGCGGGCCGCGTGGTTCAAGGCGGTTCGACGCTCACGCAACAGCTCGCCAAAACAATTTTTCTCACCCGCGAAAAAACATTGGACCGGAAATTCAAAGAACTGCTGCTAACGCTGCAGATCGAACGCCGCTATTCCAAAGATGAAATCCTCCAGCTTTATCTGAACCAAATTTATTTCGGCGCTGGTGCCTACGGCGTTGAAGCCGCCTCCCGATGGTATTTTGGCAAGCGGGCCACGGGACTGAACTTGGCCGAGTGCGCGCTCATGGCGGGACTCATTCGCTCGCCCAATCGCTACTCACCGGTCACCGACGCCGACCGCGCCAAAGACCGCCGGGCAACGGTTCTTCGCCGCATGCGGGATTTAAATTTCATCACTGAAGCGGAGGAAAAAGAAGCCAATGACGAACCGATCTCAAGCATCGCACTGGGGCGCAAGGAAAAGGAAGCCCATTACTTCATCGAAGAAGTTCGGCAAGAGTTGGAGCCCAGATATGGAGAAGAACGCCTTGAGCAGGGTGGCCTTCAGATCCGCACAACATTGGACATTAAACTTCAGAGCGCCGCCGAAAGCATTATGGAGCAACACCTGGCTGATTTTGATGTCACCTATGGCAGTGCAGCGCTCAAAGAATACAACGACAATCTCCTGAAAAACACGACCGATCAAACGGCATTGGCTTCGCTGGTTCTTTCCACGACGCCGCCGCAAATCCAGGGCGCCTTGATCGCCATGGATGTGCACACGGGCGCCATTCGCGCCATGGTGGGCGGCCGCGATTATAAAGCCTCCCAATTTAACCGGTCCATGCAGGCCAAGCGTCAACCGGGCTCTTCGTTTAAACCTTTTATTTATTCAGCTGCGCTGGAATCAAAATTCACGGCCGCCACCGTGGTCGATGATTATCCGCTGGTTTACATCGACGTCGAGTCTGATCCAACGCTTTTGGCCGAGGCCACCACCTATGCACAGATTCACGCGGCCATTCTCGACAACCTGCAGATGACCGACGAAGCCCTGAGCGCCATGAAGGAAGATGAACGCAAAGAAACGTTGAAGAAATTTTGGCGCCCCCAAAACTTCGACGGAAAATTTATGGGGCCGCTGACCTTGCGGCGCGGCCTGCAGATGTCGCGCAACCTGATTTCGATCCGCATCATCGACTCCATCGGCCCGCGCGCGGTGGCGAAGATGGCGCACAACGCCGGCATCAAAAGCTGGATCAACCCCGTGTTGTCGCTGGCGTTGGGAACCTCGGTGGTCAGCCTAGAAGAATTGACCAATGCGTATGCCACGTTTGCCTCCGGCGGGCTTCATGCGGAGCCGTATTTCGTTGAGCGCGTTTCGGACCGGCGCGGAAATATTTTGGAAGAAAACTCGCCGAAGGTAGAAGCGCGTGTGAACCCGCAGACGGCATTTCTCATCACCAATCTGATGAAGGGCGTGGTGGAACGCGGCACCGGTTACTATGCCCATCGTTTGGGCAGGCCGCTGGCCGGAAAAACAGGCACGACGCAGGACCAGCGGGATCTTTTGTTTGTGGGGTTCTCACCGGATTTGGTGTGCGGCGTATGGATCGGCTACGATGATTTCAGACCGCTGAAGAAAGGGCTCACCGCTTCATCGATTGCAGTGCCGCTGTGGACGGATTTTATGCGGGAGGCACTGAAGGACAAACCGGTGCGTGATTTTCCTGTGCCGCCCAAAATTGAGTTCGCCAAAATTGACGCCGACACCGGATATTTGGCGCTGCCCACCTGTCCCAAAGTGATTCTAGAAGCTTTCCGCGAAGGAACGGTGCCAACAGAGTTCTGCCCTTATGAACATTTGGCTGGCGGCGCCCAGGACAAAACCGACACCGAGTAATCAGCCTTCCTGAACCTCGGACTTCTTTTTCTCTTTGGCATACCCCAAAAATTTCATGACCGAGTTCAAACCTTCGGTGCCCGCGCTGATAATCAACCCCGTCACAATCACATCAATCACCTGAGAGCGATAAGCGCCGAGCGGCTGTAGTACGCGCAAACCCGCGCCGATTGTCAAAATAAATCCAAGACTCACAGAGGCCAGGCCCATCACCGTTTTTTTGTCCCATTTTAATTTGTCGACGAGCGGTGAGAGAAATTCGAGAAACTGCTGAACCGCCAGGCCGGCGGCGAATACAGGCCCGAGCGCAATAACCAGTTTGTCCATGGGTACCTCCTAGGATTTGGTGATTTCAGCTTTTAGATAATCGCGGTTCATCCGCGCGATGGTGTCGATGGAAATTTCTTTGGGGCAGGCGGATTGGCATTCGGCGATGTTGGTACAGCCGCCGAAACCTTCTTTGTCCATTTGGTCCACCATGTCGCGCGCGCGCCCGTCGCGTTCGGGCTGACCTTGAGGCAGGGCGCCCAGGTGAGTGATCTTGGCCGCCGTGAACAGCATGGCCGAAGCGTTTGGGCAGGCGGCCACGCAGGCGCCGCAGCCGATGCAAGCGGCGGCGTCCATGGCTTCGTCGGCGTTCTGTTTGGGCACGAGAATAGAATTGGCTTCGGGCGCGCTTCCTGTGCGGGCGCTGATAAAACCGCCGGCCTGAATGATGCGGTCAAACGCGCTTCTATCAACGACCAAATCTTTGACCACTGGAAACGCGCGCGCACGCCACGGTTCGATGGTGATGGTTTCACCATCTTTAAAGTGCCGCATGTGCAGCTGGCAGGCCGTGGTGGCGCGCTGCGGCCCATGGGCCTGTCCGTTAATCACCATGCCGCAGGCGCCGCAAATCCCCTCGCGGCAGTCGTGATCAAAAGCGACCGGCTCTTCCCCCTTGAGGATCAGCCGTTCGTTTAAAACGTCGAGCATCTCAAGAAACGACATGTCTGGTGAAATGTCGTCGACTTGGTATGACGTCATTTTTCCGGGCGCACCGGCATTCTTCTGGCGCCAGATATTCAAGGTCAGTTTCATTTATAGCTCCGCTGCTGCAAAGACAGTGTTTCAAATTTAAGGGGCTCTTTGTGCACAACGGGGGCCTGATTTTCTCCCTTCCATTCCCATGCGGCCACGTAAGCGAAGTGGGCGTCGTCGCGCTGCGCTTCGCCTTCAGGCGTCTGGCTTTCCTCGCGGAAATGCCCGCCGCAGGATTCTTTGCGCTCGAGCGCGTCGCGGCACATCAGCTCGGCCAATTCAAAGAAATCGGCCACGCGCCCCGCTTTCTCCAGCGACTGGTTGAGGTCTTCATTGGCGCCCAGCACGTTTACATTCTTCCAAAACTCTTCTTTGAGCGCCGGAATTTTTTTCAACGCTTCCTTGAGGCCCTTTTCGTTGCGGGCCATGCCGCAATAATCCCAAACGATTTTTCCAAGCTCGCGGTGGAAAGAATCCACAGTTCGTTTGCCGTGGATTGACAAAAGTTTTTGAGTGCGGTCTAAAGTTTCTTTAAGAACGTTCTGCGCATGAGCATCGGAGGGCTCGACTTTGTCGAGCTTGGTCCGGGCCAAATAATCACCGACGGTGTACGGCAAAACGAAGTAACCGTCGGCCAGGCCTTGCATGAGGGCGCTGGCGCCAAGACGGTTGGCACCGTGATCGGAAAAATTGGCTTCCCCGGCCACAAACAGGCCTTCGATGGTGCTCATCAAATTGTAATCCACCCACAGCCCGCCCATGGTGTAATGGATCGCGGGATAAATACGCATTGGCACTTGGTACGGGTTTTCGCCGGTGATCCGTTCGTACATATCGAACAAATTTCCATATTCGCTTTTGATTTTGTCGTGGCCGAGCCGTTTCATGGCGTCGGCAAAATCCAAATAAACCCCTTGCCCGCCGGGACCGACGCCGCGGCCTTCGTCACAGGCTGCTTTGGCCGCGCGCGAGGCCACGTCGCGAGCCACCAAATTGCCGTAAGTCGGGTATTTGCGTTCAAGATAGTAATCGCGCTCATTTTCGGGGATCTGATTCGGTGGCCGCGTGTCGCCTTTTTTCAACGGAACCCAGATGCGGCCGTCGTTGCGCAACGACTCGCTCATCAGCGTGAGCTTGGATTGGTGGTCGCCCGACACCGGAATGCAGGTCGGATGAATTTGGGTGAAGCAGGGGTTGGCAAACAGCGCGCCACGGCGATGCGCCCGCCAAATTGCCGTGGTGTTGCAGCCTTTGGCGTTGGTCGACAAGTAATAAACATTGCCATAGCCGCCGCTGGCCAAGATCACCGCATCGGCGGTGTGGGCCTCGATTTTTCCGGTGACCAAATTGCGCGTCACGATGCCGCGGGCTTTTCCATCGATCACAATCAGGTCCAGCATCTCAGTGCGCGGATACAGTGTGACTTTGCCGGCTTTCACTTGCCGCAGCAGCGCTTGATAAGCGCCGAGCATAAGCTGCTGTCCCGTTTGGCCCCGCGCATAAAAGGTTCGCGATACCAGCGTTCCGCCAAAAGAGCGATTGGCCAAATAGCCGCTGTATTCACGGGCAAACGGAACGCCTTGAGCCGCGCATTGGTCGATAATGTTCGCGCTGATTTCGGCCAGACGATAAACATTGGCTTCGCGGGAGCGATAGTCGCCGCCTTTGATGGTGTCGTAGAAAAGCCGGTAAATGCTGTCGCCGTCGTTCTGATAATTTTTGGCCGCGTTGATGCCGCCTTGCGCCGCAATCGAGTGGGCCCGTCGTGGGCTATCCTGGTAGCAGAAAGATTTCACGTTGTAGCCCATCTCAGCCAGAGAAGCCGCGCCGGCGCCGCCGGCCAAGCCCGTTCCAACCACAATAACGGTGTGCTTGCGTTTGTTGGCGGGATTCACCAATTTCAAATGTTCTTTGTGCCGCTGCCACGCGGTATCGAGCGATCCGTCCGGAGCGTTGGATTTCAATTCAATCATCGCACCACTCCCAAAAGAATTGCCACTGGAATGGAAATGTAACCCAAAGCGATGCCGTAACCGGCCGCCGTGGCCAAGCAGCGCCGCCACGCGTTGTACTTCGGATGATTGAGTCCCAGGGTTTGGAAAACACTCCAAGCACCGTGATACAAATGAAACCCGAGCGCGATGTTGGCGATAATGTAGAAAGCAGCCACGTACCAAACGGACAACCCGGTGACCAGATTTCCGTACACATCGTTTGGATTAAAATTCGGATGCAAAGTACCGGTGGTTAGATGAAGAAGGTGGAAGACAATGTAAAAAAGAAGCACCAGTCCGCCCCAGAACATCGTGCGTGAGGCCGCCGAGCTGTGATCCGTGGCATATGTGTCATAGGCCACCGGCCGGGCCGCGCGATTTAAACGCGTGAGTTGAACGGTTAAAACAATATGCAGAAAAACGGAAACCAACAGCACAATCCGCGTGGCCCAAATAAGCTTCGGCGCGTGATGCAAGGCTTCGGAATAAGCGTTGAGCGTTTCACGGCCCAAAAAGATTTGTAAATTTCCCAGCAAATGGCCGATCACAAAGCCGAACAAAACTAGCCCAGTGGCGGCCACAACAATTTTTTTGCCGATGGTGGATTGCGGAAGGATCAATTCAAGCTCGACAAGACGTCTTCGATATGGCCCGTCACGCTCACCTTGGGATAGATTTTCATAATTTTTCCGTCGGGGCCGATCACAAACGTGGTGCGCTCAATGCCCATGTATTTTTTTCCATACATGCTTTTTTCTTTCCACACGCCGTAAGCCTGGATCATTTTCTTTTCGGGGTCGGACAAAAGCTGAAACGGAAGGCCAAATTTCTTTTTGAATTTTCCATGCGACTCAACAGAATCGGCGCTTACGCCCAGAATCACGGTGTTTTTCTTTTTGAACTGTTTTTCATTGTCGCGAAAATCACAAGCTTCTTTGGTGCAGCCGGGGGTATCATCTTTCGGGTAAAAATACAGCACCACGGTTTTCCCTTTTAAATCCTTCAGTGAGATGGACGTGCCTTCATCGTTCTTCAATGTGAAGTCGGGCGCCAAAGACCCTTCGGCGAGCATGGATGTCTCCTTTATTGTTTGGGCCGGTTGCGAATGTGGTTCAGTGTCCAATCATACTCAAAGACGATTTTGTCGGGGTAGTCGCTCTTGAGCTGTGCGAGAATGTCCTTGGCATCGGGACGCAAAGCCGGATCTATTAGATTCGATAGATAGCTAATGGCGCCGCCGACCGTTTCAAAATCATCCTTGGCCCATTGAATGAGCTGCGACAAATGAAGCTGGCCGTTCTCAATCCAAATGTGCCGGTCGCTGTTGGCATATTCTTTGGCGGCTGACTGTAGTCGGTCTTGCAGTGTAGCGCCATTGTAGGCGTGATTGAGAAGCCGAGGACAGCTGATGGTGCCGCGGACCAGAACAAAATGAACCCGCGGGTCAAACGGAACCGAATAGCCTTTGATCGGGCCGCCTTTTTGCGGATCGGAGAACAGGATGCGGTGTTCGATGTCGTTTAAGGAAAGTTTCAAGTTCGCGACGGTGATTTTGCGGTCGAACATGTCGGTGTCTTCGCTCACCTTTTGCATTTGCGGCTTGGTCAAAATCATTTGCACCACAGTCGCATTATAGGCGTTTATCCAGAATGCGGTTTTTTCAGCGTCGGACAATTCGCTTAAGCGGGCGGTCTCCAAAAAGGAAATATATTCATAGATGTCGCCACCTTTGCTGATGCGGATGCTGTCGTAATCAACAAAGCCGTCTTTGTCGACGTTGGTTTTAACGATGCCTTCCCAAACCGCGTGATTGAATGTTTTGGCCTGGGCGGCGGCTGAAAACAAGGTTGTTAGGAGAAGAAGAGCGGCTGTTTTTATTTTCATAGGTGAAAGGCCGTGTGCCTGAGCGCATCCGGACATTTGGACATAGCCGGCTTGTCGAGAAGCCAGAGGACCTCGCCTTCGTAGGTGGAGACCATCTGAGCCGGATACCGGTTGCGTGGCAAATCGTCCCGTAAAACCTCCTTTACAATGCCCGCCTTCGAATCACCCGCGACCAGGAAGAGAACCCGGCGTGCGTTGTTCAACACGGGAAGCGTCAATGTTATACGGTTCGAGGAGAGTTTTTCAATGTAATTCGAAACCACCCATCGCTCTTTTTCGGCCAGCGCCTCGGTTTTGGGAAACAAAGAAGCGATGTGGCCGTCGTCACCCATGCCCAAAAGAGCCAGGTCGATTTTCGGAAAATATCCTTGAAAGAGCGTTTTTAAGCTTTGTTCGTAGGCTTTTGCGGCCGCCGGTGGCGGGGTCATCTCGGCCGGAATCCGGTAAATATTTTTTTCCGGCAAAGGGACTTTGGACAAAAACGCATCGAAAGCCATTTTGTAATTGCTCTCCGGATCGGTGGGCGGAACGCAGCGCTCATCGCTCCACAAAATAAATGTGTTGGTCCAGTCGAGGCGCTCGCGGTAGTAGGGTTCCGCCAGGAGCTCATAGAGTTTTTTGGGTGTGTGGCCGCCGGAGAGACAAAGCATAAAACGCCCATGGCCGCGGAAGGCTTCTGCGCCGGACTCCAAAACCAACTGAGCGGCGTGTTTATGAAAACCAGCTTCGTCCCGGGCCAGCAGAATTTTGGGCGCTTGGGGATCGCTCAATTGGAGAGGACGTTCCTTAGGGTTTGTTCGAGTTCCTTAAAACCTTCCTGCACGTTGTGCAGATGAATGTGCACGGCCCGACGGTTTTTGTTTTTCAGCGCCTGCCAGTCGCCGCGCGCCTGGGCTTCTTTGAGCACACTGAAGGCAAACGGTTCGCCCGGAATGGGGGCGTCTTTTTTGTCGTCGGCCGTGATCGAAATGAAGACGCCGCTGTTGTCCCCGCCTTTGTGCAATTGTCCCGTCGAGTGCAAAAAGCGCGGCCCGAAGCCGACAGTCGTGGCCACTTTTTTCGCTTTTAAAATTTCGTCGCGCAGCGTTTGCAACACCTGGTTGTTTTTTCCGTTGCGTTCCAGATAAGCGAGCAGCGCCACATAGTCGTGCGGCTGGATTTGTCCCACCACGTCGCGAATGACCTCTTCCAAGCTGGACGCCTGGCTGTGGCCGTTCGATGTGTAAATTTCGAGCGCACTGTCTTTGTACCACGGTGTGTCATGCGGAAAAGAGCCGCGCGATTTGTAGTCAGACAAGAGAGCTTTGGTGGCGTCTTTGGCTTCTTGCACATTGGGCTGGTCGAACGGATCGATGCCCAACAGGCCACCGGCCACTGCGGTCGCGATTTCCCAGCGGAAAAATTCGGCAGCGACATCAAACTTGTCTTTGAGCACAATTTCGATCATCGGAAAACCGGCGGACTTCAGCGCGCCCCATTTTTTCGCGAAAGCCGCATCCTTAGAAGCCTGGGTGCGCATCCAGACAAACACCCGGTCGTCGCCGTAGGTTTGCGGTGCCTGAATGGGTTCAGATTCGACTGGCAAAATGCCGACGCCTTCTTTGCCAGTGCTTTCAGCGATTAATTGTTCAACCCACGTGGAAAAAGAGGCGATATCTTTGGACAAAAAGAACGTCACTTTGTTGCGCCCCGCCTTGGCGAGAGTTCCGAGGGCCGCTCCCAATTGTGCGCCGGGATTCTTTTCCGCCGGAACAAACGCAGAGCAGATGTCGGCCATTTGGATGGCGCGTTCAAGCAATTTACGGACGTCGATGCCCATCAGCGCCGCCGGCAGCATGCCGAAATATGAAAGTGCTGAATAACGGCCGCCGATATCGGACGGGTTCAGCACGATGTGGCGGAATTTTTTCTCTTTGGCGATCTGTTCCATCATCGTTCCCGGATCGGTGATCGCAATGAAATTTTCTCCGGCTTTATCGCCCTTCTTTTTTTTGACCTGGTCATAAAAATAGGCAAGGAATGCGTTGGGTTCAGTGGTTGAGCCGGATTTGCTGGCCACCACGTACAAAGTTTTTTCTGGTTTTGAACGGGCCGCACGGTCAAGCACCGACGCCGGCTCGGTCGAGTCAAGAATCGCAAAATCCGGATAGCCGGGCTTTTTGCCGAAGGTCAGCCGCAACACTTCGGGGCACAGACTTGAGCCACCCATGCCCAAAATCAGCGCGTGGGTGAATTTGGCACGCTTCACATCTTTGATCTTTCCAGCACAGTGGGATCCGAAGCTTGGAATTCACGTGACTTGAAGTCGCGGC